>MDSY01125972.1_pt1 | contig 153767 bp, 136 predicted proteins | sample 811131 | NCBI WGS metagenome assembly MDSY01 (sample SAMN05326643, study PRJNA326480) | marine metagenome | isolation source: seawater | place: Atlantic Ocean: South West | collected 2010 | reverse complement strand
TTCTTCCGTCGCCGTCGCCACCGTCTGCACCGCAGAGGCCGTTTCTTCCGACGCCGACGCGACCGACGACGACTGACGCGTCGTCTCTTCCGCCGTGCCGCGCATACTGCCGGCCGTCGATTGCAATTCCGTCGACGCCGACGAAACAACGTTCAGCACCTCGCTCACGCTCGTGTCGAACGTCGACGTCAACGTCGCCAGGCGTTGTCCGCGTTCCGCTTGGCGCTGTTGTTCGATCCGCTGCTCTTCTTCCAATTCCTTGGATCGGATCAGGTTCTCCTTGAACACCTGCAAGGCCCGCGCAACGGCGCCGATCTCATCTTTGTTCCCCAAGGCAGGGATCGCCACCGTCCAATCTCCGGACGCCAGTGTCTCTGTCGCCGAGGTCACTGCCTGCACCGGACGGGTGATGCTCATGGCGACGGCAGCCCCCATGACGATAAACAAGGCGACGACGGATAAGCTGCCGCCCAAAATCAAAAGTTCGATCTTGGCCTGCGTTTCCGACATCATTTGCCGCGCATTGGCGGCGCCCTTTTCGGAGAAGGCAACAAGCTCATCGACGGCCGGCGTAACGTCCAGATAGATGGTGCTCAGCTGCTTGACCGCCGCTTCTTTTTCGACGGACAAGCGGGCGAATGCGTCGAATGACGATACGTAAGTATCCAAGAGTTTGGAAAGCTCCGCCTTTTCCTCGTCGGCCACACTGGTCGAGGCGAGAAGCCCCTTGAATTCATTGCTCCGGGCATGGACGCGGTCGATATACTTCTCATCGCCGCGCAGCATGAAATCTTTCTCATGGCGCCACATCATCAGCATCTTGACCGTAAGCTTATCCAAATCCGCGGCCTTCAGTTTTTTCTCGATACCATGAACCGCGGTGCGCAATTGCCCCCGAAGGCCTTGCTCTTCATCCAGGCCGAGCGCCTGGATTTGCTCCGCAACCACAGCGAACTGCTTGCCATGAGCGCGAATGGCATTGCTCAGCATTTCCGCGACCACCGCCTTCGTTTCAATCAATCCGCTTTGACGGATTTTCGCCAATTCCCCTTCGAGCTTTTCGACATTTTCGCGATATGCGGCGATGTACTTGACGTCTTGGCGCAACAGGAAATCCTTCTCCGCGCGGCGCATCTGCAGGGATTGCGCCTGGACCACCTGGCTCAAGGTAGCCAATTCATTGTAGGCGGAGATTTCTGCCGTCGACTTGCCGAGCGCTCTTTGGCCGGAGAATTCAATTCCCAGAAGAGCGGCCATCGCCGTGATTCCCAAAATGACAATCGCGCTTACCCGCCAGACGATTTTGACCGACCCAAACAAGGTTTTCGCGGTGGCGCGATCACCGGCGCCAGACAATTCTTCAAAACTTGCAGACACTTCAAGGCCCTCCATCTAGGTCGGCGGCCTGCCCAGCCCAAAAGCCGAAGCACCGTTCCGACACCTTGCCGAACGCCATTGCACGATCTGTTCCAGTTCACGAACCCGGCGCAGAAACCCTAGGCTCCGAGAAGCTCCGCCAACACACGGCCGAGCCGAGATGAGCCGACCGGTTTCTGCAGGAAAGCGTCCGCGCCGTTCGCGCGGGCAGTTTCTTCAGTCAGGGTTTCACTATATCCGGTGCAAAGGACACAGGGAATGTCGGACCGGATGGCCTTGAGTTCCTTGATCAGCTCCATCCCGCGCATATCCGGCATGATCTGGTCAGAGATCACCGCGCGCCAAAGGTCCGGGGTTTCACGAAAGACTTCCAACGCTTCCTCGCCGCCGCTGCACACGCCGACCTCGAACCCTAGACGCTCAAGCCCGATCGACACCATATCCGCAACGTCGCGTTCATCATCGACGACCAACACCATGCCGCGGCCGAAAATCTTTTCAGTTACTTCGTCCGTCGTGTCGCGCTCGGCCTCGGGATCGACGCAGGGAAGATAAATTTCAAACCGCGCGCCTTCGCCGATGCGCGAGCGCACGTGCACCGCGCCGTGATGCGCCGTGACGATCCCATGAACCACCGCCAACCCCAGTCCGGTTCCTTTTCCCGCCTCTTTGGTGGTGAAGAACGGATCGAAGATGCGCCGCAGTACGGGTTCGGGAATCCCCGGCCCCGTATCCTCGACGGACACCAGCACATGATCCAACGACGGCTCCACGGCGCCGGCCGTCAGCATCCATTCCTGCGGGCCCGTCTGCCGAATGTCCAGAAAATCGCCGGGCGCGGTTTGGATCACGCTACCGCTCGCCTGCAAAACATCGGACCCGGCGGGCACGCGAGAGACGCTGATGTTGATCACCCCATCGACGCCATGCAGGGCATCGTTTGCATTGACGCCCAGGTTCATCAGCACCTGCGACATTTGGCCGGCGTTGGTCATCGCCGCCACGCGCTCGTCAGACGGATGAAAGACGACGCGTGTCGTGACAGGCAACGATCCCGTCAGCAAGCTGACGGCTTCTTCGCCGACCGTATTCAAATCAACCACGGCTTGCTCTCCGTGCGACGCCCGGGAGAATGCCAAGATCTGACTGACGAGTTGTTTCGCCCGATCGCCCGCTCGGGCGACACGCAAGGCGAAATTATGCTGCGGCGTGCCTTGCGCCAAATCTTCGATGAGGAATTCATTGAAGCCCATCATCGCGCCCAAAAGGTTGTTGAAATCGTGCGCGATCCCGCCGGCAAGCCGTCCGATGGCTTCCATCTTTTGGGCCTGTTGGAGTTGGGCCTCGATCTCACGAAATTCAGAAACGTCGACGTAGAAAGAGCAAACGCCCGTCACCTGCCCTTCCGGGGTCACCATCGGCGCGGTGATCTTGGTCGCCACCAGCTTGCGGCCATCGGCGCAGGTGATGGCGGTCTCTTTCATCACCGGCGCGCCTTCCTGGACCGCCCGGTTGTCTTCCTCGTCGATAATCGTCGCGAAGTTGGGGCCGAACAGATCAACCGCGCGGCGACCGACGATATCCAGCAGATCCCATCCCTTCCATTCCAGGAAAGTCTTGTTCATCGCCAAATATCGGCCGCCCGTCGTTTTAATGGTGATGCCCGCGGGCGCGTTCTCGAACAGCCCGCGGAAGCGGGCCTCGCTTTCCTTCAGCGCCGCATCCGCGCGCTTGCGATCCGTCACGTCCATGATCGCCGTGCCCACGCCGGACATCTCGCCCTTGTCGTCACGCACGGGGAACTTAATGAACTGCAGCGTTCTGGAGCCGTCTCCTTGCGGGATCATGGACGCCATTTCGAATTCCATCGCCACCCCGGACTTCAACACCTTCTGCTCGTATTGGGAAACCCGCTCCGCTTCCTCCGGCGACAACAGATCCTGGATGCTCATGCCGATCAATTGATCCGCAGGATGGCGAACCCATTGGGCGAAACTTTCGTTCACGAACTGGAAGCGGCCCTCCTTATCCTTGAGGTTCAGCAGCATCGGCGCGTTCTGGGTGATCGCCTGAAGTCTGGCTTCGCTCTCGCGGATCGCCTCTTCCGCCTTGCGTTGCCCGGTGATGTCCAAGAGCAGGCCTTCGACGATCCAGCCGTCCGCATCTTCCTGAACGACGCGGCTGCGGCGGAAGACCCACCGCTCCTCCTGATCCGCCGTAATCAAACGGAATGTCGTCTCACGGGGGGCGCCGGCACTTACGACTTCTTCGACGGTGCTGTTCACATGTTCCATATCTGAGGGATGGAACAGACCCATATCGCCGCTGTTGATCCGTCGCGTCACCTCCTCGGAGGAATAGCCGGTGATCTCTTCGATGCCTTCACTGATGAATAGAGCCTCGCCGGATAAGTCCTTGTTGATACGCGACCGGAACACCGCACCCGGGACGTTTTCGACCAAGGTGGAGAGTTCCCGTTCGCGCTGGCGCAGATCGGTCACATCGACACTGACCGACACCACCCCGGCGATCTCGCCTGTTTCGTCTCGGAACGGATACTTTCTGATTTGAACCGTATGGTTTGACCCATCGGCCATGACGCGTTCGGTCTCTCGATCAAAACCGATGCCTTTGGAACGCACCAATTTATCTTGTTCATCGACATCCTTTGGATCGATACCCATCAAATCCGCGATCTCGGAAATGTCACGCCCAAGAACATCTTCCGGCTCAAGGTCGTACCAAGCGCAGAACGTCTGATTCACCAGATTATAGCGTCCCGCCTCGTCGTTCATGATCAAGGCGACCGGCAGATTGTCGATCAGGGATCGCAGCAGCCGTTCATGGCGCTGCAGTGCCTTACGCGCCTCGACTTCGACCGACACATCGATACCGATGGACCCGATCCGGACGATTTTCCCGTCGTCATCGTAGATCGGGAACTTGGTGACGTTGATCGTGTGCAGACGGCCATCCAGGAAAGGCCGCTCGACCTCGCGTTTCAGCAAAAGACCGCTTTCCAAAACCCCTAATTCCTGGGTATCGCGGCGCGCGTTCTCTTCCGCGCTTTGGACGTCTTCGTTTAATACGACGTCTTTGCCGATCAAGGTCTTGGGGTCGATGCCGTACCATTCCTTGAACATAGAATTCGCGCGCTCGACCCGTCGGTTCGCATCCTTGATCAGAATCGCGGCGGGCAGGTGCTCGATGATCGAACTGAGCAAGGCTTCGCTTTCCCGAAGCTCTCGGGTCCGGTCCGCGACCGTGAGTTCCAGGCTTTCCGCCTGCCGGGCCAGGGCCTCTTCCGCTTCCTTGCGGTTCGTAATGTCGTAGTGCCAGACCAGCGCCGCCCGCTGCCCTTCGAACATCACCAAACGCGAGTGCATCAGCACCCAGCGCAGCGCACCATCCAGACGGCGACGGTGTACTTCGATGCCGTCGAAACCGCCGGTCTGGTCGAACAGATTGCTCAGTCTCTCCAACTGGCTTTGATCGACATAGGTGTCCGACATCGCGACGGCGTTCAATTCTTCCTCGCTTTTCGCGCCGAACAATTCCAGGAAGCTGCGGTTCACGAACAGGCGGCGACGGGGTTCGCGGGCGACGATGGCGATGCCGACGGGACTGCGTTCCAGAATGCCCCGCATCGTGGATTCCGAGCGGCGCAATTCCAGCTCCGCCCGTCGTCGCTCGGCGATCTCTTCCGTGAGTTCCACCGTCCGCTCGGCGACCATCTCTTCCAGTTTTCCGAGATGCGCCTGCAGGGCGAGCTCCGACCGGCGCTCGTCAGTGATGTCGACCATCGCCGTGCCGACCCCGGTCACCTCACCCGCACTGTCGCGGATGGGAAACTTGAACTGCCGCAAGGTGACGGGCACGCCGCTCCTCTTGTGTCCAAACACGGTCTCCGTTTCGAACACCACGACCTTGCCGGTTTCCAGGACTTCGCGATCCGCATTCTCGATGCGCCCCACGGCTTCCGCTGGCAAAAGATCACGAGACGTCTTTCCAATCAGCTCCTCAGCGCTGCAGCCATGCCACTCGGCGAAGGATGAGTTGCTATGCTGATAGACGCCGTTCCGGTCCTTCAACGACAGCATGATCGGGACGTTATCGGTAATCGCCATCAGGCGCGCCTGCATGTCTTCCAGCGCCTGCTGAGCCATCTTCTGTTCGGTGATATCAAGCAGCGCCGTCCCCACGCCCATGATCACGCCCTCGGCGTCCAACACCGGGAATTTGATCATTCGGAAGATCATGGGATTGCCGTCGGGGCGATGATGGAGCCGCGACACGCCTTCATGGACTACGACCTCGCCGGTCTCGATTACCTTCTTCTCATAGCCTTCAAGAACATTGGCGCGTTCCGCGGTCAGCAGATCGGACGCGCGCATCCCGGGCACGTCGCGAACGTTGATTTCATGCCAGTCCGCAAAGCTCTTGTTGGCTTCGATATAATGTCCGTCCAACCCCTTCAGGCACAGCATGATCGGGACGTTATCGGTGATCGCGCGCAACCGCGCCCGCGCGTCTTCCAAGGTCCGCTGGATGTCTTTCTGGTCTGAAATGTCGGTCCACAGGGTACCGACCATTTCCACCTGGCCGCTCTGGTCGTAGATCGGGAATTTTGAAACCAAAGCCGCGCGCTCTTCGCCGTCTCGCCCGATCCGGGTCGACTCGCTGGTAAAGGACTTTCCTTCTTCCAGAACCTGGCGGTCTTCTTCGGCAATCGCCGCCAGGATACTCGGACTGTTCAGCCCAAGCTCGTCGATCCCCCGGCCATAAGCTTCTTCGGCGGTGACCCCGTAATTGCGCTCATAGACCTTGTTGACGAAGACGTACCGCCGATCGCGATCTTTCAAAGACAACGAACTCGGCAAGGCGTTGACGACTTCCCGGAAACGATTTTCGACGGACTGCCGCTCGCGTTCCGCCGCCAGTTGCTCCTGACGCGTCATGATCAACGAGGTCAATGCCGCCAACGACCGGGCCAGGGACTGCTCTTCCAAGGTCCATTCCCGGGGGTCGCCGACATGCTCCAGGCACAACACGCCTTTCAGTTGGTCGCCGATATGGACAACGGCATCCAGCATCGACGTGATGCCGAACGTTTCCAGGTATTCACCCGTGAAATCGCTTGTTCTCGGATCGGACCAAGCGTCATGGGCGTCGATCACCTCGACCTGTTGCAGTGCTCTGAAATAGTTGGGGAACTCGTCCAGAGACAGCACTGTGCCGCTGTCGTGGCGCGCGCCTTCCCTAAGGTAGAGGTCAAGGCATTCAAGGTGTTCCATATTCTTCGCCGCCCGCCATACGCTGACACGTTCAACGCCCAAGGTCTCCGCAGCGACCTCGGTCAACAGGGCGAAGGCCTCGGCGGCATCGGTCGACGCCATGGCGTCGCTGGCGACGATCTTGTCCAGAGCCTTATGGTAGCTGCGCAAGATGCGCTCCCGCTCCAGGCTCTCCTTTTCAATCGACGCCCGCTCGGTAACATCAACGGCGAGTGAACCGATCCCCATCAATTCGCCCGTATCAGCAAGAACCGGGAATTTTACGATTTCCAGGCGATGGGTTGATCCGTCCAAGTACGCCCGATCCAACGAACGGGTAACGGTGCCCCCTTTATCCGCGACCTCGGTTTCTTGATCGCGGGACAACTGCCAAGCATCACTCCATTGAGGGAACGTCTCTTCACTGGTGTGGCCGAGCAATTCGCCTTGGGTGACCCCATAGCGGCGCGAGAACTCTTTGTTGACCAACATGAACCGGCCATCCGGCTGCTTGACCGTCAAGCCATGGGGAAGGTTGTCGATAATCGCGGAGAGCAAGGCTTCGTTGCTGCGCAGGTTCTCCTCGCTGCGGACGCGTTCGATCTCGGCGGAGACACGCCCCGCGAAAAACTCCAGGATCGAGGCCTGCACGTCGTCGACATCCATCGGCCCGCGGCACATGGCCACGACCACGCCCTTGCAGACACCATCCAATCCGCTGAATGGGATGCCGATAAAGCTCTCGATGCCGCGCCGATTGATTTCCGCATGATCCGGAAAGCGTTCCCGCAAGCCGCTGGAGACGGTGCAGATGCGGTTTTCCAGGACGACCGCTTCGCAAGGGCTCCCGGCCAACGGGTATTGGAAGTTTTCCTGGAACTCTCCGCCATCGAGAAAGACGACGGTATCGACAAACTTTCTGTCCGGCAGGACTCCGCCGATGAAAATAAGATCGGCCCGGAGCTCATCGCCCAGCGCCACGACAAATTTACGCAGGAATTCTTCGCCCGCCGTGCGGGCTGTTGCCTCGACAATATTCCGGATCAGCGTTTCCATCGTCACGCCGGTCTTGGCGCGCGGTTTTTTCGCTGGCTCTCGTTTCTTGCCTGGCATCCACCCCCTCCCGGAAAAGCCAAGTTCATCCAGGAACAGATCACGCAATCGGTCCGGCGGAAATGCCTGTGATGACAATCTTTCCATCCGGGGCGCGGTTGGGCAAGGCGGAACCTTTCCGGTTTAAGCGGATTCCGGAAAATCACGGCGGCGGGCGCGTTCCGACCAGATGTCGGAGACGACGCCGATCCGGTGCGCCGCCCGGCGGAGCTGCGACGTATTGTCGTCGCTTAGCCGCAAACGATTGGGGTCAGCGCTATCGGTCGCATCGATGATGTTTTCGAAACCGGCCCGCAAATCGACCAATGCCCCCTGGTATTCGGCGACTTGGGTACGCAGGTCGCGGTTTTCACGGTCGACGTTGTCGAGCGCCGCCGAAATTCGGTCGAGGACCGCTTGTTTCCGGCGCAACGACGGACGTTGGCCGCGAATGTCCTTCGGCTCATGCGACATCGGCCAAAGCCTCCGAAAGAGCGGAATCAAGGTCGCGCGGGCCAAACGGCTTGTGCAGGACCTTGGCGTTGGCCAGGACTTCGAACAGATTTTCGTAAGGGCGGATGACGCCCTTGTAGCCGCCCGTCATCCCGAGGACCGGAACCTTGACGCCGAGTTTGTTCAATTCGGTCACCAGTTCGATCCCGTCGGCGCCGGGCATGAAAATATCGGTGATGATCGCATCCACGTCCCGCTCGCGCAGAACTTCCAGGCACCGCTGGCCATTTTCGGCCGATGCCGGCTCATGCCCAAGTCGTTCAAGCAATTGAACGACATAGGCCAAGTGGTCGTCATCATCGTCAACTACGAGGACTCTCGCCATTTTGGCTTCCCTTATTACTTAAGACGCCCAAGCTGACGATGTCCGCCGTTTGGATATTTCCGTCCTTTTCTTTCAACAGAATATCATCATGTAGCCAGCATTCATGCTGACCGGTAGACGAGTCACCCATGCAAAAAAGTATGGGGGTACCCTATACCTGCCCGCATTGCGAAACCCACCGGAAAGGAAACCATCCCGGTGGGGCCCCGCAATTGAACTGATATCAGGAACCGTATTTGACGCTGCAACCGTAGGGGCGCGTCCCCTGCGGCTTGACCGCTTCGCCCGCTTTCATCTGCGCCAAGGCGGTCAGCACATAATTCTGCGCCTTGGGCACGTCGTTCACATCGGCGGATTTGATGCTGTCGATGGCGCCGTGATAGGTCAGCGTTCCCTTGGCGTCGATGATGAACATATGGGGCGTTGTCCGGGCGTCGTACAAACGCCCGATGCTGCCCGAGGGGTCGAGCAGAACCGCCGACGGATGCGCCTTGCGATCGACCGTCAAGGCATCGGCCTGCGCCGGGCTGACGTTGCCCTGTTCGCCCGGAGCGGACGAAATGACGGACAGCCAGACGACGCCGTCTTCCGCCGCCTTCTTCTGGGTCATTTGCATGTTGCCGGAGTTGTAGTGCTTACGCACGAAAGGACAATCGTGATTGGTCCATTCCAGGATCACGGTCTTGCCCAGAAAATCGCTGAGGCTGACCTTGTTGCCTTTGGTATCGATGCCGGTAAAGGTCGGCGCCGGGCTGCCGACGACCGGCTCGGCCATGGCGGGCGCGGCCTGAGCAAGCATCACGCCGCTCAGAACCGATACGGAAAGGAAGGCCGCAAAGCGGCGGCGCGAAAGAGTTTTCATTGGTGAACTCCCTGCAAGTCGATTGATGAGATTGCAGGGATTGTACCTAAACCACCGGACCCGCCGCGAATGACATCTTCGTGTGCGTCGGGGTTTCGGCGAAAACGCTTAGGCGACCCGGTTCAGCAACCGCGCGCGGATGGTGCCCGGCAAATCGCGGATATCGGCCAGAATCTTTTCCGCTTCTTCCACCGCGTCTTCGGCTTCCAGCACGACGTAACCGATTTCGCCGTCGGTCTGATAAGTCTGCGCCGCGATGTTAACTTGATGACGGGCGAACACTTCGTTCAAGCGCTGCAATTCGCCCGGCAGATTGCGCTGCACCTGGATGAAACGGGTGCCGCCCTGGCGCGCCGACAACTGCGCTTGCGGGAAGTTGACCGAGCCTTCGGTCGAACCGACATCGGAATATTCGACCAGCTTGCGGGCCACTTCCTCGCCGATGCGCTCCTGCGCTTCTTCGGTCGAGCCGCCGACATGCGGCGTCAGGATCACGTTGTCCAGGCCCTGCAGGGGCGACACGAACGGATCGGAATTGGACGACGGTTCTTTCGGGAACACGTCGACGGCCGCACCGCCCAGGTGCCCGTCCGTCAGGGCCGCGGCGAGGGCCGGAATATCGACCACCGTCCCGCGCGAGTTATTGATCAGGTACGAACCCTTTTTCATCGCCCGCAGCTCGGCTTCACCGATCATGTCCTTGGTTTCGTCGGTTTCCGGAACATGCAGGCTGACCAGGTCGGACTTGGCCAACAATTCGTTCAGGGTCTTCGCCGGCATGGCGTTGCCGTGGCGCAGCTTGTCCGTGCGATCGTAATAGATGACCCGCAGGCCCATCGCCTCGGCCAGGACCGCAAGCTGGGTGCCGATATTGCCGTAGCCGACGATGCCCAGGGTCTTGCCCCGGACTTCCTTGGACGCCGTCGCCGACTTGTCCCAGCCACCGGTATGCGCCGCCTGCGAACGCGGGAACGTGCGGCGGAACAGCATGACGATTTCGGCAATGGTTAGTTCGGCCACCGAGCGGGTGTTGGAGAACGGCGCGTTGAAAACGGGAATACCGTTGTTCCGCGCGGCTTCCAGGTCAATCTGGTTGGTGCCGACAGAGAAACAGCCGACGGCCATCAGCGACGGGGCGGCGTCGATCACTTCCTTCGTCAACTGGGTCCGCGACCGGATACCCAGGATCCGCACGTCCTTCAGCTTGTCCTTCAACGCGTCGCCGTCGAGCGCCGTCTTCAACCGTTCGCCGTTCGAATAACCGGCTTCCTTGAAAATGGCGGACGCGGTCGAGGAAATGCCCTCGAGCAGCAGGACTTTGATCTTTTCCTTGGGCAGGGACGGATTCTGAATCTTGGACATGGGATCGTCTGGTTCGTTCACTTTATTGAGGATGGATTATTGCGGCGCAACATGCCGGACCCGACCGCGCGGCGCAAGTGATATGCGCCCACCCGTCGCCCATTTCCGTCCCGCCATTACTAAAGATTCTAGACATATTAGGAAAATACGTTGCAACTCAGCTTGGATCAGTCTCAAAATTGTCCTGACCCGGCATAAGACTGGGCACATTGGTCAATTAGGGAGGACCACCATGAGAAAACTACTGGCGGCCGCGTTCGCGGCCATCCTGGTTTCCGGCGGCGCTCAGGCGGCGGTGGTGACCGTTACCTTCAACATCACGACCGATTCCGGCCTTGGGCCGACGATCGGCACGATGATGTTCGAGGATTCGAGCGAAGGGCTGCGGATCATGCCTTCGGTAAAGGATCTGCCCCCGGGGAAGCACGGCTTCCACGTTCATCAAAATCCCGATTGCGGACCGAAGGATAAGGACGGCAAATCCGTTCCCGGTCTGGCTGCCGGCGGTCATTTCGACCCCAAGGGGACCGGCAAGCACGAAGGGCCGCAAGGTAAGGGGCACCTTGGCGACCTGCCGTTGCTGAACGTCGAATCCGACGGCATGGCCTGGGAGGAAATCGTGGCGCCGCATCTGAAGGTCTCTGACCTTACAGGGCGGTCGATCATGATTCATGCCGGTGGCGACAACTTCTCCGACTCTCCCGCTGCCTTGGGCGGCGGCGGCGGTCGGATCGCCTGTGGCGTCGTCGGCAAGTAAGCTCGACGCCTAAACCGATACCTATCAACCACTTGCGGGGGGCCGCGCCTTTGCGCGCCCCCCACTTTTTTCATCGAACCGACAACAACCTAGCCGCGACCGATCCACGGCATCTTGGTCGCCTGAATGGTCAGGAACTGCACCGTCGTATCCATCGGCAGGTTGGCCATGAACAAAACGGCCTCGCCGACGTGTTGCGCGGGCATGCGCGGTTCGGGCTTGCGGGTGCCATCCGATTGTTTGACGCCTTCGACCATGCGCTCGGTCATCGGCGTCGCCGCGTTGCCGATGTCGATCTGGCTGACGGCGATATCGTACTTCCGGCCGTCCAGGGCGGCGGTCTTCGTCATGCCCGTGACCGCGTGCTTGGTCGCCGTATAAGGGATCGAGTCGGGGCGCGGCGCATGCGCCGAAATGGAGCCGTTGTTGATGATCCGCCCGCCCATCGGGGATTGCGCCTTCATCACCCGGAAGGCTTCCTGAATGCCAAGGAACACGCCCGTCAGGTTGACATCGATAACCCGCTGCCAGTCTTCCAGTTCCAAATCTTCCAACGGGATGCCCGGCGCGTTGGCGCCCGCATTGTTGAACAGCACGTCGACCCGGCCATGGGCGTCCACCGTCGCCTTGAACATCGCCTTGATTTGGGCCGCGTCGCTGACATCGGTCGGCTGAACCAAGGCGCGGGCGCCGTCGGCCCCGGCCAAGGCCTTGGTTTCTTCCAGCATGTCGGCACGGCGGCCCGCCAGGGTCACGGAATAGCCGTCGGCCAACAGGGCCAATGCGGCCGCCCGGCCGACGCCGGTGCCCGCCCCGGTCACGATGGCGATTTTCGAAGCAGGGGCATGGGGTTGCGAGGTCATGGATGTCTCCTTGATGCAGATCATTTATTCTCTGTGATAGACTTATAGAATACCCCATCACCGCGTATCAGGGTTTTTGCACCCGTACGCGCTCAGGGATAATTGGAGGAACAATTCCATGGCCTATACTTTGGACGCGCTGGCTGGCGACATGAAACAGGTTCTGTCGCAGGGTCAAACCCCCGCGCAACTCGAACAGACCCGCCAATTGGTCGAAAAAGCGTTGAAAGACAAAGACTTCGTCGAAGCTCACCTGGGTGACAACGCCGAAGGCGAACGCAAAATCATTTATGAAGACCCTGACCTGGGCTTCTGCATCCTGGCCCACGTCTACAAAGGCGCCAAAACCGGCGATCCGCACGATCACGGTCCCGCCTGGGCCATCTACGGCCAGGCATTCGGCGAAACTCAGATGACCGAATACGACATGGTCGAAGCCCCGCACGACGGCAAGCCGGGTAAGGTCAAACCGCGTGAAACCTATAAAATGGTTCCCGGCGACGCCCGCGTTTATCAGGTCGGCGACATTCACTGCCCGCATCGGGACGGCGAAACCCGCCTGATCCGGATCGAGGCGATGAACATGAACGGCGTGAAGCGCACGCCGCTGGTGGCTGCCTAAGTCTTTTTCGATCCCCAATTCGGCCCCACCGTCGGCAACGGCGGTGGGGTCATTGGTTGGGATTATCGGTCGCTTGACTGAATAGCTTCCAACTTTTCCAAGCTGTCGGACGTCAGCTGCACTGAAACGTTGCCGACAGTGGAACGGATAATCAAATCGACGAACCAGATTCCGGGCGTCAATTCCTGCGGCGTCCCGATGTCGATTCCGACCACATCTTCAATATCGATGGATAGGTTCTTGTTGTCGTGAAACGAAATCGCGGCAACGGTCTTTTTTGCGTCGGCTGGGGGCATGGCTCCATCCTCGGTCTCGTTGACCGGCACGTTCCGGTCACCGCCAGCTTGCCTTTAGCCCGCGTCCGCTGCAACCCCCGCTTTGGGCATAGATACGATCCGATCGACTAACCCAGGACGGCCTGCGCCGCCAATCCGGCCAGGAACGATCCAGCCAGGCCCAAGGCGATGTACCACAGGAAGGTGCCCCGTTTGACCAGGGCCCAAACCGCCATCGCGGCGGGGATCGAGGTCACGCCCCCCGCAATCATGAAGGCCATCGCCGCACCCGGCGCCATGCCCAGGTCCATCAATGCATCGACCGTCGGAATGGCGGCGAAACCGTTCAGATAGGCCGGAACCCCGACCACGACGGCGGCCGGGACGGTCCACCATTCACCGCCGCCCAGCCAGCGCCCGACCTGATCGGCGGGGATATAGGCGACCATCAAACTTTCCACCAAAAAGGCCAGGCTCAGCCATTTGAACAGGAACCAGCCGGTGGTCAGGCTTTCGTCGCGGAACAAGGCGCGGCGCGGCTCCTCACGCCAGAATTTCCATTCGATAGCCCCGCTTTGCAGGGCCTTGCGGCGCGCGGCGCAGCAACTCGTCACCGCCCCCTTCAAGGGATCGGCGAACGCCCCGCGCGCGACCAACGCCTGGGTGCCGTACCCGGCGACAAGACCCATGGCCACAGCTGCGGCGGCCTTGAACACCGTGAACGGCAGACCGAACACCGCCGACATCAAAATGAAAATCTGCGGGTCCATCAGGGGCGAGGCGATCCAGAACGCCATGACCGGGGCCAGCGGCACGCCGGCCGCCAACAGCCCGGCGATGATCGGCACGACCCCGCAGGAACAAAACGGCGAGAACGCCCCGAACACGGCGGCCAGGAACACCGCCGTTCCCTGGCGGGCGGCGAAGGCGCGTGCGATCTGTTGGTCCAGGCCCGTCGCCTTGGTCCAAGCCGCGGCCAAAACGGACAATAGGAAGAACGGCGCGATGAACCCATAAGCCTTGAGAACGAACAGAACGCTGCTCTGCGCCTGGGCAAGGTCGATCGCGGCCAGCACGCCGACCACGGCCAAGGTCGCAAGCATCACCCGGTCGAGGCGGCGCAGGCGCGCGGCCAGTCCCGTCGCTGGTTTCGGCGCATCTTCACGGATCGAAATGTTTTCCGGCGGGGTCAGGATGGTCTCGCTCATCGTTTGGCTTCCTTCGCTTGAACGTCGTCGACGGCGCAGCAGGAGGTTTCGACGCCGGTGCAGCATTCGTCGGCCAGGAAGCCGATCAGGCCCCGCATGGCCTCGAAATTGGCGCGACAGCGCAGCACCCGCCCCTCGCGCGATTGCACCACCAGACCGGCCCAGACCAGCCGCGACAAATGATGCGACAGGGTCGAGCCGGGAATGCTCAGGTGGTCCTGGATTTCACCCACCGCCAAGCCGCCCTCGCCCGCCTTGACCAGCAACCGAAAGGCATCGAGCCGATGGGAATTTCCCAATTCAGCCAATTGCTGCGCGGCGCGGTCCGAATCCAATACGTTTTCCATGGCGCGCAGGGTATCACCGCCCCGGACGGAGTCAACGATATTTCTAGAATTATAGAAATGAAGACCTGTTCAGCACATCACGCAGACAAGAACGCCCGCCGGATGGCCGGCGGGCGCGTCTCGTCTAAATCTCGAAATCCGGTTCACGCGGCGGCGGCGCGGCCTTTGTAAAACGGGCGGTCGCCCCCGGCGGTGCTGCGATGCATGCGGCGCGGCTGGTTTTCGTCATAGTCGCGCACGGCGTAGTGCATGGTCACGCGGTTGTCCCACATCACCAGGTCGCCCGCCGTCCAACGGTGGCGATAGACGTTTTCCGGGCGGGTCGCATGGGCCATCAGGTATTCCAGGATCGGACGGCTTTCCTCAATGGTCATATCCGCGAACTGGGTGGTGAAGAACGTATTGACGTATAGCGCATCGCGCCCCGTGTCCGGATGGGTCCGCACCGCCGGATGACGATAGGACGCCAGCCCTTCGGGAATTTGTGGCGAGTCCGTATCCGGCTCGGCGAGGTTGCGGCGGCGGATGGCGTCGGGCGAATGCATCGCGTCCATGGTCCGTAGGATCGCCTGCATCCCCGGCGACAGGGTTTCCAGCGCCCGATACATATTGCAGAACAGGGTGTCGCCCCGGCCCTCGGGCACGATCCGCGCATGCAGGAACGACATGGCGGGCGGGCGTTCCGACGCCGAGATATCCGAATGCCAGAAATCGTTGCGCGCCCCGCGCCGCCCCGGCTTGGTTTCCAGCACGATCACTTCGGGGTTCTGATTATCGACCCCCTGGCGCGCACCATAAGGATGCCCTTCGACCGGGCCGAACCGCTGCGAAAAAGTGCTTTGCGCGGCAGGCGTCAAATCCTGCCCCGGAAAGGTCAGGACCAGATACTCGTTCAGGGCGTCGACGATCGCGGAAAAGGTCTCGCTGTCCAGATCCTGCGACAGATCGACGCCGGTCACCCGCGCCCCGATGGCGCCGGTCAGGGGATGAACTTCAATAGGTTGCGTGCGGCTCATGGCATTGCCTCCCGTGCGTGAACCGAACCGGCGCCGGGAAGTTTTGTTTCTTCTCTCAAGGGCCGGAACTGACCGGCCGCCTCCCGGCCGGAGATAACTATATCGTTATTCTGACCCCTTGCCGCGACGCCGTCTAGTATCAGAAAAACATGAAATTCAAACCGATCGGAAATTTGCGTACCCGCAACGAAGTTGGATTGCCCGGCCAACGCCTCGGAGATAGGCTCGACCTATGATCAAGCTTCATGACTTTCTTCCCTCGGGCAATGGCTACAAATGCCGGTTGATGCTGCGGTTTCTGGGCCGCCCCTTCACCCTGGTCGAATACGACATCACCCAGGGCGAAACCCGCACGCCGGAATTTCTAAGCCGCCTCAACCCCAACGGGCGCATTCCGGTGCTGGAGTTGGACGACGGGCGCTGCCTGTCTGAATCGGGTGCGATCCTGAATTACCTGGCGCGGGGCACGGATTTCCTGCCCGAAGACGACTGGGCCCGTGCCAAGGTTCTGCAATGGATGTTCTTCGAGCAGTACACGCTGGAGCCGACCGTCGCCGTTCGCCGCTTCTGGCTGACGGAACAGGAAGCCCCCCTGACGGAAATTCAACGGGCGCAATTGCCCCTGAAACTGGAACAGGGCCACGCCGCCCTGGGCGTGCTGGAAAAAGGCCTGTCCGACGGCCCCTGGCTGGTCGGCGGCAAGCCGACCATCGCCGACATCGCCCTTTACGGATATACCCATGTCGCCCCCGAAGGCGGCTACGAGCTGGACGCCTATCCGAACATCCGCGCCTGGTTGGCGCGGTTCCAGGCCCTGCCGGGTTATTTCCCGATCACCCAACGGGATTTCACCTGACCCCGGGGTCAATCGGCGGCGTCGCGCCACGTATCAGGATTTCCTGATTTGCGATATACTGGTCGAAAACCGCGCCAGCGGTCATAGACGGGAGACGCTAGCATGAACGTGAAACACATCCTGGAACGCAAGGGCAGCGCCGTAACCACCATCAAGCCCAGCGCCACCATCGCCGAGGCCGCGCGCCTGTTGGCCGAGGCCCGGATCGGGGCGATCGTGGTGTCGGAGGACGGGGCCGGCATCGACGGCATTCTGTCGGAACGCGACATCGTCCGCGTCATCGGCACCGACGGCCCGGCCATGTTGGATCGGCCCGTGTCCGCCGCGATGACCGCCAACGTCGTCACCTGCAAACCCGAAGACCGCCTGAACGTGCTGATGAGCATGATGACCCAGCGCCGCATCCGCCACCTTCCGGTGGTCGACAACGGGCGCATGACGGGCGTCATTTCCATCGGCGACGTGGTCAAGGAACGCATGGACGAGATCGAGGCTGATGCAGCCGCCATGCGCGACTACATCACCGGCGCGACCGGCTGACCCCACCCACCCCGCAGACCACCGCATCTAAGGACAAGACATCACCATGACCACCGAGACCACGCCGGGGGATGCCCTCGTGCTTTATCACGCCTGGGCTTCTTCCGCGTCGCGCAAGGTTCGCATGTGCCTGGCCGAAAAGGGCCTGCCCTATGACGGACAGATCGTCGACCTCAACAAGTTCGAACATCACGAAGACTGGTACAAAAAGCTGAACCCGTCGGGCATCGTTCCGGCGTTAATGGTCGATGGTCGCCCGCTGGTGGAAAGCAACTTCATCAACGAGTACCTTGACGAAGCCTATCCGGAGCCGCCCTTGCGCCCGACCGACCCGTTGCTGCTGCACGACATGCGGCTGTGGTCCAAATACATCGACGACACCTGCCTGCCCGCGATCCAAAAGCACAATTGGATGCACCATTTCCACCCCATGGCCCGCGAATGGTCGGACGCGGAATTGGAACGCCGCCTGGCCGCGATCCCGACCGAGAACCGCCGCCATGTGTGGTACCGCATGGCGCGCGATCCCTATACCGAGGCTGAATTGGAAACCGCATTGAACATCCTGCGCGACATGCTGGACCGGATCGAGGCCCGCGTCGCGGAGACCGGCTTCGTCACCGGCGACCGCTATTCCCTGGCCGATATCGCCGCCGCCCCTTACGTGATCCGGACCGAGGAACTGGCGCCCGAGGAAGTCTCCCCGGCCAAGCGCCCCGCGACCGCCGACTGGTGGCAGGCGATCAAGGCCCGCCCGGCCTACAAGGCCGCCTGGATGGAGCCGTTCAACGAACAGTGCTGGTCGGGGTGGATGCCGCCCGCGGCCTGATCAAACGGCGGAGAAATCCGGCTTGGGCAGGGTTTCGATCTCCGGCTTGCCGAACAGGTAGCCCTGGAAATAGTCCGTCCCCAGGGTGCGCAGCGCGATCATGTCTTCCACCGTTTCCACGCCTTCGGCGACGACCTTGATACCCAGGGCTTGCGCCGTCTTGATGGCGCCCTCGGTGATCGTCGTCTTGACCATATCCCCGGCAATCCCCTGGCACAGTTCCATGTCCAGCTTCAGGACCTGCGGCTTGAACTTGGTCAACAGGTTGAGGCCCGCATAGCCCGCACCGAAATCGTCGATGGCGGTGATGAAGCCGCGTTCCTGATAGGCTTCGAAAATACCCATCAGATGGGCGGGATCGTCGATCGGCTCGGCCTCCGTCACCTCGAACATGATCTGGTCGAGCGGCAGGTTATAGGTATCCGCCGCCTCCATGGTGGCGCGGATACAGGTCTCGGGCCGATAGACCGCATTCGGCAGGAAATTGATGCTGAGCTTGCAGTCCAACCCCAGTTGGGACGCGATCTGCACCGCGCGCACCCGACAGGTCTGGTCAAAGGCATAACGGTTTTCGTTCGTCACCCGGGACAGCACGGCGCCTGCGCCCGAGCCATCCTTGCCGCGCACCAAGGCTTCGTAGGCGAAGACCGATTTGGTGTTCAAATCGACAATGGGTTGGAACGCCATCGTGATCTCAAAATCCAACGGGTTCCCTTCCAAGCACTGCTTGCAACCCAGCGGTTTAAAATCAGAAGTACCTTCGTAAGCCATGTTCGAACTCTGTATCGCTCTCAAATTCGGTAAAAACGGCGGGCAAACTAGACGATCTCGACGCGTATATCCACCACCCGAAAGGCGTACATGCCTGTCTCATTCGCCCGGACGAACCCGGATCAGGGGGCTATTCTTCTCCGATATCCTCGGCCCAGACGGCGGGGCGTTCGCGCTTCATCCGCGCCATCAGGTCGATGCAGGGTCGATGGTTCAGGATGTCCACCGCGACGCCATGGGCGCGCAGGAAGTCCTCGTTGCCGCCGAAGTTTTCATTCTCGCCGATCACGACACGGGGGATTTTGAATTGCACGATGGTGCCGGAGCACATCATGCAGGGCGACAGGGTCGTATACAGCGTGGTGTCGCGGTAGCTGCGCTGCCGCCCGGCACTTTGGATCGCAGCCATCTCGCCATGCAGGATCGGGTTGCCCTGCTGCACGCGCTGGTTATGGCCCCGGCCGATGATCTCGCCGCCCCGCACCAGGACCGAGCCGATCGGCAACCCGCCTTCGTCGAAGCTCTGCTTCGCCAGGCGGTAAGCTTCATCCATGAAGCGGCCGTCGTCGGTCCCGGCAGTCATTCCAGGATCAGTCCTTTTCCAGCTTCAGCGAAGCCGAATTGATGCAGTAACGCAGGCCCGTCGGCTGCGGCCCGTCGGGAAAGACGTGGCCCAGGTGGGCGTCGCATTTCGAACAAACGACCTCGACCCGGCGCATGAAGTGACTGGTGTCTTCGTGTTCGGCGACGGCGTCGGCCTCGACAGGCTCGTAGTAGCTGGGCCAGCCGGAGCCGCTGTCGTACTTGGTGTCGGACGAGAACAGGGGTGCGCCGCAGCACACGCAGTGATAGGTGCCCTGTTCCTTGCAGTCATGATACTTGCCGGTGAAGGCGCGCTCGGTCCCCGCATGGCGGGTGATCGCATATTCTTCCGGGGTCAGTTGGGCCTGCCATTCCGCATCGGATTTCTGAATCTTGTCGGACATTCTGCGTCTCCATCAAAATATCTGGTTGCGGTCCTTCATATAGGATCGGAAGCGGGTATGACGAGGGCCCTCGCGCGAAGTTTACCGGACGCAGGCGATCAGAATTTCCCTTCGTAGGCCTTCTTGCCGATGGGGCAGGCGATGACCGTGAAGGTATCGGCCTTGAGCGCCCGCTTGACCGCGCTTTCGACCTCTTTCGCCGATTTGGCCAGCACGCCCTTGCCGCCCATGGCGCGGGCGGCCTTGACGAAATCGGTGCCGCCGAAATCGACGCCCAGGTTCTTGAACCCGATGGCGCGCTGTTTCTTTTCGATCAACGCCAGTTGCTCGTCGACGAACACGATCACCGGGATCGCGAGTTTCTGATCCCGAAGGGTCGCCAACTCACCCAGGATCATTTCCAGCCCCGCGTCGCCGGTCAGGGCGACCACGGCCCGGCCCGGCTCGGCCAGCTTGCGGCCCACGGCCATCGGCAGGGCCACGCCCATGGTGCACAGGCCAGTCGACTGCAACAGGCCGCGCGGCACATAGGTCTCCAACACCTGACTAGCCAGGATGCGGTGCGCGCCGGTATCGACCGTGACCACGGCATCGCGCGGCAGAGCCGCACGCACGCCTTCGACCACCGCAGCCGGTCCCCATTTGCCGCCCGACGAAAATGTCTTCTTCAGCATGGCCCGCAGCTTGGCGGGCTCGCCCTTGGGCCAGATCTTTTTGACGCTGCGTTCGACATCCAGGCGGATCGCATCCAGGCCCGCGCCGACGTCGCCGACGAAGCTGTAGGACGCTTGATGCATGTAATGGGTATTGGCCTGGGCCGACAGTTCGACCACCGTCGTATCGGGGTCGAACGGGTCGCGCCAGCCGATCCGCATTTCGATCGGGTCGTACCCTGCCAGAACGATCAAATCCGCCTGCTTGACCAGCGGCAGCAGCATATCGTCGGCCAGGGGCGATAGACCTGCCGCCCCCAAGGCCAGGGGATCGTCCTCGGGCAGCACGCCCTTTGCCTTATAGGTCGTGATCAACGGCATCGGCAGGGCCTGCAGGAACGATTGCAGGTGCCCCTCGGCATGGTGATGCAGCACGTCGATCCCGGCGATCATCAGGGGCCGTTCGGCCCGCGCCAGATGGGATTGAACCTCGTCCAGCACGCGCGAGGGCGCGGGCGCCACCGGGGCCGGGCGAACCCGACGCACGGGCGCGCCCACGGTCGCGGGCCGTTCGGCCACGCGGATCGGCACGTCGACATGAACCGGGCCGGGCCGGTCGTCCATGGCGATGGCGACGGCCTTGTCGATGATCGCATCGACGGCCCCGTCGACCACCGAGAAACTGGCCTTGGTGATCGGCTTCAACAGCGCCGTATGATCGAACACCTGATGGGTGAAGGTATGGGTATCCGCCGGGTCGATGGCCCCGGTCAGAAAGATCATCGGCACCTGATCCTGCCAGGCGTTGACGACCACGTTGATCGCATTCGCCACGCCCGGCCCCACGGTGGCCAAGAGAACCGCCGGGGCGCCGGTGGCGTGGTGCACGCCTTCGGCCATGAAGCCCCCGGCGTTTTCATGCTTGCAGAGAGAGAAGCGGATGCCTTCCTGCTTGAGGGCGTCCATCAGGGCCAGCACCTCGCCGCCCGGAATACCGAAGGCATGGGTGCACCCTGCTTCGGCAAGGCGGCGGGCGATGACCCCGGCACCCGTCAACGAACCCTTGGCCGACATCCGCCGGATCCCCTCTTTGTTCCGCTGGCGCTTAACCCTTCGCGGCCAGCTTGGTGAAGCCGTCGCGGGTCTGCGGCAGCTTGCGGTCCAGGATCTTGCTGGCGACCATGTTGCGCAGAACCTGCGCCGTGCCGCCGCCGATAGTGAACATGCGCGCGTCGCGGTACATGCGTTCCATCGGCAGGTTCCGCGAATAGCCCATGGCGCCGAACATCTGCAGCGCGTCCGAGGTGACCTTGATCGCCATTTCCGAGGTGAAGATCTTGGCCTGGGCCGCGAGCGTCATGTCGGGAAAGCCGGTCTGGTCCGTTTCGGCGCTGGCGGCGGCGCGATAGATCAGGGTCTGCGCCGCGGTGATCTGGGTCGACATATCGACCAGCATCCATTGCAGGCCCTGGAACTCGGCGATCGGGCGGCCGAACTGTTCGCGTTCCTTGGTATAGGCAAGGCCCCGCTCGTAAGCGCCTTCGGCGATGCCGAGGGCAACCGTGCCGGCGCCGACGCGCTGCGAGTTATAGGCGGTCATCAGCCCGGCGAAGCCGCGCTTGATGCCCTGCGGCGGGATCACCGCCATGGATTCCGGCACTTCCAGGTTGTCGAAGATCACTTCGCATTCCGGGATGCCGCGCAGGCCCATGGCCGGTTCGCGCTTGCCAATGATCAGGCCCGGATGCTCGCCCCGGATCGCCAGGAAGCCGCCGATGCCCAGCTCTTCGCCGTTTTCAAACACGCGGGCGAAGATCAGGTGAATCTTCGACACGCCGCCGCCGGTGATCCAGTGCTTGGTGCCGTTGATGATGTACTTGTCGCCCTTCTTTTCGGCGCGGGTCGACATTTCGCTGGCCGCGCTACCGGCGCCCGGCTCGGTGATGCAGATCGCGGGCTTGTCCCCGGCCAGCACGTATTCGGCGCAGATCTTCTTCTGCTCTTCGGAGCCATAGCGCATGACCGCCGAGATCGCGCCCATGTTGGCCTCGACCACGATGCGGGCGGTGACGCCGCAATGCTTGCCCATTTCCTCGACCACCAGAACGGCGTCCAGGAACGAGCGGCCCTTGCCGCCGTAGGCTTCGGGAATGGTCATGCCCATAAAGCCCGCTTCGGTCAGCAGCTTGACGTTTTCCCAGGGGTATTCCTCGGTGCGGTCCACGTCGGCGGCGCGGGCGGCGATTTCGCCTTCGGCCAGACGGCGGGCACGGTCACGCAGGTCTTTTTGGTCGTCAGTCAGGTCAAACATGTCGATGGTTCCTCAGATCAGTCCTTTGGCGCGCAGTTCCGCGCGTTCTTCTTCGCTCATATCCAGCATTTCCTGGAGCACTTCGTCGGTGTGCTGACCCAGGGTCGGCGGCGGACGCCGATAGTTGACCGGCGTGTTCGACAACTTGATGGGGTTGCCCAACAACGCGACCTTGCCGTCCTTGGCCAACGGCTGGTCCATTTCGATCCGCATTTCGCGGTGACGAATCTGCGGGTCGTTGAAGGTCTGTTCCAGGTTGTAGACCGGGGCGGCGGGAACCATGCGTTCCTCCAGGCCGTCGATCCATTCCTTGGTGGTTTTCTTCGGCGTCAACTGTTCCAGCTTGGCGACCAGTTCGGCCCGATTTTCCAGGCGCTTCGGATTGGTCGAATAGCGCGGATCGGTCGCCAGTTCCGGCGCGCCCGCGAATTCGCAGAACCGCGTGAACTGGGCGTCGTTCCCGGCGGCCAGATAGAAATAACCATCCGTCGTGGGGAACACCTGATAGGGCACGATGTTGGCGTGCTGGTTGCCGCGGCGGATGGGCAGCTCGCCCGAGGTGAAATAGTTCAACGCCTCGTTCGCCATCCAGGCGACCGTGGTGTCGAGCAAGCCCAGGTCGATGGCCTGACCCTCGCCGGTTTTTTCCCGGTGATGCAAAGCCGCCAGGATCGCCGACGAGGCATACATGCCGCACATGATGTCGGAGATACCGACGCCGACGCGGACCGGCTCGCCATCGGGCTCGCCGGTCAGGCTCATGATGCCGCCCATGGCCTGGGCCAGGGCATCGTAGCCCGGGCGCTTGGCGTAGGGGCCGGTCTCGCCGAAGCCGGAGATATGGCAATAAACCAAGCCCGGGAATTCGTCCTTCAGGTCGTCGTAGCCCAGGCCGAATTTCTCCAGGCCGCCGACCTTCATGTTATGGGCCATGATGTCGCAGCTCTTGAGCAGGCGCTTGATCAGGGCCACGCCCTCGGGCTTGGAGAAATCGACGGTCACGGAGCGCTTGTTGCGGTTGACGCAAAGGTAATAGGCGCTTTCGTCCATATCGCTGCCGTCGGCGGCGGTCAGGAACGGCGGGCCCCAGCTGCGCGTGTCGTCACCGACGCCGGGACGTTCGATCTTGATCACGTCGGCGCCCAGATCGGCGAGAAGCTGCATGCTGGTCGGGCCGGCCAGGATGCGGGTCATGTCCAGAACACGGACGCCCGCAAGGGGTCCCGTGGGTTTGGCAGTGGATGTCGTCATGGATGTTTCCGTTGGTATTCAGGCGGGAGATTAGGCGCGCATGCTAAAGGAACCCGCGGCCAGATGAAATCCTTGTCGCGGCGTTTTCATGATTTTCGGGACATTTCGGCGGGTCCGCCGACGTGCCGGAGAACGCCTAGTCGGCAGCCCCCAGATCATTGATATGCGCGGGCTTGCCCTGAACGCCGTCGTACAGCACCCCCTGGCGCAACTTCAGGATGCGATGGTGTTCGGCCAGGGCGGCTTCGTCCATGTCGCCGGCGGGCGGCGTTTCATGGATGAAATTGCCGTGCCGGTCCTCGCCCCGGACCAACCACGCACTGTCTTTTTCGGCCTTTTCCTGCGACACGTCCGGGCGGACGTAGCGAATGGCGAAACCGATCCGGCGGTCGTCGGTGGTGTTGGAGGTCGAGGCATGGGCCATCAGCACGTGATGGAGCGAGACCTCGCCCGGCTGCAGCGGCATGTAGACCGCCGTGTCTTCGTCGACATCGACGGCCAGTTCCTGGCCGCGGGTCAGCAAATTGTGCTCGCTCAGGGTATCGCGGTGCGCGACCTGGGACCATTTGTGGCTGCCGGGCACGACCTTCATGCAGCCGGATTCAACCGTCGCCGGCGACAGCGCGACCCAGGCGGTCAGCACGTCGGGCTTGGACAAACCCCAATAGGTCGCATCCTGGTGCCAGGAAACATAAGCTGGATCGCAGGGTTCCTTGACGAACAGAGAACAACCCCAGGCCATCAGGTCCGGGCCCAGGACGTCTTCGACCGCATCCAAAATCGTCGGGTGGGAAACAAGCTCCGCCGCCCAGGTCTGCAGCAGGTAGAGCTTCTGCCCGCGCGACAATTCGTACCAGCCGCCGTTGGCTTCCTCGAACGCTTCGAAGCGGCGGCGATAATTCAGGGCTTCGTCGGTATCCATGATGCGGATCGGGGCGACGTATCCGTTTTCCCGGTAGCCCGCGACCTGCTCTTCCGACAGCAATTTCGGCATGTATTCCTCCCGATGACGACACGCGGTTTGCGCGTATTTTCGGGAAGTCTAATCCTAACCCCGCCGCCGAACAATCCGCATCCCACCCCGAAAGGCGGGAAGTTGCGCGAATTTACGGTTAAATCGGCCCGGTCACGGACTTAGCTGGTGATGAAGTCGCTGTCGTCGAGGGCGGCGCCGTCCGTATCGGTCAGTTCGATCTCCATATCGACGTTGGAGTCACCATCCGCATCGATCTCGAGAATCTTGGTCTGATCGTTGAAGCGCGCCTGGGTATTGCCCGAGGCGTCGAAATTGTTGGTTTCGTCACCCAGGAACTGGAAGACGCCGACCGAGAAATCGGAGAAATCGAGCAGGTCGACCGTCGTCCCGGCCCCGACACCACCGGCATCGAAGTCTTCGATCACGTCGCGCATGGTCGACCCGATCCCGGATTCATCGGCCGAGCGGTAGATGAACACATCGTTGCCGTCGCCGCCGATCAACTCGTCCGCGCCCAGGCCGCCGATCAGGATATCGTCGCCGTCACCGGTTTCGATGATGTCGTCACCGTCGCCACCGTCGATTTCGTTGGTCCCGCCGTAGGCCCAGATATCGTCGTTTCCGGCGCCGCCGAAGACGATGGCTTCGCCGTCGTCCAGGGTCACGATGTCGTCGCCGTCGCCGGCATCGACGTAGTTTTCACCGTAACCGGCCTCGATGTCGTCGTCGCCGTCGCCGCCATACAGTTCGTTGTCGCCGTTACCGACCAGGATGAAATCGTTCCCAGCGCCGCCGAAGACGATATTGTCGCCGTCACCGCCTTCAAGGTCGTCGTCGCCGTCTTCGCCGTGGATTTCGTTATCACCGTCACCGGCCAGGATGACGTCGTCGTCATCGCCGCCGTAGATCAGATTGTCGCCATCCAGGGCATCGACGATGTCTTCGCCTGCACCGGCATAGATTTCATTGTCGCCGTTGCCGACCAGAATTTCGTCGTCGCCATCGTCACCATAGATGACGTTGTCGCCATCACCGGCATCGATCAGGTCGTCGCCGCCGCCGCCGAAGACCCGGTTGTCGCCGTCGCCGGTGATCAGATCATCTTCGCCGTCGCCGCCATACAATTCATTCTCGCCGTCGGTGACTTCGATCCAGTCGTCACCGTCACCGCCATCGGCATAGTTGTCGCCGTCGCCCAGGTAAACCTGGTCATTGCCGGCCCCGGCGATCGCCGTGTTGTTGCCGTTGTTGGCGCGGATGATATCGTCGCCGTTGCCGCCGTCGATGGTGTTGTCGCCGTCGCCGCCGTCCAAGTCGTCGTTCCCGTCCATGCCGGAAATCTGGTCGTCGCCGCCTTCGCCGTTGATCACGTCGCCGCCGGAAGAACCGACCAGCACGTCGTTCCCCTGCCCCGCCGTATCGGGCACGTCATCGACCGTGACGACAAAGGTTTCGGTATAGCTGAGGCCACCCGCGTCGGTCGCGGTGACGTCGATGGAAACCGTCGGCTCGGCTTCGAAGTCCAAGGCTACGCCGTCTTTCAGCTTCAACTGATTGCCGACGATCTCGAACCGCGCGTCGCTGACCGCCAAGGTGTGGCTATCGCCCGCGTCCGGGTCGGAGACGGTCAGGTTACCGACGACCCAACCCTGTTCGTTTTCCGTAACGGACGAACCGTCCAAGGCAATATCCGTCGGCGCCTGATTGGCCAAAGGCAAGGTCAGGACGAAGGCCGCCGCCGTCGTGGCGCTGGCGCCATTCGACTGTTCCGTCGCGGTGGCGGTCACGTCGACCGAAATGTCGCCCTGCGCCCCCGCCGGCGGGGTCACTGTCAGTCCGGCCAAATCGCCCGCGGCGACGGTAAAGGAACCGTCCCCGTTCGCCGTCCCGGCGGACAGCAAACTGCCCGCGGGCAGGCCGCTGATCGTCACGCTCAGAACTTCCGAGCCATCCAGGTCCGTCAGGGCCGCGTCGATATCCAGGGCGACCGGCTGTCCGGCCTGCCCGGTCACGTCGGCAACCGTCAGGTCCGGCGTATCGGCGACCGCGTCGATGTCGAAAGTCGCGGTCGCGGTGGACTGACCGCCGTTGCCGTCGACCACCGTGTAGGTAAAGCTCGCCGGGCCGGAATAATCGGCATCGGGGGTGAACACCACATCGCCCTGACCATTCAGGGCCACCGTACCGCCGACCGGGCTGCCGACCGCGCCGATGGACAGCACGTCGGATGCGTCGGCGTCGGTGTCGTTACCCAGAAGATCCCCGGCGGAAATCACCATCGCCGTGTCTTCGGTGCCGTTGGCGACCACGTCTGCGGCCGCGACCGGGCCGTCGTTGGTGCCGGTGATGGTGATCGTCACGGTCCCGACGTCGGAATCGCCGTCCGCATCGGTCACGCGGTAGGTGAAGGTTTCAGTCGCCGTTTCGCCCGCCGCCAGATGATCGAAAGCGTTACCCGGATCGAAGGTGAAGGTGCCGTCGCCGTTGAGGGTCAGGTCGCCCTGGTTCGGACCGGCCACCAATTCGACCGTGTCGATGCCGTCGGGCGCGCTGTCGTTGTCGAGCACCGAGCCCGCCACGATCGCATCCTCGGCCGCGGTGACGACCGCGTCATCGGTCGCGACGACCGCGTTGTCGTTCGGGTCGATGACCACGCCATCGACGACGACCTCAAGATTCTCGAATCCTTTGACGTCCAGGTTGAAGGCCTGGAATTCGAACGTCTGGTTGGCGATGCCGTTACCGCCGGCGCCGTTGCCCCAGCCGCCGAACAACCCGCCGAACAGTCCACCGCCGCCAAACCAGCCGCCGCCATTTCCGTGGCTGTTGCCGTGCCCGTTTCCATGGCCGTTGCCATGGCCATTGCCACAATTGCCGCCGCTATCGTCGCCGGAGATGAACGCCAGAAAATCGGCCACGTCCTGCTGCACGTCGGCGCGGGCCCATTCCTCGGCCGTGAATTCCAGGCGCAGCGTATCGTTGCCCGACCCGCCGTCATAGACGTCGTGCGCACCCTGGTTTTCACCCATTACATAGATCGCGGTATCGTTTCCGCTGTCGCCATAGACGGTATCGCTGCCGGATCCACCGTCCAGGATATCGTTGCCCCGGCCGCCTTCCAGCCGGTCGCGACCGGACCCGCCATACAATTCGTCGTCGCCGTTGCCGCCATACAGCTTGTCGTTGCCGGAACCGCCGTCCAGCACGTCACGACCGTTACCGCCGTAAAGCTTGTCGTTGCGGCCGGCGCCGTTCATCGAATCGTTGCCGTTGCGCCCGAACATCAGGTCGTTGCGACCCGACCCGTTCATGGTGTCGTTGCCCCGCCCGCCGACGCTGATGGTCGGAATGTTGGAGAAGATGTTATGGAGCATACTGAAGATAGACATGGCCGCACCTGACGTTTCCGGGTTCGGAATTCCGCCGTTTGGCGAAATCCCATGGTCTTAATTCACTTCCCGACAAGCACTTGACCCTGCGCAGGCTAAAGCCCCGCCGGACAGCGCCGGTCGCCCCTCGGCCGCATCGTTTCCGACGCCATGAGCACGCAGTTTCTTCTTATTGTTGAAAATAACGATACGCCCCCATCCTGACGGCAAGATGACGGGAGCGGATTTTTCACCAGATTTTGCAGGATCTATGTCGCCTTGCTCCGATGCGGCGGCGCGAAGACGGCAGAAACGTCATGGGAAAGAAGGGCGAGGCCCGGCGGCGGGGGAAGGTGGGGAGTTGGGGAGTGGCCGCCGGGCCCCTTCTGCGGAGTGTGGGATAGTTAGGGCAAACGTATGGGGAAAACTCAGCCGAAAGCGGAAGAGGCAATGACCATCGCCGCCACCATGATCCCGAGCACGATGCCGGTCACGGTGAGAGATCCTGCTTTCGCTGAAGTCGAAGCATGAATGCGCTGCATTGTCGCACCTCCTGTCTGAAGGTTGATGCAGGCCGGGCAGCTTCTCCTGCCATGGCCTCCTGCACTTTTAGTCAAGTCGTCCCATGGACAAGATTAGGCGCGAGTCGTTAATGATTTCTGAATCAATCTTAATTTTCATTAAGGGCGAAAAGCGCCTAGTCTTGCGCCCTCACAACGATCAGTGCCAACGATCGCAAAATCAGACACCCGCCCAAGCAACAGGGAGACATCAATATGCAGACCCGCGCGGCCGTGGCCCTTCAGGCCGGTTCCCCCCTTTCCATTGAAACCGTCGATCTGGACGGCCCGAAAGAAGGCGAATGCCTGGTCGAGATCAAAGCCACGGGCATCTGCCATACCGATGAATTCACCCTGTCCGGCGCCGACCCGGAAGGCATCTTCCCCGCCATCCTGGGCCATGAGGGCGCGGGCGTTGTGGTCGACGTCGGCCCCGGCGTGACCAGCCTGAAGAAAGGCGACCACGTCATTCCCCTGTACACCCCGGAATGCCGCCAGTGCGAATACTGCCTGAACCCCAAGACCAACCTGTGCCAGGCGATTCGTTCCACCCAGGGCCAGGGCCTGATGCCCGACGGCACCTCGCGCTTCAAACTGAACGGCGAGCCGGTGTTCCACTACATGGGCACGTCCACGTTTTCCAATTACACGGTGGTCCCGGAAATCGCCCTGGCCAAGATTCGCGAAGACGCGCCGTTCGACAAGGTCTGCTACATCGGCTGCGGCGTGACCACCGGCATCGGTGCGGTCATCAACACGGCGCAGGTCGAACCCGGCTCGAACGTCGTGGTGTTCGGCCTGGGCGGGATCGGCCTGAATGTGCTGCAGGGCGCCCGGCTGGTCGGCGCCGACATGATCGTCGGCGTCGATCTGAACCCCGCGCGCGAGGAACTGGCCCGCAAATTCGGCATGACCCATTTCGTCAACCCCAACGATCACGGCGACGACCTGGTCAATTACCTGGTCGAGCTGACCAAGGGCGGCGCCGATTATTCGTTCGAATGCATCGGCAATACCAAGGTCATGCGTCAGGCCCTGGAATGCGCCCATAAGGGCTGGGGCGAAAGCATCATCATCGGCGTCGCCGGCGCGGGGCAGGAAATTTCCACCCGTCCGTTCCAGCTGGTGACCGGCCGGTCCTGGCGGGGCACGGCGTTCGGCGGGGCGCGCGGCCGTACCGACGTTCCGAAAATCGTCGACTGGTACATGGACGGCAAGATCAACATCGACGACCTGATCACCCACGTCATGCCGCTGGAAGACATCAACCAGGGCTTCGATCTGATGCACGAAGGCAAAAGCATCCGAAGCGTCGTGACCTTCTGATCATGCGCAAGATCGCCGCCGGCTGCGTCGCCGCCTGCCTGAGCCTGGGCCTCGGTCTGGGGGCAGGCCTGTCGGCCCTGCCTTCGGCGCAGGCGGCGGGCGTCAACGAAGGGCCTAAGGAACTGGCCCACGGCCTGCGTTACATAAAGGCCGGGGATTTTCCGCGGGCCATCGTCCACCTGACGGCGGCGATCGAAACCCGACAGCTGGAACCCAAACGGCTATCGGACGCCTATTATTTCCGAGGGCGCGCCCTGACCCGCGCCCAGCACCCAGACCTGGCCTTGGCCGATTTCTCTCAGGCGGTTCTGTACTGGCCGGAAAACACCAAGGCGTTGCGGGTGCGGTGTCGCGCATTGACCATCAAGGGCAATTTGGAAAAAGCCGCCACCGATTGCGATCAGGCCATCTTGCTGGCCCCAGACGATTGGCGTGGCTGGTTCACCCGCGGCTTGATGTTCGACGCCGGCCAGAAACGCGATCAAGCCCGCGATGATTTCGCCAAGGCGCAGCAGCGCATGCCCGACGGCATGGAGGCCTCGCCCATCGTGGCCCGCCAGTTCAGGGAATACGGCCTGATGAAGGAAGAAACTCCGCCCCCCGCGGACACGTCGCCGCCCGGCGGAAATACTCTGCCGGTCTGGTCCGCGGACTGACCACCGCCCCCAGGAAAGCGCCCCTTTCCTTCGGCCCGGGTTTCCGCTAAACCGCAGGCATCCTTCGGGCTTCGATCCACCAGCCTTGTTTTGGCCCGCTTCCACTTCCGACCGACGAAAGATTTTCCCATGGACGTGTTGTTTTTCGAGGACTTCACCCCCGGCCGCAAGTTCAAGACCCGCGGCATGACCCTGACCGAAGCCCAGATCATGGAATTCGCATGGCAATGGGATCCGCAGCCGTTTCACGTCGATGCCGAAGCCGCCCGCGCCAGCCAGTTCGGCGGCATCATCGGCTCCGGGTTTCAGACGCTGTTGGTCGCGTTTCGGCTGTGGTTCCAGGAAAACATCATGAACGAATGCTCCATGGGATCGCCGGGCCTGGACGAATTGCGCTGGCTGCTGCCGGTCCGTCCGGGCGACACCCTGCACGTCGAAGCCGAGGTGCTTGAATCCCGGACGTCCGAATCCAAGCACGACCGGGGCTACACCAAGATCAAATACGCCGCCGTGAATCAGAACGGCGAAACGGTCATGACCTTCGTCGCCAATCATATCTTCGCGCGCCACCCGGCTGGTGACGACCGACGGATCTGATCCCGAATTAGATCCGGGCAGTAATCTCCGGAGGCCTGGACTAGGCGTTTGAATTTTTTCGCTGTCCGGGCCATCATCCCCGCATGGAGAAAATATCCGAAAACAAATCCTTCGGTGGTCTGCAGACCGTCTGGGAACACAAGTCCGATATCTGCCAATGCCCGATGCGGTTCGCGGTCTATACGCCGCCTTCGTTGGTCGATGGCACGGCGGACGGATCGGTGCCCGTGTTGTGGTGGCTGTCCGGCCTGACCTGCACGGAAGAAAACTTCACCGTCAAATCCGGCTTTCAGAAATACGCCGCCGAACACGGCTTGATGGTCATCGCCCCGGATACCAGCCCCCGCGGCACGGATCTGCCGGGCGAGCACGACGCCTACGATTTCGGCTCCGGCGCGGGGTTCTACGTCAATGCGACGCGGGACCCATGGTCAGCCCATTACAACATGTACAGTTACATCACCGAGGAGTTGCCCGACGTGGTGTTCAACGGCATCGGTGGCGGCGACCGCGAGCGTCAGGGGATTTTCGGCCACTCCATGGGCGGGCACGGCGCATTGGTCATCGCGCTGCGCGAACGCCGCGCCTACAAATCGCTGTCTGCCTTCGCGCCGATCGTCGCCCCGTCCCGCGTGCCCTGGGGGACAAGGCCTTTGCCGGATATCTGGGCGACGACACCAACATTTGGAAAGAATACGACGCCACCGAATTGGTCAGGTCCGGTCATTTCTTCGCCGGGAACATCCTGATCGACCAGGGGGGCGCCGACCAGTTCCTGGAAGAACAGCTGCGCCCGCATCTGTTCGAAGCGGCCTGCAAGGAAGTCGACCAGGCCGTGACCCTGCGGATGCAGGACGGCTACGATCATTCCTACTACTTCATCGCCAGCTTCATGGCCGATCATATGGCGCATCACGCCAAGGCGCTTAAGGCCTGACGCCCTCCTGACGGAGAAAGCCGCCTGACAAAGAAGAAGGCCGGCCCAACCGGACCGGCCCGAGTTTCAGGGAGGAGGGAAGCCGTTAGGCCAGGCTTTTCGGCCCGACCTAGGCACGGGCGTCTTACGGATGGCAAGGGGTGCAGGCCCCGGTGCCTAAGCTGTTGTCCCAGCAGCTAAATCCGCAAGCGCCACGGTAAAAACCTACCATTTGGGTCGACAAAAACAAGATAACCAAAAGTCATATAACCATAGGTAATGATTGGTATAGTCGCATCGCCCAGTATCGCCGCCGCATTGGGCGCGAATACTGCCGGTTTTCTTGGGCTTTGGAGAAATGGAGCGGGTGAAGGGGATCGAACCCTCGACACCGAGCTTGGGAAGCTCGTGCTCTACCACTGAGCTACACCCGCACCGTCCCCGCTCTATAGGTCATTGCCCGCCCGGACGCAAGCGGCCCCCGCACGCCCCCCTGCACGCCCCTCAGCACGACCGCCTCACGGAAATGTTTATGGCCCGTCAGCAGCCCGGTCGGCTAAACGATTCAGATCGTTTGCTTTACTCTTTTTCGCCGACCGCAGTTTCGGAAGCCCGCCATGGACCAAGTACCCTTTCAATCCGAGATTCCTCAACCGCCCGCGCTGGACCCGCGTAAGTTCCGCGACCCCGCCGTCACGGCCAAGGGTGACGTCCGGGCCACGGTCGATCTGTCCCGATTGCAGACGCTGTGGATCAACACAGGGTCGCTCTGCAATATCGAATGCGCCGGTTGCTATATCGAAAGCAGCCCGCGTAACGATCGCCTGGCCTATATCACCCGCTCTGAGGCCGCGGCCTTTCTGGACGAGATCGAAAACCACCGCCTGGGCACCCAGGAAATCGGCTTCACCGGCGGCGAGCCGTTCATGAACAAGGACCTGCCCGACATGGCGGGCGATGCCCTGGCGCGGGGCTTTCGCGTACTGATCCTGACAAACGCCATGAAACCGATGTGGCATCGTCGCGACGCGGTCGCTGAAATGGCCCGGCGTCACGGCCCTGCCCTGGCGCTGCGCGTCTCGATCGATCATTTCACGCCCGAAGGGCACGAAGCCGTGCGCGGCCCGAACAGTTGGGCGCCGATGCTGCAGGGGTTGAAGTTCCTAGCCGATGCGGGCGTCACCCTTTCCATTGCCGCCCGCCAACCGATGGGCGAGACCGAAGCCCAAACCCGCGCCGGGTTCGCCAGCCTGTTCAAATCCGAGGGCATCGCCCTGGACGCCGCGTCGCCCGTCGATCTGGTGGTCTTTCCCGATATGGATGCGGCCCGCGACGTGCCGGAAATCACCACCGCCTGCTGGGACATTCTGGGCGTCGCCCCCGACGACATGATGTGCGCGTCCTCGCGCATGGTCGTCAAACGCAAGGGTGCCGAGGCCCCGGTGGTCCTACCCTGCACCCTGCTGCCCTATGACGAAGCCTTCGAAATGGGATCGCGGCTGACCGACGCCGACCGGCCGGTTGCGCTCAATCATCCCCATTGCGCGACCTTCTGCGTTTTGGGCGGGGCAAGTTGCTCCGGGGGTGCATGACGATGAACCGTGACCTGGGCGCGCTCGAAGGGCCGCTGCTGCTGTTCGGCGGGCCCTATTCGAACCTGCAGGCCACGCGGGCCCTCCGCGCCGAGGCCGAACGTCTGGGCATTCCACCCGCGCGGGTGATCTGCACCGGCGACGTCGTCGCCTATTGCGGCGACCCCGCGGCCACGGTTGACGAAATCCGCGATTGGGGTTGCCACGTCGTGTTGGGGAATTGCGAAGAATCCCTGGGGCGGGACGGCGAGGACTGCGGCTGCGGCTTCACCCCCGGGTCGGCCTGTGACCTGTTGTCGGTCAAATGGTTCGCCCATGCCCAGGCCAGCCTGTCGATCGAACAAAAGAATTGGATGGCGGCCCTGCCCCATCCCCTGCGCCTGACCTTGGGCGGGTTACGCATCGCCGTGGTGCACGGCCATCCGGGCGATCTTTCCGGCTGGGTCTTTGCCTCGACCGACGCCGATGACAAGGCCCAGGCGTTGGACGACCTGGACGCCGACGTGGTGATCGCCGGGCATTCGGGCCTGCCGTTCACCACCCCCCTGCCTGACGGCCGGCTGTGGCATAACCCGGGGGTAATCGGCATGCCCGCCAACGACGGCACGCCCCGCGTCTGGTATTCGGTCCTGACGCCGACGGAGATGGGCCTGACACTGGAGCATAGGGCGCTGCGCTACGACCATTCGGCCGCACAGGCGGCGATGACGGCTGCGGGGTTGCCCGACGGGTATCGCAAGGCCCTGGGCGACGGCCTGTGGCCGAGCCTGGACGTGTTGTCGCCCGCCGAGACCGCGATGACCGGACAGCCGCTATCCTTCGCACCCATCGAATGGGCACGCCGACCGAAGGCCGATCAAGCCGTTCCGGTTACTTGTAGCTGACTTCGCAGATTTCGTAGGACTTGGAGCCGCCGGGCGTCGTCACCTCGACCGCGTCGTCGACCGACTTGCCGATCAGCGCGCGGGCCAAGGGCGAAGTCACGGAAATCTTGCCGTGCTCCAAATTCGCTTCGTGCTGACCGACGATGCGGTAGGTCACTTCCTCGCCGGTGTCGTCATCGGCCAGGACCACGGTCGCGCCGAAGCGGACGGTATCCCCGGTCATGCCGGTGGTGTCGATGACTTCGGCCAGGCTGATCACCGCTTCCAATTCGGCGACACGTCCTTCGATGAAACCCTGCTTTTCACGGGCGGCATCGTATTCGGCATTTTCCGACAGGTCGCCGTGTTCGCGCGCGGCGGCGATGGCTTGAATGACGGCAGGACGCTCTTCGGTCTTGAGCCGCTTGAGTTCATCTTCCAGGGCCTTCAGGCCCTCGCGCGTCATCGGGACTTTATCCATCTTACCGCTTCCCCTGCGCCTCTCCCGGGCGCGTCAACAAAGACAACAACATGGTGTCGGCCCTCATACAAAGGGCCCCTGAAACACCGGTTTATGTCGGATTGCTCTAGTACGTCCGAGAAAAGTAATCCTGAAGCGGCGCCACTTCAAGCGTCCCGTGGGCCAGCGCTTCCATGGCCTCGACGGCGGCCGCGGCGGCCGTCAGGGTCGTGTAATGGGGCACGCTGTTCTCCAGCGCCGAACGGCGGATGGAGCGGGAATCCTCGATCGCCTGGGACCCTTCGGTGGTATTGATGACCAAGTGAATGTCACCGTTGACCAGGGCGTCTTCGCAATGCGGGCGGCCTTCCAGCACCTTGTTGATGCGGGTGACTTCCAGGCCCTGTTCGGCCAGGAAGCGTTGCGTGCCGCCGGTGGCGACGATGTCGAAGCCCAGGGCGACCAGACGGCGGGCCAGTTCGGCCGTGCGTGCCTTATCCCGGTCTTTGACCGAGATGAAGACCGTGCCGGACGACGGCAGGCTCATCCCCGCCGCCAACTGCGATTTGGCGAAGGCGCGCGGGAAATCGACGTCCAGGCCCATGACCTCGCCGGTCGACTTCATTTCCGGACCCAGCACCGTATCGACGCCGGGGAACCGCGAGAACGGGAACACCGCTTCCTTGACCGCGACATGCTTGTCATTGGCGCGCGAGGCAAGGTCCATATCGGCCAGCTTTTCGCCGCACATCAGGCGGGTCGCGATCTTGGCAACCGGAATGCCCGTGGCCTTGGCCACGAACGGGACCGTGCGCGAGGCGCGGGGATTGACCTCGAGGATGTAAATCTCGCCGTCCTTGACCGCGAACTGCACGTTCATCAGGCCGACCACGTTCAGGCCCTTGGCCAGGGCATGGGCCTGGCGTTCCAGCTCGGCCATGGTTTCCGGCGAAAGCGAGAACGGGGGCAGCGAACAGGCGCTGTCGCCCGAATGGATGCCCGCTTCCTCGATATGCTGCATGATCCCGGCGACAAACACGTCCGTGCCGTCGGACAGGGCGTCGACATCGACTTCGATGGCGTCCTGCAGATAGCTGTCGAGCAGCACCGGAGAATCACCCGAAACCTTGACCGCGTCGGTCATGTAGCGGCGCAGGGCGCCCAGATCATGGACGATTTCCATGGCCCGTCCGCCCAACACGTAAGACGGCCGGATGACCAGCGGATAGCCGATACGTTCGGCAACGGCTTCGGCCTCGGCTTGCGACCGGGCCAGGCCGTTGGCCGGCTGGCGCAGGTTGAGGTCCTGCAGAAGCTTCTGGAAGCGTTCGCGGTCCTCGGCCAGATCGATCGCGTCCGGCGAGGTGCCGAGGATCGGGATCCCGGCGCTTTCCAGGGCCAGCGACAGTTTCAGCGGCGTTTGACCGCCCAACTGCACGATCACGCCCTTGAAATCGCCCTTGGACTGTTCGACGCGGATCAGCTCGATCACGTCTTCGGCGGTCAGCGGTTCGAAGAACAGCCGGTCCGAGGTGTCGTAATCGGTCGAAACCGTTTCCGGGTTGCAGTTGACCATGATGGCCTCGTACCCGGTTTCCTTCAGCGCATAGGCCGCGTGGACGCAGCAGTAATCGAATTCGATGCCCTGGCCGATACGGTTCGGCCCGCCGCCCAGGATCGCGACCTTGGTCCGTTCCGTCGGCTCGGCTTCATTTTCCGGCTCGCGCGAGCCGTCGCCTTCGTAGGCGGAATACATGTAGGACGTCTTGGCCGGGAATTCGGCGGCGCAGGTATCAACCCGCTTGTAGACCGGCTTGATGCCCTGGGCGCGGCGCGCCTCGGACACGTCCAGCGCGGTCTTGCCGGAGATTTCCGCCAGACGGGCGTCGGAGAAGCCCATCTTCTTCAGCTTCAGCCAGCCGCCCGCGTCGGTCGGCAGGCCGTTTTTCTTAACCCCGGCCTCGGCGTCGACGATGGCTTTCATCTGTTCCAGGAACCAGGGATCGTATTTGGTGATCTGGGCGGCTTCCTCGACCGACATTCCCTGGCGCAGGGCCTCGGCGATGGCCAGGATGCGGTCCGGCGACGGGCGCGAAATGGCGGCGCGGATAACGTCGCGGTTGGTCTCGAACCCGGCATCGGGGATCAGGCCCTCGATCTCGACGTCGTTCAGGCCGGTCAGGCCCGTTTCCATGGAGCGCAGCCCCTTCTGCAGGCTTTCCGCGAAGCAGCGGCCCATCGCCATGGCCTCGCCGACGGATTTCATCGACGTGGTCAGGGTCGGCTCGGCGCCCGGGAATTTTTCGAAGGTGAAACGCGGGATTTTGGTGACGACGTAATCGATGGTCGGCTCGAAGCTGGCCGGGGTCACGCCGGTGATGTCGTTGTCCAGTTCGTCCAGCGTGTAGCCGACGGCCAGCTTGGCCGCGATCTTGGCGATCGGGAAGCCCGTGGCCTTGGACGCCAGGGCCGACGAACGCGACACGCGCGGGTTCATTTCGATCACGATCATGCGGCCGTTTTCCGGGTTCACGGCGAACTGCACGTTCGAGCCGCCCGTATCGACGCCGATCTCGCGCAGGACCGCCAGCGAGGCGTTGCGCATGATCTGATATTCCTTGTCCGTCAGGGTCAGCGCCGGGGCGACGGTGATGCTGTCGCCGGTGTGCACGCCCATCGGGTCGATGTTTTCGATCGAACAGATGATGATGCAGTTGTCCGCGCAGTCGCGGACGACTTCCATCTCGTATTCCTTCCAGCCGAGGACGCTTTCCTCGACCAGGACTTCGGTGACCGGGCTGGCCGACAGGCCGCCGGCGACGATCTTCTCGAATTCCGGCTTGGTATAGGCGATGCCGCCGCCGATGCCGCCCATGGTGAAGGACGGGCGGATGATCGCGGGCAGACCCACTTCCTGCAGCGCTTCCAGCCCTTCGGCCATGGAATTGACGACCCGGGATTTCGGGCAATCCAGGCCGATCTTTTCCATCGCGTCGCGGAACAGCTGACGGTCTTCGGCCTTGGCGATCACCTCGGCGTCGGCGCCGATCATCTCGACCCCGTATTTTTCCAGCACGCCGTTTTCGGCCAGGGCGATCCCGGTGTTCAGGCCCGTCTGCCCGCCCATGGTCGGCAGCAGCGCGTCCGGCCGTTCCTTGGCGATGATCTTTTCGACCATCTCGGGGGTGATCGGCTCGATATAGGTTGCGTCGGCCATGCTCGGATCGGTCATGATCGTGGCCGGGTTCGAGTTCACCAGGATGACCCGGTAGCCTTCCTCGCGCAGGGCCTTACAGGCTTGCGCGCCGGAATAATCGAATTCGCAGGCCTGACCGATGACGATCGGCCCGGCGCCGATGATCAGGATGGATTTGATGTCTGTACGTTTGGGCATTGCTCAGGCTTTCTCATCCATCAGCTTCACGAACCGCTTGAAGAGGTAATGGCTGTCCTGCGGGCCGGGGGAGGCTTCGGGGTGGTACTGGACCGAGAACACCGGCTTGCCTTCGACCTTCAGCCCTTCGAGGGAGCCGTCGAACAACGAGCGGTGGGTTTCGACCACGCCCGCGGGCAGGCTGTCGCGCTCGACCACGAAGCCGTGGTTCTGGCTGGTGATTTCGACCTTGCCGGTTTCCAGGTCCTTGACCGGCTGGTTGCCGCCGCGGTGGCCCAGATGCATCTTCGAGGTCTTGGCCCCCAGGGCCAGGGCCAGGATTTGGTGGCCCAGGCAGATGCCGAACACCGGCAGGCCCGTTTCCATCACGCCCTGAACCATCGGCACGGCGTATTCGCCGGTCGCCGCCGGATCGCCCGGGCCGTTCGACAGGAACAAACCGTCGGGCTTATGCTTCAACACGTCCTCGGCCGTGGCCGTGGCGGGCACGACCGTGACCTTGCAGCCCTCGGACGCAAGGCAGCGCAGGATGTTCTGCTTGGCGCCGAAATCGACCGCGACCACGTGATGCTTGGGATTTTCCAGCTTGCCGAAGCCTTCGCCCAGGGTCCAGGCGGTGGTGTCCCAGGAATAGGTTTGGGCGCAGGAGACGTCCTTGGCCAGGTCCAGGCCTTCCAGGCCGGAGAAGCCCCGCGCCTGTTCGATCAGGGCCGCGATGTCGAGCGGGCCGTCTTCCTTATAGGCGACCAGGCCGTTGGGAGCCCCGCCGTCGCGGATCAAGCGCGTCAGGCGGCGCGTATCGACCCCGGTGACCGCCGTCAGGCCGAAAGATTTCAGCCAGGCGTCCAGGTGCTGGGCGGCGCGCCAGTTGGCCGGCTCGGTAATATCGGCGCGCATCACCGCACCGCGCGCGGCGGGCGTGATCGTTTCCATATCTTCAGGGTTGGCGCCGACGTTGCCGACATGGGGGAAGGTGAAGGTGATGATCTGCCCCGCGTAGGACGGGTCGGTCAGGATTTCCTGATACCCGGTGATCGAGGTGTTGAAACAGATTTCACCGACGGAAGCGCCGCCGGGACCCGTCTGGGCTCCCGCGCCGCGACCCCAGAAAACCTCGCCGGACGCCAGCACCAGGGCCGCGTTTGCGTTCGGCGGTTGAGCGGCCACGCTCGTGGTCGCGGGCTTGGTAGCTTCGGACATAATCAACTTTTTCGGCTGGGGTTGGACCAAGGCATCAGGGGCCGTGCCGGGGGCGCTAACCCGCAATGCGTTGGAAACAAGCTTCTACGCGTTGGCCGGGAAGAGGTCAAGACTCGTTTGAGAAAAAATATCCATATATTTCAATACCTTAAAGAATCGGATGGCATTTGCCTTAAAAGCGGTTTTAGGCTAGGGTCCGCGACTTCCGCCATAACCGGGGCATACCCATGCTACGCGAGCAGATTTCCGCTGCGCTTAAAGACTCGATCAAGAACAAGAACGCCTGCGCCACGGCCACCCTGCGCCTGATCAGCGCCGCCATCAAGGACCGCGACATCGCCGCCCGCGACAAGGGCAATCAGGACGGAATCTCCAACGACGAGATTTTGTCGCTGCTGCAGTCGATGATCAAACAGCGCAACGAAAGCGCCAAGGCCTACGAAGACGGCAACCGCCAGGATTTGGCCGACCGCGAACGCGAGGAAATCGTCGTTATTCAAGGGTTTCTGCCGCAGCAAATGTCCGAAGACGAGATCGCCGACGCCGTCACCACGGTTATTCAGACCACCGGCGCCGACTGCATCAAGGACATGGGTAAATGCATGGGCGAGCTGAAAAAGCAGTTCGCCGGCCGCATGGACTTCACCAAAGCCAGCGCCCTGGTCAAAGAAAAGCTCTGCTGAACAGCCGAACCGCATATCGCCAGTCCGGGCCGCCAATGCCCGGACCGAGCGATTCGCCTCGGCATTCGATCCACAGCCCCCTGTGAACAACTTTTGAATGGCATGAATAACTGTGCCTTCCGGGACTTATTTGCCCCGCTGTGCTTGCCTCGCTTTCGTGCTTTAAACTGACGCATGGCGATCCCACCCGATTTTCTGGAAGAACTGAAAACGCGTCTGCCGGCTGCCGATGTCGTCGGGCGGCGGGTCAAGCTCGTCCGCTCGGGCCGGGACACTAAGGGCTGCTGCCCATTCCATAAGGAAAAGACGCCGAGTTTCTACGTCTACGAAGACCATTATCACTGCTTCGGCTGCGGCGCCCACGGCAGCATCATCGATTTCGTGATGGAGACCGAAGGCCTGGAATTCCGCGAGGCGATCCAGCGCCTGGCCGGCGAAGCGGGTATGGCCATGCCCGAGGAAACGCCCGAGGACCGCCAGCGCCGCGCCCGCAACAAGACCCTGGCCGAAGTGGTCGAAATGGCCGCCGCGTTCTTCGAGAAATGCCTGCGCATGCCCGAGGGCCGCGCCGCCCTGGACTACCTGCGCGGGCGTGGCCTGACCGACGAGACCATCAAGCGGTTCCGCCTGGGCTATTCCCCCGACGGCCGCGGCAAGCTGAAAGCCATGCTGGCCGGTGAAGGGGTCGAGGAAAGCCTGATGATCGCCGCGGGCCTACTGGTTCAGCCGGACGACCGCGGACGCGATCCCTACGACCGCTTTCGCGGGCGGGTCATGTTCCCGATCACCGACCGCCAGGGGCAGGTCATTGCCTTCGGCGCACGGCTGTTGGCCGGGGACGGCCCGAAGTACCTGAATTCGCCCGAAACCAGCCTGTTCCACAAGGGCCGCAACCTATACGGCCTAGCCCAGGCCAAGGACGCGATCCGCGCCGCCGGGACGGTCGTGGTCTGCGAAGGCTATATGGATGTCATCGCCCTGGCCCAGGCCGGGGTCGGTCATGCTGTCGCCCCCCTGGGCACGGCCCTGACCGAGGACCAGATCGGCCTGTTGTGGCGGCTGGCGCCGGAACCGGTGCTGTGCTTCGACGGGGACGCGGCGGGCCAACGCGCCGCCGCCCGCGCCGCCGAGAGGGCCCTGCCCCTGCTGAAAGCCGGTTTCGGCCTGCGCTTCGCCATGATGCCCAGCGGAGAGGACCCGGACAGCCTGGTCCAAGGCCAGGGCCGCGCGGCCTTTGACGAGCTGGTCGATGGGGCGATGGCGTTGTCGGAACTGGTCTGGCGGGTGGAATCCGGCGGCAGCCTGCCGCCCACGCCCGAGGGCCGGGCCGACCTGAACAAACGTCTGGACCAGCGTATCCGCGATATTCCCGATCCGACGGTGCGGCGCTATTTCCAGGAATTCTTCAAAAGCCGCCTTTGGCCGGACGGCCCCGGCGGCGGTCGGGGCGGCGGACGCCCCGGGCGCGGCGGGTTTCAGGGCGGTCGGCGCGGAGCCGGGCCCAACTGGAATTTCCCGGCGAACCGCCTGCGGGCCGATACGGACGACGCCAAACCGGTGGAGAGCGCGCGCCTGCGCGGAGCGATCCTTTTGGCCACGGCGATCAACCATCCCGAGCTTCTGGCCGAGGTCGAAGAGGACCTGGGCCGCCTGTCCTTGCCCGATGCGAACCTTGACAATCTGCGTCAGGCGTTATTAATCACCCACGCGGGTGGTTTACCCCTTGACACGGAAGGGGTTGTAAACCACTTGTCACAGCAGGGTTATTCCCAGGCGCTGAGCCACCTATTAAGCGCGCGTACATATGATCATGCATCATTCGCGCGACCCGATGCGGGACTTGCAGAGGCCAGACGGGGTTGGGAAGCGACCATCAACCACTTGCGCGGAGAGGACTTGGAGTCCGAACTCCAAGCGGCCTGTGATGCTGTCCGACGTGATCCGTCGGACGAGAACATGCAATGGGTCGTTCGGGTTCGACGGATGATGGACGAAAGCAAACAATCGAGCGCCGCTTACGAATAGGCCCCAATGGGCCGCCTGAGCGGGATCGACGGGACGAATTTTCACAAAACAGGCATCGGGAACGCCATTAAAGGATTTGAAACCGGCCCTGGCCTAAAGGATGGCGGGTCGGCGGGGGCGGCGTTCCTCGGAAACGGATTTAGAGGTCGAGCGTGGCAAAAGCACAAGCTAAAGATCAAGACAGCGGCGACAATCAGGAAGAAGGCGGCGATAGCCCCCTTCTCGATACCCTGGGCGCTGCCGTCAAGAAGATGGTCGCGCGCGGCAAAGAGCGCGGGTACGTCACCTATGACGACCTGAACAGCGCCTTGCCGCCGGAAAAGGTCTCCTCGGAACAGATCGAAGACACCATGGCGATGTTGTCCGAAATGGGCATCAACGTGGTCGAGAACGAGGAAACAGAAGACGCCCCGGAAAGCGACGGGGACAGCGACGACGACGAAAAGAGCAGCAGCTCCCCCGCCGGTAACGTCGACGAAAACGACCTGGGCCGTACCGACGACCCGGTGCGCATGTACCTGCGCGAAATGGGCTCGGTCGAACTGCTGTCGCGCGAAGGCGAAATCGCCATCGCCAAGCGGATCGAAGCCGGCCGCGAGATGATGATCGGCGGCCTGATGGAAAGCCCGCTGACGATCAAGGCCATCACCGTATGGCACGATGCGCTGATCGCCGAAGAACTGTTGCTGCGCGACATTATCGACCTGGAAGCCACCCATGGCGGCGGTCCGGGCCAAGCCAACAACAATAACACCGAAGACGACAGCGACAGCGAAGGTGACGGCGAAGACAACGGCGCTGCCGCCGAACCGGAGGCCAAGGAAGCCCAGCCGGAAGAGGCCAAGGAAGACAAGAAGACCAAGAAGGCCGCCAAATCCGACGACGACGACGAAGAGGAATCCTCGGGCGACGACGACGACGAGGGCGAAAGCTCCGGCGAAGGCAGCAGCGACGACGATGATGACGATGACGACGACGAGGGCGAAAACAACCTGTCGTTGGCGGCGTTGGAAGCGAAGCTGAAACCGCAGGTCATCGAGACCTTCGAAAACATCGCCAAAACGTACAAGAAACTGCACCGCGTGCAGATGCAGCGCCTGGAACTGCTGACCGCCGGCGAACAGCCCAAGCCGACGCAGGAAAAGCGCTTCGAGAAGCTGCGCAAAGAGTTGATCGAGTGGATGGAAGACGTCCACCTGAACAACAACCGCATCGAACAGCTCCTTGACCAACTGTACGGCCTGAATCGCCGCCTGGTCGGCCTGGAAGGCAAGCTGCTGCGTCTTGCCACCTCGGCCCGCGTCAACCGCGAGGAGTTCCTCAAGGAATACCAGGGCCATGAATTGGATCCGGGCTGGTTGAAGCGCGTTTCCAAGCTGAAATCCAAGGGCTGGGACCGGTTCGCCACGCGCAACGAAGGCGAAGTCGTCGAAATGCGCGAACAGATCGGCGAAGTGTCGCAGATTTCCGGTCTGCCGATCCCCGAGTTCCGCCGCATCGTTTCGACCGTGCAAAAGGGCGAACGCGAAGCCGCCAAGGCCAAGAAGGAAATGATCGAGGCCAACCTGCGCCTCGTGATCTCCATCGCCAAGAAGTACACCAACCGCGGCCTGCAGTTCCTTGACCTGATTCAGGAAGGCAACATCGGCCTGATGAAAGCGGTCGACAAGTTCGAATACCGCCGCGGTTACAAGTTCTCGACCTATGCCACCTGGTGGATCCGCCAGGCCATCACCCGCTCCATCGCGGACCAGGCCCGGACCATCCGTATCCCGGTGCATATGATCGAAACGATCAACAAACTGGTCCGCACTTCGCGCCAGATGCTGCACGAGATCGGCCGCGAGCCGACGCCGGAAGAACTGGCGGCGCGCCTGTCCATGCCGTTGGAAAAGGTCCGCAAGGTCCTGAAGATCGCCAAGGAGCCGATCTCCCTCGAAACGCCGATCGGCGACGAGGAAGACAGCCACCTGGGCGACTTCATCGAGGACAAGAACGCGGTTCAGCCGCTCGACGCCGCCATTCAGGGCAACCTGCGAGAAACCACCACGCGGGTCCTGGCCAGCCTGACGGCGCGCGAAGAACGCGTGCTGCGCATGCGCTTCGGCATCGGCATGAACACCGACCATACCCTGGAAGAAGTGGGCCAGCAGTTCTCGGTCACGCGCGAACGTATCCGCCAGATCGAAGCCAAGGCCCTGCGCAAGCTCAAGCACCCGTCACGGTCGCGTAAGCTGCGCAGCTTCCTCGACTACTAAGCGAAATGCCTGATCTGCTAAATGAATGACTGACGCAGCGCGTCCGTCCGCGATAAAAGGAAAGGCCGGAGCGGCAACGCCACCGGCCTTTCGTTTGAGGGGGAAACCTCCCGTGCTCTACGGGCCAGTAGCTCAATTGGTTAGAGCCGACGGCTCATAACCGTCTGGTTGCAGGTTCGAGTCCTGCCTGGCCCACCACCTTCTTCCAAGCCCCTGATATTTAGGAAAATTACCTCGAGCCTACAGACGCGGACCTGGCAACCGCAGATCACCCGCGCCATGAATCCGGCGTGCCCAACCATGCTTCGGTGACGCGAAGGCATCAACGCGGGATCAGGTAAATTTGTCGAGGCTTTCGAAGATTTTATTGAACAATTCGACTTGGGATCGCTCCTTGAGGTCCGCTTCGAACGCGAAGAGACCGAGGCCATGGTCGACAGTTTCTCCGTTGTCAGAAAGAGGAACTCTCAGTTTCAGCGCCTTAGCCAAAAGCCCCTTAGGGGTAACAAATTCTTTGATTTCCAAGTGAGGCGCACGTTCGTTGGCTATTCGAATGCATGCGCTGTCGTTTGCGATACCACTCGAACGCGGCGGAATCTCGTGCACAAATTTCCCGGTGTAATCTTCCCCGTAATATTGCGTCAGGCCACTACCCCAAAATCTGTAACGACTGCTCGTGGGCTTTCCGTTCTCGTGCACAATATCGGTGACCACCACAAACGGAATAGCCACCGGAGGAAGCCTCATAAGGGATACCTCGGGCCACGTCGGAGCCCATCGGGCACCGCGCAATTCATCCCAATAGGCAAGCAACGCTTGATGCGATGGAATGGGCGACTCTGCCGGATCGACATAGGTCCGACGAATCTCGATCTTGTCATTTATCGTTCTAAAAGGAAGCCTCATCATAAACCGCTTCAGGCCTCTGTTCGAAAGCTCGTCCCAAATAGTAGCAATGGACTGTGTCGTGAAACAGGTTGGCAAAAGTTATGCCAACGAATGAAGTGGAAATGGTCGTTTGCGGGGCAAAGGCAACCGTGTGCTCCGGCTAGGATGGGAGCCCTCTATCAATCGACCGTGATGGACGGCTGCTGGCTAGAAGCTGGCGTTCTTTTGTCTGAGAGAAACGGCAAATATCCAGCGTCCTGCCTGACCCACCATTCCCGCGCAAAACCGTAGTGCTTGCGAGAGGTTTGCTTCAACAGTCATTTTCGCTCTGGCGGATTTTTTGCCTTCTCCGGATCCGAGAGAAGAGAGATCGAAGATCTGCGCCAGAACTTCTTTCAACATTCCATGGCCGCTGCCAGCCATACCAACGCAAACGCAATCGCCAGGACGCAAACCATCGATCGAGACGGCGTTATTGCTTGATTGCGCGGCTCCGACGTTCGCCGAACACAGCGAAAGGCGCCTGCCGCCGGCAGGCGCCTCCCTAAAAACAACGCCGAGAAAACAGAAATATCTGCGGGTTTAGAACTTGTACGCCATCCCCACGCGAACGAGGTTCTCGTTGGGTTTGAATTTGTGCTCACCGGCGGAATCAATGTAATCCCAACGCTCAAAAGCCGTATGCGTGTACTCAAGCCGAACGATGTAATTTTCGTCCAGCAGGAGTTCCGAGCCAACACCAACGAGAACACCATTCAGATCCGCCGAGTCAGAACCCGTCCGGGCCGGTGTGTCATTCGGCATGTTCAAATTGCTTTTGAAGTGCGCGCGCGTCAGGCCCACTTTCGTATAGACCATCATCTTGGGCGTCAGCGCATAACCGAGCCGCCCTGCGACACTCAGCGCATAGGTCTTTTTCATTTCCTGCTTGTCGCCGGTCTGGGGGAATTCATCTTCGAATTCTTGCGCCCCCAGTCCGAGCTCCCCTTCCGCGCCCAAGTAGAATGCGCCTTTCGTCACACCGTAACCGGCGACCAGCCCGCCGGAAACACCGGGTAACGTAATCTGGGTATGACCGCTATCCTCTGTTCCGTCCTGCGACCCGACAGAGCCATAGCCCAATAATGCCCCAGCGTAGGGCCCCGCAAAGTTCTCCGCGCTCGCCGCCGACACCTCGTCCGCATCATTGAAGTGATACGCCAAACCCAGCCGGAACAGGCTGGTGGACGGCCGGTAGTTCGCCTTGATGTTCGCCGGGGTCGTGAATTTCATGCTGTTGTAGTGGGAATAGACGTAGTCGGCACGGAGCTTCAGACCGGCGACCAACGAGGTTTCGGAACCGAACCCGAAACGAACCCCATGCAAAGTCTGGCTCTCGGAATAGCTGGAAATGCCGCCCTGCCCCGCAAGGGTATCTTTGAAACGTCCGCCGACATAACCCGCGCGTGCGAACACCAGGGACGCGGGACCAAGCTTGCGCCCCACCCGAAGATCGACCGCCCAAGAACTCAGATGCTCGGTTTTTCGCTCAAAGGTGTTCACGCCGGTCCGCTCCCAACCGCTGTATTCGGTGCTCGGGCGCGTGTATTCAACCTCGCCGCCGAAATACCAATCGTTCTGAACCAAGCCATATCCCGCGAAGATGCTGGGAATGACCTCGTTCTCACTGGCTCGGGTATGGCTATAGGCGTTGTTGCCGCCGTTCGGGTTGTCATCCGAGATGTTGTAGTCGGTGGTGCCGTAGGAAAATTGCGTGCCGATATACGGGCCGGTGAAATCATCCGCATTTGCCGCACAAGGCACAAAACCGGATGCCAAAAGCATCGCGCCGACCGCCAAACCGGACAGTCCCCCACGGGTTGCCGATGGGGTTTTCACCTCCCGCGCGCCAGAACGTGCCGACAAGTTAGACCGTGCCAGCCCGTTAGACCGTGCCAGCCCGTTAGACCGTGAATGCATCAACATTTTTTATATTGCCCCTCATGTTTCACGATCGGCCCAAAGCGGAGTCTTCGACGTTCGCTTGCAGCCTCACATTCCGGTTGGAAAAATTGATTAGCGATCAGAATTTCGAGCCCATTTTTAACGCGGGGCCCTAAATTAGGTTTGTAACTATTGTCACAAAAAATGACGTTTCCTCTTGTTTCACACCGACTTACGGCAAGCCGGTTATCGGTCCGACACGACATCATTTCGCAACCATTGCTTCTAATCGATCGATGTCACGGATCCACAGAACCCGGCCTTTTCTCTCGATCACCGTCTCTTCCGTCAGTTTCTTCAATGTCCGCGCCACCGTTTCGCGCGCCACGCCGACGCGCTCAGATAGGTCTTGTTGCGTCGGAAACGGAAACACCCGCACCGCATCGAGGCGTGCAGGATCGGGTTCTGACAAATTCAGGATTTCCATGCAGACACGCCCAGTACCATTCAGGAGCGTCAGGCTGAAAATTCTGTCGTTGCTGGCACGGACATCCGCAGCCAGCTTTTGGATGATCGAAAGCCCGATTTCCGGATAAGCAAGGACAAGCCGACGAAACTCACCCCCGTCGATAACGCCCAATTGGCATTCGGTTTCAGCACTGGCCGCGTACGGACGCGCCTGATCGTCGAATACCGACAATTCACCAAAGTAGCTCCCTTTGGTCAGGCGCGCATAAGACACAACCTTTCCAAATTTCGAGATCGCATGCAGGTGAACGGAGCCATCCAAGATCAGGAATACGTCCCCCGCGACGTCGCCTTCGAAGACGATCTCGCCCTCCGCCTTGAAAGACCGCACCGTGACCAGTTCCGCCAACTCCTTGATCGCGGCTTCCGATGCCGTCCCCAACAGCGAATTCTCGATCAAAGCCTCGATCATGTTGACCTCGATACCCGCCTGTTCCCTGTCGCGAACAACAGGAAACGACCGTTGAGAAGGTGAGCGTCGATGCCGGCGTTCTCTTCAAATCCCCCAAGAAAACGCGCGCGCAACCTTCAGAAACTCTCGGCCTTTTACGGCAACCGTTCCTTGCGCACATGTGCAATCTTGTATACGGAGGCGTCTCCTCCTTCCCTGATCGAAGCAGGCGCAGACTGCCGATTCACCAAATTGGCGACCCGGTCACAAATATATTTGAGGAAATTATTACGATAGAATTCATAACTTTATTATGGGGGCAATATAACGATGAGAATAAAAGAGGAATATTTGGAATTTATTCCAAATATTTATGACACTGTTTTAAATCCGGAAAACTGGCCGGATGTTTTGGAAAAATTCGCATATTTTTGCGGGGCCGATATTTCTACGGTGTTCATACACGACAATACCTATACGGAATTGACCAATGTGGCGTCCGCGGAGAAATATGATCCGGCACGCGTACAGGAATACATTGAAAAACATAGTCACGAAGACGTCGCCGCGTTCAGCAACGCGTTGAGGAAACCGGTCGGCGAATGGATTGATGACGAGACCATGTGGGGGATGCCGGTCGATGAAATTCCAGGCACCCGCTTTCAGGTGGAACACTTCAACACCAAACACCGCGCGGTCAATCGCCTGAACGACACCCCATTGTGGCTGGATGCCGTCAGCCTGCACTTCACGGCCGACCGGGGCTGGCTTACCCCCGAAGAGGCGGCGATCGGAAACTTGTTCGTGCCCCATTTCGCGAAGGCCGTCGACATCAATCGCCCGTTCATGCTTTTAAAGCATCGTTTTCAGGCTATCTTGTCGGTCCTCAATCGGTTTCAGATCGGACTCGTCGTGACGAATTCCATTGGGGAGATCGTCATTTCCAATCACGAAGCCGACGCCTATTTGTCGGCGCGGAATGGTCTTGAGACAACGAGGTCCAACCACATTCAACTGTCCCCAGAGCCCCTGAATCAAAATCTCTCGGGGATGATCCGGGCCGCTTCAGCGCCGGAACAGGGTCCGAACTTCGTATCGACAATGACCGTCCCGAAACGGGATGGCACGCAAGATTGGCTTCTTGATGTTCAACCCTTGACCGATATCCATGGAAATATCGACGGGCATTTCCAAGGGGCGATGATCTTCATCATCGACCCGGAGCGGGACGAGATCATTTCAACGACGGGAATGCAGAAACTTTTCAATCTGACCGATGCCGAAAGCGACATATGCGCCTTGTTGACCGCGGGTCTCAAAGCCAAAGACGTCGCTGATAGCCGCAATGTGTCGCTTGGGACGGTTCGCAACCAAATCCAGACCGTCCTCGACAAGACTCAAACCAATAGCCAGCTCGACCTGGTCCGGCTCGCGTTGAAGGTAAACCTGCCCGTGGAAACGCCGTCGTGACCATCACCAAAGATCACCTCGATCTTATCGGACAGATATACGACATCCCCAGCCAACCGGATAAATGGCAGCACGTGTTGGATCGATTTGCCCCGCTGGTCGGAGCGGCTGGCGCCGGGGGCATGACCTATGACCCGCTTTATGCCGAACACAACGCGAATATCGTGACGTCGAATTACACCGATATCGACCCGAATTTCATTGAACACTTCGCCGAATTCTCCCGGCAGGAGCAAGCGGGATACGCGCTGATGGCGGAAAATCCCCAACGTGGCTTCGTCTCGGATTTCGAAGCCATGGGAATTTCGCCAGGAGACGCACACGCGAACCTGCCGGCGGTGAGATGGCTGACGGACAATTTCAACATCCGTCACCGCGCCGTCAGTTGCCTGAATTTGGAGAGAGTTTGGACCGACATGCTGGCCATTCAGTTCAAAGCCGATCGAGGGCCGCTGAACGAAGCCGAACGTAGTTTAGGGAACCTGTTCCTTCCGCATTTTGCGAAGGCGGTCGAAATTGGGCGAATGTTCGGCGTCCTTGAACATCGCTATAAGAGCATTTTTTCAGCCTTGAACCGTTTGAATATCGGCGTCCTTATTTTGTCCGCGACGGGCGATGTTCTCATCAAGAACACAGAAGCGGAACGGATACTCGAAAGTGACGACGCGCTGCGCCTGACCAGGGAAGGGCGCCTGACATTCCCGCTGAACGACGCGTTGAATGCGACCATCAAGCAAGTCAGCGATACCGCGCAGGGAAATTCCAGTTCCCCAGGCAGGATTTTCAGTTTGCGACGGAGGTCTTCGGAAACTCCTTGTCTTGTGGAAATTTCGCCCATGAGAGGGGGCGACCTTGGCCCCGCCTATAAAGGCAGCGTCGTGTTCGTGATTGACCCGACGCAAACTCAGAACATTTCCACCGAGGGGATGCAGACGATCTTCCGCCTTACGGGCGCCGAGAGCGACATCTGCCGGATGCTGGCGGAAGGCTTCAGGCCCAGCGATATAGCCGACAGCCGGAACGTCTCGGAGGGTACCGTTCGGAGCCAAATACGGTCGCTGTTCGAGAAAACAAAAACCAACAGTCAGCTGGATATTGTCCGCTTGGCCTTGAAAGTAAACCTGCCGATCAAGTAACCGGCTTAGGCCGCGCTTTCTTGATCCAACGCCGCACGCACGGCACTTGCGGGGACATCCTCTGAATAAACTTTTCTGCAGGAACGAATAGGAATGCCCGTCATCAAATCACCCCGAAGGACACCGAACATTAGCACGACAGTAATTTCCGGGGAGGTTTGACGGGCAAGATTGGCCAACTCCTTCCCATTGATGTCGCCTGGCATAACCATGTCGGCTAGCAATAGGTCGAACGGTTCATCACCCTTCAAAGCCGTGAGAGCTTTTTTAGGTGCTTCCATACATACGACCGCGCAACTACTCTGGTTTTATAAATATTTAGGCCGATATGCCTTTTCGAGGCAGGCCGCTTTCGGTCGAGAAAAACAGGCATATGCTCTTCAATTCCTACGAATTTATCTTTGTCTTCCTACCCTGCTGCCTGCTGGTATTTTTCGCATTGGCTCGTCTGGGGTTGACGACACTTTCGTTGGCGTTTCTTGTCGCCGCTTCTTTGTTTTTCTATGGATGGCATACCCCATTCTTTCTTTTCATTCTGGTCGGCTCGATCTGCGTCAACTATGCATTCGGTCAGTTTCTGCTCTTCCCGTTGGACGACAACCGGAAGCTTGCACGAAGGCTCCTTCTTGGTTCTGGTGTTGTCCTTAATCTCTCCGTACTGGGCTACTATAAATATGCCGGTTTCCTGACGGCGGTCGTCAGCGGCGCTCCGTTTTCTCTCGCGCAAGTGGCTTTGCCGCTGGCGATTTCCTTCTTCACCTTGCAACAGATCGCATTTCTCGCTGACTGCGCCGGGTCCAAGGCAATCGAGCGGGACTTTCTGCGATACGCATTGTTCGTCAGCTTCTTTCCGCAATTGATTGCCGGCCCGATCGTCCATCACCAAGAGATGATGCCCCAGTTCCAACGGAAGAGACCATTCGCGATCTCGTTGGAGCGGTTTGCCGTCGGCGCTTCTATTTTCGCCATTGGTTTGTTTAAAAAGGTCATCATCGCCGACACATTGGCAAAATATGGCGACCCCGTATTCCAATACGCAGATTCAGGCTACGCGCTTTCGTTTGCGGAAGCCTGGGTCGGCGCGTTGTGTTTTACGTTTCAACTCTATTTTGATTTTTCCGGCTATTCCGACATGGCGATAGGGCTCGCGAGATTGTTTGGCGTGCGCCTGCCCGCCAACTTTCGCTCTCCCTATAAGTCACTGAGTATCATCGAATTTTGGCGAACATGGCATATGACGCTTGGCCGCTTTCTCCGCGACTATGTCTATATCCCGCTGGGCGGCAGTCGAAAGGGCATCACCGCGCGACACGCTAATCTCATGATCACCATGGTCATTGGCGGCATATGGCACGGAGCAGGGTGGACGTTTCTGCTGTGGGGGGCGTTCCACGGCGTTGCCTTGACCATGAACCATCTCTGGCGTTTTGCGGTTCGGCGCCTCGGCCGACAAAACGCCAGACCGCGGCTCATCTTCCAGGCACTGGCATTTTGTCTGACCTTTACTACCGTGGTGACCGGCTGGGTTCTTTTTCGCGCCGAGACGATCGACGGCGCATTCCTAATGCTGCGGACGATGTACTTAGGCGGCGAAATTTCACTTCCAGCGTCCTTATTGCCATTGCTTGGCGAACCATTGGTAACCGCAACCCAATCCGCCGGTGTCGTATTTAACGGTTTGTTCCCAAACTTGGACCGCGATCTCAATGTTCTGGTCCTAAGCTTCAGAGAGGCCATTCCCATTCTCCTAATTGTCTTCACTGTGGTGCTGAGCATGCCGAATACGGAACAATTGTTCCGCAGATACCGACCGACGCTGGATATGGATTCGAGATTCCGACCTCCCGTCTCCAAAGCGTTTGTCGAATGGCGCGCGACATTCAGCTGGGGAATAGCGACAGGCTTTCTTTTGATTGTTGCGATCCTCGGCATCGCCGGAGAATCACCGTTTCTGTATTTCCAATTTTGAGGGCCGAGACATTGAAACGAGTGCGCAACGGCAGATGGCGATATATCTCTGGTATGATTTTCGGCATCGTTTTCGGCGCCGCGCTGGTGGTCGTTGTCAACTCAACGATTGATGCTCAAGGCCTGTTTTCCTCTCTAACCACCGAGGCACGGCGAAAGGCGGAGCAATATGCGGATGCCTTGAGGTCATCCGCCGTTCCACTGGATTCACCGAAATTTTCTAATCTGGTCAAATTGGCGTTGGCCAAACGCACCAACGAAGATTGTTACATCATAGGCTCAAGCCACATCATGATGATGGACCAATCCAATTTGCCGTTCGTTGGGAAGCTCTGTCACGAAGCGATCAACCTCGGCGTGGCCGGCGCGGGATACCAGGACCTAATTTTATTTCTCGGGCTGCTGAACAGGAAACCGGAGAAAAAGACGATTTTTCTGGAGTTCCCTCCCTGGGTTTTCAGGAACGATGCTGAGGGGCGCTATCAAATGCTCAATGACGAGTATTTGAAATCGCGCGCCGTGTTCCACCTACCCGGCGGCGCAGACTTCTTTTCCCATTGGAGCTTCGGGTTGAATAGCGCGCGTTTCAGCGTGCGATACCTAGAATTCAATCTCCGCTCCGCCTGGAACAATCGCGGATTAGAACGAGATCGAAACGCCCGCAACCAAACTCAATCCCCTGATAGAGAGACCAACAATATTCATCGGGACAAAATGTATTCATCAGGGCGCCTATACCCGCCCCGCACACCAATGAAATGGGAAGACGTCCCCGTTGCCGGGTTTCGGGCCAAGATGCCTGCGGTCGATTCTGTAACGCTGAAGGAGCTACGCACGGTTATCGGGCAGGTAATCGCCAAAGGGAACGTGCTTCATATTCTCATGACTCCCTACCATCCAAAGGTCTGGGAATGCGAAGACACGACGACTTGCAAAGCCTTCGAAGCCAGTGAAGTGGAAATTCTCAAAATTGCCGCAGATTTCGGGCTAACCGTCTTCGGATCTTTCAACCCTTCACGGTTGGATGCAACGGGCGAGGACTTCTCCGATCAGCACCACCTGCTTTCCGAGAGCGCGTGGAAAATCGAAAATCTGATCCAACAATTCTCCCGGCCTCAAGCTCCAAAAGGTTAAGTCGCCAAATTCAGGGCGACCTTACCGGGGAAAAAACTATCCAGTTCCCCTGAGCAAAACGTCCTCCGTCAGGGCGCAAAGGCTTCAGGCTCCTTTATCTTGAACTACATGAGAGACCGGCAGGGTGATCGTCACCTTGGTGCCGACGCCGCGTTTGCTTTCCAGGTCGATGGTGCCGCCGTTCATTTCCAACAGGCGTTTGGACAGCGGCAGGCCGAGGCCGGTGCCGCCTTCGCTGGTGATCGTCGATGCACTACCCCGCTCGAATTTATCGAACACGCGGACGATGTCTTTTTCCGCGATCCCGACGCCATGGTCGGACACCACGATCGAGACCTGCCCCTCATTGGGAGAGAGAACGGAAACCTCGACCCGACCATTGGCCCGCGAATACTTGATCGCGTTGGAGACGATGTTGATCAGGATCTGGTTCACGTGTTTGGGGTCCGCGACGACACGCGGAACCTCGCCATCGATCTGCAGGATCAGGTTGATCGACTTCTTTTCCGCCAGAACCTGCATCACATCCACCGCCGCCGACGCCGCCGTGCGGACATCCATTACCTCGGGCCGGTGGTCTTCCATCCCGGCCTCGATCCGCGACAGGTCGAGGATATCGTTGACCAGGGTCAGCAGGTGTTTGCTGGCGGCATGCACGTCTTCGATGATGTGATGTACCTTTTCCGGGGAAAACCCCTTCGACATGTCAGACGACAACAAATCCAGATACCCGATGATCCCGTTCAACGGGGTGCGGAATTCGTGGCTCATATTGGCCAGGAACGACGACTTGGCGCGGCTGACTTCCTGCGCCTTGTCACGGTCGGCCATGAGCGCGGCCTCGGCCCGGACCAGTTGCGTGACGTCCCGGCCCGTACCCCGGTAGCCCTTGAACACGCCCTCGGCGTCGAAAATCGGCTTACCGGAGACACTGACGTACATCACGCCGCCGTCGCCGTCCGACCGGCAGAAGCGAAAATCTGAAAACGGACGCCGCTCCGCCAATAGGCGTTCATGGGCAAGCAATTCCTTCTCCGGCACATCGATCAGGCCGATCTCGCGCCGCGTCTTGCCGACATAATCGCTCGGCTCCAGCCCTGGGTGTTCCTGTTTGGAGACGGAGACGTTCGTGAAGCGCAAGTTCTCGTCCTGCTCCCAGAACCAGTCGGCCGACGTTTCCGCAAAGTCCCGGAAGCGGCTTTCGCTTTGTTGTAGCGCCGTCTCCGTGGTGATCCGCTCAATCGCAATGCTGGCCAGGGCGGCCTGCGCCTCGATCACCCGCAGATCGCTCTCGGAGGGGCTTCGAGGCGCGTCGTAGTACATCGCGAAGGAGCCGAGCACTCTTTTGTCCTTCGACAAAATCGGGTGCGACCAACAGGCAGCGAACCCGACCTGTGCGGCCAGGTCCTTGTATGGCGCCCAAAACGGATGCGAGAAGACGTCTTCGACGATCACGCGCTCCGCCGTGAACATCGCCGTCCCGCAAGAACCGACCCCTTCACCGATCTCCAGACCGCTGATCGCCTTGTTATAGAAATCGGGCATGCTGGGCGCCGCTGCATGGCGCATATGCTTGCCGTCTTCGTCGAGCAGCAGGACCGTGCAGCGCATGCGCGGATCAAGGTCTTCCGTATCCAGACAGAGGACTTCCAACGTCTCAGCCAAGCTGGCGCCATCGACGATCTTCTCGAGGACATGGGAACGCGCAGCAAAAAATTTGGCCTGTTGGTCCACCGTCGGCTCCACAAAGCGATAGAAACGGGGCGCTAACCTAGCAACGTTACCACCGAGTTCCTACAAGCCGAATGACATAGGTCCATAATCAGGCGGCCTCAGCTTCCGCCGGTTGATAACCTTTCCAGGAACATCAGACCGTATTCATCCAGTTTTTTCGGGCCGACGCCGTTTATATCGGCCATCTGGTCCAGGGTCGCGGGGCGGCTCAGGCACATTTCACGCAAGGTCGCGTCGGAAAATACGACATAGGCAGGGACGTTCCGTTCCTTCGCCAATTCCTGGCGCAGCCGCTTCAGCCCCGCAAACAGGTCCGCCAATTCCGGCGGCAGGTCCGGCGCTGCGCCACGCGCGCCGCGCGACTTGTTTCCGCCCGCCTTGCCGGGAATGGGTTCACGGATCATGAAGGTCTCATCGCCTTTCAAGACCGCCTCTCCCCGTTCGGTCAGCTTCAAGCTGCCATAACCCGCGATGTCGATCGACAGGCACCCCCCGGCGACGGCCTGGCGGATGAAGCTTTGCCAGTAATCCTTGGACCGATCCGCACCGACGCCGAAGGTCGGCAGTTGGTCGTGGCCGCGTTCCTTGATCTTCTTGGTCTCGCCGCCGCGAAGAATGTCGATCAGATGCGCCCCGCCAAAGGATTGGCCGGTGCGCAGCGCGGCGGAAAACAGCATCTGCGCCTCGACCGTGGCATCGACCAGCTTCGGCGGGTCCAGGCAGATATCGCAATTGCCGCAGGGCGCGATCGTTTCGTCGAAATAGGACAGCAGCGTCTGACGGCGGCAGGTCGTCGCCTCGCAATAGGCCAGCAGGGCATCCAGGCGCTTGTGCTCGCGACGGCGGTGATCTTCGTTTTCGCCATCCTGATCGATGAACTGACGACGCATGCGGATATCGTCCAGGCCGTAAACCAACTTAACGTCTGAAGCGGCGCCGTCGCGCCCGGCGCGACCGATTTCCTGATAGTAGGCTTCCATGCTGCCCGGCAGGTTAAGGTGGAAGACATAGCGGATATCGGGCTTGTCGATCCCCATGCCGAAGGCGATGGTCGCGACCATGACCACCCCGTCCTCGGCCATGAACAATTCCTGGTTCTCGCGCCGAACCTCGGTCGGCAGACCGGCGTGATAGGGCAGCGCCCGATAGCCGTTGTCGTTGAGGAACTGGCTGACTTCCTCGGTCAGGCGGCGCGACAGGCAATAGACGATGCCCGACTGCCCCCGCCGGTCCTCAAGAAAGCCCAGAATCTGCGCCTTCCAATCGGTTTTCGGCTCGACCGCCAAGTGCAGGTTCGGGCGGTCGAAGCCATAAACCATGATCTCGCCGCGCCCGTCGAACAGCTTGGCCGCGATGTCGCGGCGGGTCGCTTCGTCGGCGGTCGCGGTGAAGGCGGAAAAGACCGCGCCGGGGAAGGCATCCTTCAGGCCCGACAAGGCTTCGTATTCGGGACGGAAGTTCATTCCCCATTTGGAGATGCAATGGGCCTCATCGACCACGAACATGTCCGGAGAGAGCTTTTGCAGGGCCTGAATCATGCGCGCCGTCATCAGCCGTTCCGGCGACATGTACAGAATTTTACAGGTTCCGGCCTGGACCCGTTTCCAATCGGCGACATTGGCGTCCCGGTCGCGGCCGGAATGGATACAGGCCGCATCGACGCCGAGCGCCCGCAGCGCCGCGACCTGATCGTCCATGAGCGCCACCAAGGGTGAGACGACGATGGTCAGGTTTTGAAAGACCAGGGCCGGGACCTGGTAACACAGCGACTTTCCCGCACCGGTCGGCATAACCACCAGGGTGTTCTGGCGGGCCAGAAGCCGCGCCACGATCTCGGCCTGTCCAGGACGGAACGCCTGAAGCCCGAACACGGAATGCAAAAGGTCTTCGGCTTGTAACTGGTGGGCGGGCGCATCCATGTGATCGAGAAGTTCCTGGTCGGGGCGAGAAGGATTCGTGCGACAGCGACCTTACTGGAAAGGCCTACCGTCTCGCCCCCCACCAATACCCTAAGTAGGGTTCCTGACCGCGCCACCCGCAGGACACAATCCATTGATCCGAAATTTATTTCGAAATAATTTTTAGAATAATTTGTCAAATAATTTATAAAATAAAAATAAATAATATTATATGAATTGATAATAAAAAATATCACACCATATTAGATAAGGCAGAAAATCAATTTTGCCGATATGGAAGTTTTTTTACATGTCATTTAAAGATTTTTCTTCGTCGCAGAAAAAATCGGCTATCAAGAAACCGGCCGCGCAAGCGATCGCCCAACCGCCGAAAAGCGCTCCCGAAAAGAAATAGCAGCCACACGCTCAAAGCCCCTTTGACAACCGGCGGCGTCTATATGCCGCCGGGGCTGGGGCGAACCGACGTCGCCCCAGATAGGCGGCGCACAGACGTCTGCGCCTGCTCTCCAGATACGAACAAGGAACCGATCATGACGAAACCCGCAGGAACCACCCCCTTTGCCATCGGCCTATTGTCCGGTGCCGCGATCATTTCCATTCTTGGCTTCGCCAATGATTGGGTCGTAACCGCAAAAGCTAGCGAAGCCCATGTCATGGATGCTCGGACCGATGTCCGTGGCGCGATATGCGCTGCCCTTGCCCACCAACACCTCAGATCGAAAAACCTTTCGCCCGAGCTCGAGGGCTACACGGACGGCCCGCGCGAAGCACGCGACAAGTTGGCGCAACGCTTCTCGATCCGCCTTCCGGGTGAAACCAGTGTCGACCCCTACGCCGTTTCCGCTTGTGCGCATGAGTTGAACAAACCCTCCTCCTGACCACGTTTTATGGGACGCGCCGGACGGACGGAAGGATGGCCTGAACGTGTTTAAAGCCCTTCTGTGTTGGCTTGGCCTGCACGATTTTCAGGTCATCGACCGGATATTCAATTTCGGCGGCGGCAGCGGTGTGGAGAAGGTCCGGTGCCGACGCTGCGGTGCCGTCATGGCCCGAAACACCTGAGGCCGCCCTTTCAACATACAAAGAAATGAAGCCACAATGAGATATCAAGTAACGACCTTGCGCGGGATCCGATCTTGCGCAGCCGGCCTGGCGTTTCTGGCGATCGTCGCCGGCTTTGGCGCACTAGGGCCCGCGAACGCCGGCACCGAGAGCCCACCTGCCAACGCCCACAAACTGGAGTACAGCCAGGAATGGAAATGCGACGGCGGTTACCGCCGGGTCGAGCAAACCTGCGTCGCGGTCAACGTACCGAAACACGCCTATCCGACTAATTCTTCCTATGGCCAGGGCTGGGAGTGCGAACGCGGCTATGTCGAAGACGGCGCAGGCTGCGCTCCCGTTGCCGTTCCGCCAAACGCACATCTGGACTCATATGGCGACCGCTGGCAATGCGGGCGCGGCTACAGACAAAACAACGAAACCTGCCAAAAAATCAAGGTCCCGGAACATGGCTACCTGACCGAGTCCTCGCACGGGAGGGGTTGGGAGTGTAATCGCGGGTACCTTGCTATCGGCGACACTTGCGAGGCGGTGAAAGTCCCCGCCAATGCCTACTTCGTCGATCAATCCTACGGCCCCGGATGGAAATGCGAACGTGGCTATCAGGCAACCGGCGAGACCTGCATCAAGCTTGCACTTCCCGATCATGCACATCTGGATCACACGGGGAACAATTGGGAATGCAATCTTCCCTACCGGCGTCGCATGGAGACTTGTATCCTCCAATAATCCACGTTGGAACTTCGGCGTTATTTCATCCATTCCGTGATCGGCTTGGTCGTTCGTTCCCGAACATGACCCACGGAAACGATATGCGATACCGTCTCGCCGTCGACCGTCAGAGGCATGCGAATTCGCCAATATTCACGGAAGATGCCATCAGGCTTCACGACCTTCGAATGATAGACGATCGGACGCCGTTCTTCGACGATCTGCAAACACTCACCCAAAACCTTCGAGTTGAAAATGGCGTTGTCGCGAACGGATTTTCCCGTGCAGTCGTACCCGATGAAGGTCGTATTCGCCGTGCCCCAGAATCGATAATAGAAATCAATCGGATCACCCGGCAGCACATCGACGATAACCGCCATTGGGATGGCAGTCGTACCAATGTCGATCAAATTGAAGTCCGACCATTTTGGCGCCCAAGCCCCGCCCTGGATGCTACGCCAATAATTGAACGCGTCCGCCAAGCCTCCGGGAAGGACCCCTGCGTCCGGCGCGTAGGCATCAACTTCCGCCTTCATCGACTACCGCCCCTTAAATCAAAAGTTTCTTATGTTGGGTGGTATCACTGCGCCGCGAACGGGTCTAGCCCGACCTACGGCTAGGTAAAACGAAGACGGGCGAACCGAAGTTCGCCCGCCTCACTCACATGTCGGAAGGTTTCCGACGTATTACTTTGACGCCGTCCAAGGCCGCCAGATTTGATACCGAGCCTTGGTTTGGCATTTCTGCACAACGACCGCGGCGCCCTTGGCTCCTTTGCCGGTCGCGGTCATGCAGAAATCTGAGGTCAGCATCTTCACATGGCCGTCCTTCTGCAATTCCCACTTCATATTGGGGGAATTCTTGCATTTGGAAATCAGCACCGGCGTATTTTCCCCGGGCTGGGCATCGCCAGTGCCGACACAGTACTTGTTGCCGAATTGCAACGTGCCCGACTTCTGGTCCGGCGCAATCCATAGGGTGTCCTGCTGCTTGCAGTCGGCAACCACCATGGCTTCGGTCGGCCCCTCGCTTTTGCTCAGGCACAACCCGGCAACGTTGGACAATTCGAACCGCAACGTGCCCTTGGGCTGCTTCTGCTGCCGCTTGATCGCGGCAATCAAGGCCTTGTCCGCCTGCGGCACCGCCGAAGGCGCCGAAGTCGGGGTCTGATTGTTGTTCACCTGAATCGTCGTCGAGGGAATGGTTTCGATCTTGATCTTACTCGGATCGATGGTGTTCGTGCTCGGCGTGGTTTGGGTGCTCGTGATGACGATCTTGCTGGGATCGATCGACGACGGGGACGACGTGGCATCCGGGTCCTTACCGGCCTTGTAGGCCGCCAGGCGGGTTTTGAAATTAGCGCTCGGCTGCACGTTACCGCCGATCACCGCCCCCCAATGGAACAGGAATTCGTCAGGCCCTTTGGCCTGCTTGAGCATGAGGCCGATATCCACCGGGCGATTTGAAATGTCGATCGCCTGACGAATCTTTCCCTCCATCTCCTCCGTTTTCATGAGCTTGTCCATTTCCATGATCACAACGACGGATACAGCCGCGGCGATCGCCATAGGGGCCGCGGCGGCGGCAGCCAAATTGCCCCCCGACGAGGCCAAAGCCAGCCCCATTTTACCCGCCTCCCGCGCAGCCGTGCTGAAGGGGAACAAGGCGATTTTCGATGCCTCAAACATCATCGGGATCACGGTAGCGCCGACCGGGCCGGCGAATGCGGCGGTCAACTGAATCGCTCCGGCAACGACTTCGTTGTAGTCGGGCGGGGCGATCACGCCACCGGCGTAGATGGACGCGGCCCCCATCTTGGACAGCGCCTCCTTATTGGCTTTGTTCGCCGCGAGCATATAGGTGTCGAACGCCTGCTTCGCTTGATAGGCGACGAACTGGCGGTTCCATTGAATCAACTTGGCAACCATGTCCACCAAGTTCTTTTCCGTCGCAGTGCGCTGGGAAACCGGCTTGGTCGCCGCCTCCATCACCACTTTGCCCAGCAAAGCCGAAAGGATCGGGCTTTCCCAAGGCGTCTTGTCGATGACGTCCCAGGCCTTGGTAAGGCCCGGACCGGCAGGCTCCCCGGCCTTCAGCGCAATCGCCTTGACCGCATCGTCGATCTTCGTCCGCTCGGCGATCATTTTGGCCAGAATGTCATCGGCACCGCTTCCCAGCCCGAACAGGCCATACTTGGTCCGCGTCGGGACCACCCACTTCATCTTCTTGTTCCGGCAGGCCTTGGCGGTCTTAACGCCGAACCAGGTGCGGGTCGATCCTTCCGGGCAGGACCAACAGGTCCCGCCGTCGATGAAATCAAAATGCTGGCCCGCAGGGCAGGTCAGGGCCGCTTTCTTAACGGCGGGTTCGAAATCCAGCAGGATTTTGCAGGCGTTGGCCCCGGTCACGGGATTAGCCGTGCGCTGATAGTCTTCGGGACATTTCCAGCATTCCCCGCCATTGCGGGGGTCGCGGATCGCGCCTTCGGGACAGGGCTTGCCTCTGAACACGGCACTGACCGCTTTCCTGCCGATCATGCCGCAGGCATTCCATTGGTCGACGGCGGCGGCGGTTCGGCCATATCCCGACGGACATTGCCAACATTCGCCACCGTTACGCCCATCGATGAATGAGCCGCTAGGGCAATTGACCTTGCCCAGAAATGTCGCCCTGCCGGTTCTTGCCGGAACCGCTTTGTCACAGGCCTTGGGGCTGGTAACGGGACGCGCATTGCGGTTGAAGCCGGTCGGGCACGAATAACAGGACCAAGTCCCGATATCGAAGAACGACCCGGCCGGGCATCTGCCGACAGCCTTCGACATGAAACTGGCCGGCTCGTAGTCACAAGCCGGCTGCAGGTTTCCGGCGGCATCGATCGCCCCGCAAGCCGAATGGCCTCTTAAGAGTTTCCATGACGAGTTTGCTTGCGCCGCATCCCCCGCAATAACGCTGAACAGCAAACCCAGACAAAACACCCCAAGGCCCCAAAGGACCCGCCGAGAACCAACCGAATACATTGAATATTTCTCCCCCCGAAATACGGGAACCCAGCTCATTTCATAAGTTCTTTGGCGTTTAGAGCATCAACCGGAGCCGAGACAGTGACGTTCGTCATCCCGCGTGGAATGCGAAATTTTTTTTGCGTTTGGGGGATATTGGTTGCGGAATTAAAGCACTTCGGCGTCAACTACTTGCGCGAACGTAGTGTCTGGGACGGCAGCACACCGAATTGTTCCAGATAACGCCGGGAAAACCACCCGACATGGGAAAAGCCCCATTTCAGGGCGATGTCCCGCACGCCGGCACCTGGCGCGGCAGTGCGCAGGTCGGCATGGGCGCCGTTCAGCCGAACGAAACGCACATAGGCCATGGGAGACATCTCGAACGCATCATTGAAAGCGATCTGCAGGGTGCGATAACTGCAGCCTGCTTGCTGCGCCAATGTCTCCAAGGTGATCGGTCGATCCGCATGGGCGTGGATATAGTCGCGCGCCCGTTTGACGTAGTAAGGCAACGCACCGCCCGTGGGCCGATTGTTGAGAAGGTCGCTATAGGAATTCGGCAGCAACGTGAGAACATGCGTCAGCAGAAGTTCCCGAAGGCCATTCATCACCAGCGGATTGTCGAACTGGCGCAGCGGACCGTCCAAGGCGCTTGCAACATAGTCGATGGTTTGACGCAAATGCCTGCCACCCGGCGTTTCAAGGTCCACCTTGGCATCGAACGTGATGTCCCGATGAAAGCTTCCTTCGCCCAGCAAAGCCCGCGCCTGACGCTTCAACGCATCGGCCGATAGAGACAAGGCATAGCTTGCGAAGTTTTCCTGATCGGCAAACGTCGCGGCGCGGGTGTCACGCATCAGGGCGACCGTCGGTGAAATGGCGAAATCCTCGCCGCGATGGCGGACCTGAGCCGCGCCAGCAGTCAGCAAGAACAGCATCAAACTGTCTTCATCGTGTTCATAGGCGCGAACGCGGGTCGGCACGTTGCCATAAGTGACATGCATCAATTTGATGTCGTTGATCGGCACGGCGCAGAACAACGCATCGACGTCATGCCCTTTGCCGACGACATCAATCTTATTGGTGTTGGTGACTTCCGCCAGCAATTGCTGCATCTCGTGCAGGTCTTTCGACGCCAGAACCTGATGATTTATCAACTGGGCCACGGAAGTGATCTCTTCAAAAAAGGCGCAAAATGCGATCCGACGGCCAACCGTCGCACCGCCGCCGAAATACACTGTGACAGGCAAGAGCCGGCGAGAATAGCCGGAATCTCACTTCTCGTGCGACCCGCTGCCGGCCTGGGTCTTCATCGTCTTTTTAACGGGCGCGATACTGGAACGCCCAAAATGGGCCGTGATCAGATCACCCATGACATCGGCCGCGGCGTTGTTCCGATTGCCCGCCCGGTAAAGCACCAGATCGACACTCGGTAGCGGGGGAAAACTCTCGGCCTCGCCCAATATCCGCATTCCCGGCACGACCGAGCTTTTGGCGATGATGCTGACGGCGCAACCACTGAGCACCGCCGCATGCAGGCCGCTGATGCCCGGGCTGACGAAAGCGATCTTCCATTTGCGCCCCATGTTGGCCAAACCCGCCAACGCGATGTCGCGGAACACGTTGCCCGGCGGCAGAACCGCCAGCGGCACGGGATTGCTGTTGTGGGGCGATCTCGCCTCTCCCGCCACCCAGACCAAAGGCTCCTGCGCCACAAGGTCCCCTTCCTCGAACGCCCGCATGTCGGTAACCAGCGCCAGGTCGATTTCGCCGCGCTTGAGTTGCGCCACCAGGGGGCTGGACAACATGGTCCGCAACTCGACCTCGACATCCGGGAAGGCGTTTGAAAAACTGGATAGAATGGGCGGCAACAAATAGGTCGCGTACAGATCAGGCACGCCCAAAATGACCTTGCCGCTGAGCTTCGGCGCGGTCAGGCGGACCTTCACTTCTTCCTGAAGGTTCATGATCGTTCGCGCGTAGCCCAGCAGCAGTTCCCCGTCGGGCGTCAGGACCAGCTTGCGGTTGACGGTGGTGAACAACTCGGCGCTGACCATGTCTTCCAGGCGCCGCATCTGCAGACTAACCGCCGGTTGCGTGCGACCCGTGCGGCGCGCCGTTTCCGACACACTGCCCGTTTCCACAAGTAAAATGAATGCCTGCAAGAGGCGCAGATCGAGAGGTTGTTTCATGCTCTGACCATTAAATAAATTTATGGAAAATATTTAAAGATTAAATTTAGTAATTTGTGCACCGCACACTAAGCTTCGTTTTGCGTCATGCACGTCGGGTCTTCCCGCGAAAACAGGAGAACGCCATGTCAGGCACCACACGTCGAAATGCCTTCCGCCTCGCCCTTGCCGGTGCGCTTTGCGCCATTGCCGCCGGCGCCTCGACCCCGGCTGTTGCGGCCGACAAGGTCATCAAGGTCGGCACCTTGAAACTGATCCACGGCATCACGCCGTACTTTTATGAAAAATTCGCCCCCGCCGGATACAAGATCCAGGTCGTACCGTTCGAAAGCCCGACCGACGGCAAAAACGCCGTGGTCACCGGCACGGTCGACTTCGGGATTTACGGCCTGGCCGCCGCCACCCTGGGGGCCGCCGCCGGCGAGCCGGTCGTCGTCGTCGCCGCCGCCTGCAACCGGGGCATGGCCGTGGTTTCCGGCGCCAAGTCGTCGATCAACACGATCAAGGACCTGAAGGGCAAGAAAGTCGGCATTTGGCCGGGCTCGACTCAGGAAGTCGTGATCCTGGACCGGCTGACCGCCGAAGGCATGACCATCAAGGACATCAAGCCGATCCGCGTGTCGTTCAGCGACATGGCCCCGGCATTGGAGCGCGGTGACCTGGACGCCTATGTCGGCGCCGAGCCGGGCCCGGGCATCAGCCTGGCCAAGGGCGTCGGCAAGATCGTCGAGTATCCCTATTCGACCCCGACCGGCTCGCTCAACATGGTGCTGACCACCAGCCAGGAAAAGATCGACAAGGATCCGGAACTGGTCATGACCCTGCTGACGATCCACAGCAAGGCCGCCGAATACGCCATGAAGACCCGCTCCGAATTCGTCGCCGTGGCGATGCAGAAGCTGGGCCAGCAGAAGGCCTCGATCGAAAAGGCCGCGCCCAACGTGGAGCTGACCTGGAAGATCGACGATCTGTTCCTGAAGCAGGCCAACTATTACGGCACGCAAATGCTGGGCAAGAAGCAGATCCGCCAGCTGCCCGACTACGCGACGTTCATCAATCCGACCTTCGTCCGCAAGATCGCGGGCATGTAATCCGCCAGTGAACCGCAACGAGGCGTCTCACGTGAATTCTCCAATCGAAGAAAACAGTGCGGTTGCGCCCGGGGAAACTTCCCCGGCGCAATCGCCCCTTCGCCGCAAAGTCGTGCGGCGCATCAAGAAAATCGGCCTGGCCCTGGTCGTTCCTATCGCCCTGGTCGCGTTCTGGGAGCTGATGGTCCGCTGGACCGGCACCCGTCTGATCCCGCCGCCGGGCGACGTGTTGATCATGATGTGGGATTTCGCCTTCGGCGGCATCTACGACGACGGGTTCAGCGCCAGCCTACCGATCCATCTTTGGGTTTCCCTGCAACGCGTGTACGGCGGCTTCCTCGCCGCGGCGCTGGTCGGCATTCCGCTGGGCGTGGCCCTCGGCCGCTCGCAGTTGCTGCGCGACATGCTCGACCCGACCCTGTCGCTGCTGCGCCCCATTCCGGTTACCGCCTGGTTGCCGCTGTCGATGATCTTCTTCGGCCTGGGGCCCAAGTCGGCGGTGTTCCTGGTTTTCCTGGGCGCGTTCTATCCGATCCTTCTGAACACCGTGTTCGGCGTTAAATCGGTCGATCAACGCCTGTTGGAAGCCGCGGCCATGCTGGGCTGCAAGGGCTCGCAACTGTTTCGCTCGGTGGTCCTTCCGGCGGCCACGCCCAACATCTTCAACGGCCTGCGCCTGGGTCACGGCTTTGCCTGGATCCTGATCGTGGTCGGCGAAATGACCGGCGTGCCCGAAGGCCTGGGCGCCGTGATCATGGATGGGCGGACCTTGTCGCGCACAGATCTGGTGATCACCGGAATGATCGTGATCGGCGTAACCGGATACCTGTCCGACCGCCTGATCATCGCCATCAACAACCGCCTTCTGCGTTGGAGCCCCCAGCACAATGTCTGATACCCATACACCTCACGCCAACGACGCGCCGCCGGTGATCCGCATTGCCGGGCTGGAAAAATACTTCGATTCCGAGAAGGGCCGATTCCAGGCTTTGCGCGGCATCAACCTGGACATCCACCGCGGCGAATTCATCTGCCTGCTCGGCGCATCGGGCTGCGGCAAATCGACCCTGCTGCGGATCATCGCCGGGTTCGAAACCGCCAGCGCCGGCACGGCCTCCGCTTTCGGCAAGCCGGTGCAGGGACCGGGACCGGACCGCGGCATCGTGTTTCAGGACTACGCCCTGTTCCCCTGGCTGACCGTCTACGAGAACATCGCCTTCGGGCCCAAGCATGCCGGGATGGGCAGCAAGGAAATCAAGCGCATCACCGACAAGTTCACCGAGATGGTCGGCCTGACGGAATTCGTCCACCACTACCCCAGTGAGCTTTCCGGCGGCATGAAGCAACGCGTCGCCATTGCCCGCGTGCTGGCCAACGACACCGACATCCTTCTGATGGACGAACCGTTCGGCGCGCTCGACGCCCTGACCCGGGCCAAGCTTCAGGAAGAGCTGCTGGATATCTGGCGGCAGACCAACCTGACCGTGATCTTCGTGACCCATTCGGTCGAGGAAGCCGTCGTACTGGCCGATCGCATCGTCGTCATGAGCGCCGGGCCCGGTCGGGTCGATTGCGACATGACGATCGACCTTCCGCGACCGCGCGACGTTTCGTCGGAAGACTTCAACGCCATTCGCCGCACCGTGGCGCAACGGCTCAGCAGCAACCTTGCGCCGGGCCGCCGGCTGAAGAGCGGAGACGCCGCCTAAGATGCCTTCCACGACACCGACCACCGACCAGATGGCCGCCCCCTATCGCGGCATGGACAAGGCGCAGATCGACGCCGGATACAACAACAGCGCCGCCGTCGCCGACAGCGCCATCCGGGTCGAAAATTGGACCCGGCGCAGCGAAGCCGTGCGCGCCCAACCGACGGCCCGACTTGACCTGCGCTACGGGCCAAAGGAAAACAATCGGATCGACTTCTTTCCCACCACCTTGGGCAATTCCCCCGCTCCCTTGTTCGTATTCGTTCACGGCGGATATTGGTTCCGCAACAGCAAGGAAGTTTTCGCCCATGTGTCCGAAGGCCCCTGCGCCAACGGAATCAACGTCGCGACCGTCGGCTATACGCTGGCCCCGGAAGCAAGCCTGTCCGAGATCACACAAGAAGTCAGCGACGCCATTTCCTTCCTCGCGGCGTCGGCGGATGAATTGGGTTTCGATCCGAATGCCATCATCGTCGGCGGCTGGTCCGCGGGCGGTCAGTTGGCGACGATTTCCGCCGACCACCCCAACGTCGCGGCGATCCTGTCGATCAGCGGCATTTTCGATCTGACACCGATCCGGCAAAGCTACATCGACGATGCCCTGTCGCTGACGTTCGAGGAGATCGAAACCCTGAGCCCACTGTTCAACCTGCCGAACAAGAACCTTCCCCTGCGGCTTTACGTGGGCGGCGGCGAGCTTCCGGAATTGAAACGACAGTCCTCGGCCTATACGGCGGCGGCGGTCGAACACGGCCTGTCGGCGGCGCTCGATGTCCTGGGCCGGCACAACCACTTCACCATCATCGACGAATTGTCCGACAAGGAAGGCCTGATCACCCTGGGGCTGGTTCGATTGGTGCGGGATATCACCGCCGCACGCGCGGCCTGATCCTCACAACGTTACGCAAAGAAAAAGGCCGCCGCGAAACCGCGGCGGCCTCCAGTCCTTGCCGGTAACGACGGTCAGCCGTTGCCGGACGAATAGGCCGCGGCGTTTTCGCCGGCGATCTTGCCGAAGACGGACCCGGCCATAAGGCCGCTGCCGCCCGGATAGTTTTCGTAGAACAGGCCGCCGACCAGTTCGCCCGCCGCATACAGGCCGGGGATGGAATGGTCGCTGACGTCCTGAACCACGCCTTTTTCGTCGATCTTCAAGCCGCCGAAGGTGAAGGTCACCCCGGTCGTGGTGACGAAGGCTTCGAACGGGCCTTCGTTGATCGGAAGGGCCCAGTTGGTCTTGTTCGGGCTCAGCCCCTTGGTCGTCACGCCGTCCAAGATCGACGGGTTGAACTTGCCCGGCTGACAGGCGGCGTTGAACTCGTCGATCGTCGCCTTCAAGGTCGGCGGATCGATTTCCAACTCGGCGGCCAGTTCCTCAATCGTGTTGGCCGTGACCTTGGTCACCTGACGGATGCGGTATTCGTCGCGCAGCAGGGGAATGGTCTTCTGGTCGAAGATCTGGATCGCCGTGCGGTACGGCTGGCCCATGATCTCGCGACCGAACTTCACATAGGTGTGGTTGCGCAGGTCTTCGCCTTCGTCGACGAAGCGCTTGCCCTTGAGGTTGACCATGATGCCCCAGGGGTAGGAGTGCTTCTGAAAGTTATCGAGCACTTCGTAGTCGCCATATTCATCGGACGAAATGTCCCAACCGACCGAGTGGCAGCCGGACCAGTTGCCGTAGGGCCGAGCGCCAATGTCCATCGCCATGCGGATGCCGTCACCCATGTTGTGGCGGGTGCCGCGCACGCGGGCCAGGTCCCAGCCCGAGCCCAGATAGCGGGCACGCATTTCGGGGCTCGACTCGAACCCGCCGCAGGCCAGGATCACGGCCTTGGTCGGAATTTCTTCGTAGCCCTTGGGGCCCCGCACTTCGATGCCCTGGATCGTACGATCCTGACCCTGGATCAGACGCACCGCGCCGGTCTCGTAACGGATGTCGCAGCCCATATCCTTGACGCGCTTGATCTCGGCCTCGACCAGACCGGCGCCGCCGCCGACGGCTTCGATGTTCACGCCACCGTAGAAGTGATGCTTGCCATCGACCAGGAACGACTGGCGACCGAACATCGGGATGAAGCGGATGCCGTGCTTACGCAGCCAGACCATGGTCGAGCGCGAATTGTCGATCAGACGCCAGGCCATGTCTTCGTTGGCCTGATGGCGGGTGACCTTCATCAGCGCTTGATAGAACACGTCACGGTCATGAACCGGCAGCACGATCTGATCGCGCTCGGCATCGGACAGATCGATCAGAACGTCGGAAGCCGCGTCTTCGATCCCGGAATGACAAAACCGGAAGCCACCGGCGGTGAAGTAAGAGTTGCCGCCCTTTTCGTGTTCGGGGGCTTTCTCGAGAATTAGAACCTCGGCGCCGTTTTCCCGCGCCGCCATCGCCGCGGACAAGGCGGCGTTCCCGGCCCCGACCACGACCACATCATACTTGGACATCTGCCTTTATCTCCTCTTTGCGTGGCGGCGGGGATTCCGCCCCAGCGCCGAGGAGGGATATTGCCTTTTGGCTTTTATGAAGTAAAATTCAATAAATTAAACAGTTATGAAGAATAAATAATCAATGAGCCGCCCCTACTCGCTCAAGGATATCGAGGTTTTCGTCAAGGTCGTGCGCCTGGGCAGCTTCAAGGACGTCGCCCGCGACCTGAACGTGACCCAATCGGCCCTGACCCAGCGCCTGAAAAAATTGGAAGACGCCCTGGGCGCGCGGCTGATCGACCGGACGACGCGCTCGGTCGCCCCGACCGCCGTGGGGCGCAGTTTCCTGCCTGCGGCGGAACGATTGTTGGCGCAGTTCGAACAGACCATCGACGATCTGGAAGACTTCATTCACGTCCGACACGGCCGCGTCACCATCGCCAGCCTGATCTCGGTCGCGACCTATATCCTGCCGCAGACCATCCGCCGGTTCGCCGAACAGCATCCCGACGTGGGCGTGCGCGTGATCGACGATTCCGAACAGGACATCGTCGAACATGTGCTGCAGGGCGAGGCCGAATTCGCCATCGACATGCGCACCGACGACAGCAACGACGACCCCGACCTGTCGTTCACCCCGGTGATGAAGGACCGGTTCGTGCTGGCCTGCCGGGCCGATCATCCGCTGGCCGAGGGCGGCCCCGTGCCCTGGCACGCCCTGGCCGAGATGCCGGTCATCATGCTGGGTCCGCGCAGCGGCACCAGCCGCCTGCTGACCACGCAATTCCCCAAGGGGCCGCGTCAGCACGACTGGCGGTACGAGGTCCAGCACCTATCGACCATGGTCGGCTTTCTGGAGGCCGGAATGGGCGTCGGCGTCGTGCCCGCCATGACGATGCGCGGCCTGCGCGGCGACACATTGGTGCAAAGGCCGCTGGTCGATCCGGATTTCAGCCGCACCGTAGCCGTCGTGGAGCGCCGCGACGCGACGCTTTCGCCCGCGGCGCTACGCCTTAAGACCTTGTTGCTAGAGGAATTTCAAGGGCTCACCCGCTCGGATTGATATCCTCAATCCTGGGCGCGTCGCGGGCCCAACAACGAATTTTCCTGGGAGGGAATACGCAGGCCATGCTGATCGCACAACTGACCGACACCCATATCCGCGCACCGGGCGTGATCGCCATGGGTCGGGTCGATACCAATGCCATGCTGCGCGACGCCGTCGCCGACCTGGCCGGTCAGAACCCGGCGCCGGACGTCGTGATCGTCACCGGCGATTTGGTCGACCAGGGCACGCCGGATGAATATGCCGCCCTGCGCGATCTGTTGTTGCCGCTGACCCAGCCGGTGTTCCTGATCCCCGGCAACCACGACCATCGGGAAAATCTGCGCCAGGCCTTCCCCGACCACCGCTATCTACCGGACGGACCTTTCCTGCAATACACCATCGACGATTACCCTTTGCGCCTGATCGCGCTGGACAGCCACGTGCCCGGGGCCAGCCATGGCGAGCTATGCGCCCAGCGCCTGTCCTGGTTGGAGCAAACGCTGGCCGACGCCCCGGACAAGCCGACGATCCTGTTCCTGCATCACCCACCGTTTCCAACAGGCTTGCACGGCATGGACGCCATTGCCTGCCGCGACGGCGCGGCCCTGGGCGATATCGTCGCCCGCTATCCCAATATCGAACGGGTGCTCTGCGGCCATCATCACCGCGCGATCCAGGTTCGCTGGCGCGGGACCCTGGGCTGCGTCGCGCCCAGCACCGCGCACCAGATCGCCCTGGACCTGACGCCGGACATGCCCGCGCAATACAACATGGAGCCGCCCGGCTACATGCTGCATCTGTGGCGCGAAGGTACGGGCGTCATCACCCATACGGCTTTTACCAGAACCTATGACGGCCCCTATTTCTTCCGCGAAAGCGACGCCGAGAAGGCCCGAGCCCTCAGGACATGATGTGGAAGCCGGCGTCGATGTAGGACACGTCGCCGGTAATCGACCGGGCGAAGTCCGATACCAGAAAGGCCGCCATGTCGCCGACTTCCTGGATCGTGACCAATTGCCGTTCCGGCGCCCGGGACTTGGCGTCGTCGATCAGGCGGTCGAAATGGTCGATCCCCGATGCCGCCCGGGTTTCGATCGGCCCGGGGGACAGGGCGTTAACCCGAATACCGCCGGGGCCGAGTTCCGCCGCCAGATACCGGGTCGTCGCTTCCAACGCGGCCTTGACCGGCCCCATGACGTTGTAGCGGTCGACCACCTTTTCAGCCCCGTAATAACTGACCGTCAGCATGCTGCCGCCCGCCGCCATCAGCGGCTCGGCCAGGCGCGCCATGCGAATGAACGAATGGACCGAGACATCCATGGCCCGGGCGAACCCCGCCGACGAACAATCGACCACCCGACCGTGCAAATCCTCCATCGGGCAGAACGCGATGGAATGGAGAAGGAAATCCAATTTGCCCCATTGGCGTTCGACCGTGTCGAACACCGATTCCATCTGCCCCTCGGCTTCGACGTCGAGCGGCAGGAAAATCTCCGCCCCGACCGATTGAGCCACGGGGGCGACATAAGGCTCGGCCTTGGCGTTCAAATAGGTGATCGCCAGTTCGGCCCCGGCCTCGCGAAAGGCCCGGGCGCATCCGGCGGCGATGGAATGATCGTTGGCGATCCCAACGACCAAGCCTTTCTTGCCGCTCAACATTCCTGAAAATCCGTCCATGGTTCATCACCCCTGAAAACACGATTGGCGTTACCGTCGCGCGGTTATGCCAAGGGAAGATGAAATCGATATGACCCTGACATAACCCGCGTGCGACAGCCCGCAGTTTTTCCTGCAAGCAGCGCGCAAACTATTACTTGGGGGAATCCTGGATCAGGCGTTGACCGCCTTTTGTTTTGTCGATGCGGCAGGCAATGCTTCCGGCATCTAGACCCGGACGAGCATGCCTGTGCCGATCCGTCATGTTAACGGATCGGATCATACGCGAACAATGAAACCTTTAAGACCCCGGCCACGAACGCGGCGGCGGGGCGGCGTGCCTTACGCGGCGTCGGACAGATCGTCGAACAAGCGCGCGTTGGGACAGAACCACCGATAGTCCTCGGCGTTCGCCGCACCGGCCAGCCAGGCGAAGCAGGCATCCTTGCTTTCACAGTTCAGGCAACGGTCATTGGCCAAACGCATGGTCGCTTTCGGCACGGCATCGGCCATTACGTCATGCATCTTCAGCGCCTCGGACAAAAGGGGCGAACGGGAGGCTTCGGTCAGGGAGAAGTATTTGAACATCTGCGTCTTCCATGGGAGTGGATTGCCGCGACAATATCCCCGCCTATTCACCCCGCATTGATCCAGATCAGTTCTCACGACAATTGGTGCCATCGCCTTTCGGGGGCTGGCTGTATTTTGATTTGGTCAATTAGGTTACACTTATTCTTGGTTCGGATGCCCGCGCCCGCAAATTTTCGGCGCATGCACTGCTCAGAGGCGATCAAGGCGGAACCCGCCAGTCCGGACTTTCCAAGCGCAAAGTTGCGTTCACCCAAGACCGACGCAGGTCCTTCGGACCAACGGAAGGCCCAAGGACAAGCGCAAACACAACCAATGGGGATTCAGAGCATGACAGAGAAATTCTTGGTTGCCATCGACGCCAGTCCCGGCAGCGAAAGGGCGCTTAAGGCCGCGATCGCCGTCGCAAAATCGTCGGGGGCCACGTTGGTCCTGGTCCATATCATCGAATGGTCACCGTTCAGCTTCCATACACCCGAGGAATTGGCCGAACGGCACAAACGCCGCGAGGACGAATTGGACCGGGCGAAAGAAGCCTTGCTCGGCCCCGCCGAAGCCGCCGCAAGCGCGGCCGGTGTGTCCTGCGAAAGCATCATCCGCCACGGCCATCCGGCGGAAACCTTGGCCGAAGTCGCGACCGAAACCGGCGCGATGCAAATCTTCATCGGCCGCAAAGGCCGGTCAAAGGCTGGTCTGCTGCTGTTCGGCAGCGTTGCTTCGTCGCTGATTCAGATTTCGGCGGTTCCCGTAACCGTCGTTCCGTGACGCATGATGATGTGGGGTAAAATCATGAAAATTCACAAGCTTTCTTTGGCACGGGTGGCCCTGGCGGTCATCATGGCCGCCATTATGCTGTCGCCGGAACAGGCATCGGCCAGCATCGACGAAACCATCAACGCCGCCACCGCACCCATCGCGTCGGCCATCGGGGCATTCGTGTTCTTCAAAATTCCCGTGTTCGGCGCGCAACTGCCACTGGTCGTTTTGTGGCTGGTGGTCGGCGCCGTGTTCTTCACCTTCCGCATGGGCTTCATCAATATTCGAGGCTTCAAGCACGCTATCGAACTGGTGCGCGGCGACTATGCCAACCCGAAGGATTCGGGCGAGGTATCGCACTTCCAGGCATTGGCCACCGCCGTGTCGGGAACCGTCGGCATCGGTAACATCGGCGGCGTCGCCGTGGCCGTGACCGTCGGCGGGCCGGGCGCTACGTTCTGGCTGATCATGGCCGGGTTCCTGGGCATGTCGACCAAGTTCGTCGAATGTACCTTGGGCGTGAAGTATCGGAACGAAAACGCCGACGGGTCCGTGTCCGGCGGGCCGATGTACTACCTGCGCAAAGGCTTCGCCGAACGCGGCATGGACGGGTTCGGAAAATTCCTGGGCGCGTTCTACGCCATCGGCATCTTCATCGGGGCCATGGGCATCGGCAACATGTTCCAATCGAACCAGGCCTATGTGCAACTCAACAACGTGGCCGGCGGCGCGCTCGACGGGCTGGGTTGGCTGGTCGGCCTGATCATGGCGGGGATCGTCTATCTGGTGATCGTCGGCGGGATCAAATCGATCGCTCGGGTGACCGAAAAGATCGTGCCCTTCATGGCGATCTTCTACTGCTTCTTCGCGCTGATCGTCATCGCCATGAACGGCTCTGCCATTCCCGAAGCCATCGGCAACATCTTCTCCGGTGCGATGACGGGCGAAGGCGTCGCCGGCGGTGCGCTGGGTGCCTTGATCATCGGCTTCCAACGCGCCGTGTTCTCGAACGAGGCCGGGATCGGGTCGGCCTCCATCGCCCATTCGGCGGTGCGCACGAACGAGCCCGTGACCGAGGGCATCGTCTCGCTGTTGGAGCCGTTCATCGATACCATCGTGATCTGCACCATCACCGCTTTGGTCATCGGCACCACCGCCGTCGCCCATCCGGGTTACGCCGGGGACGCAACGGGCATCGCCATGACCTCGGCGGCGTTCAAGACGCAGTTCTCGTGGTTCCCGATTCCGCTGGCGTTCGCTGGGATGCTGTTCGCCTTTTCGACCATGATTTCCTGGTCGTACTACGGGCTGAAGGGCTGGACCTATCTGTTCGGCGAGGATGCCAAGTTGCAGATCGTCTACAAGCTGTTGTTCTGCGCCTTCGTGGCGTTGGGCTGCATGGTGCAGTTGGGGCCGATCCTGGATATTTCGGACGCCCTGGTGTTCCTGATCTGCGTTCCCAACATCCTGGGCCTGTATATTCTGTCCCCCATCGTTAAACGGGAATTGGACAGCTACCTCGCCCGCGTCAAAAGCGGCGAGATCAGGAAGTTCAAGAACTAGACGATCCCGTTCGCACAAAAGGAAACACCCCGCCGATCCGGCGGGGGGTTTTTCTTTGCCCAGAACGTGGGGGCGATCAAGCCGCCGTCAGTCCCGCCCGCACGGTGGCGGAGCGGTCCCACAGGTTGGGAACCAAGGTCGACGAATAGCCGGAGACGAAGGGCTTCACTTCGTTGGTGTCCGGCTTGAACACATGGCGCGAAACCGCACCAATGTTGGCGCCATAGACGTGAATGCTGATCGACGGCTTGTCTTCGAACGAGTTCGAGACGACGTGGATGTCGCCGATGGTCGGCGACACGGCCTCGACCTGGCCCGGCTGCAGTTCGGCTTCTTCACCGACCTGGACCAGATTGCCCTGGGCGTCCTGTTCGAAGCGGACTTCCTTTTCGGCACCACGCAGCATGCCGATCAGACCCCAGACCATATGGTCGTGAACGGGCGTTTTCTGACCCGGGCCCCAGACGAAGCTGACGACGCAGAAGCGTTCCAGCGGGTCGGAGTGCAGCAGGTACTGCTGATAGAATTCCGGATGCGGCTTGGCGAATTCTTCGGGCAGCCAATCGTCGCGCGACACCAGCGTGCCGAGCAGCTTGCGCCCTTCGGCGATCAGGGTCGGCTCGTCCTGGGTCTTCGAAACCAAATTGGTCATGCCGACGACGAAGTCGCGCAGCGGGGCGATGGTATCGGTTTGGTCGGTCATTCGGGGGTCCTCTCTTGTTTTTGTTGGTATGGGGATAGTCCAAGTCTTGGCATGGGTTGGAAGCTTGTCATGGTCGACCCGATGGCGCAGGGATCGACCGGCGGCATCGACGGCGACGGGCCGTCGCTCAGGGCTTGTTCGACCTCGGCGGCGGCAGCGATGACCTCGACGCCAAGGCCCTTGAAGCGGGCCGTGCGCATCCGTTCCGCCGGGCCGGACACGCCGATTGCGGCGATCACGCTGCCGGACGGATCGTGGATGGGTGCCGCCACGCCACAGACCGTTTCCTGCCATTCCCCCGTGTTGACCGCATAGCCGCGATTGCGGATGCCGATCATTTCCAGGACGAAGGCTTCGGGGTCGACGATGCTTTTCGAAGTATGGGCATGCAGCCCTTCGGCCAGGGACCGCAAGGTGGCCTCGGGCAGCGCGGCCAGAAGGGCCTTTCCCGTGGCGACGCAGCGCGCCGGGGCGCGACCGCCGACCTTTGAATAAGCGCGCACCGGCTCGGGGCTTTCCAGCTTGTGCAGGTAGACGACCTCGTCCCCGTCGAGCACCGACAGGTGCACGCTTTCGCGGGTCGTCGCCAAAAGCCGTTCCATGGCCGGGACCGCAACCTGGCGCAGGTCGACATGGGCCAGCATCGCCGTGCCCAATTCCCATAGGCGGATCGCGGCCCGGTAGGTGCCGCTGGCCGCGTCGCGCCGGACGTAGCCCAGCTCGGTCAAGGTCTGCAGCAGGCGGTGGGCGTTGCTCTTGCCCAGGTCGACCCGCGCCGCCAGCTCGGACACGCCGAGCGCACGGTCGCTATGGGCCAAAACCTCGAGCAAGGCCATGCCGTTGACCAGAGTGTTATTCATGCCGTCTCCCCGTTCAAATAACCTGCTGTTCCCGCCAAGCGGCGATTTCCTCGGCGCTGAACCCGGCGGCGGACAGAATTTCTTCGTTGTGTTCGCCGACCATCGGCGGCGGCGTGTCGATGCCGCCCGAACCATGGGCCAGCTTGAACCCCGGCCCGACCAGGCGCAGCGGACCATAGGCCGAGTCCACTTCCTGCAACAGGCCGCGGGCCGCGACCTGCGGGTGTTCGGCGATCTCGTCGATGCCTTTGACCGTGGCGCAGGGCACGTCGGCGGCGGTCAGGCGCTCTTCCCAGCTTTGCGGGTCGCCTTCGCGCATCGCGCCTTCGATCACCTCGCGCAGGGCCTGGGCGTTTTCCGTCCGCGACGGCCAGTCCTTGAACCGGGGGTCATCGAACACGTCCTCGCGGCCCAGCGCCTTCATCAGGTTGACAAACTGCTTTTCCAACAGGATCGCCAGGATGATGTAGCCGTTGCCGCAGCGGAAGCGGTCGGCCGTGACCTTGCGCGTCACCGACAGGTTTCCGTACTGCTGCTGAACGAAGCCGGCGACGGTGTATTCGGTCACGTGCTGGGCCAGGAAGTTCAGGGTCGAGTCGAGCATCGCCACGTCGACGAACTGTCCCTCGCCCGTTTGGGTGCGCTGATGCAGGGCGGCGGAGACGGCGAAGGCCCCCATCATCCCGCCGATCATGTCGCAGGCGGCGAAGCCCGCGCGCATCGGCCCGCCTTCGGGCTCGCCGGTGATCGACATGATCCCGGACATCGCCTGGATCTTGCCGTCGAACGCGGCTTTGGGGCTTTCCGGCCCGTCGTGACCGAAACCCGAAACGGCGCAATAAATCAGCTTGGGATTGATCTTCTTCAGGTCTTCATAGCCCAGACCGAAGCGGCTCATCACGCCGGGGCGGAAGTTTTCCCAGACCACGTCGGCGTCCTTGACCAGGCGCTTGACGATTTCCTGGGCGTCCGGCTTTTTCAGGTCGAGCGTCAGGCTGCGCTTGTTGGCGTTGATCGACATGAAGGCCGGGGCCATGTTGCGATCGACCCATTCCTGATCCAACTGGGCGCGGCGGTTGTCCTCGCCGCCGATGGGCTCGATCTTGATCACGTCGGCGCCGTGCAGCGCGAATTGATAGGTCCCGAACGGCCCGGCGAAGAACCGGGTGAAGTCGAGAACGCGAATTCCGTCGAACGGGCGGCTCATGCGGCACCCCCGGACTTCAATTCCTTTTCGCGCAATTGTTTTGCGACGATGCGGGCGTTTTCGGCCTCGGCACGAAGCGCTTCCACTTCCTCGGGCGTGCGTCGCTCGATGTTGCAGTAATCGCCCTTCCAATCCGGATCGTCGGACCAGCGCAGCGGCGACTGCATGGTCGTGCGCGGCCCGGTCGCCGATTCCAAAACACGCAGGCCGAATTCCAGCGTCTGCGCCTGGGAGTCCGGATCGTGCGGACGACCGGCGGCATTGCCCAGGGGGAAGTCGCTGAACATGAAGCGCGGCACGCCGCAGTATTCGACGATGTCCTTGGCGCAGCCGATCACCACGGTCGGGATGCCATTGGCTTCCAGATGGCGCGCGATCAGGCAGAGCGTCTGATGACAGATCGGGCAGTTGGGGAACAACAGCGCCACCTCGGCCCCGTCCTCGCGGCAGCGATTAAGAATTTCCGGGCAGTCGATGTCCAGGGTGTGCTGCTGGCTGCGGTTGGTCGGCGCGCCGTGGAACCGCTTGGTCAGGCCGCCGATCCGCCCGGCGGCGACGGCGTCGCGCAAGGCATGCAGGGGGAACCAGCTGCGGCCATCTTCCATGCTGGTATGGATGCGGTCGATCCCGACATGGGAAATACGCAGGTCATGTTCTTCCGACGTATCGCCGGAATAGACCGTGTAGAACTTGGCGGCGGAGTTGTAAGGCGCGCCCGGCCCCTGCGGCCCCTTGTCCGGCTGATACGGGGCGGCGGTGGTGATGAAGGTGACCTTCGATTCCGCCAAAGGCTTGGTCAGAGGCGTAAACGGCACATCGATGTAATGGGCCCAGACGTACGGGTTGTCGTAGCCCAAGGCCAGATACCAATCGCGCGTCCGCCGCATGTATTGGATAGGTTGATCCAGTTCCGGCGCGAAGGTCACGCCCCCGCGCGCTGCTTTGCTTGATGTCATCCTAGAATCCCAAAAGTATTATGTTGTTTGTTCTAGTATATGGAACACCGGTTCCAGAAAACAGAACATTTTGCCATCATCGGCAAGACTCTTGGAATCGCAGCATTTTCCGGCCCGGCACGGGCCGGGGACCGTCAGCCATCGATCGGGATCAGGTGCAAATGTCCGTTGCGCACGCCCCGCTGCGAGGTGATCCGGTCGGCGACATGACGGACTTCTTTGACCGATCCGGTCAACACCGTCGCCTCCAGACAGTTTTCCGCATCGATATGAAGATGCAGGGTCGCCGCCGGAACATCGTGGTGATGATCGTGCTGGGCCTCGACCAGACGCGACGACAGCGCCCGTTCCTTGTGGTTGTAGGCATAGACTACGCAACCGACGCAATGGGCCGCGTCGTCGCCTTGTTCCAATTCCTCGGCCAGCAAGGCGCGGATCGCGTGGCGCATCCCTTCCGACCGATTGGCGTAGCCTTTATCGGCGATCAGACGGTCGAACTTTTCCAGCAGGTCATCGTCGATGGTGACGGTCACACGTTCCATGGTCGGCCCCTCCCTCGGGCATCCTTCGCTGTTGAAATACCGGCTACATAGGGTATGATCTTTTCACAATTTATCATACTTTTCATCATCAAGAATCATACAGGGGACCCATGATGATCCGATCCTTCCTTGCCGCGCTTATGCTTTCGATCCTGGCCGCCGGCCCGGCCCTGGCCCATACGGGCGCCGGGTCCGTTTCCGGTTTCGCCGCCGGGTTCGGCCATCCCATCGGCGGCCTGGACCACATTTTGGCGATGGTCGCGGTCGGCGTCCTGGCGGCGCAGATGGGCGGCCGCGCGCTGTGGCTGGTTCCCGCCGCCTTCGTCGCGATGATGATCGCGGGCGGTCTGGCCGCCGTTTCCGGCATCGCGCTGCCGATGGTCGAAATCGGCATCGTCGGATCGGTCGTGGTTCTGGGCGCCGTGATCGCCTTTGGCCGCAAGATGCCCGTCGTCCTGGCGATGGCCGTGGTCGGCGCGATGGCCGTGTTCCATGGCCATGCCCATGGCACCGAAATGCCCGTGTCGGCGAGCGGCCTGGAATACGGCCTTGGCTTTGCCCTGGCGACGGCGCTGCTACATGCCGCCGGGATCGGCGCAGCCCTGACCGCCGCCCAGGCCAATGCCAAAATCGCTCCCCTGGCCCTGCGCGCCAGTGGCGGCGCGATTGCCCTGGCCGGGATGGCGCTGTTCGTCGCCTAACGCCAAAGCGAATGACGAGTTCACGGGGAGCAGGGAGACCGGCTCCCCGTTTTCTTTTGCGGGTGGTTATGCCTGGGTAAGCTTGCCAGGAACGGTTGCGGGCGGCTGCGCATCGGCCAGTGGCTCACTTCGGGGAAACAATGCCGTGGCCGGACGCATTGTCTCGTCCGCGACGGGCATCGCCGCCACGCGTAGCCCGGCGAAGACCTCGCCAATGCCGATCAGCACCGGCCCTTCGCCCAAGGTCGGAGCCTGCCCCGCCAAATAGCCAAGGCTGCGAACCTCGCGTTGCTCGTCGGTGCGGCTGACGTTGGCCATCATCACCACCGGTGTGGACGGGGCGCGGCCCCGCTCGATCAGCCGCCGGGCCAGCACCGCCGCCGTCCGCCCCGCCATGTAGACCATCAATGTCGTTCCCGCATCGGCCAGCCCTGCCCAATCCAGGGTCTCGGGCAGGCCGCCATCGCGTCCATGGCCGGTGACGAAACGGACCGAGCGGGCATGATCACGGTGGGTCAACGACACCCCCAGGGCCGAGGCCGCCGCCAAGGCGGCGGTAATACCGGGCACCACGTCGACGGCGATGCCCCGCTCGCGCAGTTCGGCGATTTCCTCTCCGGCGCGGCCGAAGATCATTGGATCGCCCGATTTCAATCGAACCACCTGCCGGCCTTGTTCAGCGAGTGAGATCATCATCTCGTTGATGTCTTCCTGACGACAGGACGGACGGTTCCCCCGTTTGCCGACCAACAGGCGCTTGGCCTCGCGTCGCGCCAGTTCCAGCACGTCATCGGACACTAGGTCGTCGTACAAAATAACATCGGCGGCCTGTAGGGCGCGCACGGCCTTCAGGGTCAGCAGTTCCGCATCCCCCGGCCCGGCCCCGACCAGCGTCACCCGGCCCGCCCCACCAGCATCGCGCAGCGACAGGTCCGTCGGGTCCATCGCGGCCTCCGGCGCGGGATGGTCCGGCTCGGCGAAGGCGCGTTCGGCTTGATCCCGCCAGAACCGACGGCGACGGCCCGCATCCGGCATCAGGGCGCGAACCCGGTCGCGCAGGCGGGATGCCGCCGCAGCCCAATGGGCGATGCCCGGCGGCAACAAAGTTTCGATCCGCCGCCGGATCGCCTGCCCCAATACGGGGGCCGCCCCGGCCGTGGAAATACCGATCACCACGGGTGAGCGATTGACGATCGCACCGAAGGAAAAATCGCAATAGGCCGGGCGGTCGATGATGTTGACCGGCACGCCCATGGCGCGCGCACGCTGTGCTAATTCCGCCGCCTGATCCGCGTCGGCAGCGTCAGCCACGGCGATGGCCGCACCCTGCAGTTCACTCTCGCCCCAAAGCGCGCCGTCATCGCCCAATCGCACGACATTCGCCCCGGCGGCGGTCAGCAATTCGGCCTTCCAGCCCGCCGCATCGGTCGCCCCCCAAACGACGGCGCGGCGTCCGGTAAGATCGTAGAACAACGGCAGCACCGCCAGCGGCGCCATGGCCGCCGGGGGGCGTCGTTCGGGTTTCCGCCCGATATCAGCTGGCCTGTCGCAATTCGGCATCGGCAATCAAAGCCTCGATCTCGGGTCGGCACGACCCACAGGTTATTCCCGCTCCGGTGCATGCGCCGACCGCATCGGCGGTGGCGCAGCCCTCTTCAACGATGGCGCGGCGAATGACGTTCGCGCCGACGAACATGCAGGTGCAAATAATCGCCCCCGGGTCTTCCTTATCCGCCGCCCGCCGCCCGGCCAGCACCGAAACCCGGTCGGCCAAGGCCGCGACCGGCGCGGTCAATTTCCCGGCCACCCAGGTACGATCGACGGCGACCGGCTCCGGCGTGGCGAAGACCGCGCCGACCAGATCGTCGCCACGGAACGCCGCCATGCGGTATCCCCCCGCCGCCTTGTCCTCGGCCGCCAGAATGCGCACCGCGCCGTCCGTGGCATCCAGCCCCAACAACGCGCGGGCCCAGGCCGCCCAGTCGTCCGGCTGTTCGGTCGCGGCCAATTCCGACCGCCAGCCGCCCTCGGTCCGGGCCAGGGTCCAATAGTCCGCACGATCCACCATCGGGCGCGCGCGCGACACGGCGAAAGCATGGAACGCCGCCGCAAAGGGCCGGACCTTGACCGGGGTGTATTTGGCTTCCGGTTGGCCGGAGACAGGGTCGACGTTCGGCGCGACCAGAGCATCGACCCGCGCCCGGCCCGACCAGTGGTCGTTCCAATGCATCGGCACGAAGACCTGCCCCGGCATCACCCGATTGGTGATCAACACCCGCACCAGACAGTCCCCCCGCGCGCTTTCGACATGAGCCAGGGACGCCGGGGCCAACCCCAGGCGCGCGGCATCGGCCTTGGAAATTTCCACGAAGGGTTCCCCCAAATGCTGGGACAGCGCCGGCGACAAGGCCGTGCGCGTCATGGTGTGCCATTGATCGCGGATGCGCCCGGTATTCAGGATCAAGTCGTATTCCTCATCGGGCGCAGAGGCCGGGGCCCGATCGACCACGGGCAGGAAGCGGCCCATGCGATCCGGGGTGAAGAAACCGCCTTCGGCGAAGAACCGCGTTTCCGAACCGCCCCCGGCGCGCTGCGGCCAGAGCGTCGGCGTCAGGCCGTCATAGTCGGCATCCGAAAGATCGGCCATCCCGCCCAGGTCCAGATCACGGGCCAGGGTTTGATTGGCGACGGCGGTCATGGCCGCGTATTCGCGGAAAATGTCGGCGGGACCGGAATAATCGAAGGCAGCCCCGTGGCCCAGGCGGGCGGCGACCTGGGCCACCATCCACCAATCGGCGCGCACGTCGTCGGGCACGGGCAGGAAGGCCCGCTGGCGCGAGATGCGACGTTCGGAATTGGTCACCGTGCCGTCTTTTTCGCCCCAGGCATGGGCCGGCAACAAGACATGCGCCAGGTCCACCGTATCGGTGTCCCGGGTCACGTCCGAAACCGCGACGAAGGGGCATTGGGCGATAGCGTCACGCACCCGGTCGGCATCGGGCAGGCTGACGGCAGGATTGGTCGCCATGATCCACAGCGCCTTGATCCGCCCGTCGGCGACGGCGTCGAACAAGTCCACGGCCTTCAGTCCCGCTGAACCGGCGATCACTGGGCTGTCCCAGAAGTTCTGCGCCACTTGGCGATGCGCCGGGTCGTCGAGTTCCAGATGACAGGCCAGTTGGTTGGCCAGGCCACCCACCTCGCGACCACCCATCGCGTTGGGTTGGCCGGTGACCGAGAACGGCCCCATGCCCGGTTTGCCGATGCGCCCGGTGGCGAGGTGACAGTTGATGACCGCGTTGACCTTGTCCGTACCGGCGGTCGATTGATTGACGCCCTGGCTATAGACGGTGACCGTCCGCTCCGTCTCGGCGAACAGACGATAGAATTCCACGACCCGTTCCAACGCCAGGCCGCACCGCGCCGCGACTTTCTCCGGCGTCCATTCCTCGGCGGTCTTCAGCGCCTGGGCCATGCCCGTGGTGTGACCGGCGATGAAGGCGTCGTCGAATTTCCCTTCGCGCGACAACCAAGCCATCAGGCCGTTGAACAGGGCGATGTCCGATCCCGGCTGAAGGGGCAGATGCATATCCGCCGTTTCCGCTGTCGCGGTTCGGCGCGGATCGATGACGATGACCTTGCTGCCCCGTTCCTTCCGCGCCGCCTGAAGGCGCTGATACAGAACCGGATGACACCACGCCAGGTTGGAGCCGACCATGACGACGAGGTCGGCCTGTTCCAAATCCTCGTACACCCCCGGCACGGTGTCGGTGCCGAAAGCGCGCTTGTGCCCGGCGACGGAGGACGCCATGCAAAGGCGCGAGTTGGTATCGATATTGGCCGAGCCGATGAAACCCTTCATCAACTTGTTGGCGACGTAATAATCCTCGGTCAGCAATTGGCCGGAGACATAGAAGGCGACGGAATCGGGGCCATAGGTTTCGATCGCGTCGCGGAACCGGGAGGCGACGAGATCCAGGGCCTCGGCCCATGAAGCCCGCCGCCCCCCGATCTCCGGGTGCAGCAACCGGTCGTCGCGAGACAGCGTCTCGCCCAAATTCGTTCCCTTGGAGCACAGCCGCCCGAAGTTGGCCGGATGATCCGGGTCTCCGGCGATAGACACGCCGGCGGCATCGACAGTGGCGCGCACGCCGCACCCGACCCCGCAATAGGGGCAGGTCGTCGCCGTGCAGGTTGCGCCCGTGTCCGTCATGCCGCCGGTCATGCCCGCTCCCTCCCTCAAGCCAAAAGCGCGCGGTCGATCAGGACGCGACCGTCCTGTACTTCGACCGGATAGGTTCGCACGCGCCCCTCGTCCGGCGCTTTGGCGCGACCGGTTTCCAGATCGATGACCCAGTTGTGCAGCGGGCAGGTCACGCCGTTTTCATGGACGATCCCCTGGCTGAGCGGGCCGCCTTTGTGCGGGCAGCGATCTTCGAGGGCGAAGACCTTGTCCTCTGTCGTGCGGAACAAGGCGACGCAGCCGAGCGTCGCTCGGATCACACGGGCCCCTTGCGGGGGAATGTCGTCCAGCTTGCAGACTTCGATCCAGACTTGCGTTTTCGTATTCACAGTCATTTCATTCATCACGCCACTTTCCCGAATTGCGCCAAACGGAAGGAGGTGAATTCTTCCGCATCCTTGCCTTGGACCCGCTCGGCCCAAGGATCGATTTGCATGAACTTCTGCGAATAGATGAAGCGCTCGTTGAGTTCCTTGCGACGCTCTGGATCCTCGGCCACCTGTTTGCGGGCAACGTCCAGACCGACCCGGTCGGCCCATTTGTAGATGCGCTCCAGGTAGCGGCCCTGTTCACGATAGAGCTGCATCAGCGCCCCGACGTGCTCCACCACCTCGGCCTCGGTTTCGACGGTGCAGAGAATTTCCGTCGCCTTGACGTGCATCCCCGCAGCCCCGGCGAAATGGATTTCGTAGCCGGAATCGACGCAGACCACGCCGATGTCCTTGCACGTCGCCTCGGCGCAATTGCGGGGACAGCCGGACACGGCCAGCTTGACCTTATGTGGCGTCCACGAGCCCCATAGGAACTTCTCCAGCTTGATTCCCAGCCCCGTGGAATCCTGCGTCCCGAACCGGCACCAATCGGTCCCGACACAGGTCTTCACCGTGCGCAGGGATTTACCGTAGGCATGGCCGGAGACCATTCCCGCTGCGTTCAGATCGGCCCAGACGGCGGGCAGGTCTTCCTTCTTTACGCCCAACAAGTCGACGCGCTGTCCGCCCGTCATCTTAACGGTCGGGATCTGGTACTTGTCGGCCACATCGGCGATGGCGCGCAGCTCGTCCGGGGTGGTGATCCCGCCCCACATGCGCGGCACCACGGAATAGGTGCCGTCCTTTTGAATGTTGGCGTGGACCCGTTCGTTGATGAACCGCGACTGTTTATCGTCGACGTATTCGCCGGGCCAAGTGGCCAGCAGGTAATAGTTCAGGGCCGGGCGGCACTTGGCGCAGCCGCAGGACGTCTTCCATTGCAATTCCTGCAACACGGCGGGAATGGATTTCAATTCCTGCGCGACGATCAGCCGCCGCACGTCGTCATGGCCCAGGTCGGTGCATCCGCACATCGGCTGCACGGCATCGGGCTGAAACGCATCGCCAAGGGTCAGCTTCAACAACTGTTCGACCAGCCCGGTGCACGTGCCGCAGCTGGACGACGCCTTGGTATGGGCGCGTACGTCGTCAATGCCGGTCAGGCCCTTTTCGGAGATGGCCTGAACGATGGCTCCCTTGCAAACGCCGTTGCAGCCGCAGATCTCCGCGTCATCCGGTAAGGCTGCAACGGCCGCCGTAGGGTCCAGGGGGGACCCTCCGGCATAGGCTTGGCCGAAGATCAGCGTTTCCCGCATGTCGGAGATATCGGTTTCCTTCTTCAATAGGTCGAAGAACCAGGCCCCGTCGGCCGTATCGCCGTATAGGACCGCGCCGATGATCTTGTTGTCCTTGAGGACTAGGCGCTTGTAGACCCCGCCCGCGGCGTCGCGCAGGACGATTTCCTCGCGGTCGTCGGCCTCGGCGAAATCGCCCGCCGAGTACAGATCGACGCCCGTGACCTTCAACTTGGTCGCGGTGACCGATCCGGTATAGGCAGGATCCCCATCGCCGGACAGGTTCGCGGCGATGACCTTGGCCATCTCGTAAAGGGGAGCGACCAGGCCGTAGCATTGGCCCCGATGCTCGACGCATTCACCGACCGACAGAATGTCCGGATCGCTGGTCACCATGTGGTCGTCGACCAGAATGCCGCGATTGGTTTCCAGGCCCGCATCGTCCGCCAGCTGGGCGTTGGGTTTGATACCCACGGCCATGACCACGATCTCGGCCGGGATCTCCGAGCCGTCATCCAGCTTGACGCCCGCGACCTTGCCGTCCGCACCCATGATTTCCTGCGTATTGGCGCGGGTAATGATCTTGATGTCACGGTCGGCCAGGGCCTTTTCCAACAAGTAACCGGCGCTGGGGTCCAACTGCCGCTCCATCAGGGTCGGCATCAGGTGCAGGACCGTGACGGTCATGCCCCGCTGCTTCAGGCCGTAGGCCGCTTCCAAACCCAACAGCCCGCCGCCGATAACCACGGCGGAGCCGCCGCCCTCGGCGACCTTGAGCATCTTGTCGACATCGTCGAGATCGCGGTAGGTGACGACCCCGTCCAAGTCCTTGCCCGGTACGGGAATGACAAAGGGCGACGAGCCGGTGGCGATCAACAGCTTGTCGTATTCGGCTTCGGTTCCATCCTCGGCCACGACCTTGCGGGCGGCGCGGTCGATCTCGACCACCTTCTTGCCCTTCAGCAGCGTCACGCCGTGTTTTTCGTACCAGGCATCATCGTGAATGATGATGTCCTCGTAGGCCTTTTCCCCGGACAGAACCGGCGACAGCATGATGCGGTCGTAGTTCACGCGCGGCTCGGCGTTGAAGATGGTCACCTCATAGGCGTCGGGGGCCTTATCGAACAAATGCTCCAGCCCCCGGCCCGGCGCCATGCCGTTACCGATGACGACGAGTTTCTTGCTCATCTATGCAGCCTCCTCTTTCGATGAAGCGCTTTTGCCCTGGTGTCCCTGTTCGTATTCTTCCAGGAAATCCAAGAGCTCGGCGCGGTACTCGTAATATTTCGGGTGTTCCAACAGCTGCTTGCGCGACCGCGGACGCGGCAGATCGACTTCCATGATCTTGCCGACGCGAGCGTTCGGGCCGTTGGTCATCATCACCACCCGGTCGGCCAGCAGGATCGCTTCGTCGACGTCATGGGTGACGCAGATCGCGGTGACCTGGGTGCGGGTCCAGACTTCCATTAGGACCTCTTGCAATTCCCACCGAGTCAGGCTGTCGAGCATGCCGAACGGCTCGTCCAGCAACAGCAGCTTCGGCGACAGGGCGAAGGCGCGGGCAATGCCGACACGTTGCTTCATCCCGTTCGACAGGTCGCTCGCGGCCTTGTCGGCAGCGTCGGAAAGGCCGACCCGCGACAGGTAATAGCGAACGATGGCTTCGCGTTCCGGCTGGGTCGCATGGGGATAGACCTTGTCGACGCCCAGGGCCACGTTCTCCAACGCCGTCAACCAGGGGAACAGGGACGGCGCCTGGAACACCACGCCCCGGTCGGGGCCGGCGTCGGAAACTTCGCGGCCGTCCAGGATGATCCCGCCGCCGGAAATGTCGTTCAGTCCTGCCGCCATGGACAACACCGTCGACTTGCCGCAACCGGAATGGCCGATGATCGAGACGAACTCGCCCCGCTTCATCCGCAGGTCGAACCCGTCAACCACGGTCAGCGGCCCCTTCGGCGTGGGATAGACCTTGGTCACGCCGGAGAAATCGCAATAGCGGTCTTCATGGGGCGACCGGGGTGCGGCGGCGTCGAACGCGACCTGCGGCAACTTCGTGTGCAGGTCCATCGGCACGACGTTGGGCAGAACCAACGAGTCGTCATTCTGCGCGCCGCGTTCCACGCCGACCGACATCAGATACTGCGTGACGTCGCGACGCAGCGCCTTGAACTCGGGATCATGGTTCATGGCTGAACGATCGCGCGGACGCGGGATCGAGACCTTGAACTCGGGTCCGAAAGTCGCACCCGGCCCCGGGTTCAACGGGATGATGCGGTCGGCCAGCAGGATCGCTTCGTCGACGTCGTTGGTGATCAGGACGACCGTCTTCTTTTCGCGGCTCCAGATCTCCTCGATCTCGTCCTGCAGGTTGGCGCGGGTCAGCGCGTCGAGCGCGCTGAGCGGCTCATCCAGCAACAGCACCTCCGGCTCCATGGCCAACGCCCGGGCGACCGCGACGCGCTGGCGCATGCCGCCGGACAGCTCCGCCGGTTTGCGCGTGATGGCATGGCTGAGGCCGACCATGTCGACGTACTTTTCAATCCGCGCCCGACGGTCGGCCTTGCTCTCGTTCTTGAACAGAACGTCGACCGCAAGGCCGATGTTGCCGGCGACCGACAGCCAGGGCATCAGCGAGTAGTTCTGAAAGACCACGCCGCGTTCCGGCGCGGGGCCGTCGATTTCCTTGCCCCGCAGGGTGATCGTCCCGGCGTCCGGGCGGATCAGCCCGGCCATGGCCGAGATCAGGGTCGTCTTACCGGACCCTGAAAATCCGACGATGGCGACGAACTCACCTTCTTCGATCGCGAGGTTGATGTCCTTCAGGACCTCGGTCTTTGCACCGCCTTCGCCGTAGGACTTGGCGACGCCTTGCAGTTCCAGGAATGCCATGGTTCCGGTCCTCTGTCCTAGCGCTTGTCGGAGAAGGTCAAGAGGCCCTGCAGGGTCAGCATGACCCGGTCGAGCAGGAAGCCGATGATGCCGATGGTGAACACGGCGACCATGATCTTGCCGAGCGAATGGGAAGAGCCGTTCTGGAACTCGTCCCAAACGAATTTTCCGAGGCCCGGGTTCTGGGCCAGCATCTCGGCCGCGATCAGCACCATCCAGCCGACGCCCAACGACAAGCGCAGCCCCGTGAAGATCAGCGGCAAGGCCGATGGCAGGACCATCTTCATGACCTTGGTCCACCAGTTGAGCTGCAGAACGCGACCGACGTTGACCAGATCGCGGTCGATGGAGGCGACGCCGACCGAGGTGTTGATGAGCGTCGGCCAAAGCGAGCAGAGCGTCACGGTGATCGCCGAGTTGAGAAACGATTTCTCGAACATCGGATCGTCGGTCACGTAAACGGCGCTGACGACCATGGTGACGATCGGCAGCCAGGCCAGCGGCGAAACCGGCTTGAACAGCTGAATCAGCGGGTTCATCGCCGAATTAAACAGGGGCGACAGGCCGCAAAGAATACCGATCGGCACGGCGAAGGCGGTCGCGATCAGGAAGCCCATGAACACGGTCTTCAAGCTGGTGCCGATCTGATCGACATAGCTCGGCTTGCCGGTATAGGTGCGCCATTTGACTTCCGCGTTCGGGTCTTCGGCCAGCTTGCGCGCGTTGCGCTTTTCCTGGCGTTCGTAGAAGGCGGCTTCCTTGTCGCGCTGGATCTTATGGTCTTCCCACAGGCTGACCGCTTCCTCGTAGACGGCGACCGGGCCGGGGATTTTGCCCAGGCTGGTCTCGACCTGGCTCGCCAGATGCGACCACAGACCCAGGAAAACGGCGAAGGCAACCACGGGAACGCCCAACAGGCGCCAAAGCTGCATCAGTTCGTGGCGCGGGTTTTCACCGGCGATCATTCGAATGACAGGCGTGAACCAGGTCAGGCCGATCAGCGTCAGGACGCTGTTGACGCGGTTGGCGGTGATGGCGGTCATGTCATGTCTCTTTCAATTTCTTGCGTGCATCCGGATTGACGGGACGGGGCCGGGCCCGCGTCCCGTCCGCACGGAATCAGCCCTGGACCTCGGCGCCCACGACGACCTGTTCTTTCTTCAGGCCGATCGGGAACTTTTCCAGGTAAGCGTTCGGCTTGCGCCCGTCGAAGGTGATGCCGTCGATGAACTCGGCCTGGGGGGCGCGGTAGCCGTCGGTGTCCCAGGGGAAGTCCTTCTTGTCGGCCTTGCCTTCGTCGACCAGCAGTTTGGCCGCCTTCAGGTAGATGTCCGGGCGATAGACCTTCTTGGCGATGTCCGCGTACCAACTGTCCGGCTTGCCTTCGGTGATCTGGCCCCAACGGCGCATCTGCGTCAGGTACCAGACGGCGTCGGACAGATAGGGGTAGGTCGCGAAATAGCGGAAGAACACGTTGAAGTCCGGCAGCGGCCGCTTGTCGCCCTTCTCGTATTCGAACGTGCCGGTCATCGAGTTGGCGATAACCTCGTAATCGGCGCCGACGTATTCGGACCGCGCCAGGATCTTCACGGCTTCCTTGCGGTTGCCGTCGTTGTTGGCGTCCAGCCACATGGCGGCGCGGATCAGCGCCTTGGTCAGGGCCAGGGTGGTGTTCGGATATTTTTCCGAGAATTCCTTGGTGATGCCGAAGACCTTTTCCGGGTTGTCTTTCCAGATCTCGTAGTCGGTGATGACCGGCACGCCGATGCCTTTGAACACCGCCTGCTGGTTCCACGGCTCGCCGACGCAGTAGCCGAAGATCGTGCCGGCTTCCATCGTCGCCGGCATTTGCGGCGGCGGGGTCACGGACAACAGGGCATCGGCCTTGATCTGACCGGAGATGTCGGTCTTGGAATAGTAGCCGGGGTGGATGCCGCCGGCGGCCAGCCAGTAGCGCAGTTCGTAGTTATGGGTCGAGACCGGGAAGACCATGCCCATCTTGAAGGGCTTGCCCTCGGCCTTGTACTTGGCGACCACAGGCTTCAGGTAATCAGCCTTGATCGGGTGGACCGGCTTGCCGTCCTTGTGCGGGACGTGCTTCTTCATCTCGGCCCAGACGTCGTTCGACACGGTGATGCCGTTGCCGTTCAGGTCCATGGAGAACGGCGTGATGACATGCGCCTGGGTACCGAAGCCGATGGTCGCGCCCAGCGGCTGGCCCGCCAGCATATGGGCGCCGTCGAGCTGCCCGTCGATCACGCGGTCGAGCAGAACCTTCCAGTTGGCCTGGGCTTCCAGGGTGACGAACAGGCCTTCGTCTTCGAAGAAGCCTTTCTCATAGGCAATGGCGAGGGGCGCCATGTCGGTCAGCTTGATGAACCCGAATTTGAGTTCTTCCTTTTCGACCTTCAGGCCCGCGGCGGCTGCGGGCTCAGGGGAGAAGCCGAGCGCGCCGGCGATAATCGCGGCGGCGGCAAAGCCTTTCATAAACAAACGTCGCTTGGTCGTAGTCATTTCGTTGCTCCTTCGTCGGCTCGCTTTCCCGAACCGGACATGGTCCGGAATTCGATCAAGGCGGGACAAAACAAAATGGCCGCGTTCCCTTGGACAGCCCCCGCGATACGGGAGACGTCTGGGAAGCAGCCGTGCTTCTGGGGCGCGTTGTTGGGCCCTATGGCTTGGAGGTTGGCTCTACGACGAACCATGTTATCGGCAGGGCGGCGAGCGTTGGCGCCCTGAACCGAGGTCTTCGAATTCGCGGCGACGAAACCGTCGATCAAACCGCGATCAAATTCATATTCAAAAACTATAGGCTGGGAGAAATCACAATTCAGGCAATTAATTGCCAAACCACGCATACGAATGGTCCGCGCGTCCTGCCCATCGGTGGACCGGGCGCGGCGGCCGGCGGAATAATCCGCCGGCCATCCGTCGATGCGGCGGTGCTTGATCACGCCGCCTCCGCCGCTGCTTCTTTCATCACCGTGGCCAGCAGGCCATAGGCCTCGGCCCAGGCGGCTTCGACTTCCGGGGTGAAGGCATCGCCCAAACCCTGGCCCAGCGTCCACAGCAGCGCACCGCCAACGATGTCATAGTGCTCGTCCTTGACGCCGTAATCGACGTGGCGACGGCCCAGTTCCTGGACGGCGCTGACGACGGTTTCGACCTGGTGCAGGTTGTTCACGGCAACGCCGATCATCTGCATCAGCTTCTTTTTCTGTTCGGTCATGTCCTGCGGGAACATCGGGCGCAGCTGCGGCGCGACTTCGAACAGGCGGCCGTAGAAGATGTCGGCGGCCGGTCCGGCGATCGGCACGACGGCTTTGAAGCTGTCCTGAACCATTGCGATCTGTTCGGGTGTCATTTGATTTTCCTTTCTGAATTTGGGGGGCGACCGGACCCGGCCCCAGTGCGGGACCGGGCCGAGCCGGTTAATTCATCAAGCGGATCAACCCGCCTATTTCATCGGGACGCGGATCACCACGCCGCCCATGACATCGCCCATCTTGAAGTCGGTGCGAGGCGAGTCTTTGTGCGCGTTGTGGCAGTTGATGCAGGGGGCGGCGACGCCGACGTCGGCGTAGACGGCGGTGAAGTATTTGGTGCCGCCCAATTCTTCCTCGCCATAGAACGGCTTTTCGCCCTTGTTCTCGGCGATGAAGGTCAGGCCTTTTTTCTCGATCTCGGTACGCGGCGCGTTCTGTTTGTTGATCGGCCAGAGGGACAGCAGCTGGTACGAGAACTTGTCGGTCTTCGACGCGACCTTTTCCGAGCCGAAGCGGAACATCTGCGCCGGCAAGGGCAGAGCCTTTTCGTCCTCGAAGTGTTCAGAGGCCTTGATCACCTTGTGCTTGGCGGCCAGACGGCCGACCACCATCTTGGTATAGATTTCGCGGTCGGACGCCATCACCAGATGCAGCATGTCGGTAAAGGTTTCGTAAGACACGCCTTTGTCCTTGTCGCTGCCGAACAGCCCGGCCTTGGCCGGAGCAGAGGACAGCCCCAGGGTGATCGCGCCTGCGCAGGCAAGCGCCGTGCACGCTGCGGCAATGGTCAGTTTCTTGGTCATTCGGAATCTCCTTGTCGTGTTCCTGTAGTTCCTGTCGTGGCGTTTCGATTGACGGATGCGGGCATTACTGCTGCTCCCGGCGGCGCGCCCGTTCCCGCATCCTGTTGACCACCCAGTCGATGCTTTCGACATGGTGGGCGGGCTTGCCTTTGAAGTTGTTCTTGATCAGCGCCGGATCGGCGAGCGCATCGATGCTGAAGCGCAGACCGTGACAATCGGCGCAGACGCTGCGGATCATCTTTTCGTTGGGCCGCAGGTTGTCGTTCTGGTTATGGGTGACGAAGACCTTTTCCCCACCGTAGTCGTCGCGCGCCAGATGACGCGGCATGTGACAAGTGGCGCAGGTCACGGCGGAGCCGGGCCGCAGTTCGCCCTCGGTTTCGCGGTCGCGCAGGGAGTTGTGCTGCGACATGCGGTAAGCCTGGGTGTGTTCGTCGGCGTGGCAGGTTTCGCAGGCTTCGACCTGGGCGAAGACCACATCGTATTTGTGCGCCCCGTGACAGGTGTTGCAGTCGAGCACCGTGTCATGGGCCTTGGCCTCCATCGGGAGGCGGGCCAGGGCCGGGGTCATCGGGGTCAGGCCCCGATCTTCGAACAGCCCGATGAAATCGTCCTTGCGCGAGGTCCACAAACCAGGGCGCTGGCGCATGCCGTGCTTGCCCTCGGTAAAAGTTTTGACCTCGGCGGCGTGGCAGGTCGAGCAGACCTCCATTCCCGGCGACGCAATCCATTCGTCGGGTCGGGTGCGTTTGCGCGGCTGATGGCAGGCGGAACAATTGACCCCTGCCTCAGCATGGCCCGACGCCGCCCATTCGGCGGTATGCTTGGCATCGCCGCGATGGGCCGCGGGCGCGTCGGCGTCGGTCAGCGTCAAGGGTTTCGGCTTGGCGGGGGCCTGCGGGTCGACCGGCGGCACCCAGTTGCGCAACGAGACCAAGAGGACTTCCTTGAAGTCCGGCTCGGCATGACGTTTTTCCAGGAAATCTTCGTAAAGCGCCCGGTTGTCGTGGAAGTTATGGCAGCCGCTAGAGGCGCAGGTGTCGAAGCCCAATCCTTCGTGCGACGGGCGCTCCTTGGCCACGTCTTTGTGGCATAGGGCGCAATAGTCGTCCGGCATCGTCACGGCCATGGCGTTGGTGATGCCCGGCTGATGTTCCCGGTGGCATGTCACGCAATAGCGGGCGTCCAGCTTGGCCACCCGGTCGGCGTTGCGCGGGTCGATGAATTTGGTCCGGGGATGAGAATCATGCGCCGCCTTCAGCTCTTCGCCGTGGCAGTTGACGCAGCCCTTCTGTAGCGCGTCGATCCCGCCGAACATCGAGGTATGGCAGGCGTCGCAGGCCAGTTCGATCTGGTGATGGGCCGAGGTCGTCTTGCCGATCAGCAGCAGCTTGCGAAAGTCGCCGCCGTAATACATGGCCGCCGCGATGGCCGAGGCGCCAACCAACGTCACCAGGAACCAGAACAGCCAGAGGATCTTGTTGCGCATGATCTTCCCCGGCCCTTCAGTAGAAATAGACCGTGGCGATATGCGCGCCGAGCAACAGCGGCAACGGCCACAACAACAGGATATGCGCCCAGACCGGCAGGCTGCGCGGCGCGGTGCGGGCCCCCTTCATCGGTCCGTTGAGAAGCTTGTGTTCGACCGCCGTGACCACCCCGGCAACCGCACCGACGGCGGATAGGACCAGGAACAGGCCCATCAACCAGCCGTTCAAATTTTCGCCTAGGTGAAAGCCGGTGTGCACGAATAGCCCGGCGATCAACAATGCGCCGACAATGCCGTGCACCAACCGCCAGCCGTTGTAGCCGCCCAGGTTGCGGAACATCTTGATCCGCTTGCGCAGGCCCAACACAGCGGCAACGACCATGAAACCCAGCAAGGTAAAGCCGGAGATCTGCTTGATCAGCGGGTCGATCCACAACAGGTCGAGGCGCAGGCGGGCCTCTACGCTGGTCGAATAAGGCCAAGCCGGAACCAGCGCCGTGACCGCGGCGAGGATCGCCGCCAGGATGGAAAACACCAACAGCGGCTTCCACTTGCCGACGGGTTCGGCCTTTGCCTCGGCCCCCAACAGTTCCTGTAACAACGGCTGACAGGTGCCGCAGACGGTCGAGGCGCAGGTCGCGCGCTTCAGGTCGTCCAAGGTCGAACAGCCGGCATCCATCGCCGCACCCAACATACCGCGCGTCACGCCGGTGCAGTTACAGACGGTCGCCGCATCGGCCCAATCGCGCACCGGGATCGGCCCCGTCTCCTTGGCTAGCAAGCCGGTCGTCCGCAGGCGGCGCAGCTCGAAGGTCGAAACCCTGGCATGGGTCTTGATCATCTGCTGCAGGCGATTGATTTCGGCCCAAGGGCCGATGGCGATGGCGCCGACGACGCGGCCCCGCCGGATGATGACCCGGCGGTACAACCCGGCATCGGGATCGCTCCAGGAAACGCTGGTCAGGCTCTGATCTTCATCGACCTGCTCGACCTCGCCCATCGAGAACACATCGACGCCGACGACCTTCAGGCGGGTCGCGGGAACGCTGCCCGCATAACCCGGTCCGCTACGGCCCAGGATATGATCGACGCAGGTCGCGGCCTGTTCCAACCCCGGCCCGACCAGGCCATAGCAAAAACCTTCGAACTCGGCGCATTCGCCGACGGCATAGATTTCCGGATCGTCGGTCCGCATATGGGCATCGACCGATATGCCCCGGCCCACGGCCAACCCGGCGTCGCGGGCGATTTCCATATTGGCCCGCACCCCGGTGCAGACGATGACCGTGTCGCAATCGACAACTTCGCCGCCGGACAGCACGACCCGCTCGACCCGGCCATCGCCTTCGATCGCCTGAACGCGGGTCAGGGTGCGCGGGACAATCCCCAGTGCGCCCATCTTGGCCGCGACCAGATCGCCCCCTTCCTGGTCCAACTGGCGGGGCAGCAGGCGGCTTTCGTGTTCCAGAACCCAAGTCTCTACGCCGCGCGCCGCCATGCCGCGCGCCGCCTCCAAGCCCAATAGGCCGCCGCCGACGATCACTGTGCGGGTCGACCGGAACGACCGGGCGACCAGGCGTTCGACGTCGTCGAAATCGCGGAAGGTGAAGACGCCGTCCAAATCCCGGCCCGGGATTTCCGGCACGTGCGGGCGCGATCCGGTGGCGACGATCAAACGGCCATACGGCCAGGAGCGGCCATAATCGTCGATGACGACACGGCGATCGCGGTCGATGGTTCGGATGCGCAAACCGTCGTAACGGCTGACCTGGGCATCCGCGCCGAAACCTTCGGGCTGATAGACTTGGCCGAGTTGAACCTCGCCGGTCAGAAAGGGGGTGAGCTTGATCCGGTTGTAGGGACGCCAGCGTTCGGCGTTGAACAACATTACGGGCACGCCTGCGCGGGACAGTTCCTCGGCCACGCGGAGGCCCGCCGGGCCCGCGCCGATGATCACTGCCGGATGATCCTGTTCCCACGGCGAGCCGGCCGGGGACGTTTCGCCCACCGCCGCCACCGGCGTTTCCGCCGCTTTGGTCGCCTTTCTGGAAAAGAACATGCCGTGCCCTCGTCTCGCGCAGAGTCAAAAAATCCGCTTCGGGATGAAGTCATCCCGTTCGAGCGACGACGCTCTGCGCCCATCGACGGACGCGATCCTGTTTGGTTAGAAGGACTCTTCGGCGAGCCTGCCTACGGATCGGGCGGCGGCCATCGGCGCCCAATCACCTGAAATGCTGCAATGCACAAGCCATGCCAACAGCAGAGGACAGGATTTTCAAGGAGTTACACCCCTCCACATCCTGCCTTCGACAGAAGGATGCATATATTTTATACACAAAATTTACAAAGGTTATTTTTTAGGCATCTGGAATGCGCGTTCAAGCGCAGGGGGAATCAAACACCGCATCCCCGAAGAACAGCCCCTTGGCATCCCCCGTGCCTTCGGTTTTCCAATCGGCATCCGGAACGGTCATGCCAAGCGTGCGCACGGCCTCGCGATAGATGTCGGGGCGATAGACCTGCGCGGCCACGGCGCAGACGTCCGTGTCCTGATCGACCTGCCGCCAGCGGATCATTTGTTCCGCGAACCAGGCGGCGTGCGAACGCCAGGGGAAATTGGCGTTGTCGCGAAAAAAGGTGATGAAATCCGGATCGGCCAGCACCGGGCCGCCGCCCAGGCGCGGCAGATCCCCGGCCATCGCCTCGGCCAGGATCGGCGCCGGGATATCCAGATAGCCCGGTGCGGACAACGTCTCGGCCACGGCCAATCGGTTTTCCGGCATCTCGACCCAACGCGCCGCTTCGACCAGGGCGCGGACCAGGGCCCGCACGGTCCGGGGATGGGCCGAGGCCCAGGCCGCGCGCATGCCCAGAACCTTTTCCGGACCGTTATGCCAAAGCTGCGATTTGGTCACGACGATCTCGCCGACCCCGGCTTCGACCGCGACCGCATTCCAGGGTGCACCGACGCAGAACCCGTCGATCAACCCCTGATCCAGGTTGGCGACCATCAAGGGCGGCGGAATGACCACCAGACGGACATCGAAATCCGGATTGATCCCGGCGGCGGCCAGCCAGCCGCGCAGCTCGTAATTATGGGTCGAGAACGGAAACACCACGCCGAAGGTCAGCGGCGGGCGCCCGGCGGCAACGTCTTCGGCGATCACCGTTTTCAACGCGCGCGCGCCCGACATCACATCATCCGGATCCAACCCCGCGCCCTGCAATCGCCCATACAGAGCGGCCGAGACGGTGATCGCATTGCCGTTCAGGCCCAGGGCCATGGGCGCGATCATCGGGGTGCGGACGTGGCCCACCCCCAGGGTCGAGGCGACGACCATCGGCCCCAGCATATGGGCGCAGTCCAGATGCCCGATCGACACCTTGTCACGGATCGACGCCCAGGACTGTTCGCGGGAAATCCGCAGGTCCAGGCCGTATTTTTCGGCGAACCCGAATTCGGCGGCGGCGACCACGGGGGCGCAATCCAACAGCGGGATGATACCGGCGTGCACGGTCGAGACCTCGGGCGGGCCGTCAGCCAGCGCGTCGTTGTGGTCTTGATCGTCGTAGCTGTCAGGCACCTTGGTCTCCGTTCCCCCGGGGGCGTCAGGACGCAATTCTTTCCGCCATCACCAAGCTATTGGCGATGTCGACGATGCGTTTCTTTTCGTTCATGGCTGTCTTGCGCAGGGCGGCATAGGCTTCTTCCTCGCTCATGCCCCGGCGCTGCATCAGGATTCCCTTGGCCCGCTCGATGGTCTTGCGTTCCGACAGGGCCGTCTTGGCTTCGGACAATTCGGCCTGGAGGCGCGAGAAGGCATTGAAGCGGGAAATCGTCAGATCGACGATCTGGTTGACCCGTTCTTTCTTCAGGCCGTCGACGATATAGGCACTGACCCCGGCGTCGACCGCGGCGTCCGTCATCGCCCGGTCCGTTTCGTCGACGAACACGGCGGTCGGGCGGCGAACCTCGCGCGAGACCTGAAACATCTGTTCCAAGGTATCGCGCGACGGGTTTTCCAAGTCGATCAGGATGACGTCCGGATCGATCGCGAAGATCTTCTTCAACAGATTGTCGACATTATCGATATGAACAACGCCGGTATGCCCGGCCTCGGCCAGGCCATCCATGAGGATCGCCGCCCGAACCGGGTTCTCGTCGATAACGACTATGCTGACCTTACCGTCCGACATCGCGCCGTGACCTATGCCCCCATCGGCTAGGATCAAATTTGGCACATCCCCGCCGTTGCGGATGCGTTGTGCAGCGCAGCATATCCGTACCCCCTCTTACATTCAAGCAGATGCATGAGCAGGCAGGCGCAGAAAGACGGTTGAGCTTTTCCGAAGGCTTAGACGGTCCAGGTCTTACCACCGCCAAGCAGCTTGGCCAGTCCCGCCCGGTCCATCGTGCGGGCCGGATCGTCGCCGCGCAGGTCGGTGAACTCACCCCCCGGCGCGTGATACAGAACGCCCAGGGCCAACGGCAGGTCCGGGCCGTCCATGCGGGCCAGGATCATCGCCAGGGCCATGTTGCCTTCGTCATGCACGGTCACGTCATAGACCGGCCCGCCTTGGGCGACGGGAACGACCCGCGCCGTGCCCGACTGCCAATCGACGACGATGCCTTTGTCCCGGTCCTTGCCGAAGATCAGCGGCTTGCCGTGTTCGACCCGCAGGGTCCGGTCGGCGCTGAGGCCCTTGTCGCGGACGGCTTCGAAGGCGCCGTCGTTGAACACCACGCAGTTCTGCAAAATCTCGACGAACGACGTGCCCTTGTTGGCCTGGGCCGCCTTCAACACGCCGGGTAGATGATCCTGCAGCGTGTCGGCGGAGCGGGCGACGAAGCGCGCCCCTGCACCCAGCGCCAGGACAGCCGCATTGACCGGGGATTCGACCGAGCCACCGGGCGACGAGGGCGAGCGCATACCCGCCGCCGAAGCCGGGGAATACTGCCCCTTGGTCAACCCATAGACGGCGTTATTCGGCATGATCAGGTTGAGGTCCACATTCCGGCGCAACGCATGCATCAGGTGGTTGCCGCCGATCGACAGGAAATCCCCGTCGCCGCCGACGACCCAGACGTCCAGGCCCGGATTGGCCATCTTCACGCCCGTCGCCACGGCGGGCGCGCGGCCATGGATCGTGTGGAAGCCATAGGTCGCCAGGTAATAGGGAAAGCGGGCGGCGCAACCGATGCCGGAGACGAAGACGACGTCCTCGGGCCGACGGCCGATATCGGCCAGCACGCCGCGCACGGCTTTCAGGATGGCGTAGTCGCCGCAGCCGGGGCACCAGCGAACTTCTTGGTCCGAGGTAAAATCGCGGGCGGTCAGGGGATCGGCGCCCACCGCTTCGGCGGTCGCGACGGAGGGGTTCATGACGTTCATCACAGATCCTTTCGAAGGGCGGCGTCGACCTCGGCCACGGTGAAGGGTTGGCCGGTCACGCGGTTCAGTCCGCTGAACGAGACATCAGGGAAGTGGCATTGCAGATGGCCGCGCAACTGGCCGGAATTGAGTTCCGCCACGACGATGCGGTCATAGCGGGCAAAAATGTCCGCCAGGCCGTGCGGCAACGGCGACAAGTGACGTAGATGCAGGTGTCCGACGGCATGGCCCTCGGCGGCCAGATCCTCGACCGCGGTCTTCAGCGCGCCGCAGGTCGATCCCCAACCGACGACCAGCACTTTGCCGCTGTCGGTCCCGGCGCAAATTTCGGCGGCGGGCAGGCTGTCGCGTACGCGGTCGAGCTTGGCCGCGCGCAGGTCGGTCATTTCCTGGTGGTTGGCCGGATCGTAGGAAATATGCCCCGACGACGCCGAACGCTCGATCCCGCCCAGGCGATGGGCCAGACCGGTCATCCCCGGCACGGCCCAGGGGCGGGCCAGGGTTTCCGGATCGCGGCGGAACGGATGGAAGCCTTCCGGGTCGATGTCGCGGCGGACCGTCAGGTCCGGCAGCGTATCGACATCCGGCACCTGCCAGGGTTCGGCGGCATTGGCCGTATAGGCATCGGACAGGATGATCACCGGGGTCATGTAGGTCAGGGCGACACGCGCCGCCTCGACCACCGTATCGAACGAATCGCCCGGGCCGGCGGCGGCGAACACCGGCAGGGGAGCCTCGCCGTGTCGGCCATGCAGGGCCAGATTCAGATCGGCCTGTTCAACCTTGGTCGGCATGCCGGTGGACGGACCGGCGCGCTGCACGTCGATGACCAGCAGCGGCAGCTCCGCGGCGGCGGCCAGGCCCAGGGCCTCGGCCTTCAGCGCCATGCCGGGGCCGCTGGTCCCGGTCACACCCAACGCACCGGCAAAGGACGCGCCGATCGCGGCGGTGGCGGCGGCGATTTCATCTTCGGCTTGGAAGGTCGCGACGCCTTCGCCGCCCAGCTTGGCCAGACCGTGCAGAATCGCCGAGGCCGGGGTGATCGGATAGGAACAATAATGCAGGCGCAGGCCACTCAGGGCCGACGACGCCGCCAGCCCCATGACCATGCCGTCGATGCCGGTCATCATCCGGTAGGTGCCGGGTGCCGGTTGCGCCGGGGCGACCGAACGCAGGCGCGTCGGCGGGGCGAATTCCGTGACGTCGCCATAGGTATGACCGGCGTCCAGGGCCGCGATATTGGCCTCGGCGATTTCCGGGCGCTTGGCGAACTTGCTGCGCAGCCAGGCCGTCGTCGGGGCGCGGTCCTGGGCGAACATCCAATGGACCAACCCCAGCGCCCAGAAGTTGCGCGCGGTCTCGGCCTCTTTCTTGGTCACGCCGGTCGGCATCGCGGCTTCGCGGGTCAGACGGGAAATCTCGATGCTCTCGACGCGGTAGCCGTCGAGGCTGCCGTCTTCAAACGGGTTCTCGGCGTAGCCGGCTTTCTCCAACCCACGCTTGGCGAAGGCGTCGGTATCGACGATCAACAGGCCGCCGGGACGCAGGGATTTCAGATTGGTCTTCAGCGCCGCCGGATTGAACGCGACCAGCACGTCGACCGTGTCGCCATGGGTCCGAACCGTGTCGCCGCCCAATTGAATTTGATAGGCCGACACGCCGAAGGTCGTACCCGCCGGGGCACGAATTTCCGCCGGGAAGTCGGGAAAGGTCATGAAGCCGTGACCGGCCAGGGCCGATGATTTGGTGAACTCCGAACCCAGGGTCTGGATGCCGTCGCCGGAGTCTCCGGCGAAGCGGACCACGGCGGGCCCCATGGAAGGAACAGGGGCGGCGCCCGGGTCCAAGGGGTCGGTGGCGAGAGGTTGATCGAGCATGGCCGGGTGTCCTTATGACTACATCTGGCTGAATTTCACCGATCCCCGGAATGCCCACCTCACGTGTGCATCGGCGGGGGAGCGGCGACGTTGGGCGGACTATGCCCGCGCCGGGCCGATCGGTTCCGTCAATTAATTGCCGGGGAAAAATAAAAACGCCTTCGTCAACGAATTGCTTTTTTGGCGGGGCTCCTCGCGCTTGGATCATGGGCAGAATTTCACGGGACCCTACTCCCCCCGCTTTTAAGGAGCCCGCCCATGCAACCCACCGGGATCACCGTCCCCGCCGACCGCGCGTCGCTGGAAATCACCTGGCCCGACGGCCTGCGTCAAAGCCTGCGCGCGACGACCCTGCGCAGCATGAGCCGCTCGGCCCGGTCGGAAAGCGCGCGCCTCAAAGGATGGGACGTGCCGCCGCAGGAAGATCTGACCATTCAGTCGGTCGAAGCGGTCGGCGTCTACGCCATCAACATCACGTTTTCCGACGGCTACGCCAAAGGAATCTTTCCTTGGGAGATGCTCCGGGATGCCATCGGCGCCCTGGCTTTTCAGGGACTTAGCGCCAACCAGGCCGAGGCCATCGCCGGCGTTGGCAATTAGTTGACAGACAAGACCCAATGCTGCGGCGCAGCATGGTTGTCACAAACAAGTTAACGGCCGCCGACGGCACCGAACTCGGCACACCCGGCGGCCCCAACACCGAACAAACCAAGATATTCCGAATAAGACCGAAAGGACGGAACCATGGATGAAATTACGGAAGGCATGTCGCAGGTCGATTGCGACATTCTCGTCATCGGCGGCGGCACGGCTGGCCCGATGGCTGCCTACAGGGCGAAAAAGAAAAACCCGAACGCGAAGGTCATCCTGCTGGAAAAGGCCAACGTCAAACGCTCGGGCGCGATCTCCATGGGCATGGACGGCCTGAACAACGCCGTCATCCCCGGTCACTCCACCCCGGAGCAGTACGTCAAGGAAATCACCATCGCCAACGACGGCATCGTCGACCAGGCGGCGGTCTATAAGTACGCCCAGAACTGCTACGAAATCATTCAGGAGCTGGATAACTTCGGCATCCGCTTCCAGAAGGACGAAAACGGCGACTACGACGTCAAGAAGGTGCACCACATCGGCACCTACGTCCTGCCGATGCCCAACGGCGACACGGTCAAAAAGGCCCTGTATCGCCAGTTGAAGCGCGCACGCCTGCTGATCTCGAACCGCTACATGGCGACCCGCCTGCTGACCGGCAAGGACGGCCGCATCGCCGGCGCCATCGCCGTCAACACCCGCAACGCCGAATTCCTGGTGGTCCGGGCCAAGGCCGTGATCCTGTGTATGGGCGCCGCCGGCCGCCTGGGTCTGCCGACCTCGGGCTATCTGTACGGCACGTACGAGAACGCCGCCAACTCGGGCGACGGCTACGCCATGGCCTATCACGCCGGCGCGGGCCTGGCGAACCTCGAATGCTTCCAGATCAACCCGTTGATCAAGGATTACAACGGCCCCGCCTGCGCCTATGTCGCCGGGCCGTTCGGCGGCTATACCGCCAACAACGAAGGCATGCGCTTCATCGAGTGCGATTACTGGTCCGGCCAGATGATGCAGGAGTTCTACAACGAACTGCAGTCGGGCAAGGGGCCGGTGTTCCTGAAGCTCAACCACCTGGCCGATGAAACCATTTCGGAAATCGAAACCATCCTGCACGAGGTCGAACGCCCGACGCGCGGTCGCTTCCAGATCAACCGCGGCAACGACTATCGCCACGGCATGATCGAAATGCACATCTCGGAAATCGGTTTCTGCTCGGGCCATTCGGCCTCGGGTGTGTTCGTCGACGACAACGCCTGCACCACGGTGCCGGGCCTGTACGCCGCGGGCGACATGGCCAGCGTGCCGCACAACTACATGCTGGGCGCCTTCACCAACGGTGCCGTCGCCGGTGAACATGCCATCGACTTCGTCAACGACGTCGACTTCGCCGACATCGACGAAGATTTCATCGCTGCCGAAAAGGAACGCGTGCTGGCCCCGACCAAGCGCACCGACGGTATTCCGCCGAACCAGATCGAGTACAAGACCCGCCGTCTGGTCAACGACTACCTGCAGCCGCCCAAGGTCACCCGCAAGATGCAGCTGGCCCAGGACCGCTTCGCCGAAACGCGCGAGGTCATGGAAAACGAAATGGTCGCGCGCAACGCCCACGAGCTGATGCGCTCGCTGGAAGTGTCCTCGATCATGGATTGCGCCGACATGGCGGCCTTCGCCTCGTTGTTCCGCACCGAAAGCCGGTGGGGCCTGTATCACAACCGCGCCGACTATCCGGAACGCGACAACGAGAACTGGTTCTGCCACTCCCTCCTGTCCAAGGACGGCGACGGCAAGATGACGATCCGCAAAAAGGAAGTCGATCCCTACATCATCCCCATCGAAGACGACGAGAAGGATGCCTACGACAAGCAGCGGGTTAAGGCTCAGGCGTAACGCCCGAGCCCCCATCCGCCGCCCCAGACCAGATCAAGATTCAGGAGAAATCCGATGCCTCTCGCAGAACAACCCTCTTCCGTCCCCGTCGTCGTCGATGAAGGAAAATGCATTGCCGACAAGGGCTGCACCGTTTGCGTCGACGTCTGCCCGCTGGACGTGTTGCGCATCTCGGACACCACCGGCAAGGCCTTCATGAAGTACGACGAATGCTGGTACTGCATGCCGTGCGAAGCCGACTGCCCGACGGGCGCCGTCAGCGTCAACATCCCCTTCCTGCTGCGTTGACCGAGGAGAGCCTTCATGTCCGCATTCGAACCCTTTGAACAGTTCGACGAGGTCGAAGACATCGTCGAACGCCTGGAAGATCCCGATCCGGCAACCCGCCGGGTCGCGATCATGGACCTGGCCGACAGCGCCGATCCGACCGCCGTCACCTACCTGAAGAAGGCTCTGTCGGACGAAGCCCGCGAAGTCCGTCTTCAGATCGCCCTGGCACTGGCCGAATTCGACGGCCCGGAAACAGCGGAAGCCTTGGTCATCGCCCTGGTCGATTCCGACCCGGCCGTGGCCCAGGCCGCCGCCGACAGCATGGCGGAACTGAAGGATCCGGCCTCGGCCGATCCGATCCTGCCGTTCGTCAGCCACGAAAGCGCTTTTGTCCGCGCCGGCGCCCTGCGCGCCCTGCGTGAACTGAAGCGCCCGGAAAGCCTGAAGCCGGCGCTGGATGCCCTGAGCGATCCGGAAGCCGCGGTTCGGTCCGAAGCGATCAGCGTCGTCGGCTATCTGAAAACCGAAGAAGCCCTACCCGCCCTGATGTCGATGCTGAAGGATCCGGAAGCAAGCGTCCGCCGCACCGCTGCCGGCGCCCTGGGCTTTTCGGTGACGACCGCCGCCGCCGAAACCCTGGCCCAGGCCCTGACCGACAGCGATTGGCAGGTTCGCGAAGTCGCCGCCGAAACCTTGTGCAAGGTTCAGTCCCCGGTCGCCGTCCCGTCCCTGCGCAAGGCATTGGCCGACGAATACTGGCAGGTTCGGCAGAAGTCGATCCGCTCGCTCGGCAAACTCGGCGCCGCAGAGGCCGTGTCGGAAATCATCCCGTCGCTGGACCACGACATTTCCAACCTGCGCAAAGAAGCCGCCGCGGCGCTGGGCGAAATCGCCTCGGCCGAAGCGGTGCCCGCGTTGGAAGCGCACCTGGATGACCCGGACCCGGACGTTCGCAAAAACATCCGCTGGGCCCTCGGCCGCATCCGCGCCGAGTAGGCATCAGACGGCAATCCCGCAACCCCGGCAAAGTCCCCCGCCATGAACCACGTGACCCAAAATATCGTGACCCCGAAGATCGTGAACCCAGACAACGAGTCGCTTCCGAAGTACGTCGTGGTCCGCGATTGGCTGGCGCGTCGGATTCATGCGGGGGAAATTCAGCCGGGCGCGCGCCTGCCGTCGGAACATTCCCTGGTTCGTAAGTTCGGCGTCAGCCGCGTCACGGTCCGCCACGCGCTGGACGCCCTGAAAAAATCGGGCATGGTCGAAAGCCATCAGGGCCAGGGCCATTTCGTGCGCGGGGTCAAAGCCGAATTGGACATGCGCCGCCTGCGCGGTCTGGGCGAAGCCCTCGACCCCAACGGCGTTTCGGCCACCGCGAAACTGATCGATCGCATCGAAGTCAAAGCCAACAGCCAGGTTCGCCAGGCCCTGGGCCTGGCCCCGGCCAGCATGGTGATGGCGGTGCGCCGCCTGCGGTTCGCTGACGGCGCGCCGATCTGCTTCGAAGAACGTTATATTCTGCCCGAATTCGGCAATCTTTTGTCCGACGCCGATCTGGAAACCAGCGACATCTGCACCTTGTTGGAACAATCGCGCGGCATCGCCATCGCGTTCGGCGACGTGGTCATGGACATGGTCAAGGCCTCGCCGAAACTGGCGCAGCATCTTGAGATCGACGCCGGCGACACCGTCGTGCGGACCGAACAAACCAATTTCGACGTCAATGGCGTGGCCATCGATTTCTGCATCCGCCATGCCGTCGCCGAGGCATTTCGATATCGCACCCGGATCGGTCGGTGGTAGAGGCGATGACGATACCGCCCCGAAATTCGATCCTTTCTTTCGCCGCCGCCTTCATGGCGGCTTTTGCATTTTTGGCCGTCCCGCAAACGGCCCGATCGGACGACGGCGCGGGGCTGATGGCCGCCGCGCCCCGGCCGATCGGTGCCCCGGCGATCGAGTTGTCGCGGCTCGATGGATCCGGTTTTTCCCTGGCCGCGCGCAAAGGCGAATTCACCCTGATCAATTTCTGGGCCTTGTGGTGCGCGCCCTGCCGGGAAGAGATGCCGGCTTTGACGCGATTGGGCGAAAAATTCGCCGGGCGGGGCCTTGCCGTGGTCGCCGTCAACCTGGGCGACAAACCAGACAAGATCGCCCGATTTTTGAGACAAGTTGGCGCCGGCGAATTGCCCAGCGGACTGACTGTCGTTTTGGATACCGACGGACAGACGGGCCGCGATTGGCATGTCCAAGGCCTGCCGGTCACCTACCTGATCGACCCCGATGGAAAAATCACCCACGCCGCCGTCGGCGCCCGTGATTGGTCCGGCGAAACCGCGGTCGATTGGTTTGAAAAAATCCTCTCCGACACCTCTCGCTGATCCTTGTTTCCGGATTTTTTTCCACGCCGTTTCCAGGTCGGAAGGGGGGCATTTCAGCCATGTGAAAACCCATCCGAAACGACCTCCCGAATGCCGATTCGCGCCCGGAAATCCGGGCAACTTGTATCATCTGAAACAAGGGGCTGGTGATTAAAAAATATACAGAAATATGGCGGAGATTAAAAAAGCGCCAGATTCTAATCGCAGCGCAGCAAAAGGCCTAAAAAACTGGTTATTTATCCTTATTTTTCAAATGGTTAAAAATCCTTCGCAGCCGCAAAAACTGGCAAGGTAATTGCACCGTTACAGGGCGTAACGAGACAACTTAGATGCAGAGCAAAGGAGAATTCAACAATGCTCAGGCACGTAACTCAGGGACTGGCTTTGGGGGCCATGCTGACGGTTGCCGCGATGGCGCCCGCCCAGGCCAAAACCATCAAGGTGGCGATCGGCCACCAAAGCATGTGCACCGACACCTATACGGCTGGGATCGTCATCAAGGAACTGAAGCTCCTTGAAAAGCACCTGCCGAAGACCGGCAAGTACAAGGACGTCGAATACGACATCAGCTGGGCCGACTATTCGTCGGGCGGTCCGATCACCAACCAGATGATGGCCAATAAGCTGAACATCGGCGTGATGGGCGACTATCCGCTGATCGTCAACGGCGCCAAGTTCCAGGCCACGGACAGCCTGCGGACCTATTACGTCGCGGGCACCGGCTACAACCTCAAGGGTTCGGGCAACGCCATCGTCGTTCCGGTGAAATCCGAGATGTACAAGATTTCCGACCTGGAAGGTAAAGCGGTCTCGACCCCCGTCGGCTCCGCCGCCTGGGGCATGCTGCTGAAGGCCGCCCAGGACAACAAGGTCAAATTCCAGCTGAAGAACCAGAGCCCGGCCGTGGGTGCGGCGAACATTGCCGCCGGCAAGATCGACGCCCACTCCGATTTCTGCCCCTGGTCCGAAATCATGGAATTCCGCGGCACCGGCCGCAAGATCTACGACGGCTCGGAAGCCGGCGTTCCCTATCTGCACGGCGTCGTCGTGCGTAAGGATCTGGCCGACGATTATCCGGAAGTCGTCCAGGCCTTCATCAAGGCCGTCTATGACGCCGGCAAATGGATCAAGGAAGACCCGATCCGCGCCACCGACCTGATGGAAAAGTGGACGGGCGTCGAGAAGGAAGTTCTCTACATCTACTTCTCCAAGGGCGGTCACCTGACCCTCGACCCGACCATCAAGCCGGCCTGGGTCGATGCGCTGAAGTTCGACCACACGGTTCTGGTCAAGGAAAAGGCGATCCCGCCGTTGGATTTCGACGACTGGATCACCGAGAAATACTTGAAAGCCGCGTATAAGGACATGGGCGTCGACTACGAAGCCGACAAAGCCGTGGTCGTCGACCCCAAGGTCGCCAACGCCGGTCTGCCGAACGAAATCTGGCACGCCCGCGACGGCATCAAGGAATACAAGACCCTGCCGGAATTCCTGGCCGCGGTCGCTTCCTTCCGGGCCACGGGCGCCAAGTTGAACTCCACCTACGTGTACGACAAGGAAACCGGTCTGAAGCTGTTCGGCAAGACCGCGTTCTGGACCGTCACGCCGAAGGGTGAGTTCGCGACCTTCCTGCGTCGCGGCGAAGCCGAAAAGTATGCGGCTTCCGTCGGCGGCAAGGTCATCGACTTCGAAGAAGCGATTGCCCTGAAGTCCAGCTAAGCACACGCCTAAGCGACGGGGCGGCGGAGATGGCCGCCGCCCCGCCGTTTCCTTCCCGGTCCCTTGGGACCACCTTCCATCAAATGGTTTTCCGGCCCCCCGGCGACCCAAGCATACGACCGCAAGAACCACGGAGACCCTGGCGCGATGAACGCTCCCATCCCCGAGACCAAAACCGACGTTCCGGCCGGCACCGACGCCGCAACCCCGAGCGATATGGGGCATGCGGAGGGTAGCCAGCCGGTCACCCCCCAACAGGCTTTCGGCGCGTTCTTCGCCCCGATGCTGAAGCGTTCCGTGCTGCTGCCGTTTGCCAAATCTTGGTCGATCCGGCTGGCGGCCCTGGCCGTGGGCGTGCTGATCTGGCACCTCGCGACCGAGCTGAAATTCAACTATTTCATCAACTTCGAGAACATTCCCTCACCGGTCAAAGTCTGGGGCGCTTTCGTCCAGCACATCCAATCGACCGAGTTTTACATTCACATCGGCGTGTCGATGCAGCGCATCCTGATCGGCTACATGAGCGCGGTGTTCCTCGGCATCCTGCTCGGCCTCGTGATCGGCCGCTCCCGCATGGCCCGCGACGTGATCTCGCCCTATATCGAAATTCTGCGCCCGATCCCGGCCGTCGCCTGGATCCCGCTGGCGATCCTGATGTGGCCGACCGAGGAAAGCTCGATCATCTACATCACTTTCTTAGGCGCGCTGTTCCCGATCATCCTGAACACCGCCCATGGCGCGGAACTGACCCCGGACGTGTTGATCCGCGCGGCCAAGTCGCTGGGCGCCAACCGCCGCGAAATTTTCTGGCACGTCGTCATCCCCGCCGCCTTGCCGTCGATCACGGCGGGCCTGGCGATCGGCATGGGCGTGTCCTGGTTCTCGCTGCTGGCCGGTGAAATCATCTCGGGCCAGTACGGCATCGGCTACTTCACCTGGAACGCTTATTCGCTGATCAATTATCCGGACATCGTCGTCGGCATGCTGATGATCGGCGGGCTGGGCACGCTGTCGACCTATGCCGTGCGCCTGGCGACCAAACCGTTGTTGAGCTGGCAGCGGAGGTCGAGATGACAGCCGCCGCCGCCCGCTGGGACCGCATCGTCGGCGCCGTCAAGGCCCGCCCGGGCCTGTGGCTGGCGATCACCCTCGGCTTTCCCGTGCTGTACCACGTTGCGATGCTGCTGGCCTTGCTGGCCCGCTTCCAGGAAATGCCGAACTACACCGTCACCTATGACTGGCTGGGCAGCATGGTCGAGATCGTTCGCTCGACCCCCGCGTTTTCCGACATGCCCGCGATCATGGCCGAGGAATGGTTGTTCGAAATCGGCCGCATGAACTACGACTTCGGCAACGGCATCTCCGAATGGAGCATGAACGTCAATCCGTTCAAGGTCATGATCATCACCATCCTGGCATCGCTGATCGCGACCATCGCCGTCCTGGCCCTGAGCCGCCGCAAGCAATGCTCGGGCGTGCGCTTGAACGGCGCCGGAGCCGCCGGCGGGGTCGGCGCGGTGCTGGTCGGCATGACCAACGTGACCCTGGCCTGGGTCGTTTGCTGCGCCACGCCCAACTGGGTCGTCGGCCTGGCGATCCTGGGCCTCGGCACCTCGACCTCGCTGTGGCTGGAACAATTCGGCTGGTGGTTCGAATACGCCGGGTTCGCCCTGCTGCTCGCCGCCGTATTCTGGCTGTCCGGCGACACCGAGCCGAAGATCAAAGCGCCGACGTCCGGCGACAAGAAATCCTTTTCTCACTCCACACCGCAGTCAGCAATGGGAGCCCATCGATGATCTCCAACATCGTCAACCTGTCGCGCGATAAAAGCGCCGAAGCCGAAGACCGCCGTTCCAGCGAAGGCAAAGGCCACGTCAAAATCGACGACGTCGGCATCGTGTTCGGCACCGGCCCGGACGCCCATACGGCGGTCGAGCGGACCTCCCTGGAAGTTCAGCCGGGCGAATTCCTTTGCATCCTGGGCCCTTCGGGCTGCGGCAAGTCGACCCTGCTCAATTCCGTCGCCGGCTTCGTCAAGCCGACCGCCGGCAGCGTCACCGTCGACGGCAAGGCCGTCACCCAGCCCGGCCCCGATCGCGGCATGGTGTTTCAGCAATATTCCCTGATGCCGTGGAAGACCGTGCGCGACAATGTCGCCTTCGGCCCCCTGCTGGCCGGGCACAGCCGGTCCGAGGCGCAATCCATCGCCTATACCTTCCTGAACATGGTCGGGCTGTCGCGTTTCGCCAAACATTACCCCTCGGAGCTTTCCGGCGGCATGCAGCAGCGCGTCGGCATCGCCCGCGCGCTGGCCAACTACCCCTCCGTTCTGCTGATGGACGAGCCGTTCGGCGCGCTGGATGCCCAGACCCGCCTGATGATGCAGGAAAACCTGCTGCGCATCTGGGAAGACTTCGGCACCACCGTGATGTTCGTGACCCACGACGTCGACGAGGCCGTGTTCCTGGCCGACCGGGTGATCATCATGAGCGCCGCGCCCGGCCGGGTGATCGACGATTTCCGCGTCGACATCCCGCGTCCGCGCACCACCGACATCACCACCGACGAAACCTACATCCAGTTGAAGCGTCGCTGCCTGGAACGCATCCGCGGGGAGAGCCTGCGCGCTTTCGAAATGCAGAACCACTAAGGATCAACCGAAGGAGCCGTCCCTTGACGATGCACCGACGCCGCGCCCTGAGCCGCCTTGCCGCCACCCTTGCCGTTACCTGCGTCCTGGGCCTGACGGCCACGACCGGTCAGGCCGCGGGCCTTCGGGTCGTCGAACCGGATCCGCCCGCCGCTCTGCCCGAATTCAGTCTGAAGGACCATCGTGGCAAACCGTTCACGGTCGAGAGCCTGAAGGGGCACTGGACCCTGGCGTCGATCGGCTTTACCTCGTGCCCCGATGTCTGCCCGTTCGTGCTGTCGAACTTGGCCGAGGTCGTCAATCAGATGTCCGTCCGCGTTCGACCGGACAACCTGCCGAAAGTGATCTTCGTCGCCATCGACCCCAAGCGCGATACCGAGGTGCTGGGCGATTACGTCAAACATTTTGACGAGAACTTCATGGGCGTCACCGGCGACCACAAGGAGTTGGCGAAGTTCGTCGAAGGGATCGACGGCTTCTACCGCCTGGGCAAACCCGACAAGGACGGCGACTACGAAGTGCAGCACAGCGCCAGCGTGATCGTGATCGGCCCTGACGCCCGCATCCACGCCAAGCTGTCGCCGCCCCTGCCGCCCGCCGACACGGCGGAATACCTGGCTCGTAAACGGATTACCTACATCCGGGCGCAAAGGAACAACTGAATGAACGTTTCCGTCGTCAAATCCTGCCTTTCCTGCTTGATCGGCGCGGCGGCCCTGACCGCCGCCGGGTCGCAATCCGCCCTTGCCTGCGAGGCCCATGCCGCCAACGGACAATCGCTTCAAACCGCCCAGGCGCAAGGCCACGCCATGTCTTCGGTCATGGCGATGGATGCCTGGGTTCCCGTCGCCCCGCCGGGGGTCAAGGCCCATGCCGCCTATATGGTTCTGATGAACCACGGCAAGGAAACCCGCACGATAACGGCGGTTCAGAGCCCGCAATACGGCTCCGCCACCATGCACGCCAGCATCACCAAGGACGGCGTGACCCATATGCAGCATCTGGCGGCGGTCGACCTGCCGCCGGGGCCGCCGGTCGGGTTCGTGCCGGGCGGCATGCATATCATGCTGATGAAGCCCAAGGCCGCGTACAAGGAAGGCGACACGATCGACCTGTCCCTAACCCTGGACGACGGCACGACCGTCGCGGTCAAGGCCACGGTCCGCGCCCGCAATGACGCCCCCGGCATGAACCATGATCATATGAACCACGGCGCGATGGGCCATGACCACAAAGGATCCTGAGCCCAGTCGACCGGCCGCACGAATGTTTTTTCGCCACCTTCGCCCCCTGGCGCTCGCAGGACTGCTATCCGCCGCTACATTCCCATCGGCGCAGGCTGGGATGATCGACGAAAGCGGCCTGCAGCCCTGGGAAAACTGCGCCCTGTGCCATTCCCTGGACGGGATCTCGCGCATGGCGAAGTTCCCCAAATTGGCGGGGCAGGTTCCGGCCTATATTGAAAAGCAGATCGCCGATTTCCGGTCTGGGCGGCGAACCAACGACGCCGAGCAGATGCAAGCCATGGCCGGTCTGATCGCGGACAAGGACATTCCCGTCGTCGCCAAGTATTTCGGCGGCCTGACCCCGCCCGCCCCGGCGGAAATGCCGCTGGAGCCGGAACGCCGCATTGGCGAGGCCCTGTACCACAAAGGCGACGCGGCGCGCGGCCTTCCGGCCTGCCTGTCTTGCCACGCCAAGGACAAGGTTACATCGTCGGGTGCGGCACGGCTTGAAGCACAGCACGCCGACTATGTTATAAAGCAGCTATCCGATTTTCGTTCGGGTGCCCGCGCCAATTCCCCCGACAAGGTGATGGAAAACGTCGCGGCCAAGCTGACGGACGCGGAGATCAAGGCCCTGGGCGGGTATATCGCCGCCCAGACCCGAAACTAGGAGCGGACCGTTGCCCCCCCTTACCAACCAACGGCTCCGCACGATCGAGAACGATGCCATGGCTGCGGACGAGCCCCTTTCGGCCCTGTTTCTGTCGGAAAGCATGTCGGACCTTAACGAGGGCGCGACCTTCCTCGACCGTCTGAGCATGGAGGAAGTGACCTTCATCCGCTCGCGCGGCACGACCATCAAGGCCAAGCGCGGCGAAGGCATCTTCCACCAGGGGGATTCCCACGAAGGCATCTTCCTGATCGAAAGCGGGCGCGTGCGTACCTTCTGCACGGGACCGTCGGGGCGCGAGCTGACCTTGGCTTATTGGACGCCCGGCCATTTCATCGGCGGGCCCGAAGTCTTCGGCGGCGTTCACCTGTGGTCCGGCGAAGCCATGGAGGATTCCCGCGTCATGGCGCTGACGGGAACGGTGGTTCGCGACCTGATCGAACGCATGCCGACCTTCGCGCTTTGTCTGATCGACGGCTTGGTCGCCAAAGGGAAATGCTATTCGCAGCTGGTGCAAATGCTGGGGACGCGCTCGGTCTCGCAGCGCCTGGCCCAGTTGCTGAAGATCCTGGGTCAGGTCCATGGCCGCGAAGAAGACGGCGGCGTATTGATCGACCGCCGCGTAACCCATGACCAGTTGGCGGACATCGTCGGCTCGACCCGGCAGTGGGTCACGACCACCCTGGACCGCTGGCAGAAAGACGAAATCATCGTCATACGGGGGCGGATGATCGTGATCCTGGAATCCGACACCTTGGAAGATTTGGCCGAGTCCTGATCCGCAACCGCCGCGCCCCGGACCGCACCGCATAGCGGAACGGTTTGAATTCCTTGAATTTTCTTGCTTCCCCCGCTCGCCGATAGCGGGCTAGAAAGATTGCATCCCGCGCAAAGCGGCAATGGCGACACCGATCAACCGGGGCGCCGCAATCAAGAATTCGAGGAGCATCACATGAAGATCACCCGCATTCAGGCTGTCCCGCTGTCCTTTCGCGTGCCCGAGGGCCAGAACGTTACGTTGGGCATCGGCCGCGCCGTCAAACGCGATGCCGTGCTGGTCCGCGTCGAAACCGACGAAGGCATCGTCGGCTGGGGCGAAGCCCACCATGGCCGTGCGCCGGGGGCCGTCGCCCGCCTGATCGACAGCACCATCGCCGAATTGGCAACCGGCATGGACGCCTTGGACACGGTCGGCGTGGGCCAGAAAATCTACCGCATGCAGTTGGCCAGCCACGGCATGGGCTATGGCGCGGTGATGGCGCTAAGCGGCCTGGACATGGCGCTGTGGGACATTCGCGGAAAAGCCCTGAACATGCCGCTTTATCGGTTGTTGGGCGGCGGGCCGCGCGCGGCCAAGGCCTATGCCGGGGGAATTTCCCTGGGCTATCAGGATCCGTCGGCGCTGGCCGAGGAAGCCCAGAGCTACGTCGATGAAGGCTATCGCGCGGTCAAGCTGCGGGTCGGCGACACGCCCGCCAACGACATCGCCCGCGTCCGCGCCGTGCGGGCGAAGCTGGGCGACGCGATCGAGATCATGGTCGATGCCAATACCGGCTATACCCTGGATGACGCCCGCCGCGTCATGCCTGCGTTCGAGGAATGCGGCGTGGGTTGGTTGGAAGAACCCTTCCCCGCCCATGACTATCGCGATTACAAAACCGCCGCCGGGTTCGCCCGCGTTCCGCTGGCCGCCGGGGAAAACCACTTCACCCGGTTCGAGTTCACCCGCCTGATCGAAGACAACGCCGTGCGCTTCGCCCAACCGGACGTATCAAAGACTGGCGGCGTGACCGAAATCATGCGCATCGCCGCGATGTGTTCCGCCTGGAAGATCAGCGTCAACCCGCACACCCTGTTGACCGGCCTGAACATGGCGGCCTGCATCCATGTGCTGGCGGCGGTCGACAACCCCGGATACTTCGAAGGCGACGTTGCCCAGCACAACCCGTTCCGCGACCACCTGGGCGGCAAGCCATATGAATTGAACGCCGACGGCCGTGTCGCGCCGTTGGAAGGCCCCGGCATCGGGATCGATGTGGACGAAAAATTCATCGCCGCCCATCCGTTGATCGACGGGCCCTGCTACGTCTAACCGGACACTTTCGCCCGTTCGGCCCCCTCGGTCGGTCGCCCGTCAGGCGACCGGCTGCGGCGGGGTAATGCCCAAATCCTGCCCCGCGCCGGAAATCGCGGCCCAGGCATCGGCGGACAGGGGAATGCCGTTCGCGGTGCGCTGCGCGCGCATGCGGGATTCCGGCTCGCCGGGCACCAGGACCTCGCCGCCCTCGACGGTCGGCTTGGCGCTTTTGACGTAGTCGACATAACGGCGCAGTTCCTGGGCATAGTCGTCTTCCGCGCCAAAGCGGTCGCGGCACATGTAGATCGACAGCATGCCGTTATAAATCCGATCATACCCCGGCCCGGTCGCACCCGACCCGGTCAAGGCGCCGGCCAGCAATTCGCACATCATCGCCAGGCCCGAGCCCTTATGCCCGCCCATGGTCACCAGGGCACCTTCGCCGTTGCGCGAATTGGGCTGCGCCGTCGGATCGATTTTTCCGTACAGCAGGGAGGGGTCGTTGCTCATCTTGCCGTCGGGGCCGACGAGGCTTCCTTCCGGCAGAGGCTTGCCGCCCTTGGAGGCGACCAGGACCTTGCCTTCGGCGACAAGAGAGGTCGCGAAATCGAGAATAACCGGAGCCCCACCCGCGCCCGGCACGCCGATCGCTACCGGCGCGGTCGAGAACCGTCGCTCGGACCCGCCGAAGGGCGCGACCAGGACACTGCCCGCGACGTTGACGAAATGGACGGAGACGATATTTTCCGCCGCCGCGCGCTCGGCGAAGGCACCGATGCGGCCCAAGTGCCCGGCATGGCGCAGGGCCACGACCGATACGCCCAATTCCTTCGCCCGGTCCATCCCACGGCAGACGGCTTGCGGGCCGACGGTCTGACCAAAGCCGAAGCCTCCGTCCAGGATCATCAGCGCCCCAGCGTCTGTCACGACCTCGACCTCGCGGTCGGCGAACAGGTTTCCGGCCTTCAGCCAGCCCAGATAACGGGGGGTGCGGATCACGCCGTGGCTGTCATGGCCGGACAGGTTCGCCTCGACCAGATTTTCCGCGATGCGCCGGCCCTCGGCCTGCGAGCATCCTGCTGCGTGAAAGGTATCGGCCAGGAAGTTCGTCAGGTCTGCGGCGTCGATGACGGCCGGGGCGGGCGTGGTCACAAGATTTCTCCGTTAACGACATAGGATGGGTCGAGGGTGCCGTCCAAGGCGGCGAACACGTTGCGTACCGCCGTTTCCGACACCCGCCGCCCGGTTTCGACCGTCAGGGCCGAGTTGTGCGGCGTGAACAGAACGTTGTCCAAGGTCAGCAAGGGGCAATCCGGCTTGGGCGGCTCGTCCTTGGTGACGTCCAACCCGGCCCCGGCCAAATGACCCGAGGTCAGGGCGGTATAAAGCGCATCTTCGTCGATCAACGAACCGCGCGCGGTGTTGATGACATAAGATCCCAGCTTCATCGCCGCGAACTCCGCCGCACCCAGGATCGCCGCCTTATCGGCCCGCGCCGGCAGGTGCAGGCTGACGAAGTCCGCCCGATCCAGGGCATCGTGGAAATCGGCGACGTATTCGTAGCCCAGGCGTTCGGCCTCGCGCTTCGTATTCTCACGCCCGGCGGCGATGATGTTCATGCCGAACGCGGCGCAGCGGCGCGCCGTCTCGCCGCCGATCCCGCCCAGGCCGACGATCAACACCGTCTTGTCCAGAATTTCATGACCCAGAAGCTTGAACCGCTCGCCATAGCGTTCGGTTCGGGTGTAGCGGTCCATCAGGGCGATGGTGCGGCTGACCCCAAGCATCAGCATCACGGAGTGCTCCGCCACCGACGCCGCCAGGGCATCGCCGACCAGCGTCAGCGGAATACCCCGCTGCGTCAACGTCGCGACATCGATGTGGTCATACCCCACACCCATGCGCGACACGACTTTCAGATTGGGGGCCTGTGCGATCAAATCCCCGGTCAACGGGGTCAGGCGCAGCAAGACGGCATCGGCCTCGGCCACGGCGGCGGCGAAAACCTCCGCCGTGGGTTTTTCCTCGACCCGTACGTCGAGGTCCGGGCGCTCGGCCAGGACCTCGAACCCACGCGGATGCATGGGGCCTTCGACGAATACCTTGGTCACGTCGATTGGCCGTCAGGCAACGTCGTCGGGATCAAGCGGATCCCGCGTGACTTCCTCGCCCGGACGATACAGGAACAGCACCGCCGCAACGGCGAAGACCGCCACGCCCATCACCGCAAACTGGAACGGCACGAAATCACGCACGTGTTCCTGCCGCATGCCGAGCAAAGCCATCACGGCCACGATCAACGCGAACAGAACCCAGTACACGGGACGCCCGATAAACAGTTTCGACTTTTTCATCACGCGGCCTCCGGAACCATGCGTTTACGCGCTGTCGCCAGCAGAACAATCCCCACACCACCGACCAGCGGCAGCACGAAACCGGGAATGCCGGGAACGACTTCATCCAACGGCGGGAACAGAGCCAGCACCGAAAGGACCAGGAAGATCAGACGCATCAAGACGCTGATCGGCCCCTTCAACCAACCTTCCAACACCACGGAGAAGCCCCACATGCTGATAAAGGCCAGAATGGCGGACAGGCAGGTCAGCCAGATCGGACCTTCGAACAAGAGCGAGGGGTTGTAGACGAAGGCGAACGGAACGAGATACTTCGCGATCCCGATCCGCGCCGATTCCACGGCGGTCGCCATTGGCTTCGATCCCGCGATCGCCGCCCCTGCGAATGCCGCCAGGGCGACCGGCGGGGGGATGGTCGACACGACACCATAGTAGAAGGCGAACATGTGAGCCGCCATCGGCTCGACCTTCAGATGCACCAAGGACGGAACGATCAGCGCCGCCACGGTGATGTAGACCGCGGTCGTGGTCATGCCCATGCCCAGGATGATCGCGGCGATACCGGTCAGGGTCAGCAGGATCAGCAGGTTGCCGTCGGCGATGTTGATGACCTGGTTGGTGAACTTCAGGCCCAGGCCGGACACGAAGATCGACCCGATGATGATACCGGCGCAACCGCAGGCAACCGTCACCGGCATGGCCGAACGCACACCCGATTCCAGCGCCGCCAACAAGTCGACGGGGCTCATCCGGGTCAGCGGGTCACGGAAGCTGAGCGCGATCAAGGTCACGATGGCCCAGAACGCCGACATCATCGGCGAATAGCCATAAGCCAGCAGCCCGACCAGCACGGCCAGGGTCAGCAACTGATGCCAACCATGCTTCAGAACGGCCATGGCCCGCGGCAGGGTGTGCTTGTCCAGGCGCTTGATGCCGTCCTTATCGGCTTCGATATCGACCATGAAATAGATGGTCGCGAAATACAGCAGCGTCGGGATGATCGCGGCGGTGATCACCGCGAAGTAGCTGACATGCATGAATTCGGCGATCAGGAACGCGGCTGCGCCCATGATCGGCGGCGTGATCTGGCCACCAGACGAGGCGCAGGCCTCGACCGCCGCCGCGAATTTCGGCTTGTAGCCTAGCTTGCGCATCAGCGGGATGGTGAACGAGCCGGTCGTCACGACGTTGGCCACGGCCGAACCGGACACGGTGCCCAGGAAGGCGGAGGCCACGACCGAAGCCTTGGCCGGGCCGCCCCGGCGATGGCCGGTCAACGCGATGGCCAGGTCGATGAACATCTTGCCCGCACCGGTGCGGATCAGGATCGAGCCGAAAATGATGAACAGAACGATGAAGGTCGCGGCCACCGAAATCGGGATGCCGAACACACCTTCGGACCGCAGGAACACGACGTCGATGTACTTGGTGAACGACGTCGGCGGCCCATAAAGGAATCCGAAGAAGTGGTGCGCGTAAAGCGAATGCACCACGAAGAAGGCCGTCACGATGACCATCGGCAGGCCGACGGCGCGCCGCGTGGTTTCCATGACCAACAGGATCAACAGCGATCCCATCCACAGATCGGACTCGATCAGTTCGCCTTCACGCTGAGAGAAGGCGTCCAAATCCCAAAGAGTATAAACCTGGACGGCGACAATCGCGCCGATCAACAGAAGGTCCACCCCGAACATGCCCCATTGCTTGGGGTTCTCCGGATGGTTCTTCCAACTGTCGCGCCCCAGCGGGTACAGCATGATGGCGAGCACCATCATCCCCGTCAGGTGGGTGGAACGGAACGCCCGCGATTGCGGCGTGCCGAACACGGCGACGTACAAATGGAACAGGGCCAATGAGATGGAAATGATCGCCACCACGATGGCGATCCATTTCACCACGTCATAGCCGCGGCGCATTAGCGCATGTTCAAGAACGGAATATTCCCGCACTTCATCGTAGTGCAGGGACTCAGCGGGATTTGTGCGTGTGTCGGTCATATCGGTGCGGATTTCAACCTGTGCCGTTGTGGTCAGGGATCCGGAACGCACGACAAGGCCCCAAGATGGGCGGACCAAAACCAGAGCGAGAACCGGCGCGACGAACGAATCCGCCGCGCCGGAGAGATCCCGTTACCTTGAAAAGGCCTTTAGTTGGCCTTAACGCCTTGTTCGTCGTAGTACTTCTTGGCGCCCGGGTGAACCGGCAGCGCCGCCCCGACGAGGGCGTTTTCAAGCTTCACAGAGTTCCAGACGCCCTTGACCTGAGCCAGGTCGGCGTGGTGGTCCCACAAAGCTTTGGTGATCTTGTAGGCGGTGTCGTCGGACACGTCCTTGTTGATCACCATAATGGTCACCGCGCCCAGGATCGGCACCGGCTTGTCGATGCTCTTGTAGTCGTCCTTGGTCATGGTGATTTTGATGTAGCCGGGGTTTTCCGACAGGATGCCGCTGAGGATCTTTTCATCAACCGGCAGGAAACGGATGCCCGGGTTGAATTCCAGATCCAGGAACGTCGCCTGCGGAACGCTGGTCACGGCCGTGTAGGCATCGATGTGACCGTCTTTCATCAGGGAGACGGAGTCGGAATAACCGACGTGGTGAACCGTGCCGCCATTTTTCTTAACGTCTTCAACGGTGAAGCCGTATTTTTCGAAAAGCATCTTAGCGGCGGCATAGCCGGTCCACTTCAGCTTACCGGGGCTGAGGTTCTTATCTTTCAGGTCCGCGTAGGACATGATGTTCGACTTGGCCGGAACAGCCGTCTGCAGGCCGGCCGGATACAGCGTGGCCAAGTGACGGACATTGGTGTTCGGCTTTTTGAAAACAGGCGGGTTGCCCTTGTAGCCGTCAAACGCGGTGTGACCATAGGTCCAACCGATTTCGGCTTCTTTCTTGTTGACGTCCAGCAGGTTGCCGACGCCGCCGCCCGGGCCGTTGGAAACGGACAGACCGCCGATCTTGTTGAAGATCTCGGCCATCTTGGCGCCCAGGGGATACCAACTGCCGCCGGACGGACCGGAGGCGATGCGGACGAATTCATCGGCCTTGGCTGCGACTTGGCCTGCGAGGACCAACGGCGCTGCCAGCAGCAGAGCCTTAACGATGTTCTTCATTAGGAATCCTCCCAATTAGATCAATTGACGTCTTCGGCCGGGTGTCTCCAAGGTAACGAGTTTTTATAAGGCGCAGGACAGCCGAAGAATGCACCGTGGGGGAATTGTTAGTGCCCCGAACTCCATTCGTCAAATCAAAGGACACTTTTTGATTTTTTCATTTTCCGCAGACAGTATGCGGATAAGCCATCAAGGCTGAAGACCAACAACGGAGACATCCATGACCACGACGACGCCTACCAACAATCCTGTCATCTCCCTGATCGGAGCGGGCACCATCGGCATGGCCTGGGCCGTGGTATTTTCCACGGCGGGCATGCGGGTGCGCCTTTACGACACCCAGCAGGAGGCGCTCGACGCGACCCTGGGTAAGGCACGGGCGCGAATGGAAGATTTGGCCCGCCACGACCTGATCGGAGAAGGCGGCGTCGATGGCGCGATGGCCCTGATCGAGCCGGTGACCGATTTGGAACAGGCCCTGGATGGCGCCTCCCTGGTTCAAGAAAGCGTGCCCGAATTCGTCGACCTGAAACGGGACCTGATGGCCCGCGTCGCCGAGATCGCCCCCGAAGACTGCGCCATCGCCAGTTCGACCTCGTTCATCGAGCCGTCGCGCATCTTCGACCATGTGAAAGGTCGCGAGCGCTGCATGGTGCTGCACCCCGGCAACCCGCCGTTCCTGATCCGCGTGGTCGAGGTCGTGCCCGCCCCCTTCACCTCGCCCGAAGCGGTCAAGCTCGGCGCGGGCCTGATGGCGGCGGCCGGGATGGCGCCGGTCTATGTGAATAAAGAGGTCGAAGGCTTTGTCCTGAACCGTTTGCAGGGTGCGCTGCTGCGCGAGGCCTATTGCCTGGTTCGCGACGGCGTGACCTCGGTCGAGGATATCGACCGTATCGTCCGCGATGGCCTGGGATTCCGCTGGTCACTGATCGGGCCGTTCGAAAGCGTCGATCTGGGCACGCGCGGCGGCATCGCCGGCCACGCCGAACGCATGGGCCCGTCGTACGAGCGCCAGGGGGCCGAACGCGGCCAACACGACCCCTGGACCCCGGACCTGGTCGAGAAAGTGGTGGCCGCGCGGCGCGCGATCCTGCCCTTGGACAAATGGGAAGAACGCGGCTCCTGGCGCGACGAGGGCCTGATGCAGTTGCTCCGCACCAAACGCGAGATCAATAAGAACACCTAACCGTCGCGGGGCGGCAGGCCCGCCCCCGCGATTGCCCCGGCGCGAGCCAGCGTTTCAATCTCGTCTTCTGAGAATCCGGCCCCGGCCAGCACGCGGCGTGTGCTGTCGCCGGGGTTTTCCGGTTGCGGCAAAGGACGCCGCGCCCAGGCGTCGGAGGTAAAGCCGAGTCCCGGAATCTTCACCGGTGCCGCTACCCCCGGCAAAGGCAGATCGTCCAGGCATCCCGAAGCCGCCGTCTGCGGGTGGTTGAGAATTTCACCCAGGTTCCGGACCTTGCCAGCGGGCACATTCGCCCGGGCCAGGATATCTTCCCATTCGGTCGCGGCCTTGGTTCGGAACACGCGTTCCAACGCCGCCGTAACCTGGGCCTTCTGTTCCTCGCCCAGGGCGTCCGGCGCGGTATCGCCCGCCATCCCCGCCAATTCGTCCAGGCCCAATGCCGCGACCATGCGCGCCGCCTGCGCCGCCGTATTGGCGGTCACCACGATATGACCGTCCGCCGTGTCGAATCGACCGGCGAAGGGGCTGCCGGAAAACGGCAGGTTGCCTTGCAGGCCCCGTTCGCGGCCATCGGTCTGCTGATCGATTGCGAACACCCCCATCATCGACAGGACCGAGGACAACATCGGGACCACCAAATGCTGTCCCTTTCCGGTCTGGCGAAGTTGGTGCAGGGCGCCGGATACGGCCAGCGCCGCCGTCAGGCCGGCGATGTAATCGGTGATCGGCAGGCCGACCCGCTGCGGCCCCGATTCCGGCGTGCCGGTCATGCTCATCAAACCGGACATGCCCTGAACGATATGATCGTAGGCGGGCGCACCGGAGAGCGGCCCCTCGGGCCCGTAGCCGGTTAGCGAGCAATAAATAACGTCCGGCTTGACCGCCCGAACGTCGTCGTAGCCGCATCCCAGACGGTCCATCACGCCGGGGCGGTAGTTTTCCATGACCACGTCGCTTTGCGCGGCCAACTTCAGGAAGGCCTCGCGCCCGCCCGGTGCTTTCAGGTCCATGAGGATGCAGGCCTTGCCCGCGTTCTGCGCCGTGAACGAACCACCCATCCCGGCGGCACGCAACTCGGGCGAGCCGCCGTGACGGCGGACGAAGTCGTCGCCGCCGATGCGTTCGACCCGCACCGCATCGGCCCCCATCAGGCAAAGTTGATAGGTCGCATATGGACCGGCCAGGACGTGGCTGGCATCCAGAATGCGTACCCCGTCGAGCGGAAGGTTCGTCATGGTCAGTCGGCTCCGGCGATCCAGACGACAGGTCCACCGGCACCGGCCAGAGCGTCATGCCCCGCCGCCGTGCGGTCGCCCGTCGCAAGATCGATCAGAGTCCCGGCACCGGCCCCTTCGCCAACCGTGCCGCCACCGGCGGATAGTATCCAGGCACCCCTTCCCGCCTGGGCCAAGGCCCCCGTCAAATGGCGCAGCACATGGAACGCCCGGCGTGGGTTGTACAAACGATCGACCACGCCCTGACGCGGGAAGTAGCCCCGGTCCACATCGGCGAAGGTATCGCAGAACACATGCAACTCGCCGTTGGCCTGCGCCGTGGCCAGGGCCTGGGCAGCACGGCCCGCGACCCAGCCCTCATCGGACTGTTGGTCGCCGGGACTGCCGACGGACATGCGGATATGCAGGGACGCCTTCAGGCCATGGCTCTTGACGGCAGCCAAGGCATCGGCACCGGCCTGCGCCGGCAGGGTTTCCCCGGCGACACGGAAGACCAGCCCGGCAATCCCGTCGATCGCCGCCGCCTGGGCGATCTGATCGCCTTCGTCCGGGGTGAAGCCGTGATTGATCATGTGATAATAGCGCTCGCCGCCTCGTTCCATTTCGTCCTTGGACCGCAGCTTCGACAGATACAGCGCCGCCCCTGCGGCCTCGGCCGCCGGACGGGCCGCCGCGGCGACGGCGGGCAGGTCCGACAGGTTCTGCGCGATCTCCCAGGCATCGATCAGCCCTTTGGCCCCCTGTACCGCCGCGATCACGTCGGGGCCCGGCGCGTCAAAGGTGAACAGGGTGAACAGAAATCCCAGTTCCGACAGTTCGGTCAGGCGCGCCCGATGGGCGGGGTCCAATAGGTCCCGCGCCGGAATGCGCAGCCGCCGCACGCCCATTTCCATTAACGCCATCAGGGCATAGTCGTTGCGGGTCCGCTTGCGGTCGAATTCATCCAGGCCACCCGACGGCGGAATTTCGATCACTTCCAACCAGTTCTGGCGCATGTCGAAGCCGAACCGGGTGACCGGGCTGTTCATCGGATGGACCGCCGACACCTTGTCCGCCGCCGGGGCGACGGCGGCGCCGGGTTCGACCGTCTGGCCATAGGTCCGCACGATCTCGCACAGGTGGCCGTGTTCGTGCACATGGACGATGAAGTAGCCCAGCTTGTTCCAATCGTTGCGGCCGTATTCGAATTCCGGCGGCGGCGCGGTGCGATACATCTCGGAGTAGTCCTGACGGACGAAGGCCGTGGACGGCAGCAGCCAGCATTGGGTCGGGCCGTGGCGGTGATACCAGAAGTTATGAACATGCCCGGCGAACATCGCTTCGACCTTATGCTTTTCCATCAGGCCGAGCAGCCACGACCGGCCCGGTTCACCGATATTGTCGTAGTGCTCGTTCTCGTCGCGGTAGGTCAGATAGGGCGGATAATGGGTGTTGAGGAACACGCGCTCTCCCGCCGCTTCGGCGGCGGCCAGTTCCTGTTCCAGCCAGGCTTTCTGTTCGGCTTCCGCATCCAGGCCCGAATTGACGATCTGGGCATCGATCAGGATGAAGCGCAGGCCCTTGTGCTCAAACGACTGATAGTGCGGGCCGAAATGCTGATCCCAGAGGTCCAGGAACTCGGGCCGGACCATGCCCGCCGGGCACCAATCGACGGGCTTGTCGCCGACGTCGTGGTTGCCGGGAATAACGTAGAGCTTATGACGCAGGTCCTTGACCTGGTCTTTGAACCGCGCCGCGGCCTCTTCATATAGATGCGGGATATGCGGTACCGGATGAAGCAAGTCGCCCAGATGCAGGACGAAATCGACGTCGCGCGTGTTCAGGTCGCGGACCACGTGACGCATTCGCGCATTGGCCAGCTTGTTGACCTCGAACGGCGAATTGCACTCGGCCTCGCCTTGGTTCAGATGGGTGTCGGTGATGACCGCATAGGTAAAAAGATGGCGACCCGCTTGCGTCGTCATGGGCTCCTGGCTCCTCCGCTTTCTCCAGAATATCTGGATGTTCTTATAAAGATGATCATGGCGGCGGAAAATTGCCGCGCACAGGGCCAATTGAACGGCACGCATGGGCCGAGAGGCCGGATAGGGATCAGGCGCTGCGGCGCTTGGCGGCTTGAACGGCCACCTCGAACCGGTCGAGGAACCGGGACCGGTCGGCTTTGGAGAACGGGCGAGGGCCGCCGGTAACGGCACCGGTTTCGCGCAGGGTCTGCATCAATTCCCGATTGGCCAGCGCCATGCCGATTCCGGCCTCGGTGAATTCGTCGCCGTTGGGTTTAAGCGCCGCCGCCCCTTTTTCCAGACAACGGGCCGCCAGCGGAATGTCATTGGTGACGCAGATATCGGCGGCGGCGATATGTTCGGCGATCCAGTCATCGGCTGCGTCCGCCCCCTGGGCGACGATCACGACCTCGACCATCGGGTCGCGCTGCGGGCGGATGCCGCCGTCCGACACCATCCGGGTTTTCAGGCCATGGCGGGCGGCGACGCGGAGAACTTCGTCCTTCACCGGGCAGGCATCGGCATCGACATAAATTTCGGTCATGTGCGGGAAATCCAAAGCATGGCGCATCCTAGGCCAGCGCGCTGGCGATGAAAATGCCCGGACGATCTATTCGCGGCGTCTTGGCCTATGACGCCTTATGTTTGCCATCAATTCTCTGCTATCGTCCGGCCATGATCGACGCCCTGCATCCGTTCCTTCGTTTCGCCCCCGCGACCCTGGCGGCAGCCCTTGCCTTGGCCGCACCGGAAGGTGCGCGCGCCGCCGATGCGGCGAAACCGGCGGAAACCGAGGCGGATGCCAACGAACGCCCCGGCACCTTCGTGCTACAGGTCGAAAACGATCTGTTCGGCGGCGGCACCGATCAGTACTACACCCAAGGCATCCAGATGACCTTCGTGCCCAAGGACAAATGGGAACCGAAGTGGTTCAAGGACCTGATGGGCATGGTCCCCGGCGTCGATATGGACGGCGAATCGACCTATGTGGTGGCGCTGGGCCAACAGATGTTCACGCCCGAGGACACCACCCTGACGGACCCGGATCGAACCGACCGGCCCTATGCCGGATGGTTGTTCGGCACCGTCGGCGCGATCATCGAGAAACCCGACGACAACATCCTTCGCAACGTGTCGTTGGATATCGGTATCGTCGGCCCGGCGTCCCTGGCCGGATACACCCAGCGCCGCTGGCACAGCCTGATCAACGTCGGCCTGCCGCGCGGCTGGGGCAAGCAGTTGCATAACGAGCCGGGCATCGTTCTGTCCTATCAGGCGCGCCGCCGGTTCGAGATCATCGAGGCCGGAAATTTCATCGAAATGGATTTCATGCCGACCATCGGCGCCGCCGTCGGCAACGTCCTGACCCAGGGCACGGTCGGGGCCTCGGTTCGGTTCGGCCAGAACCTGGACCTGACCTACGGCCCCGCGTTCATCCGCCCGTCCCTTCCCGCCGCCGCGATCGTCAAACGGCGGGGCGAGTTCGGCTGGAACCTGTTCGCCAGCGTCGAGGGCCGGGCCGTCGCCCGCAACATCTTCCTCGACGGAAATACCTTCGGCGATAGCCGCAGCGTCGATAAGAACAATTTCGTCCTGGATTTTCAGGGCGGGGTCGAATTCGTCCTGGGTGTGACCCGCATAACATTTACGCAGATCTATCGGACCCGCGAGTTCGAGGGCCAGCGCGTACCCAGCCAATTCGGCTCGATCTCGATCTCCGCGATTTTCTAAGATTCCACACTGTTTACCTGAAGAACCGGGGCGTTTTCCCTCGGCCTTTCCGGCACATCGTGCGCATACCCGCGCATGACATGTCTAATTTTTGTGCGGCGCAACACGTCCTGAGCAAAAAACAGACATATTAAATCTCACTAATGAGAAAAAATTAGGAATATTTTACTTTTTCTTGCCCCTCGTACCGCATTGCGATACGTGTCGCGTAAAAAAACACATTGAAAATCATGTAGTTAATTCGAAGCCTCGGCGTGCCGCTGTAAATTGGCCCGCTTATTGCGACGCAGCACAACTTCAAGCCACCCGACGGGCTGCAGCGCCGTTTCCCACCTGGCGGGCTTGTTTCTTCTCCCCCGGCCGTAAAGGCCCATTACCCGCCCTCAAGCGCGGGAAAAAACCTGTGAGAAAAAGAGGCTTTAGATGAATACAAAACGTAAAACGAGGGTTCGTAACCTGCTGCGTAGCGCGGCAACCGCGGCGTTGGTCGCCGGCAGCATTTTCGCCGGCTCCGCAGGCGCTAACAGCGCCCATGCCGAAGACGTCAAGATTCTCGGCCTGTGGCCGATGAGCGGTCCGTTCGCCGACATGGGTCCGCTGCTGGACAAGGGCGCGCAGATCGCCCTGGAAGAAATCGATTACAAGATCAACGGTAAGAAGATCGTCTACATCACCCGCGACAGCGAAACCAAGGCCGGCGCCGCCGCCCGCCGCGCGCAGGAAGCGATCGATTCCGAAGGCGTGCAGTACATCGTCGGTCCGTGGTCGTCGGGCGTCGCCCTGGCCGTCAACGAAGTCGCCAAGAAGAACAAGGTGTTCTACTACTTCTCGGGCGGCACCGAAGACATCGCCGGCAAGCGCTGCCACAAGTACGGCTTCCAATGGGCGGCCAATGCCTGGACCGCGATCAACGCCGACCTGAAGATCTTCAAGAAGGCCCATCCGAACGCCAAGAAGCTTTACCTGTTCATCACCGACTTCGCATTCGGCTGGAGCCTGCAGAAGTACGTCGAAAACTTGGCCCCGAAATACGGCCTGGAAATCGTCGGCGTGGACCGTCAGGCCCTCGGCACGCGTGAATATTCGTCGTTCATCACCAAGGCCATGGCCGCCAACCCGGATGCGATCTTCATGGTCAACTTCGGCCAGGACACCATCGCCGCCATCCGCCAGCTGAACAACTTCGGCTTCACCCCGAAGAAGCCGGTCGTCATGGCCTGGTCGGCGGGCGTCGAGGAACTGGTCCAGATGACGCCGGAAATGCGCTCCAACCTGATCGTCGGCACCAACTACTACTACTCGGTCGACAATCCGGAGAACAAAGCCTTCGTCGCCGCCTATAAGGCCAAGAACGACGGCGTGCCCCCGGGCTACGCGCCGGGCGCTGCCTACGGCATGATGAAGGTCGTCCTGAAAGCCATGAAGGATTCGGGCAAGACCGATCCGGCCAGCGTCGCCAAGGCGATGGAAGGCATGAACGGCAAGACCATCATCGGCGACTACCACGTCAACGATTGGAACCACCAGACCGTTCGTCCGTACTTCGTCCTGCAGACCAAGCCGGAATCGAAGATGAAGGACAAATACGACTTCGCCGACATCGTTGATGTCTCCGGCACCGAACAGCCGAAGAACATGAACGAGTGCAAAGACATGGGCGGGTTCTAATCCAACCAGCCGACTAGCAACGGCGCCGGCCGCGCTTTCCTTCCGCGCGGCCGGCGTCCCTTTCGTCTTCCTTTGCAAAGACCAACCGGCCCCCGGCCGGGTTGCGTTGTCGCGGACCTGTCATGACATTTCTAATCGCAAGTCAAATTCTCAACGGCCTCGCCACGGGAACGCTGTATTCCCTGATGGCGGTCGGCCTGACCCTGATCCTGGGGGCCTTGAACATTCCGAACTTCGCCCATGGCGTGCTGTTCGCGTTCGGCGCCTATTTCACCTATGCCATCACCGAGATGACCGGCTCGTTCTATCTGGCGATCCTGATCGCCCCGCTGCTGGTCTCGGCCATGGGCTTCGTGCTGGAAAGCCAAGGCATCCAGCGCCTGTATTCGGCCCATCACGATTATCAACTGCTGTTCCTGTTCGCGACGGCCCTGATCCTTCAAGAAGTGATCATCATCATCTGGGGGCCGGTCGGCTTCTCGGTGCAGCCGCCGGCCAGCCTGCAGGGCGCGGTCGACCTGGGCATCACGGTCTATCCCAAATACCGCCTGGCGGTTTTGGCCTTCGGCATCGTGATCATCATGGCCCTGTACTTCTTCCTGAACAAAACGAACCTGGGCGCGATCCTGCGCGCCGGGATCGAGAACCGGGAAATGGTCATGGTCCTGGGCGTCGACATCAACAAGGTCTTCCTGGCGACGTTCTGCCTGGGCACCTATCTGGCCGGTCTGGCCGGGGGCCTGGCGACGCCGATCATGGGGCTGACCCCGTCACTGGGGCTGGACATCCTGCCGCTTTGTTTCGTGGTCGTCGTGGTCGCGGGCCTGGGCAGCATCCCCGGCGCGATCCTGGCCGGGATCCTGATCGGCCTGTCCCAGGGCATCGCCACCATCTGGTGGCCCGAAGCCACCAACGTGGCCGTCTACGTCATGATGGGCCTGACCATCATCCTTCGCCCTCAAGGCCTGTTTGGAACACGATGATGCAGAACAAGACCCTTTTCCTCATCACCCTGGCCGGGGTCGTCATCGCCCCCATGGTCTTTCCCACGGTGACCGCGACCGACATGCTGATCTTCGGTCTGGTCGCCGTCTCCACCAACATCATGGTCGGCTATACCGGCATGCTGTCGTTCGGCCAAGCGTCGTTCTTCGGCATCGCGGCCTATGCCAGCGGCTTGGTCCTGAAGGCCGACATCTCGGTCTTCCTGGCCATTCCCGCCGGGGTCATCATGGGCAGTCTGGCCGCCGCCATGGTCGGGTACTTCTGCGTCAAGCGGACGGGCCTGTACTTCATCTGTCTGACCTTCGCGTTCAACCAGGCGTTCTTCTTCCTGGTCTACGTCTGGACCGACGTGACCGGCGGCGACGACGGCCTGCCCGGCATTCCGCGCCCCGATTTCGCGACCGACACGCTGTCGTTCTACATCTTCATCGCGGTGCTGTTCTTCATCTGCATGGCGGCCATGCTGGCGATCGTCAAATCGCCGCTTGGCCTGATCTTCCGGATGATCCGCGAGAACCCGGAACGGGCCGAGGCCGTTGGCTACAACGTCCGCTTCTACAAGTGGGTGTCGTTCATGATCGCCAGCGCCTTCACCAGCTTCGCGGGCACCTTGTTCCCGATGCTGTACGGCATCGTGCCGGTCGACCAGATCCACTGGCTCAAGTCGGGCGATTTCATCTTCATGCTGCTGTTCGGCGGTTCGGGCAACTTCTTCGGCCCGCTGATCGGGGCCGTCGCCTACATCTGGATGTCCGACACGTTCTCGGTGTTCTGGCCGCGCTGGCCGATCCTGATGGGCGCGATCTTCATGTTCGTCGTGCTGTTCATGCGCGGCGGCGTCGTCGAGATGATCGAGCGGACCTACCGCTATTTCCGGCAGAAGCGCGGTGACGCCAAGCCGGCGGAGACCACCACATGAGCATCATTCTGACCTGCATGGGCCTCGCCAAAACCTATGGCGAGGAACAGGTCGTGCGCGGCGTCGATCTCGACGTTCGCGCCGGCCATATCCACAGCGTCATCGGGCCCAACGGTGCGGGCAAGTCGACCTTCTTCAACCTGATATCGGGCCAGGTCACCAAGACCGCGGGCACCGTATTCTTCAAGGGCGAGGAAATCACCGACTACACCCCGCACATGCTGCCGCATATCGGCATGTCCCGGTGTTTTCAGCGGACCAACGTGTTCCCCGAACTGACGATCTACGAAAACGTCTGGGGGGCGATGTTCGCCTGCGCCAACGACGGGCCGATGGACTTTCTGCGCCGTCCGATCTTTTCGGGCGAGCTGAAGGACAAGGCCGAGGAAGTGGTCGAAAGCGTCGGCCTGAGCCACAAGCTCCACGACAAGGGAAAGACCCTGTCCCACGGCCAGTCCCGCATGCTGGAGGTCGCGGTGACCCTGGCGGCGCAGCCGGAACTGGTTCTGCTCGACGAGCCGACCCAGGGCCTGGCCCCGGAAGCCACCCACGAGATGACCGAGCTCATCAAGCGGCTGGCGGGGCAGTACACGATCCTTCTGATCGAACACAAGATGCACATCGTGATGGAAATCTCCGACGTCATCTCGGTGCTCAACCTGGGTCAGAAGATCGCCGAAGGCAAACCGGCCGACATCCAAAACAACCAAATGGTACAGGACGCCTACTTGGGGCGGTTGCGGGACGATAATGACTGACATCACGCTGAAACTGGAAAACCTGCACACCTACTACGGCCTGGTCCACATGCTGCGCGGTGTGTCCCTGGAACTGGCGAAGGGCGAGTTGGTCGGCATCCTGGGGCGCAACGGCGCCGGCAAGACCACGACCATCAAGACCATCATGGGCCTGGCCCCGCCCCGCGAGGGCAAGGTCATCCTGAACGGCGAGGACATCGCCGGGTTCCCGCCGCACCTCGCGGCGCAGCGGGGCCTGGCCTACGTCCCCGCCAGCCGGGGCATCTTCGCGACCCTGTCGGCCTATGAGAACCTGTCGATCTTCCAGAAGAAGAACGCGACCTGGACCGCCGAGCGGGTGTTCGACATGTTCCCCCGTCTGGCGGCGATGAAAAGCCGGGGCGGCACGCAGCTGTCCGGCGGGGAACAACAGATGCTGGCGATCGGCCGGACGCTGGTCACCGACCCGTCGGTGATCCTGCTGGACGAACCGTCCCAGGGCCTGGCGCCCAAGATCGTCGATCTGGTCGTCGAAATGCTGGAAACCCTGATGAAGGAAGGGATCAGCATCATCCTGGTCGAACAGAACCTGCAACTGGCCCTGGACGTGTCGCAACGCGTCTACATCCTGGACCATGGCGAGGTCGTGTTCCACGGCAAGGGCAGCGACCTGAAAGACGATCCGGAACTGACCGTGACCTACCTGGGCGTCAGCGCCTGACGCCCAGGCAGTTCCCACCACCAAGGAACAAGAAACCATGACTGCTTGCGTTCAAAACCCCGGATCCATCCGCGATCTGGCCACCGCCGTCGCATCGGGTGAAACGACGGCCTCATCCCTGGTCGAACGGTATCTGACCCGCATCGACGAGGTTCAACCTCTGGCCGCGGCCTGGCGCGAGGTCGATGGCGACCGCGCCCTGCAGGTCGCAGCCAAGCGCGACGCCCAGGCCAAACGTGGCGAGATCATGGGCCCGCTGCACGGCGTGCCCGTCGGTATCAAGGACATCATCGACGTCGCGGGCCTGCCGACCCGCTGCAACAGCAAGGCCCTGCAGGACCGCGCCCCCGCCGCCGCCGATGCCGAACTGGTCCTAGCGCTGAAAGCCGCGGGCGCGATCGTGCTGGGCAAGGTCCATACGACCGAGTTCGCGTTTTTCGATCCGTCGCCGGCCCGCAACCCGCATAACATCGAGCACACCCCCGGCGGGTCGAGCAGCGGCTCCGGCGCTGCCGTCGCATCGGGCACGGTGCCGATGGCCCTGGGCACGCAGACCATGGCCTCGGTCAACCGGCCCGCGTCCTATTGCGGGATCGCGGCGTTCAAGCCGAGCACCCGGTCGCTCAGCACCTTCGGGGCCAGCCCGCTCGCGCCATCCTACGACACCATCGGCTTTTACGGCTGGGACGTTGATTCCGCCGTCTACGCCTATGAGGCGGTGACGGCCCTGGGTCCGGTCGCGGCGGCTTCGGATAAGCCCCGTATCGTGTTCCTGGAAGACGACCTGCTGTCCGACGCCGACCCGGAAATGTCCGCCGCCGTGGCCGCCCGCCTGGCCGCGTTCGAAGCTGCCGGATACACGGTCGAGCGCAAGGCCCCGCCGATGCCGATCAGCCGTCTGGTCGAACTGCACAAAAGCACCATGTCGTTCGAAGCCGCGGGGGCCCTGGCCCATCTGGTGGATTATCCGGCGGGACAGATTGGGGAGCGCATCCTGGGCCTGATCGCCGAGGGGGCGAAAATTCCGGCCGAGACCTATCTGGCGCAGCGGGCCGAGATCAATGCCCTGCGCAAAGAGTTCTTCGCCGCCGCCCGCCCGACGGACCTGTTCTTCTGGCCCGCCGCACCGGGGGCGGCACCGCTCGCCAGCACCGGCACGGGCGAGCCGAAATACATCGCGCCCTGGACCCTGCTGGGCGGCCCGATCGTCAGCATGCCGCTTGGCCTTACGTCCGCGGAAATGCCGATCGGCGCGATCCTGTCCGGCGTTCCGGGCAGCGATCTGGCCACGGGTTCGGCCGCGCGGATGCTTGACCGCATCGCTGTTTGACCCCAACCTGTCTTGATCCTTGGGGTCTCGATCCCGGGGACGGTACTCCACACCCGTCCCCGGGATTTTCCCTCGCTAAATCGCGCCCGCTTTCCGCAGGGCTTCGATCTTCACCGCATCCAATCCCAGATCACCTTCGAACACGTCGGCGTTGTCGGCCCCTTTGTCGCGGCCGGTGAACAGCACCCGTCCGTCGGTCCGCGACAGGCGCGGCATGACGTTGTGCACCGTCAATTTCCCAAGGTCCGGATCGGGCACGGCGACCAGGGTTTCCCGTGCCCGGTAGTGCGGGTCGGCGAACAGGTCGGCGACGTCATAAACCGGCCCGGCGGCGACCTGAGCCGCGCGCAAAATCTCGATCGCTTCGTCGCGCGGATAGCGCTTCATCCAGGCCGAAATCAGATCGTCCAAGGCCTCGATATTCGCGACCCGGTCCGCGTTGGTTTGGAACCGGGGGTCGGCGGCTAACTCCGGCCCACCGATCACTTCCAGCAGCCGCATGGCGACCGGCTGGGCGCTGCCGGACAGGGCCACGTATTTTCCCTTGTCCTTACTTTCATAAGCACCCCGCGGCGCGGCGTCCGGCAGCTTGTTGCCGTGCCGTTGCCGGACCTCGCCCAATTGGTCGTATTCCAGGTAGACGCTTTCCAGCAGCCGCGACATGCTCTCGCAAATGCTGGCGTCCACGACCTGACCGCGTCGTTCGGGATCGTGGTCGCGGGCATGCAGGGCGACCATCACGCCATAGGCGCCGAACGCCCCGCAAACTCCGTCGGCCAACGCCAACTGCGGCAACAGGGGCGGCGTGTCCGGCGTGCCGGTGATCGAGGCGAAGCCGCTCATCGCTTCGGCCAGGGTGCCGAACCCGGGCAGGGACGAATATGGCCCCGTCTGCCCGAACCCCGTGGTCCGCAGCATCACCAGCCCCGGATTGACCTTGGCCAGCACGTCATAGCCGATGCCCCATTTCTCCAGGGTGCCGGGGCGGAAATTTTCGACCACCACGTCGGCCTGTTCGACCAGGCGCTTCAGCACGTCCTGTCCATCCGGGTGTTTCAGGTTCAGGGTGATCGCCCGCTTGTTCCGGCTGATCGTCTTCCAGTACAGCGAGATGCCGTCCTTCTTCATCCCGAAGGCGCGGATGTGGTCGCCGTTTTCCGGGTGTTCGACCTTGATCACATCGGCCCCGAAATCGGCCAGGAAGGTTGCCGCCAACGGCCCCGCCCCCATGGTCGCGATGTCCAGAACCTTGACCCCGGCCAGCGGCATGCCACTGCGGGACTTATCGGCGCGGGAATTGGTGCTCGTCGACTGATCAGTCATTGCCGTCTCCTTTGCCCGAAACCCGCCCGGCCCGCTGCAACACCCGCTCGGCCATCAGGGCGATATCGACCGCGACAAAATCTCCGTCGACCATGAACACCCCCCGGCCGGATCCTTTCGATGCCTCGAACGCGGCCAGGATCTTTTCGGCATGGGCGATCTCGTCGGCGCCCGGGGTAAACACGTCATTCACCGGATCGACCTGATTGGGGTGGAACACGACCTTGCCGGTAAAGCCGAGGGCGCGGGCGTCCAGGGCATCCTGACGGGCAAGGGCCCCGTCCTTGACGTCCTTGAAGTAGGCGACGTCGACCGCTTGCAGACCATTGGCCGCCGCCGCGACGGCAATGCGCGAACGGGGGAACAACAGGGTCTCGCGGGAAATCTCGATCCCCGTGCTGAGGCTATAGTCGCCGGAGCCGAAGAACAGCCCCGTCAGACCACCGACGGCGGCGATCTCCTCGACCCGCGTCAGACCCAAGGCGGTTTCGATGGTTGCGAACCGGGCCGCCTGGGCCAGCGTTCCGCCCAGGTCCAACAGGAACGAGATTGCCTGCGCAGCCTGATTGGCGCTTTCGACCTTGGGTAGATAAATGCCGTCCACCGGCAGACCGTCCAAAGCCCGCAGGTCATCGCGCCACAAATCGGTATCGACGCCGTTGATCCGGACCATCCGTTCGCGCGGACCGTAGTCAACCGTCGTCAGGGCCTCGCGGATGCCGTCGCGGGCAGCCTGTTTGTGGGTCGGGGGCACGCCGTCTTCCATATCGAAGATCACGGCATCGACGGCCAAGGTAGCGGCCTTGGCGGTTTTTCGGGGTTCGTGGCCGGGCAGCAACAGGAACGTTCTGCGCGGGCCACCGGCATTCGCGGCAGGGGCCATGGTTTCCTCCGTGGGGTTTGGCGTCTTATCGCGACGCCTTTGCCCCCTGCTATCAGGCCCCGGCGAGCGCGAATAACAGTAAGGCCCGATGGGGTTACATGATTTCCTTATGGTATAAGCCGCCGATCCGCCGGATACTCATGGCCATGGAAACCCGCCGTCTGGAATATTTCGTGCGCATCGTCGATGCCGGGAGCATTTCCCGCGCCGCCCAGGACCTGGGCCTGGCGCAACCGGCGTTGAGCCAGCAACTCGCGATCCTGGAACACGACATGCAGGTGCGCCTGCTGCATCGCTCGCGCCAGGGCGTGGCTCCGACCGCCGCCGGTCGGCAGTTCTATCGTCAGGCGCGGGTCATCATCCGTCAGGTCGAGGATGCCCGCAGCCTGGTCCGCGCCGCCGACGAAAGCCTGGCGGGCGCCGTTTCGATCGGCTTTCCCAACAGCGCGGCCTCGGTCCTGTGCCTGCCGCTGATCCGCCAAATCGCCGCCGAACATCCGCAGATCGAAGTTCGGATCACGGAGAGCTATAGCGCCCTGTTGACCAGGATGACGCAAAAGGGGGAATTGGACCTGTCGGTTCTGTATCAGGACAGCCCGCCCCCCGGCATGGACGCCGAGCCGCTATGGGTCGAGGACCTGTTGCTGGTCTCGCCACCCGGCCCGGGGCAGAAAGCACAAGTTCCGCTGGCGACCGTGGCCGAGGTCCCGATGATGGTTCCGGGCAAGGCCAACAGTGCCCGGATCATCCTGGATAAATGCCTGGAAGAACGAGGGATTATCGCGACCCCGGCGATGCAGGCGGATTCCCTGGTGACGTTGAAGAAAGCCGTGCAACAAGGCCTGGGCCATACCATCCTTCCCTGGCCCGCCGTCGCCGACGAGGTCAAGGCGGGCCTGCTGCACGTTGCGGCCTTTGCCGATGCGCGGCTTAGCCGTACGGTGGCGCTCTGCGTTCCCGATGCGGTCCCGCCGACGCCCGCCCGCGCCAAGGTCGCCGAGATCATTCGCGCCGCCGCCGCCGAAGCCCTGGCCCAGGGCGAAAACGTCGGCATGCACCCACCCCCCGACCAAGGGGTCTAGGAGAAACCATGTTCCTGAGCGTGTTCGATATCTTCAAGATCGGAATCGGCCCGTCGTCCAGCCATACGGTCGGACCTATGTTGGCCGCGAACCGCTTCGTCCGTCGGATGGAACGGCAGGGCACGTTGGCCAACGTGGTGCGCATGCGGGCCACGCTTTATGGCTCCCTCGCGTTCACCGGCAAGGGACACGCCACGGACCGGGCGATCATCCTGGGCCTGTTGGGCGAAACGCCGGATGCCGTCGACCCGGACGCGGTCGACGGCATGATCGCGGGCATCGCCGCGCGCAAGCGCCTGCAACTGGGCGGCGGGCCCGAGATCGCTTTCGACCCCGAGCACGATATCGTTTTTGATTATGGCCCCGCCCTGCCCGGCCATGCCAACGGGATGATCATGGCGTCTTGGCTGGACGGTAGCGACCTGGATGGTCCGCCCGACAAGGAACGGGCTTACTATTCCATCGGCGGCGGCTTCATCGCCACCGACGACGAATTCGCCGCCGCCACCGAGACCGCCGACATCGCGGGATCGGAGCCGGAACGCGTGCCCTACCCCTTCGCCACGGCGGCGGAGATGCTGGAAATGGGCGCGGCGTCAAACCTGTCCGTGGCCCAGATGAAGCGGGCCAACGAGCTCACCCATATGGATGAAGCGACGTTGAGCGCCGGGCTGGACCGCATCTGGGACGCCATGGACGGCTGCATCGCGCGCGGCGTGACCCAGGGCGGGATCCTGCCGGGCGGGTTGAACGTCAAACGCCGGGCCAAGCAGATCTGGGATTCCCTGCAAGCCGACAAGGCGCGGAATTTTCGCCTGGAACATACCGTCATGGATTGGATCAGTGTCTACGCCCTGGCCGTGAACGAGGAAAACGCCGGGGGCGGGCGGGTCGTCACCGCGCCGACCAACGGGGCCGCCGGGATCGTGCCCGCCGTCGGCCGCTACTATCTGGATTTCTATCCCGAGGCCGACCGCGCCGGAATTCACGACTACCTGCTGACCGCCGCCGGGATCGGCGGGATCATCAAGGCCAATGCCTCGATCTCGGGCGCCGAGGTCGGCTGCCAGGGCGAGGTCGGCTCGGCCAGCGCCATGGCGGCGGCAGGGTTGGCGGCGGTCCTGGGCGGCACCAATGCGCAGATCGAAAACGCCGCCGAGATCGCCATGGAACACCATCTGGGCATGACCTGCGACCCGGTCGGCGGGCTGGTTCAGGTGCCCTGCATCGAACGCAACGCCATGGGCGCGGTCAAGGCGATCAACGCTGCATCCCTGGCGCTGAAGGGAGACGGCACCCATTTCGTGCCGCTCGACAATTGCATCGAAACCATGCGCCAGACCGGGCAGGACATGCACAGCAAGTACAAGGAAACGTCCGAAGGCGGCCTGGCCGTGAACCTGACCGCCTGTTGATCGGCCCGATCAATAGGCCAGCTTGACCAACAACAAACTTCCCCCGGCGATGAACAGCCAGGCCCCGGCCCCCAGCAACAAGGGGCGCAGGCCCTTGGCCCGCAGCTTGCCGATATCCGTTTCCAACCCCATGGCGGCCAGGGACAGCGACAACAGGAAGGTCGTCACCTGAATGATCCAGGCCTTGGGTTCCGCCGGCACAGTGATGACGCTGTTGATCAGAACCAGGGCGATGAAACCGAGCACGAAATACGGCACCGGAGCCTTGGCCTTAACCCCCGACCGACCGGCCCCGCGCCGCGCCGCGACCACGCCCAAAAGGATGATCATCGGGGCCAGCATGGCGACGCGGGTCAGCTTGGCGATGGTGCCGTAGTCGCCGGCTTCGCCCCCGCCCTGATAGGCGGCGGCGACGACCTGGGCGACCTCGTGTACCGAAGCACCGGTCCACAGGCCGTAAGCGCGCGGCCCCAGGTCCAACAGATCGGGCAGGACCGGATAGAGGAACATGGCAAGGGAGCCGAACACGGTAACGCAGGCCACCGCACAGGCGACGTCTTCGTCATGGGCCTGGGTCACGGTGTTGGTTGCGATCACGGCGGAGGCCCCGCAGATCGAGGTCCCGGCGGCGATCAGTTCGGTCAACTTGCGTTCGACCCCGATCACCCGGCCCAGCCATTTGGTGAACAGGAAAGTCGCGATCAGGGTTACGCCGATCACCACCACGCCATTGAAGCCGACCTCCATGATCTGCTGGGTCGTCAGTTGCAAGCCCAACAGGATGATCGCGAAGCGCAGGATGCGTTTCAGGGTAAATTTCACCCCGGCATGGGCGCGGGCGGGTGTGCCGATCAGGTTGCGAAAAAGAATGCCGATCAGGATCGCCAGGATCATCGGGCTGAAAATCTCCAACCCCGGATAGCGCCGCAGGGAAAAGGCCAGGGCCGCGATCCCCGCCGCCAGCAGGACGCCAGGGGCGACAGCGGCGACATGCCCGAAGGGACCGGGATGTGAATCGGAACCGGGTGCGGGATGCGAAACGGCGGCTTGGGCGGACATGGCGGGCTCCTGCGGGCGAGAGAGATGGGAACCCGCGGAAAATCGGCCCAGCCGATCAATTATTCCAACATATTATATAGCTTGAAATAATCTTATTTACAGATCGATTAGGAGGCCGAGGGCGTGAGCATCGCCATGAAGGCCTGCCCCGCGCGGCTGCGGTAGCGATCACGGTGGCGCAGGGCGTTGTATTCCCGCTCGGGCAGGGTGAAATCGACTTTGTGCAGCAAGCCTGTCTCCAGGTCCGAGGCCGCGACCGAGGCCGACAGGGCCGTTGCCCCCAATCCGGCCTCGACCGCCGCGCGCACGGCTTCGTTCGACGGCAGTTCCAGCCGCACGTCGAGGGACCGGGGATCAACGCCCCGCACCGCCAGCGCCGTTTCGAACACCGACCGGGTGCCCGACCCGGATTCCCGCAACACCCATTCCCCCTTGGCCAAGTCGGCGGGCGTCAGGTCGCCCCGCCCGACCCAGGGATGGTCCGGCCCGACCAGGACGATCATTTGATCGCGGGCAACGCGGGCAATCTCCAGATGGTCGTTATGAACCGCGCCCTCGACGAAACCGATCTCGGCGGCCCCTTCCTCGATCGCCTCGGCGACCTGGGTGGTATTGCCGATGCCCAAGGTGATCTCGATCCCCGGATGGGCGCGGCGGAAGGCGACCAGATGACGGGGCAGCCAATAGCTGGCGATGGTCTGGCTGGCTTGCACCACCAGGGTGCCGCGCTCCAAGTTGCCGAATTCGCGCAAGGTGGTTTCCGCCGCGTCGGCCCGCGCCAGAACCGCCCGCGCCTCGGCCAGGAACACCCGGCCCGCCTCGGTCAGCTCGATCCGCCGCCCGACCCGGTCGAACAGGCGGGTTTCGTGGCGGGCCTCCAGCTGGGCGATGGCATTGCTGGCCGCCGACTGCGCGATATGCAGGCTTTCCGCCGCCCGCGTGACATGCTGGCGTTCGGCGACGGCAACGAAGATGCGAAGTTGTTCGAGAGTCATGCCCGACCAGTCCTTAATCAAGAAACCGGATTATAGGCCAAACATCGATATTGAATACCGATGGAACGGCGGCGACTAGAAATGCGCCAGATAACCGCCGTCGACGGCCAGGACCTGTCCGGTCACATAGGCCGCCGCGTCAGACACCAGGAAGCGCGCCGCCCCGGCAATCTCCGGCGGTTGCCCCCAACGGCCCAGCGAGGTCCGCCGCCCCAGCCATTCGGCAATCTCCGGATCGTCGACCATGGGGCGATTGACCTCGGTCGCGAAATATCCGGGTGCGATGGCGTTGACGGTGATGCCGTCCGGCCCCAATTCGGCGGCCAGGGCGCGGACCAGGCCGGTCAACCCGCCCTTCGATGCCGTATAGGCGGAATCGTTGGCGCGGGCGATATGCCCGGCGATGGAGGTCACATGAACGATCCGCCCCCGTCCCTTGGCCCGCATCTGCCTGGCCGCGGCCTGCGACAGGGTAAAGGCGGAAATCAGATTGACCTCGACCATGCGGCGCAGGGCCTGAGCGTCCAGATCGTCCATCGTCCGCCGATCACGCAGGCCAACTGAATTGACCAGAATATCCAGCCCGCCGCGCCCATCGTCGTCCAGATCGTCGATGGCGGCCTGGGCTGCGGCCTCGTCCGTCACGTCGAACGGCAGGGGCCGGGCCCGCCCGCCCGCCTGGGTAATGACGTCGCAGGCATCGTCCAAAGCCGGAACGTCGCGCCCGCCCAGATAGACGGTCGCCCCACCGGCGGCCAAGGACTTGGCGATCTCCAACCCCAGACCGCGGCTAGCCCCGGTCACCAGGGCGATGCGCCCGGTCAGGTCGAACGGATTGGCGGGATCGGGCATGGTCGGCCTCTGCGGTTTGTCGAAATAGACAGCGTTCGGCGGAGCCTACCCCATCAATGACCAAAATGTGAGCCCATGCGGGCTTGCATTGGACTGATTTTCGACCCAAGCTAAGAGGATACAAAGTTCGTTGGGTGGGGACGCTTGCTCTTTGTTTTAAGGAGACGCCCCAACAAATGACCGGATTCTTCGAAACCCTCGTCCGCCCGGACAAGGAAGAACTGGAAAACATGGACCGGCGTGAAGTCGGCCGCGCCGCCAACATCCTTCAGGTTGGCGAATTTCAGCTTCTGCAATTGGCCCACCATGAATGGCACGGCCATGACTTGGCCGAGCATCAGCTCGATGCCCTGTTCCATGCCTATATGATGGAAAATATCGTGCCCCATTGGGCCCGGCATTATGCGCGCCAGATCATCCGTCTGGACGCGGCCGGACGCATCGCCTCGGGCGAGGCGCGTTATCACCGCTACGACAACGATTTCGGGGCCACGACGCCGCCGCATGGCGTGCGCAAGTTCGCCGTCGCCGCCGGGATCGTGATGTTAGTGCTGGGGTCCAGCATGGTCGGGGCGATCATGTCGACCAGCCGCGCCGCCACAGACTTTCCGCCCTACGTTTCGGAAAAAGACCTGACGGCCGCGACACCGGACGAGATTACGCAGCAACGACCCCAACCCTAGGGGATTTGAGGTTCCTTGCGCGCTTGCGCATTGGGCGGGCGGCAATTACGCTCGTCCCATGTTTGGGAACCTTGGCCTTCCGCCGGAGATGGAACCGGTCGTCAACATCGCCTTTTTGGTGGTGACGGGGGCCATTGCCCTGCACGCGATCCGTTATCGCGATGCGGATGGAAAGCAGGATTTCGTCCGCCTGCTGTTCGGATCCATCGCCGCCGTGTTCTTCTTCCTGGTTCTGTTCCAGGACGTCTTGGGCGTCGTCAAATTCAGCTGAACCGATTGCGGCCTTAAGGCTTGTGCATCCGTTGCAGGGCGTCCTTTTCCGGGACGCGCAACAAACGCTGATCCTCGGGCAATTGCAGTTGCTTATAAAGGTAGACCGCCCGGTCGCGGATCGAGGACGGCTTTTCGTCGTGATAGAGCAGCCGGTCGACGATGCCGGGGCCTTCGACCGCATCGGCATCGACCTTCAGCGATGCGATGTAGTCTTCCAATGCCTGCTCGTAGCGGCCTTCGGTATCCTTGACGATCCCACGGTTGCCATAGGCCGCCGCCAGGGCGCCACGTCCGGTCGGGTCGTCCGGCGACAGGGTTCGCTTCAGATAATCGATGGTATAGGTCAGCACCTTTTCGGCCACGTCATAGCGCTTCAGCTGGATCAGCGCCGCCGCCTTTCCCATCAACGCGCCGCGATGATCGGGCTGCAATTCCAGGGCGCGGTCGAAATCCTCGATCGCTTCTTCGTATTCGCCGCTAGACAGATGAATGTCGCCGGCGCGGACTTCGAAATCGCCCGCCGGGGTCTCGATAAAGGTGCCCCAGACCGACCACACCCCGAACATCACGAGGGTCAGCAGCCCGAGATAGATGATGAACCGTTTGAGAACGCGGGGGTCAGAGAATTTCGCCATGGTGCTTAATGGAACCACGTCTTGACGTAAAAATATGAGAACACGAAACACAGCAACGCCGCCGTCATGCCGGCGCGGCGTCTAAGACGCGCCTGCTCGGCCGCATCGACCGTTTCCTCGCCGCCTTTTTCGATGGCGCGGCGCACGGTCAGAACCCAGATCAATCGACGAACAGGCCAGAACAACGCCACCGCCAGGGCGACCGTCCAAAGCCATCGGTATTCAGGGGTGAACAGGCTTAGCATGATTGTTTTTCGGCACTTGGATGGTTGCTGTTTTTTGCTCCCGGTTTTGCCAGATCATAACAAGGATCATTGTTCATCATCCAAGAAATTTGCGGCGACAAATTGGCAAAGAGGGCGCGCGCGTAGAAGTAGAAAAGATGACCCAAGAAAATGGGGGAAGGGACGGGCCCTTCCCCCGATGGGTAAGCAGTCTTTCAAGCCGGCTTAGTCGCTTCCGCTTTGCGCGGGCGCGGCATCGCCGATGTCATCGACAAGAGCTTCGATCTCGCGATCGGGCACCGTCGACATTTCCATCTTGTAGGCCAGGAACCACATCATGAAGACGCCCAGACCCCACCACAGGATCTGCCAGGCCCAAATCGACGGGATGCCGAAGGTCCAGTTTTCATAACCGGCATTCGGCGCCCCGAAGATATCGTTGCCGATCACCGCACCCGGCCCGATGCCGAAGAACAGCCAGATCAGCGTGATGCCCCAGGCAACGGGAACCAGGCCCTTCTTGGACTCCGGCAGGGACGCATGCTCGCGCAGGAAGTTGTGGAACTTCATACGGTGCTGCATGGCCCCTTCGTTCTGGGTCATGGCCGAGACGACGACGCAAACGGCGACGTTGAACATGATGCCCCAACCCGCCGAATGGATGGTCCAGGGCCAACGGCCCCAGGGCAGATCGATCCCGAAGAACGCGGCGATCGAGGCGCCGAAGTTTTCGGTGAAGATCACACCCAGGCAACCGGCGGCCAGGCCCAGCGTGGCGCCCTGACGGGTGATCCACGGGAACCAGCAGATCGCCGCCAACGACGGCCACATCTGGAACCCGAAGGCCACGGCCAGGCCGCCCAACAGAACCAACGCATCCGCCGACACCGTGGCGACGACCAAAGCCGACAACACGATGACGCCGACACCGATCCGGCCGAACAGCTTTTGCGTGGCATGATCCGCGCTGGGATTGAGGTAGCGCTTGTACAAGTCACGCGTCAGCATGCCGCCCGCGGTCGACATATACGCCGCCCCCGTGGACTGCATCGCGGCCAGGGCGCAGACGGCCAATAGACCGACCAGCCATGGGGCCGCGTCGCCCACGAGGTTGATGTAATGGCCGACCAAGGCCCCTTGCTTGTTGGCGGTCAGATCCGGGATCACCTGCGACACCCCGATGCCTTCCGTATGGAACGACGGCGTCGCCCCCAGGAAGTGGGCACCCATACCCTGGGCGGCAGTGAAGAAGAACAGGATCGCGCCGATGCCGAAGCTGGACGCCCAGACCTGTTGCGGCGCGAACGGCCGCGGGTTGGAGTTGGAGAACGACCACATGGTGAACGCCGGGGCGGAGTGAATGCCCATCAACGCGAACATATAGGTCAACACCATGACGCCGGTCCAAAGCCCGCCGACGGGTGTTTCCTTACCCAGCCCGGCGGTGAACTGGATGACCCCCGGAATGGCGAGGTAGGCGTTGTAATCGCCGCCGCCCCAGCCCTGGGTCGTCTTCCATTTGCCGATTGTCGTCTGGCCCAGCTTGGCCAGTTCGTGACCGAAGGCGTTCCAGCCGCCCAACTCGCTATAAGCGATGATGCCGACGGCGATGATGCCGAAAGCCAGCAACAGGCACTGCACCGTATCGACATAGGCCACGGCCCGAAGACCGCCCGACGCCACATAGACGAACACCACGAACGACAGCAGCCACATGCCGAATTCGACATGCACCAGATTGTCGGTCAAAGCGTTGAACAGCAGGCCCGAAGCGCGCAGTTGCAGGCCCAGGTACGGGACCGAAAACAACAATGCGACGATCACGACCAGGATGCGGATGCCGTCACCTTGGAAATAGGTGGCGAGCATTTCACCCGGCGTGACGAAACCGAAACGCTTGCCGAGCATCCATTGGCGTTTCAGGAACATCACGCCCGTGAATGGAATGGTGATCGCGTAGAACGACGCGTAAGCGTACTGGAAACCGTCACGGTAGATCAGACCCGGGTGCCCCATGAAGGTCCAACCCGAAAACGATGTCGCCGTGGCAGCCAGCACGAAGACCCACATCGCGAGCTGACGGCCCGAGATGAAATAATCGCTGGCGGTTTTCGACATCCGCGCGCCTTTGATGCCCCAGAATATGCAGTAGGCCCAATACAGCGCGACGAACACGAACAGCCAAATTACTTTCGCTGACAATGCTCATTTCTCCCCTTCTGTTCGGCTTCCTGGCGCCGCGCGGTCGTTAACCCGATGACGAACGCCGAAACGAAATCCGAAACAGCCGGCAATCCGGGCGCATCCCGAACGCCGAATGTGGTGAAACGATCGAAAACCAAAGGGCCGGTATCAGGGGCCCGAAGAGGCCTTCCCAACAAACACGCACCGAAAATCGGCTCCGCCCGATGCAGTAGGCTCCCCGTTATGGGCCCACCTCACGAAGCCAGACGCACAAGCCCTGGGTGTGTGGAGAATAGGTTATGCCTCCCACGCCGCCGTTGGCGCTTGTGCATCTTTAACGGAACGCTTTTGTTATCGTTTCCGTTTCCTCCCCGACCGAAAATCGTCTCCTCGCCCGGACGGTGGAGTTGGAAAATTCATAACACTTTCTTCTAATACGCACAACTGATTGAGACGAAACCAAAAACTGAATAAGAACAGATGTTATCTTTATTCAATTTTGCTGCAATGCAGCAAATCCATGGAAGAGTAATCGCAACAGAACACAACGCTTCACAATTCTTTGTGTTCTTTAAATTTGCGATGTGAAAACTGCACAAATCCGCCATTCATCCTGAACATTTTCAATAACTTGCCCTCGTCATGCCGGAAACGGTTCTATCGGCCTGCGATCCACGATAGATTTTCAGGACAAGCCGTTCGCGCACCGGCCACGGGAGGAGCCGCCACCGGATGGAGCCAAGAACCGCGATATTTCGCCTGCGCGTCACCGACGTCATGGGGGCGTTGCCGCCCAGCGCGCCGCCGGATACCGCCCTGTCCGAAGCGGCCCGTGCGCTCGGCGATTCGGGGGCATCGGGGCTTGTCGTCGTTGAATCGACAGGTTGCCCGCTGGGCATTCTGACCGAACACGACATAACCCGCCGCGTCGTGTTCAAGACCGAAGCCCACACCCCCGTCGCCGAGGTCATGACGCAACCCGTCCGCTGCATTTCCGACGACGATTATTTGTACCGCGCCATCGCCACGATGCGCCGCAGCGGCCTGCGCCATATGCCGGTGACGGACACCGCCGGGCGGTTATGCGGCATGTTGAACCTGGACGATGCCCTGGGGGCCGCGACCCGCACCTTGATGAACCAGATCGACGGACTGACCCAGGGCGACGACGTGGCCGGGCTGCGCCGGATCAAACAGGCCCAGGCAGACCTGGCCGACCAGCTTTTGTGCGACAACTTGCCCGCGCCGGAAATTCAAGCCCTACTCAGCGACATCAACCTGGATATCTATCACCGCGTGGCCGAGGGCAACCTTGCCGCCATGGCGGCCGAGGGGCTGGGCGTGCCGCCGGTCGAATTCTCGGTGATCGTCATGGGGTCCGGCGGGCGCGGCGAAAGCCTGCTGTTCCCCGATCAGGACAACGGCTTCATCCTGGCCGACTATCCCGACGCCGATCACGATCGCATCGATGCCTGGTTCATCGACCTGGCCGAACGCATGGTCCGGGACCTGGACGCCATCGGCCTGCCACTGTGCAAAGGCTACGTGATGGCGACCAATCCCCTGTGGCGCAAGACCATCAGCCAATGGAAGGAGCAAGTCCGCCTGTGGAGCCGCAAGCGCGGCACGACCATGCTGCGGCTATGCGACATCTTCTTCGATTTCCGCTCGGCCTGGGGCCGGGCCGACTTGGCCGACGACCTGCGCCTCCATGTGACCGAAACGGCGCATGGCAATCACATGTTCCTACACGAGATGTTCGAAGATGACCAAGACCACGGCCCCGCGCTCGGCTGGTTCCGCCGCTTCATCACCATGAGGGACAGCGACGCCCCAGGCTTCAAGGGCTATTTGAACTTGAAGCATTCCGGCACCCTGCCCCTGGTCGAGGGCATGCGCCTGCTTTGCCTACGCGAAGGGTTGTCACCGATCCCGACCCTCGAGCGCCTGCGGGCCTTGCACACAGCCCGCATCCTCGACGACGACGAGGCCGATTATCTGGCCGGGGCCTATCGTCACATCACCCATCTGCTGCTGCGCCAACAGATCGCCGAGACCAAAGCGGGAAAGCCCGTGACCAACTTCGTCCATCCAAGCAGCCTGACGCGGCGCGAGACCGATATGTTGAAAGACGGGTTCGAAGCCGTACGCCGGTTGCAGGATCGCCTGCACGGCGAATTCACCGGCGACGTGCTACAATAGCCGCCATGGTGACGCGCCGACGATTTCTGACCGCCGCCGGAACTTTGGCGGCCTCTTTGGCCGCCGGCTTGGCATTGCCGAAGCCGGCCGCGGCCAGCGACCTGCGCCTGCCGCCGATCGGGATGGGCAGTTGGATCACCTTCGACATCGGCGACGACCCGACGGCCCGCGCCCAACGGGTCGCGGTTCTGGCCAAGTTCTTCGAGATGGGCGGCGGGATGATCGATTCCTCGCCCATGTACGGTCGGGCGGAAGACGTCATCGGCCATTGCCTACGCGCCCTCGGCCCGCAACCGAGCCTGTTCGCCGCGACCAAGGTCTGGACGCCCGGGCGCGACCACGGCGTCCGCCAGATGGCAGAATCGGAACGGCTTTGGGGCTTGCGGCGGTTCGACCTGATGCAGATCCACAACCTGCTTGGCTGGGAAGGGCATTTGGAAACCCTGCGGCAATGGAAAGCCGACGGACGCATCGGCCATATCGGCATCACCACATCGCACGGGCGACGCCATGCCGATATGGAACGGATCATGTCGACGCAGCCGATCGACTTCATACAGCTGACCTATAACCTCGCCGACCGCGAGGCCGAGACCCGCCTGCTACCGCTGGCCCGCGAAAAGGGCATCGCCGTGATCGCCAACCGCCCGTTTCAGCGGGGCGCCTTGATCGACCGCCTGGCGGGCCGCCCCCTGCCGCCCATCGCCGCCCAGATCGGCGCGGCCAATTGGCCGCAGTTGCTGTTAAAATTCATCGTCTCCCACCCCGCCGTGACCTGCGCCATCCCCGCGACCTCGCGCCCCGACCATATGGCCGAGAACATGGGGGCCGGACGGGGGCCGATGCCGGATGGGAAGATGCGGGCGGCCATCATCGACGCCGTCGAGGCGGCTTGACCGGACAGATCGCTCCTTAAAGGGGACATCCTTTCTCGTCGCCGAGTTTGCGCAGCACTTCGTGTCGAGCCTGCAGCGCCTTGATCTCCTGCTGTTCGGAATTCGACAGATCGACGAACAGCGGCATCATGATCAAAATGCCCGCATTGTTGTTTCGGGCGTTGACCCTCTCGCCGGACAGATCACTGACCCGGGCGGAATTGACCTCGGCTTCTGAATGGATATGCGTGCACGTCAGCTTGGCGTCCAACGGTGAATTGACCTCCACCGGTCGGGCCACCCGGCCACCGCATCCCGCCAAAGCCGCAAGGCCGACGACGGCAAGAGCGACCCGCCCCATTCGCGCCGCCGTCATCGGGAAACCCTGCCCGGCGCCATCGCCACGACCAAGCGAATTTGGCCCTTCAATTGGCTGAGCGTCTTCGACCGGGCAATCAAGGCTTTAAGAAGCGCTTCGATATTCACCCGGATCGCCCCTTCGTTGGCAAGGCGCAGACGCTCCATGCCCAAAAACGCATCGCTGAAGCTAGCTGTGTAAGGAAGGTTTACACGCTCGGACCAAAGCTGCTTGCCACTCGCACTGTCCGTCAGGGCATATTCCACTTCGGCCGTGACCGTCATGTCGATGCCCAAAATCGGCTGATCCAACTTGATGAGCGTCGCCGTCAGGTCATACTTTCCCTTGCCGTCCGCCAACATGGCATGCGTTGCCAAGGCATGGCGCAAGGCTTCCGAAAACTCAGGATTACCGACCTCGGACACCCACATCGGATTGGTTTCTTTCCCGCCGGAGACCGACGCGATCGAAATGGCTTTCGCCAAGGGCGAGGACTCGTCGATCAAAGTCTCTGCCGTGCGTTCCGGAATCATCGCGTTCATCCGCGCGGGCGACGCGCAAGCCGCAACACTCATCACCCCCATGGCGCATGCCATGGCTTTCATCCAAGTTTTCATGAATCCTCCCCGTTTATCATCGGCCAGCGCTAGCGACCGCCCCTCGTCGCAAATTCTCGCGACCAACCAAGTGTAGAAAAATATTCGGGATGAACAATAAAAAAGGGTCGCGAATTTTCCAAACGACCCGCGTCACGCATAGGAGTCAGCTAAGACGCCCGCTTGGCCGACCCGACCAATCCCAGGCGGGCTAGAATCTTTTCTGCATCTCCCGCACATGTTCCATCTTGATCGAGGCATCGACCGCTTGGCGCAGGGTGGTGATGCCGCGCGCTTCCAGCATATCGAGCATGCGCAGGAACACTTGGGCGGTGACGATGCTGTCGCCCAGGGCGGTATGGCGGCCTTCGACCGGAATACCCAGACGTTCGGCGATGGCGTCCAGGGAGTGGTTGCGGTTTTCCGCATCCAAGAACACCGACAACAAGAGGGTATCCAGCACCAGATTGTCGAACGCGACGCCCGTCGCCGCTTCCTTCAACTTCAGGAACTTCATGTCGAAGGCCGCGTTGTGCGCGACCAGCACGGCCCGACCGGCGAAATTCTTGAACGCGGGCAGAACCTGGGCGATGGGGCGTTCGCCCGCGACCATGGCGTCGGTGATGCCGTGAAAGCGGATCGAGGCCTTGGGGATATCGCGGCCCGGATGGACCAGGCGGGAAAAGGGTGCGTCTTCGTCGATCTTCCCACCCGCGATGCGCACCCCGGCGATGGAGATGATCTCGTCCCCCTGCGACGGGCGCAGCCCCGTGGTTTCCGTATCGAACACCACGAAGGTCAGATCCTTCAGCGCCTTGCCGCCCAGCTCTTCCAGATGCATCGGGGGGTTGAGGCGGTCGAAATCGTAAAGCTCGGGCCGGGCCGGAAGGGCCCGTTTATCCATCTCGCGCGCCGCCAACAAATCATCCAGGCGATGCCAGATCAGGGCCGACAATAGAATAAGAAGAACCGCGCCCGACCCGGCGGTCCACAGAAGCTCGCCCGTGCCCGCGCCGTCCCGCAGCCGCCAAGCCACAGCGGCGACCACGATCACACCGACGACCGCGGCCAGCCCCATCGCCCCGGCCGCGAGGCGGCGGATGCTCATGGCGCGGATAGCCTTGATACGGTCCATTGCGATGCGCCTCCCAACGTCGCGTAAGGCCGGAATCATAGCACGCATGCAGGCAGCGCGGGACAGCCATCTGCCGCCGACCGCCGACATCGGTTGTCACGCCCCCTGCGATCCGCTAAACAGCGGCCAATCGTCGGTTCCACTGCCCCCGCGCCCGGCGCGGCGGCGACATTGAAAGTCCCCTACCATGGCCAGCTATCAGTATTCCTATGTCATGAAAGACGTCCGCAAGGTGTTCCCCGGCGGGCGCGAAATTCTCAAGGGCCTGACCCTGTCGTTCCTGCCCGACGCCAAGATCGGCGTGCTGGGCGTCAACGGCGCGGGTAAATCGACCCTGTTGAAGATCATGGCCGGCAAGGACAAGGACTTCACCGGTGAAGCCTGGGCCGCCGAAGGCGTGCGCATCGGCTACCTGGAACAGGAACCGCACCTCGACCCCGCCCTGACGGTGGAAGAAAACGTGATGTCGGGCCTGGGCGAGATCAAGGATCTGGTCGACCGCTTCAACGAACTGTCGGCCAAGTTCGCCGAACCGATGAGCGACGACGAGATGAACGCCCTTCTGGCCGAACAGGGCGAGCTTCAGGAAAAGATCGACGCCTGCGACGGCTGGGAGCTGGACCGCACCATCGAAATCGCCATGGACGCCCTGCGCTGCCCCCCGGGCGACGCCGACGTGAGCAAGCTGTCGGGTGGTGAACGCCGCCGCGTGGCCTTGTGCCGCCTGCTGCTGCAGAAGCCCGAAGTCCTGCTGCTCGACGAACCGACCAACCACCTGGACGCCGAAAGCGTGGCCTGGCTGGAACGGTTCCTGGCCGATTACGACGGCACGGTCATGATCGTGACCCACGACCGTTACTTCCTGGACAACGTGACCGGCTGGATTCTGGAACTGGACCGCGGCCAGGGCATTCCCTACCAGGGCAATTATTCCAGCTGGCTGGAACAGAAACAGAAGCGCCTGATGCAGGAGGAGCGCGAAGAGTCCGCCCGTCAGCGCACCCTGAAGCAGGAATTGGAATGGATCCGCCAGTCGCCCCGCGCCCGGCAGGACAAGTCCAAGGCCCGTATCGCCCGCTATGACGACCTGGTCGCCAAGTCCCAGGAAAAGGTCATGGGCACCGCGTCGATCATCATCCCCCCGGCCCCGCGCCTGGGCGATCTGGTGATCGAGGCCGAACATATTAAGAAAGGCTTCGAGGACCGCCTGCTGGTCGAGGACCTGACCTTCAAGATCCCGCCGGGCGCCATCGTCGGCATCATCGGCCCGAACGGCGCCGGTAAGACCACCCTGTTCCGCATGATCACCCAACAGGAACAGCCCGATAACGGCTCGATCCGTGTCGGCGATACGGTGGTTCTCGGCTATGTCGACCAAAGCCGCGACGCGCTCGACGCCAACAAGAACGTGTGGGAGGAAATTTCCGGCGGCAACGACGAGATCGTCCTCGGCAAGCGGGCCATGCAGTCCCGCGCCTATGTCGCACAATTCAATTTCAAGGGCGGCGACCAGCAGAAAAAGGTCGGCCAGCTGTCCGGCGGTGAACGCAACCGCGTCCACCTCGCCAAGATGCTGCTGTCCGGCGCCAACGTCCTGCTGCTCGACGAACCGACCAACGATTTGGACGTCGATACCCTGATGGCGTTGGAAGAATCCCTGGCCGATTTCGCGGGCTGCGTGCTGATTACCTCGCACGATCGCTGGTTCCTGGATCGCCTGGCGACCCATATCATCGCCTTCGAAGGCGACAGCCAGGTCGTGTGGTTCGAAGGCAACTATCAGGCCTACGAAGACGACAAGAAGCGCCGCCTCGGCGACGCCGCCCTGGAACCCCACCGCATCAAATACAAGCCGCTGACGCGCTAACCCCTAGGTCGTCTGGCGCGCCTTCTGCGCCAGGACGATGGCGACGCCGCCGAGCATGGCTGCGGTAGCGACGACGAGGCGCAGGGTCAGGTCTTCGCCCAACAGGGCGACGCCGCCCAGCGCCGCGATCGCCGGGGCGGAGAGCTGCAGCACCGCCGCCCGCGCCGCCGGGATGTGCTGCACCAGGGCGTACCACAGAACGTAGCCGATCCCCGAGGTCAGCCCGCCCGACATCATGGCCAGGGCCAATCCGCCCGGCGACCAATGGGCATGGGCCATGAAGATTACGCTGCCGACGGCGGCCAGCGGCACGCAAAAGGCGAAGTTGACCGCGTTGGCTTCGACCGGGTGATCGGTGCCGCGCGCCAATAGGGAAAACACCCCCCAAGCCACACCCGAGCCGATCATCAATACCGTGCCCAAGGGATCGGGGGCCGCGACCCCGGGCAGCACCAGCCAGACCAGACCGCCGCAGGCAATCGCCATCCCGCCCCAGGCGAGCGGCGGGAAGTGTTCCCGTTCATAGAACGCGCGGGCGAACATCGTCAGCTGCACCGCACCGAACAGGATCAACGCCCCGGTCCCGGCGCTGAGCGCCCGATAGGCGAAAGAAAACAACGCGGCATAGGAAAACAGCGCCAAGCCCGAGCGCCAATCGGCGTAGCGGCGGCTGGGCAGACGCCGCCGCCGGACATAGACGACGAGGGCCAGCACCAGCGCCGCCGAGGCGACACGCACGGTGGTGAACGAAGCCGGATCGATCAAGTCATCTGCCAGCGCGGCCCGTCCGATCAATGAATTGGCGGCGAAAGCGGTCATCGCCAGGCACGCCAGAATAATCAGGCGGGCCGGGGACATCGGCGCGGGGGAAGGCGGGGCGGCGGGAGGAATGACAGGCTCCGAGGTTTCCGCGCCGCCGGTCGGCGCGGCCAGGGATCATCAAACGCCTCCGCGCCGCCCGGCGCAAGCCGAAAGCCGCTATATTCGTTCGGTCACGAACGAAGCGATTCTGTCCGCCGCTGCATCGTCCAAGTCCAACCGGGCATGGGTATGCTCGTCGGTCTTGGCGACGATCGCCGCCGGGAAGGTTCCGACGCCCGGCAGGTCGATGGTGAACATCTCACCCTCGGTGACTTGCAGCCCCCGGTCGAGCACTACACTGCCGCCTTTCGACAGACTGTGCAGCGTCGTTTCCTTGACCGTACCGCCGACCGTGACGGTGATCGTCTGACCCACCGCATG
>MDSY01109418.1_pt1 | contig 156389 bp, 141 predicted proteins | sample 811131 | NCBI WGS metagenome assembly MDSY01 (sample SAMN05326643, study PRJNA326480) | marine metagenome | isolation source: seawater | place: Atlantic Ocean: South West | collected 2010 | reverse complement strand
TAATTGCTAATTGCTAATTGCTAATTGCTAATTGCTAATTGCTAATTGCTAATTGCTAATTGCTAATTGCTAATTGCTAATAAACCGATCCATCATGTTTTCCTTTTTCCCAGCCATGTTTACCTAGGTATTGGTCGGCACTTTCAACAGCTCCTGTTTCAATAGATGTGCCCATAGAATCGTTCCAACGGTTAAGATATCCAAAGAGGGAGATTACGCCTAGCATTTCAACAATTTCCCCTTCGTTCCAGTGTTGGTATAAACGTTCTTTTATTTCGGCATCAACACCGTTAGGTACTTGTGAGGCCTGTAAGGAGAAATCTAAAGCGGCACGTTCTGCATCTGAAAAGGCAGGGTGTGTTCTGTATTCCCAAATATTATCCAATTGCTCTTGTTCGGCTCCATAGCGTTCTGCGGCACGTATGGCATGCGCTTGGCAATAACGACAACCAGTGGCATTGCTACTTACCCATGCGATCATTCGCTTTAGGGCAGAGGTTACTCTACCTTCATTTGCCATAACGGCCTTATTTAAATTAATAAAAGCCTTTGAGATAGCGGGCCTATGTTGCATGGTTAATACGGAATTAGGGCAAAATCCTAAAGTTTCATTGAAAAATGCAGCCAATTCTTTGGTTTCTAGATCATGATTTGGGTCAAGAGGTGTAACTAATGCCATACGTTTTGTTTAAGTATTTATTTAAGTTGTGTTAATTGATTATTGGCCATTGAGTTCACCACATTGGATATTAAAACAGCCTTTATTGTTGTATTTTTGTAATCTACAAGAAACAAAAAATTATGAGCACAACAAATCATATTAGCACGAAATGGTTGGGTAACATGTCCTTTGAAAGTAACAATCCATCTGGGCATTCATTAAAAATTGATATTGCCAAAGAAGATGGTGGTGACAGTAGTGGGTTAAGACCAAAAGCACTTATGCTTTCTTCATTGGCCGGTTGTTCAGGACTAGACGTTGCGGCCATGTTTAAAAAAATGAAGTTAGAGGTAGATGAGTTTCATATTGAAACCATTGCAAATCTTACGGATGAACACCCCAAGTACTACGATAAGGTAGTGATTGAGTATCATTTTCACGGTGCAGATTTAGCGGAGAAAAAACTGCAAAGAGCGGTAGACCTATCCATTGAAAAGTATTGCGGAGTAATGGAGATGTTTAGACAATTTGCTGAATTGGAGATTAAGACTGTTTTTCATAAGAAGTAGAAAAACTCAAATACAAATTCAAAAATCAAGTTCAAGTTCAAATAAAACATTATGCCGGATAAAAAGTTTGACCTTGAAGATAGGTTGGTTGATTTTGCAGGTAACATTGTACTTTTTTGCAAAGACTTACCATCTGATATGACTGGTCAGTATTATGGTAATCAACTATTACGATCTACAGGCAGTTCTGCTCTTAATTTTGGAGAGGCACAGGGGACAAACTCGGATAGAGATTATATAAATAAAGCTTCTATTTCTTTAAAAGAATTAAAGGAATCTAGGGTCAATCTTAAAATCTTATCTAAAGTTGATTATGGTAAGCAAGTAATAAGAACTGAATTATTAGGTGAATTAGAACAATTAATAAGAATTATAGCAACAATAATTAAAAACAAAAAGCAGAATTGAATTGATGTTTTTTGAACTTGAACTTGAACTTGATTTTTGAATTTGAACTTTAAAGAATGCGCTGGACAATTAAACCAAAACCGAAACAAGAAGATATTGACACTTTAGCCAATGCGCTTAATGTTGATAGTTTGGTGGCGCAATTATTATTGCAAAGGGGTATCTCGACCTTTGAGGAGGCAAAGCATTTCTTTCGCCCGCAGTTGAGTGATTTACACGATCCTTTTCTTATGAAGGATATGGATATTGCCGTGGAAAGAATTGAAGAAGCTATTGCCAACGGAGAGAACATTCTAGTGTATGGCGATTATGATGTAGATGGTACCACGGCCGTTGCATTAATGTCATCTTATCTGTTAAGTTATTATCCTAATGTAGCAACCTATGTTCCTGATCGTTATGATGAAGGGTACGGAGTGTCTTTTAAGGGAATCGATTTTGCCGAGGATAATGATTTCACTTTGATCGTTGCTCTGGATTGCGGGGTAAAGGCAATTGATAAAGTAGCCTACGCTAAAGAAAAAGGAATAGATTTTATTATTTGTGACCACCATAGACCTGGTACAATATTACCAAGTGCTGTAGCTGTTTTAGACCCTAAAAGAGAAGATTGTTCATATCCGTATGATGAGTTATGTGGCTGTGGTGTTGGTTTTAAACTGATCCAGGCATTGGGTTCACGTAAAGGTGAAACTATAGATGATGTCATCTATTACCTTGATTTAGTGGCAACTGCAATTGGAGCGGATATTGTACCGATAACTGGGGAGAATCGTATATTGGCTTATTATGGCTTACAGGTTATCAATCAACAGCCCAGAATTGGGTTTAAAGCTATAATTGATCAAATCAATAAAAAAGAATTGACCATTACAGATGTAGTGTTCATAATAGCTCCCAGAATAAATGCTGCCGGTAGAATGAAGCATGGGCAACATGCCGTAAATCTTTTAACGGAAACCAATATGGACCAAGCCATTCAATTTGCTTCTGAAATTGAAAAGTTCAATACGGATAGAAGAGGGCTGGATCAAGAAATTACGATAGAGGCCTTAGGACAGATTCAAGAAAATGAAGAGCAAGAAGGCTTTACCTCTGTGGTATATAAAGATACTTGGCATAAGGGCGTTATTGGTATAGTAGCATCAAGATTAACCGAAACCTACTATAGACCTACTTTGGTTTTTACCAAGAGCGGCGATAAATTGGCCGCTTCTGCAAGATCCGTTAGAGGCTTTGATGTGTATAATGCCTTGGAAGGATGCTCAGACTATATAGAACAGTTTGGCGGTCATAAATACGCTGCGGGCTTAACTTTATTAGAAGAGCAGTATAATAATTTTAAGCATCAGTTCGAGAAAGTGGTCAAAGAAACTATTGACCCACAAATGCTGATTCCTGAAATTACTATTGATGCGGTTATTGAGCTAAAGGATATTAGTCCTAAGCTAATGCGCATATTAAAGCAATTTGCACCCTTTGGTCCAGGGAATATGTCACCGGTTTTTATGGCAGAAAATCTGCAAGATACCGGTTATGCCAAGGGAGTGGGTAAAGAAGAAGCACATTTGAAATTGTCCGTGGTTCAGCAAGACAGTCATAAAATTGATGGCATTGGTTTTAATATGGGAGATAAGCTATCGTTGGTAACAGGGAGAAAACCTTTTAACGCCGTTTTTTCTATTGACGAAAATGAATGGCAAGGTAATGTTAGTTTGCAATTGAAGCTAAAGGACATTAAATAATAAACATTTGAAGGAACTAGAAAATATCTTAAGAAATAAGTCAAAAATTGAATTACAAGTAATTTCAAAGAAAATAGGTATCTCTGGTTGGTCTAGTCTATCAAAGGAAAAATTAATTAATAAACTTGTTTCAGATAAAGCTATTAGAAAAAGGTTGAATAGTGAATTGGGTATAAAAATAAATATACTAAGAAACCCATGGTTTATAGGGTCGATATTTCTTTTAATTTCCTCATTTATAGTTCCATTTTTTTTTAGTGATAATGTTTCAAAGGATGATTTGAATGTAATTGTTGATACAATCGATAAAAATGAGCAATATGCGAAAGAAATAGAATATTTGGAAAAGTATAAGAGAAAGTTTCTTGAGGACGGAATGACTATTTCCTATAAAGTCTTTGGAGTTGAGAATAATCAATTAGTTGTAAAAGAACAGCTTTTAGAGAACAGTCAAAATTCAACTTATGAGACTAGACTTTTTATTGATTTTGAAAAGCAGCTAATAACAATTGATTTATTTATAACTGATTTGAATTTTCTAAATTCTAAAGAATCTGGACATTTTAGTTTGGAGAATGTTGGACAATTAAGTTCTTTTCCTCTTAAAGAGGACGTCTTCTATAATTTCAAAACAATAAATTTTTCTGGATATTGTACTCGTTTCGTAATGTTAAAAGCTGATCGTCAACAACCAATATTTGCTATTGGAGTTTCCAATTGCGAATCTCAAAATAACTAAAAGACATCAAATGAGAATTGAACATATCGCCATTTGGGTATCTGATGTAGAGGCGATGCGCAAATTCTACGAAAAATATTTTAATGCTGTTTCAGGGGAGAGATACCATAATCCTAATAAAAACTTCACTTCTTATTTCTTAAGCTTTGATGATGGTGCCCGGTTAGAGATTATGCATAAACCAGAAATTGACCCAACTTGTAATATGAACTTTACCTACACTGGTTACGCCCATCTTGCCATATCGGTTGGTTCAAAAAAGAGGGTAAATACCTTGACCGAAGAACTTAGAAAAGAGGGGTTTACTATTGCAGGAGAACCAAGAACTACCGGTGATGGGTATTATGAAAGTGTCATCTTGGATCCTGAAGGAAATCAGATAGAAATCACCATTTAACATTATTATTTATAATTGTTCTAAATAAGATTGTTATTTTTATATAAATATTTACATCTTATGAACGATATAAACCCCATTTATCAGAACGATTTTGGTATTGCCTTTCAATGGAAACGTGATAAACCCCGTGAATCGAACAAAGTTCAGGTGATTTTCAGGGATATTGGGTTACTATTGACCACTAGTGAATTACGCTATTTTTCAAAATGCATTGCACATACCATTGAAAATGGAAAGGGTAATTTATGCGGCGACTGTAAATCAAAGGAATCTTGCAGATCATTACTTTTAAATTCTCCTGCACATCAAATAACTTTTGCCGTAAGCTATCAAGAAGCTATTGAGATTAGAGATCTGATCAACGGCACAATGTTTAGGTTAGAATTGGATTCTTTCTTTGGTGAATTAGGTATTGAATAAGATGCAAAAATCCACGTATCATTAATTACCATATTTGTTGCCTAAATCATATTTGACCATTTTATTAATAAATATCTTTGAGGTCAATTTACCGAAAGCTATATGAGCGTGAACGATCCCTATGCTGCCTTACGATTTAAGGAGTTCAATATTTTTCTATTAGTTCGTTTTGCTATGGTCTTTGCTTGGTCTATGCAATTTATAGTGATAGAATGGCAAGTATACACCATTACCAAAGACCCATTGTCATTAGGTATCATTGGTTTAATGGAGGTAATACCGGCAGTGGGCATGGCGCTTTTTGCGGGTCATATAGTTGATCAGAAAGAAAAACGAAACCTACTAATGAAATGTATATTTGGTTTCTCGGTCATTAGTTTTGGACTGTTTATGTTAAGTCTGCCTTCGGTCTTAGAGACCTATGAAACCAAAACCATTTTATATGGTATTTATGCCTTGGTTTTCTGTGGTGGGTTGGTACGAGCATTTTTAGGGCCCACTATATTTTCATTGATTGCATTGATCGTTCCAAAAAAAATATACCCTAATGCAGCTACTTGGAGCAGTACTACATGGCAAATGGCATCAGTACTAGGTCCGGCATTGGCAGGTTTTTCGATTAGTGTAATTGGCGTGCACTGGTCTATGTGCGTCATTTTCGGATTTTCTTTGTTGGCGTTAACGGCACTTTTCAATATTTCAAAGAAACCAATTCTTAATCCTAAGATTGGAGAACCCGTTTTTCAAAGTTTAAAGGAAGGCTTAACATTTGTATTTAAGACCAGAGCGGTATTGGGTGCCCTTACCTTAGACATGATTGCCGTATTATTTGGTGGTGCCGTAGCGTTACTTCCCATATTTGCACAAGATATACTGCATGTTGGATCAGAAGGTTTTGGGGTACTTAGGGCAGCACCGGCAGTGGGCGCCGCAATAACCATGTTAGGATCAACGAGATTTCCATTGCATAAGAATGCAGGTAAAAAATTGTTGCTTGCAGTATTTGGTTTTGGTGTATGTATGATCGTATTTGGTTTGTCTACCTATTTTTGGCTATCCGTTATTGCTTTATTTTTAAGTGGTGCGGTAGATGGAGTGTCCATGATCATTAGACAGACAATTTTACAATTAAAAACGCCCGATAATATGAGAGGCCGCGTAGCATCGGTAAATTCTATGTTCGTAGGATCATCTAACGAGCTAGGTGCTTTTGAAAGCGGTGTTACGGCAAAGCTAATGGGTACGGTAACAGCGGTGGTTTTTGGGGGTAGCATGACGCTACTTACGGTAGGTCTTACCGCAATTGTTTCTCCCAAGTTTAGAAAATTAGATCTACAGAAAGATGTAGAAAACCATGAAAATTAATGGTTTATAGTGTCATTAAAAAAAGCCCTAATGAAAGGGCTTTTTATATTGTAAGTAGTACTTAAGACTTTCGTCGTAAAGTGGTAGCATTCTCGTAGGTCAGTTATAGTATTGGGAATAAACACTTTATCTAAACTTGTGCGTAAAGATAAAACCAAATTCTATTTTTTACCAATTTTTATGGGAAGTTGATGCAAGTAGTTGCACAATTTTGATATGTGGGACTTGCAAGTATTAGGTCATAAAAAAAGCCCCTAAACTTAGGGGCTATTCTTTTAAGTAACACTTAAGGGTTTAAATCTTCAAGTGGGGAAACTTGTAGGTAATGTGAAGATTTGGGATACAACACTTAAACTAACTAACACTGTAAAGGTATGTTGAAAGCTAAGTTTTATAAAACTATTGTTGTGAACTGCTCAATTCTTGTTGTAAGAAAAGGATTACAAATTAAATGTTGCATTTCATCGATGATTTTGATGGAATTCAGCTGAATTCTTTCAACGAAAGTTTTGAACCGTCAAACTCGGCATAGGTGTAATATTTTATCCAATCTCCTAGGTTGGTGTACATTGAATCTTTCTTTAATTCAATTTCCAATGGCAGATGTCTGTGTCCAAAAATAAAATGATCAAAATGCTGGCTTTCTAATTTTCGTTTGGCATATAGTACAAGCCATTCTTTATCGTTTCCTAAAAATTTAGCATCGTCATCACCGCTGATCAATTTATTGCTAACAGATAGATGTTTTGCCAAACGAACGCCAAGATCGGGGTGTAACCACTTAAAGAACCATTTTGCTACGGGGTTGGTAAACACCTTTTTCATTCTTTTAAACCCCTTATCGTCCGGTCCAAGACCATCACCATGACCAATAAAGAATGATGTTCCGTTAATGGTATATTGTTGTGGTTTATGATAAACAGGTATATTCAGTTCTTCCTCAAAGTAACCATTCATCCAAAGATCGTGGTTGCCAACAAAATAATGTATTTGTATACCTGCATCAGACAGTTCTGCTAGCTTCCCCAAGGTTCTGGTAAATCCTTTTGGTATTACGGTCTTGTATTCAAACCAGAAGTCGAACAGATCGCCCATCAAAAAAATGACTCCTGCATCTTTCTTAACGGTATCTAACCAACGCACAAACTTAAGTTCTCTCACTCTACTTTCTTTCATAGTAGGTGCACCTAGGTGGTTGTCACTGGCAAAGTATACTTTTTTCCCTGCTGGAAGTTCAATGTTCGTCATCAGAATGTAAATATAATAACTGTTTTGCGTACCTAGGGAATACGTTGGTCAAAATAAGTACATACAGGTGTTTGTGAACTTGGTTTAAACAGTTGGGTCTTTTTCGTTCAATACAATTTTAATGGGGAGATGATCGCTAAAACCATTTACGTTGAAGGTTGAAGCGTTTGGTCTACCAAATTTTACAGGTTTTTGGTAAGCACCGGAAGTTAGTTCAGGGTATGCAATAATTTCTACGGTACCCAATTTAAACGGCAAACCTGATTTTTCTGATAAAATACTTTTAGAGATCATAAATTGGTCTAGCATATTATAGGTGTTGCCAAATACAAAAGTACCGATCTGTGCATCTAAAAACCGATGCATTACGTTATAGAAGTACTTTAACCGCACCCTATTGCTTTTAACCAATGCCTTGTTGTTGATGGCCATTAAATAATTGGTTATACTTTTATTGTAAGGGTTGTCATTGAAATCGCCCATTAATAGAATATTGGCATCGCTGCCCTGTTCCTCGTAAATGCGTTCAATCCAATATGATAGGTTTTCCGCGACCATTATTCTAAAAGGCTCGCTTGTTAGCTCACCTCCTGATCTTGATGGCCAGTGATTAAGAATACAAATAAGCTTATTGCCGTTGGCAGTATTTATATGTACCTGAAATAGATCGCGTGTAGTATTTCTTTTAATGATACGAAGGCTAAAGGTCAACTGTTCTGGTCCATATTTGGTCTTGTCATAAATAAGTGCAGTATCTATACCTCGTTTATCATCCCCTTCAGAAATAACAAAACCGTAATTTTTTTGTAATGCCGTGCCCATGGCAGATATCAGCAATTCAATTACATGTTCGTTTTCTACCTCACAAACGCCAAGAATATCCGGACCTTCACCATTATTGAATTTGGAAATGATAGCGGTGAGATTGGCAATTTTTTGGTTGAGAATGGTAGCATCCCAACCTTTAAGTTCGTTCCCTAAATGGTTGTTTAAAAATTCGCTTCTTCTAGGCGAATTTTCAATGTCGAACAAATTTTCAAGATTCCACCAATAGATATGATGTTTGGTCATGTTGCTATATATTAAGGAATTACCCTCAAAATAAAGCAATTTATAATGATGAACGGCATTTGAAGTGTAAAGTTTAGATGAACTTAATTATCACTTGCGTACCACTCGGCAAAAGAGGTATCCGTTTCCTGAAGTTTTAGGGAAAACAAAGAAATATTCTCTGGCAACCTCGATTTTATTTTGGCTGCAAAATCTATCACCATATTTTCACTGGTAGGTTGGTAATCCGCTAAAATAACATTGTGTCCCCTATCGGTCAGTTCTTTGGCCAGTTCTACGTGTGGTGTATTTTTATTGAACACGGTAGCATGATCAAAAATATCAACAATGTCTTCTTTCACTATTTTTTTAAGATCTCCAAAATCTATCACCATACCCAGCTTAACATGGTTGGTATCGGTAATAGGGCTTCCAATTACGGTTACGGATAATTTATAGCTATGGCCATGTACGTTTCTACATTTACCATCATAACCATACAGTGCATGACCGGTCTCAAAGTTAAATTGTTTTGTAATGCGAATTTTGCTCATAACCAATAATTATATGGCAAAGGTAGGGAAAGTATAAACGTATTTATACAGAAGAAATCAATCTAATACAATCTCTCTATTTCCTGTGATTAAGCTAACATGGCAACAGTCTGCTCCCACTTTAAATTCTTGGTTTACCACTAACTCATCATTAATATAACCCTTAAAAGTTAGGGTAGTAGTCTTATTTTGATATTGAATGCGGTGTGCATCACTTATCAGTGGGTATATGCCTTGATCATTGTGGTATTCTTCGGCACTTATATCTTTTGCCAAATTTTCACCGGTTGCAGTGTCTATTACTTCAAAACTATCTAAAACTACGGCATTATCAGATGTATCTTCAATGCTCACGGTAATAGTTACAAAATTTAAGGTACATACCGTTGAGGAACAATCTATTACCTCAGTATCAGGTTCATTTTTATCACTACATGTCAATAAAAAGAAGGATAGAAGTATCAATGTAATTTTTGCGAACATAAAAACGGATTTTCTTAAAAGATGAATAAATACCGATTAGTTGCGTGGTGATACAGCATTACCTTTTGTATTTTCTTTTTGCACGGACTTTATTTACAAAATAAATGACCAAAACAAAAAGTGCAAGAATTGGAAATACAAGGTTACCGTTTAAAAATTGAAAGAATTCCATAATAATGATTTAGAAACAGAACGACAGGCTGTTTCGGTTATTGTTTATTTTTTAAATTTTGACAGCGCGTTGCGGGTAAATTCCGATAGCGCTAATTTACCTGTAATAGATGCGCGATCTGTCAATAAGGTATCCCAATGGTCGGTGCCTTCCCATAAAACTTTCTTCCACTCTGTCAATGCATCAGGATTATAGCTTGCCAATTTATGAATGAAGAAATCAAGTTCTTTGTCCATTTCTTGGGCATTGTCATATACTTTGTTGAACAGTCCTTTTTCTTGAGCCCAATAAGCACTCTTCCATTCCGTAGGGGCTAAAGACATTTCGCCCATAGCTGCATTTCCTATTTTACGGGCAACCGCAGGAGCAATAACCAACGGAGCAATACCAATACTAAGCTCAGAAAGTTTAATTGATGAGTTCACGTTAGAATACACATAGTCACAAGCTGCGGCAAGACCTACACCGCCACCAACAGTTTTACCATGTACACGGCCAACAATGACCTTTTTACATTTACGCATAGCGTTTATCACGTGGGCAAAACCACTAAAGAATGCCTTACCTTCTTCTAAGTTGGAAACCTCTAACAGCTCATCGAAAGAAGCGCCGGCACAAAAAGCCTTTTCTCCCTCAGATTTTAAAAGGATAACAGAAATACCCTCGTTTTCTGAAAGTTCATTAATGGTATCGGTTAGGCGTTCTAAAAGTTCAGAAACAAAAGAGTTACTGGCAGGATGCCCAAATTCTACATGTGCAACTTTACCATCTATTCTTGTATATAAACTTCCATTTTTTCTTGTGGTGACCATAGCATCTTTTTTTGCTCGATAATCGAGACGATTTGCATTAGGGATTGCCCTAAGGTATTGAACACAAAATTACTGATTTTGCAATAAAGGTTTGAATTTGTTTCTAAACTTCCACACTAAAGCGGCACCTCTAATAAACATCCAAACGGTAAAGGCCAGCCATATGCCCGTTAGCCCCCAATTGAGGTATTTACCTAAAAAAAGCATAGGAACAAACCCTAAAAAAGTAGCTGCGAGCAGGGTGTTTCGTAAATATTTCATTTCGCCCAGACCTTTAAAGACTCCGTCAAGCACAAAGGCAATGGTGTTTATGGGCAGTCCTAAAATAATGATATAGAATATGGCATAGAATGCGGATAGCACCAAACTTTCATTGGAAAAAAGGGCACCTAAAGGTTTATAAAAAATACCGGCAAATGCCATAATCACTACACTGACTACGAGTCCGTATTTCGTTATTTTTTTAGCCAATAACCAAAGTGCGTTATAATTTTTTTCTCCTAGCAATCTACCGCCCATAATATTTCCGGCGGCACCAAAACCATCGATAAAAAAAGCTGAGAACAACCAAAGGTTAATAGCAATGGTATGTGCGCCAATATACTTATCGCCTAGTGCAGTTGCTTCCCTAACAGCAAGTATAAGAGCCGTATTCAATGCTATGGCACGAACAAAAAGATTTAGGCTCATAACCACTAATCTACCAAGTTCTGGGTGAATGGGTAGCCTTAGCTTTAGACTAATATCTGTTTTTGTCCAAAGTAGATAAAATGCCATAATGGCCATAATACTTTGCGCCAATAAACTGGCATAGGCCGCACCATCTAAATACATTGCTGGTATAAAGCCATCAATACCGTATACAAAGACGAAGTCGAAAATTACGTTTAAAACAGCTCCTGTAATGGCAATGACCATGGGCCAATAGGTATTTTGTAATCCACGAAATATACCCATTACGGCAAAAACGAATAAGGTCAAGGGAAATCCCCAAACGCGAATACTGTAATAACTAATGCAATACTGCAGTATTTTTCCCGAGGCATTTAGCAACTCAAAAATTTCTTGAATGACAAAAATGGTAGAGAGCAAAATTAAAATACTAAGAGCAATATTGAGGTAAATGGCCTGCGCTGGCAGGGTTTTGACCTCTTCTATTCTACCAGCGCCCAAATACTGTGATATTATGGCGGAAATAGCACTACGTGTTTGCCCTAAAATCCAAATGAGCATAGAAAGAAAAGAACCTACTATACCGGCTGCGGCAAGAGATTCTAGTCCGTCAACCGGAATATTCCCCACTATGGCGGTATCCGTAATAGATAATAAAGGTTCTGCTATACCTGCTATAGTTGCGGGTATGGCCAAGGCATTTATAGATTTAAAATTAACGGAAGTTTTCAAAAAATATAGATTCTATAGTACAAGTTCGTAGCAGTGAAAAGGATGTGCGCTTTGCTTGGGAAAAAAGATATCCTCTAATTTAACATAACCACGTTGCTCATAAAATTTCTGATTTCTTTTGTTTTGGCTAAAGGTATCTAACCTTACTGATAGGGCGTTATTTTTACGTGCAAAGTTTTCGCCAAAATCCATTAATTGTTGTGCAAGGCCCCTGCCTTGATATTTAGGGTGTACCGCTAGTCTATGAACATAGTAGTTGTTGCCGTTTTCTGTTAACCAGGCAACATTTTTATATTCATCGTCCATTACTTGCGATAGTACAATGCAGCCAATAATGGCATCCTCTTCTAAAAGTACATAAAGTTCATTGCGCTCAATATCTTTTTCAAATGCTTTTTTAGAAGGGTATTCCGTTGTCCATTGGTAAATACCTTTTTCTTCCATGGCAATTCTACAGGCATTGGTCATGGTTAAAATTTCGGGTATTTGCGATATCTTTGCAGGTGCTATCATAAAAGCCATTTAATTAAATTGTAAATTTAGAGTTATAATCAATACTTTTTATCATGATGAATATTCTTGTTCCTATAGGGACCTCAACAAATGCGAACGAAACTTTACAATATGCCGTTAATTTTGCAGAAGACTTTGGTGCGGATATTTATGTAATGGAAGTTTTCAACGTCAGTGGAAAAACGGGAACCCTTACGAACGTTACCCAAAAAGTTACTGAGAATTCTAAAGAACGATTAAAGGAGGTTATAGCTACGGTAGATACCAAAGATGTATCTATCAAAATTGCAAGTTTTAATGGCGAGCTTAAAGATGGGTTAAGGGAAATTGATAAGGGTATAGGTATTGATCTTATCATTTTAGCACCTAGAAGTAATGATATACAAGAAGAATATTACCTGGGGCATACCTCTGGGGCCATTATCAAAAGAACCAATATACCTACACTGATCGTCCCTAAAGGAACTGCCTATAAATCATTTGAGAATATATTGGTAGCCTTTAAATCAGGTATTTTAAAAAGAAAGAGAATACTTGATCCGTTAATTGAAATAAAGAACAAGCATAATGCAAAAGTGAATCTTTTAATGGTGAAAACGCCTGGGTATTCAGATGATGATTTAAAGATCAATACGGCGTTAATGGACATTAGTTCACAATTAACCTTTACGGATAATCCAACCACATATCATGGGGTTTTGGAACATTTTCAAGCAAAACACCCCGATTTATTATGTGTTTTTAGAAGAAAAAGAGGTTTTTTTAAGAAATTATGGGAAAAAAGTACCGTTTCAAAATCAGAGTTCTTTGCCCCTGTACCCGTATTGGTGCTCAGTGTAAAGAAAGATTAAATTGTACTTTGATACGTTGTTAAAATGTATTTCCTTTGATCCTCTTGAAAATTGGGGTTTTCACCATGTGAATATCAAGCAATTTTAAGCAATCAATATTTAAGGGGGATTAGCTCAGTTGGCTAGAGCGCTTGCCTGGCAGGCAAGAGGTCACCGGTTCGAATCCGGTATTCTCCACAACTTTAAAGCCTTCACGAAAGTGAGGGCTTTTTTCTGGTTTTATGTAAATAGTGTAATTAAAGGAATAGCGTCCCGAAAGCTTTCGGGAAGGTCACCGGTTCGAATCCGGTATTCTCCACTTAAAGCTTCCATTTTGGAAGCTTTTTTGTTTATTAAGCAATTAATTATCGGTTTAAATCGGTTAGGTTGTAAAAGAATAGAGCGTCCCGAAAGCTTTCGGGAAGGTCACCGGTTCCGGTCCGGTATTCTCCACGATAAAGCTTCCATTTTGGTAGCCTTTGTTTATTTAATTATTTTTAAATATGAACTTCACAACTTATATCATTTATAGCAAGACTTTAAATCGTTATTATGTGGGGAGTACAGAGAATATTGATACAAGGTTATTACGCCATAATAATGGCAACGGAAGTACTTATACCAAAAAAGCAAATGATTGGGTATTGAAATGGCAGCGTGATTTTAAAACTCGATTAGAAGCAGTCTCGTTTGAGCTTCTAATTAAAAGGAAGAAAAGTAGAAAGTATATTGAGTATTTAATCTCAACAGGAATACAAGAATAGAGCGTCCCGAAGGCTTTCGGGAAGGTCACCGGTTCGAATCCGGTATTCTCCACTTAAAGCTTCCATATTGGAAGCTTTTTTGTTTTATTTTTTTCTTATAATAATAAACTGTGCTGTAATTCCCTTTTTAAAATTTAAATATGTAGTATCAGGAACGTTGAGTTTTAAACTATTCAGAACAACAGGGTTTATTCCTCCGGCATTACCCAAACTTTCATTACCAAAAATACCATTATAATCATATAATTCTCCTGAACATTCAACATAATCCGTTGCCATATTTGGTCTGTATGGCCTAAAGGTGTATGATTCATTAATTGTATGTGTTTTATTGTTTTGTACATCAACAAAATTATCGGTATCCACGCTCCAAGTTTTACCATCATCTATGCCGTTCTCATTAATGTCAAGGCGTTCCCCTCCAACCCACATTTTCACCCTTAGTTTACCATTTACCTCTGTATCGGTAAATTGTGTACCTGTAATGTTAACAATGGTTGCTAGATATTCTGGATAGGCAACATCACAATTTCGTGATTGATATTCCGTTGCAAGAACTACATTTGCTGCAGGAAAACCTTCTTTTACATAATTTAATTTATAGGATAAAGGGGAACCGGGAGATTCTTCTGGTGAATAGTTGCCGCCAGCTGCAATATAATCATAAATTTTTTCAAGATTTCCGCCAATAGTTTGGGCCGCACTAGCACCATTGCCTCCAATTATCAATGCCTTAATGTTAGACTCTTCAAGAACATTCTTTGAATCAACATCAAGGTTAAAATCTCCTCCTTTTTCACCCGCTTCTATTGCCGCATTAAAGGCTGTTTCTACTTCCGTTATACTATAATCAGACTCCACGGTATACAATACCATACGACCGTATGTAACAGCTGAAACATAGACAGGGCTTGTGGATCCCAAACTTTCAATACTAGGAAGATCAGTAAAAAGATCGCTTGGAACTTGACCTGGGGAGTCCAAATCAATAGTAAAATATTTTTGAATAAATTTTAGCACGTACTTTTTCTTAACCGTTGTGGTATTGAAATCAAAACTACCCGAAATGTCTTTGGTTTTATCGCGATAATTTGCTCCAAGGGCTATAGATAATTGCTGTTCAGAATAGACTTGAGACTTATCAAATTCTAACTGTGCAGGAGTAGCACCTTTAACTTCAAGGTTGAGCAATTCATTAACACCAGCTCTAACCTCACTCAGCAAATTTGGGTTATTAACAGTTACACTAGTCTTTCCTTTGACATTGTTTAGCGAAATTGACATGGTAATTGGCGCACGATCCTTGTTGATCCTCGCATATTCCCCAGTAGGTATGGTTTCCCCTTTTAACATAGATCCTGGATATATGACATCGGTAGTTGGATCCAACGTGAACAATTCACTAAAACCGGGTGCTCCCTTGAATGTTTGGGTAAAGCATTCAAATTCCGTTGTTCCTTCACGTTCGGGATTGGTCGAGGCGGTCTCAACGATACTCGACTCCTCAGGTTGGTTGAATCCACTTAGATTGGCCACTGCAGAATTAAAGTCATCGGCATCATTATTGGAAAACTGTGGTAAGCTTGGGTCATCAGGAAGTACTTCATCTTTATTACATCCTACAAAGGTCAATAATATTGTACTTAACAATAGTACGCTTATGGTTTTAAAATTTAAATGATTTGTTTTCATAACTTCTTGTTTTTCAGGATTCAACATTCCAAACTTAGAGTAGAAATGATCCCATCCCTAATTTTGTCCATGGACAAAGTATGGACAAGTAACTTGGATTTCGATGAACTACACCATGGACAGCATAAAAAACCTAAAATCATAAAAAATTCAAAAACCCTTTATATTCAACGGTTTACATATTTTATTTATAGCTATGATCTCCAAGAAAGTATAACCTTTTTATGGACAAAGGATTTTTCTAGCAAAGATGCACATGTTTTATGAAGAGAATTATGATTTATCTTAGTGAAAACCAAACCATTGTAATTATGAAAATGAAAATCATTTTTTTAATAATTCTTGCAGCGCCAATTTCAATTCTAGCCCAACTCCAAGGTCAAGAGAGAATAGACAGTCTTAGTCAGGTTTATGAAAAGCAATTGGGGCACAAAGAAAAAGTTGCAACACTTAAAGAATTATTTAATATGCAATTATACAATAATCAGTCAGTCGCAAAAAAAAATGCTCATATGATTTTGGAGCTGTCAAACAATACAGGTTATTCAAAGGGAATTGCCATTGGAAACTATTGCATGGGCAACTATTTTTATATGACCAATGTCAATGATTCAGCTCGAATCTATTATAGAAAAGCCATAGATTTCGCTGAAAAACTAACAGATAAATTACTCCTGACCAATTCCCTTTCCAACCTAGCACAAATTGAGGATGCCATAGGTAATTATGATTATTCCATAAAGCTTAAGGATTCAGTTTCAAATATGTACTTACAAAGCAAGAGTTATCTACAGTATGGTATATCCATAGGGGATATAGCAAATACCTATATAAATAAAGGGGATTACGAAAAAGCAATAATAGGTACGATTAAGGCATTAAAGGTTCTGGATACAATCGATAGAGAACCTTTCCGAAAAGCGGACCTATATCGACAATTAGGAAAGGTTAATTATTATCAAGGAAATTACACCAAGTCTATCGAAAACTTTAATCTGGCCTTAGGGGTGTATGAGGATACTGCCGACAATCTCTATAAAGCTTATACAATGGTGGATATTGGCAATTCTTATGTAGAAATGGAAGAACATGAAAAAGCTCTAGAATATTATCAACGAAGTAAAGCGATTAGCGAGAAATTTGGGTTTGATGATAATACTGCCAATGCCCTTGCCAATATAGGTATGGTCCTTGCAAAACAAGGTAACTATGATTTGGCAATTAAAAATTTACTGAAGTGTGTCGAAATGAATAAAACCAGCAACTCATACTTCAACATTATCAGTGCAATGGGGGAAATAGGGAATGCATATGCGATGAAAGGTGATTTTAATAAATCTATTACCTACTTGAACCGAACAATACACCTTGCTGATTCGATTAGATCCATGGATCAGTTAAAGATGGCTTTACGATATCGCTCAAAAGCTTACGAAATAGGAGGGTTATTTAAAGAAGCGCTGGATGATCAAAGGCAATTTCAAATACTTAGTGACAGCCTTTTCACCTCGGAAAAGTCGAAACAAATTGAGCGGCTTCAAATATCCTACGAGACAGAAAAAAAAGAAGCAGAAATAGTACTTCAACTAGAGGAGATAAAAACACTTAATGAAAAAGCCAAAGTGGATAAACTAACCAAAGGCCTCTATGCCGGTGGAGCCATATCTGGACTGGCTCTATCAGGATTACTTTTCTTTGGGTTTCGGCAACGCATGAAGAAGAATAAGGCCGAAAGGGAAAAACAAGAAGAAATTTATAAGAAGGAAATTGAATATAAACAAAAAGAACTCACGAGCCAGACCTTGCATCTAGTTCAAAAGAACACGTTTATTCAAGAGTTAAAAGAGAATTTGGAGAATATAAAAAATTCGCCAGATAAATTTAAAACAGAATTTAGGCGTATTGTCATGCTATTAAAGAAAGAGAATGCTTCTGACAAAGATTGGGAGGTATTCAAAACTTATTTTTCTGAAGTGCACAACGACTTTGACCAGAAACTAAAGACTTTGTCTTCTGACGTTTCAGAAAAAGAAATTCGATTAGCAGCTTTTCTCAGAATGAACCTGACCACCAAAGAAATTGCAGCCACCTTGAACGTACTACCAGATAGTATATTAAAATCTAAATACCGCCTAAAAAAGAAACTTGGGCTAGATAAAGAAACCGATCTAAACCAATTTTTGAATTCACTTTGATTGTTTACAAACGCTTACTAATACACATTAAAGTATCATCAATATTAACTGGTGGGGTTGAAATTTTGTACAAAATAATACCTGATGTAGGTGCTTTGTACTCTTTAAGTTTTTCGCCAAATTCATTTGTGGTGTAGCCTACAACATTACCTTCTTTAACGGTATCTCCCGCTTTCAGATCACTGTAGAAAAGCCCTGTTTCGGTAGCGCTTAAATAGGTTTGATTGTTGAGTTGCACGAGATTGGCACTTGGCTCGGAACCGTTATCGTACATGTTCAAATGGTCAAGCATATTATAGATTCCATTTTTTATGAAACGTACGGCATCTTTCTGAACATTGCCCAATTTGCCACTTTCAAAGCTCAATGCTATTTTGCCATCTTGTGAGGCTTGCTTAAAAACATATTTTGCAGGTTCATTGTCCTTTAATGTGAATGGATATGAAACAATGTACTCGAACCCACTGATCTCTGTAAGTTTCCTTGCCTTTTTAGTCTGTTCCGGATAATTGGGGTTTTCGTAGAAAAGCGCAAACGGAATCAAATCTTCATTGACACCTCCGCCATGTATATCTATAAAAACATCACTTGCGGGTATAATGTCCGTTGTTATAAAATCAGCTATTTTTTGCGTAACGCTACCGGTAGATTTTCCAGGAAACGTACCGTTTAAATTCACTTGATCATGCGGATTTACTATAGACGTTCTCGAGAAAAAAGAGCTGGTATTGGCAATGGGTATAATAATTAAAGTACCGTTCAATTTGTCAACATCAATTTCTCTCAAGAGCTCTTGTACGCCAACAATGGGTGGATATTCAAACCCATGAACGCCGGCAACAATGGTGAAAACCGTTCCTTTATTTTTTCCCTTTAGTATAGATATGGGCAAGAAGGTTTTGTTATTTCTAGCGTCTTGAAATGCTATGCGTATGTTTTCCTTTAATGGTCTATTAGCGTTGGAGAACACATCTTTAAAAGTGTTTTGGGCTATTGCTGAGCACAGGGAAAAAGACAAGAAAAGGGTAAAGAATAGCTTTTGCATGATACGTTTATTTTTTATGTGATGCGTTTGGCTAGACCAAAGTATTAAAAGACATTATTTAATTACCTATACAACGTTATTTCTCTTTCGAAAAAAGTTCCTACGGACACTAAGTGTTAAATTTGCTATACTAATTTAGAATAATTAAAAATAATTTGTTCTTGTCTAGGTGATGATTTAGATTTGCCGTCTATTTAAAATAAATCTAAATAAAATATAATGAAAAGAGTTATTCTGGCGGTAGGTTTTATCGGTCTAATAGTATTAGGTTGTTCATCAGATGATGATTCAACAACAGAAGTTGTAGTAGACGACGCTATTGAGGCATCATCTGTAATAGAAAACTACGCAGATTTGGTATTGGCCAATTATCAAGCAGCTTTGGTAGATGCAGAAGCTATGAGCGTAGCTATACAAACTTTTGTGGCAACACCAACAGAAGAAAATTTTGAGGCGGCCAAAGAAGCATGGTTAACTTCAAGGGAAAGCTATGGACCTTCAGAGGCGTTTAGATTTGCAAACGGACCTATAGATACGGGTGATACCGAAGAAATTGAAGGGTATTTAAACTCTTGGCCTTTAGACGAGGCATATATTGATTATGTTGAAGGAGATGTTGATGCCGGTATTATAAACAACCTTGCAGATTTTCCAACATTGACAAAAGAGATTTTAACTGGTGAAAATGGTAATGGTGGCGAAGAAAACGTTGCTATTGGTTACCATGCCATTGAATTTTTGCTTTGGGGTCAAGATTTAACGGCACCTTCTGAGAATTTGGCAGGTCAAAGAGCATATACAGACTTTGTAGATGGTGGTACGGCTGCCAACCAAGATCGTAGAAGAGAGTATTTAGCGATCGTTGCAGATTTGTTGACGGATCACTTGCAGATTATTATTGATGAGTGGAGCGGTGACTACAGATCAACCTTTTTGGCTTTGGACGAAGATGAAGCATTGGATAACATCATCAGTAGTATAGCTGAGCTTTCTAGAAGTGAGTTGGCTATTGAGCGTATGGCAGTAGCCCTACAGAACCAAGATCAAGAAGATGAGCACTCATGTTTTAGTGATAACACCCACAGGGACATTAGATTGAATTTGGCAGGTATCGTAAACGTATACACTGGAGCTTACGGTAGTGTAGATGGTAACTCTTTACAAGATTTGATAGAAGAGGCAGATGCGGATCTTGCAACTGAACTAGATGCTTTATTGGCAACCGCGGTTACCGATGTTGATGCAACATTGGATCCATTTGATTTGGCGATCGTTGATGGCGAATCTAGTGTAGAAGGTGCAAAGGTACAAACAGCGGTACAGGCGTTGGTTGCTTTTGGTGACAAGCTTTTGGAAGCTAAGGTTGCTTTGGGTATCAACTAAAAGAAGTCTATAGAGTTGTTATTTAGAGGATTGTATTTTGCAATCCTATATAGGTGAATGGTAAATTAAAACTGGATTTTTTAAATCCAGTTTTGTCGTTATATAAAATGAACAGAATTTCAATAGCGTTTTTATGCTTACTGGGTGTAGTGGTAAGCTCATGTAGTACAGATGAGGTAATGGTTCCATTAATGGCAGAGGAAGGTGAAGAACTTTCGGGCGGTACCACATCATCAAGTAATTTTTCTGCAGAAGCCTTTGGTTTTGCTTCCCCGGATCTAACATTTGATGAGCGTGTAACTTTTGGGGTGGGCAATTCACTCTTTAACCAAAGTTGGGTAACTGCACCGGCATCTACCACTGCAAGAGATGGTCTAGGTCCTTTCTTTAATGCAAGAAATTGTTCTGGTTGCCATTTTAAGGATGGTAGGGGCAGACCGCCAGCGTATGACGGGGAGTTTTCTAGCGGACTTTTACTTCGTTTGGGTATTTTGCAAACCAATGAAAATGGAGAAAATATAGGTGATCCCATTTACGGTACACAATTTCAAGACAATTCTATTTTAAGCGTAGATAAAGAAGGTACTATTATTGTCACCTATACACCATTGATCGAAACGTATGCTGACGGTACAGAAGTAGCTTTACAGGTGCCGGAATATTCGTTTACCGGTCTAAGCTATGGGGGTTTAAGTGCAGCAACAAGAATATCGCCCAGAGTGGCCAATCAAATGATCGGTTTGGGGCTTTTAGATGCTATACCGGAAGCAACTTTATTGAGCTATGCCGATCCTAATGATGCCGATGGTGATGGTGTTTCGGGCAAGATCAATAGGGTCTACGATGTTGAAACGGGTACCCGTGTCGTAGGTCGTTTTGGTTGGAAAGCCAATCAACCTAATATAAAACAACAGGTAGCCGCCGCATTTTCTGGCGACTTGGGTATAACGTCATCTCTTTTTCCTAATGAGAACTGTCCGGATCCTTTAGATTGTGATGATTACCCCAACGGCGGAACACCGGAAATTCCCGATGATAACTTAGAAAATGTCACTTTTTATGCCGCATCTTTATCCGTACCGGAAAGAAGAGATGTAGATGATCAAAATGTGTTAGAGGGTAAAGAGCTGTTTGTAAGTATAGACTGTGCCAAATGCCACATTCCAAAGTTGGAGACAGGCGCCTATGATATAGATGCCTTGGCCAACCAGACTATTCGCCCTTATACAGATATGTTGTTGCATGATATGGGAGATGGGCTAGCGGACGGACTGCCAGATTTTGAGGCCAACGGAAATGAATGGAGAACACCGCCATTGTGGGGCATAGGATTAATAGAAACCGTAAACGGCCATACCAATTTATTACATGATGGTAGGGCAAGAAATGTAGAAGAAGCCATTTTGTGGCACGGAGGTGAGGCTTTGGCTTCAAAAGAAAAATTCAAGGAACTTTCAGCAGAAGAGAGAGATAAAATTATTCAGTTTTTGAATACACTTTAAGATTATGAAAAAGAAAATTTTATGCATGGCGGTGATTATGTTCGCATTTTCATGTGGTAATGACGATAGCGTAACCAATGAAGAACCCACGTTACTGACCGTTGAAGAAGGGCGTAGCCAACAGGTCACAGCATTATATGACTATCAGATCAAAGTAAACCAAGCGGCACATGTGGCCGTTTTAAATAATTTGGTAACCCAAAGTTTAGCTTTTGAGGCTAATGCTACGGAAAGCGAGCTGGTTGCTTTGCAAGAGGCGTGGAAAACGGCATTTTTAAACTGGAAAAGCAATGAAGTATTTAACTTAGGCGCTATACAGAGCTCGTTTATACATACCAGAATTAATCAGTGGCCTACAAATTTTGAGGCATTGGAGGAGAATATTGCAGGTGAAGAAACATTGAATAGTGCCTTTGTCTCTAGCGTAGGAGCAAATACAAAGGGCTATAGCGCCATTGAGTATTTGTTGTTTCATGATACCAATGCAAATATACTTACCGAATTGACCACAGCTGAACATGCTGAAAGACGTATGCAATACCTGTTGGCATTGATAGAGAATTTAGCGGAGCAAGCCGCTTTTTTACAAACCTTTTGGGAAGGGGTGGAGCCTAGTTTTAAAAGCAATTTAGAGACTGGTGTCAATGGTAGTCAAAACCAAGTGGTCAATGCAATAATAGCTTCTTTAGAAGGTATGAAAGGCACCAAGATAGAAGAAGCATTAAATGCGGAAACAGATGCCGTAACCTATTTTGAAGCGTATAGGAGCAGAACTAGTAAAGAAGCCTTGATCGTAAACCTAAATACTTTGTATAATAGCTATTTGGGCGAGTATGAAGGTGAATCTGGTTTTGGGTTAGACGATTATTTGATCGAAGTTTTGGACAGACCTGAAATCGATACGGCATTGCAAGAAGCATTCGTGGTAGCTATGAACGATTTAGAAGCTATGGATGGCGCTATTGAAGATATTTTGGTGTCCGATGTTACCGCACTTGAAACCCTTAGAACAGACCTGCAAACCATTATTGGTCTGCTTAAAACAGATTTCTCCAGTGCGGCCAGTATTGTAGTAACGTTTAATGATACGGACGGAGATTAAAAAGTATCCGTAAAGAAGATAAAACTACATACATAGTTAAGTAGAGCTATTTTAATTGAGGTTAAAGGCAAGGTATTATCACTAAGTGCTTTTAACCTCGTTTATTTTCAGTACCTCGTACTTTGCAATGGGTATTAAAACGTCAAATTTTTCTGCGGAACTCCCTATGTTGTAAATAATTGAGACATCTGCCCGTTAAGGTAGGAAACTACTCAAAACATATTGATATTCAGAAAATTATAATGAAATAGGATAATTTTATATGTGAACGAACACATAAATTAATCCTAATATCCCGAAATTGCCCATGGTCATTGCACCATAAAATTCCATAAAACATAGGGTATGAAAAAGACAGATTTTAGCGATTTAAAAGTGATATATATTAATTGCACACTAAAGAAATCGCCACAGGAAAGTCATACTCAAAAGTTGATGGAAGTTTCAAAAGCGATCATGACCAAAGAGCAGGTTAAAATAGATGAGGTTCGTTTTATAGACCATCAGATTGCAAGTGGTGTGTACCCCGATATGACAGAACATGGTTGGGATGTTGATGAATGGCCAGAAATAGCCGAGCGTATTTTAAATGCCGATATCACAATTATTGGCACACCAATTTGGCTGGGCGAAAAATCATCTGAAGCCCAAAAGATTATTGAACGTTTGTATGCCATGAGTGGCCAGACCAATGAAAAGGGTCAGTATATTTTTTATGGTAAAGTAGGCGGCTGCATTATTACTGGAAATGAAGATGGTATTAAGCATTGTGCCATGGGTATTTTGTATTCCATGCAACATGTAGGCTACTCCATACCGCCGCAAGCAGATAGTGGATGGATCGGTAAAGTAGGACCGGGACCAAGCTATGGCGATACCAAATGGAAAGGCGAAGACCTTAAAGAACCTGTAGGTTTTGATAGCGATTTCACCAACAGAAATACCACCTTTATGACCTATAATCTGTTACATTTAGCCAGAATGATGAAAGACAATAACGGCTACCCCAATTACGGAAACTCTCGAACCGAATGGGATGATGGCAAACGTTGGGAATTTGAAAACCCAGAATATAGATAAGGCTTTAGTTTACAGTAATAAGTTTATAGTATCAAGTATCAAGTACTTAGATGTTACATCTAAAAACACTTACCTAATACTTTGTACTCAGTACTTAATACTATTTTTTTCCCAACTCCCAACTCCCAACTATTTTAAACCTCGGACCTCTCTTTTACAGTACTTTTAAACATAAATGAAAGAAAAATACTACCTTTCTGCTTACTTTGTAATCAATAGCTTAAACATAACGTTTGGTTCAGTTTTTTAAAAAATTTTTATGAAAGCAAAATTTTTCGTGTATTTACTTTTTAGTCTTGTTGTTTTAAACTCATGCTCAAATGAAGAAGACAATGTTTTTATAAATGAAGGATATTGGAGTGGTCAATATACAGGTAATGTAGATAGTGGTAATTGGTCAATAAGAATTGACATGAATAAAACTGTTATTGGAACGTTTACTCCTATTCAGTCATCATATTCCTACCAAATTATAGGAACTATAACCGAAAATGGAGTTTTAAATGCAGATATAAAAACTACAGAAATCGTTGGAGAGTTTAGTGGAACTTTTATAGACGATATTGCTTCTGGACTTTGGACAATAAATGGTGATGACGATAGCGGAAGTTGGACTGGAGTAAAATTGTAAAAAAAAGTTCAGCAGACGATTTTAAAACGGATTTGGAGGATAGACCGAAGACCGCATTTTATGGTTACCGAATAATTCAGAATGTAGTTTTGAATAGCCTTTACGTATGCATTGTACTTAATACTTTGTACTCATTACTTAATACCATTTTTTCTCCCAACTCCCAACTCCTAACTCTTAACTAATTTGCACCTCGAACTTCTCTTTTACGGTTACCCGTAATTTTCCATGGAAGAAAAATACTACCTTGTCGGTCGGTTCTAAAACATTACTTCCCCCTGCCGTTTTGGAATGTTACTATATAATTTAATATTTGGATTTAAAGTAATCTTGTTGCTTTATATCGTTGTTGTGCATCTTTATTAAAAAAAGAAAAATCTCAAGAATGGATGGAGCTTATGTAGCAATAAAAGGTTTTAAATATCAATTTGACCGTTCTATACTTGAAGTATTTAATAACCCGTCAATACCCGTTCGAATAGAACAGCTTCAAGATTATGAATTTGACAATTACTTTGTTCAAGTTAAATATCATGACACAGACTATACAACTCCGCAGCAGAAGCAAAAAATAAAGAAACCTTTATTACAATTATTAGATCAGCATAAGGTAGATAAGTCCAAGAAATTTATTCTTTTTATTTATTTAAAAGGAGTCGCTCAAAACAAGAAAAAGCTTTCCATTTCGGACTTGGACTCGATTCTAGGTAATAAAAAGGATAATTATAGTGCTTCAGAAAAAACATCGTTTGTCCAAAATTTCACTCTAATTCATGCACACGATTTTGTTACACAGTATAATGAGGTAATAGAAAAAATAAAAACACTGTACTCCAAATCCATTGAAGAGGCGGAATTATATTATTCAATAATTTCTAGTTATCTACTAGATATTGTGACTAAAAACGAACCTTCAAAGAAAAACTTAAGAACTTGTTCTAAAAAACAATTGGACAAACTTATTTCAGAAGGAAAAAAAATAGTCTTTAAATCTGCCTTCAATGATGTATTGACTGCTGAGAAAAGAGTTAAACTACTTCATAGCCAATTTTTCAAGAGTCAATTAAATAAAGAGCCAAATGAGAGATTTTTTGTTGTGGAAGTAAATAACCTCACGCACATATCCGTAATAAAGGAATTAGTGCTTACACTTAAAAACAAATGGAGTAAAAACAAAACAAAAACAATTCCTGAATCAGACAGATTTGTACCATATATTTTATTGCATGGAATAGAATCACAAAAACTGATTGAATTAAAGACGGACTTACAAAAAGATGGATATAATATATGTGATGGGTACGATTTTTTTAATGCCCCTTTCAATCTAGCAAGTCTCAAAGTAAGACCAACTTTTGAAAATAAGCTCTTTTTCAAATTCATTAATAAAGCGTCAGAATTAGACCAAATCATAAATCAACTCGATAGAACGGGTGAAATATATCAGTTCTATTTAGAAACACCTTTAAGTATTTCATTTACTCAGAAACACTTGAAATTTCAAGTACAAGAAGTAAATGAAATTAAAAACATAATTTAATGGCAGAACAAAAAGTAAATGGTGAAGTAATAGCAGTTCTTCCCAATAAAGTTAAAATCAAAATAGATGACCTTAATGCTTTTAAAGGCGCCGAACAGCTTAAAGTCGGGTCATACATTCAAATAGCAGATAATGATAACTCTGACATTAAGTTGATAGCAATTATAGAGAGTTTCCTCATTGAAGTTACAGAAGGTGGAGGGAGAAAGTACTTAATTGAAGCTAATCCTTTAGGAACCATTGAAGATGGTGTTTTCAGACGAGGTGGTGATTCAATCGCTTTACCACCAAAAGAGGCTACCACAGCTTCAAAAGAAGATATCAAAGCAATTTATTCTAGCGGAAGCAATGAAAGTAATTATGAGAGATTTTGCTTTGCTCAGCTTTCACATTCATCAAAAGAAAGAATAGATGTTCCTGTTAATGGAAATAGGTTTTTTAATAAACACTTTGCAATTGTAGGTTCAACTGGATCAGGTAAATCACATACCACGGCAAAAGTTTTACAAAACGCTACTCAAGAAAGAAAATCGGATTTTCAAGGATTAAATAATTCTCACATAATAATTTTTGACATCCATTCGGAGTATAACTCTGCATTCCCAGAATCAAATAGCATAACTATCAATGACTTAATTCTGCCCTATTGGTTACTTAACGGAGATGAGTTAGAGGAGCTATTCTTAGAGTCAGGTGATAATAACAATTATAATCAATCATCACTCCTACGGACGCTCATTACAGAGAATAAAATATATAAAAACCCCTCTGAATCCAAAGTGTACTTCGACAGTCCCCTTAAATTTGATATTGATGAAATATTAAATTGTTTTCAAAATTTAAGAAAAGAAACAAAGCATACTGAAAACGATTTAGATATTCAATTTTCAGACGGGGGTAAAATATTTAGATCAGACTCAGAAAAATATCAACATTACTTTAAAAAGACTTACGAGTTTGCTTCTCCAAGACGAGCAAGTAAAGACGCTGGTCATGGAATTTCAAAAGGAGCTTATAGTGATGGGTCAATAGATAAATTTGTTTCCAGATTAAATACTAAAGTGGATTCTCAAAGATTGAGACAATTCCTTTTTGGAGATAAAAGTAAAAATATAAGTTTTGAAGAAACTTTGAGACAATTCTTAGGATATGGCTATGATCATGAAAATAGAAAAAATGCTAAGTCAAATGTTACTATAGTAGATTTAAGTGGCGTTCCTTTTGAAGTTCTCAGTATTACGGTTTCATTAATATCACGTTTATTATTTGATTATTCATACTATTACAAAAAACAAGTTGGTGACAATGATATGCCTTTACTCTTAGTATATGAGGAAGCACATAAATATGTACCAAAAAGTGATTTAGCGCGGTTTAAATCCTCAAGATCTTCAATCGAACGAATAGCAAAGGAAGGTAGAAAATATGGAATATCATTAGCTATAATAAGTCAACGACCTTCAGAACTTTCCGAAACAATATTTTCACAATGCAATAATTTTATTGCAATGAGGTTGACAAACCCTGATGATCAAAATTATGTAAAAAGACTTTTGCCTGATTCCTTAGGATCGGTAACTGACATTCTACCTTCTTTACAATCTGGCGAAGCGCTATTAATAGGTGAAGCAACGGTTATGCCGTCTATAATTCTTATAGATAGATGTGATAATGAACCATCTTCAAACGATATACCATATTTGGAAAAATGGAAGGAAGAATGGTTTGAAAAAGTGGACTTTAAAGGAATCACAAAATCATGGAAAGATTAAAAAAACGAATGCACAAGGATGTGTATAATGCATAGCATCCTGCGGGACGCAACGACACCATACACGGAACGTTAGCGTGGAAACCCTACAAATTTTGAGAAAAATAATAGAAGCATATTTAGCTAAGCTTTTTGAGTATAATAAGAAAAGCGCCCAATATATGGAGGATTTTAAAGCTAATCCTCATTTTAGAACTAGGGAAGAAATAGAGAGAGAAGGTCCAAAATCTAATAGGGTGGTCATTCCAGAACTGAAAACAGGAGAAATAAGTGTGTGTACAAGTCCAGATTTGGGAAATCAGATGCCTCTGGTTTTAGAAAAGTGGTATGTAAAAGTTGGCGATAAGGTAAATTCTGGTGATGTGTTATGTGAGTTAGGGAATGAAGCCGTTACCATAGAATTTGAAAGTTTCTATAATGGTAAAGTAATCTGGATTTGTGAACTTAAAAAGGGCTTGGTTCCAGGAGATGAGCTATGTAAATTAGAAGGTATTTAATATTCTCCACTATCCCACTATCCCACTATCCCACTATCCCACTATCCCACTATCCCACTATCCCACTATCCCCACCAAAAAGTACACAACATTCGAAAATGTGTGTAAGTCCTAACGGCTTCTTCGCATATACCTTTGTCCTATTCTTATAGACATTAAAAAATAGGCGATATGAGTACAACACAATTTGGTAAAAAAGGGTGGACCCCAGATAGAATCAAAAGCCTTAAAGGCAAAACATTCATAATTACCGGGACAACCAGTGGTACTGGTTTTGAGGCGGCAAGAATACTGTTGAAAAAAGGGGCTAAAGTGGTCATGCTAAACCGTAACCCCAAAAAGGTTGCCGATACGTTGTCAACCTTAAAACAGGAACTTGGCAATGCCATACCGGTAAGCAATATAGAAATGGACTTGGCATCATTGGCATCGGTAAGGAAAGCTGCAGGTGAAATACTGAAAACTGTACCACAAATAGATGCCCTAATGTGCAATGCCGCCATTGCGCAAGTACCCAAACAAACATTTACGGAAGATGGTTTTGAAAGTCAGTTAGGGGTAAACCATTACGGTAATTTCTTATTACAGGCTTTGCTGTACCCACGTATAGAAGAATCAAAAGGGCGAATAGTGACCGTGGGCAGTATGGGCTACAATTTGGGCATAAAGACCATACAGTTCAATGATATGAACTGGGATAAGAACTACAGCCCAAACGGCGTGTACAGTCAAAGTAAATTGGCGCAGATCATGACCGTTTATGAATTGCAAGATAGACTTAAGGCGGTGGGCAAAACAGGTGTAAAGTCATACGCATGCCACCCGGGTGCCTCTTCAACATCATTGATTAAGACCAGCGGTAGCTTGTTGACAAGATTTATTTGGCAGATTATGAAATTAACGCCCATGGTACAATCTGCAGAGAAAGGGGCATACCCAGAAATCATGTGTGCCACCGAGCCAGATTTGGACCAATCAGGTTTCTACGGACCAACAGGTAAAAATTATTGGACAGGTCCCGTAGGTGAGTGCAAGCTTGAGCAACATGCCAAGGACAAACCCGTCATGGAAAAACTGTGGGAAGTTTCAGAAGAAGCCGTTGGTTATGAATGGAACGTGTAGTAGTTAACTAATAATGAAATAGGAATAAAATGAAGAGGATAAAAAACATTGGTGTCGTAGTAATGCTTTTAGCATCATTACACGTTTTTTCACAAGAAAGAAACTGGAAAACCGAAACCGCTAAAGACGGTAAAACGGTAGTAAAATACGAATTGGTAAAGGAAGAAGAAGGAACGCATTTTTATTACGTTGCCCAGACCACTGCCAACATAAGTTTAGAAGCGCTAGATGCCTATTTTTCAAATACGGCCAACCATAAAAATTTCTTGGAGAGAACCCCGGTAACCCAAGAGATAGAAAAAGTGTCGGAAAATGCATGGTTGGCCTACTATTATTTTGATGCTCCTTGGCCCATGGCAGATAGTGATATTGTGATAAAAATCAATAGGGTAAAGCAAGAGGATAAACTTGTTTTTACGGCCATAGCTGCTGCAAATGATTACAAGAAGGAAGATGTAAAAAGAATGACGGACTATAAAGTTGTTTATGAATTTGAAAAGGTAGACAATACAAGTACTAAAATCACCTATAATGCAGATTATGTTCCGGTGGGTTCGGTTCCTAATTTCTTGGCAAAAACATGGTTTCCAGAAGGTCCGGCAAAAATTGTAAATAATATAGGGTCTAGGAAATAGACAAAAACAATAGATTAAATTTTAATTTAGTAGAATAGAGCAATTAAATCATAGAGACATGGATATATTAAAAGCGGCAACAGATTGGGCAAAGGCAGAACTATTTTCAACTCCGTTCTTCATGCTCTTCGGTCTGGCTTTTTTAGTGGCAAGCTTGGGGTTTTGGCAATTGGGTAAAACAGATATCGCCAGAGCGTATATAATTCCTACATTGGTAGCGGGCAGTTTACTTTTAATCATTGGTGTTGGGTTGTTTTTTACCAATAAATCAAGAATTCCCCAATTTGAAAAAGCCTATCAAACAGATGCACTGGCGTTTGTAGCATCAGAATTGGAACGCGCCGAAGCTACCTTAAAAGAATACGATACTATTGTCTTTAAGGCGATACCCATTATAATCATAGCTTGTGCCATAGTACTGTTGTTTGTAAGCACACCGGTTTGGAGAGCAAGTATGATTACCGCTATAGCTATGTTGGTCGCTATCCTGTTGGTAGATGGTACCGCTCATGCCAGAATAGATGGGTATAATAAAAAATTACAATTGGCAGCTAAAGAAATGAACAAGTAGTATGCAGCATTTTAAAACATTATCGTCCTATATAGCGTATTTGGAACTACCTGGTCCGGAACATCCTATGTTGAGTGTATTTTCGGCAACGGGAGATGGTTTTTTACCTTGCCCCAAGGAAAGTTCGCCACCCATTACCAATGATTGTTATACTATTAGTTTTAAGAAGTTTGTACAAGGTAATTTAAACTATGGCCGTACAACATACGATTTCAATAACGGAGCGCTATTTTTTATTGCACCAAGGCAAGTGTTGCAATGGAACGAGGCAGCGGTATTTGAACAAAAAGGGTTTTCGATCAGCTTTCACGAGGACTTTTTAAAAGGGACAGAGTTGGCGCATCAGATCAAAAAATATGGTTTCTTTTCGTATTCGGTCAATGAGGCATTGCACCTTTCACCAAAGGAAGAAAAGCAGATAGAGTCCATTGTCGAGAATATTGAAATTGAATATCAAAACAATCAAGACGAGTTCAGTAAGGACATTATTATATCTCAATTGAGCACCCTGTTGAAATACGCCAATCGATTTTATGAGCGTCAATTTTTAAACAGAAAAGAACTTTCTACGAGTTTGTTAGAACAGTTTAATACGCAGTTGTTGGAGTACGTAGAATCTGGTCAGCTACAGGAAAATGGTATACCTAGCATAGAACAGATTGCCGATAAAATGGCAATTTCGCAACGTTATCTAAGCGATACCTTAAAAAAGGAGACCGGTAAGACCACCACGGAACATTTGCAGTTGTTGTTAATAGATGAAGCAAAGAATATGTTATTGCATCCCAGTAAAAGTATTGCTGAGGTTGCGTATGAGTTAGGTTTTGAATATCCGCATTATTTCTCAAGGTTGTTCAAAAAGAAAGAAGGTATTAGTCCAACGGCTTATCGTGAAAAGTTTAGTGTGAATTAGATACTTCCATTACTATTAAAGGGAAAAGACTACAAAGCCCTAGTTACATCTGTAATGAGGGCTTTGTAATTGATTTATGTTTAACAAGATGATGTTTTATTCTTTCACCAATTCCTTGCTCAATTCCTCTAAAGAAACTCCTTTGGTTTCCGGCATTTTGGTCATTGCCCAAATAAGTTGCAATACCATCATTGCACAGAAGAAGTAGTAAATATACCAAACATGGTCTTTAAGAACACCTTGGGTAGCATCTAGGAAAAAGGGAGTGATCAATGTAATGATCGCGGCAAATACCCAATGTACACTAACACCCCAAGACTGCCCGTAAGCACGAACACTGTTAGGGAATATTTCTGATATAAAGACCCAAATTACCGCACCTTGCCCAATGGCATGAGAGGCAACAAAAGTACAGATGAAAGTAAGTGTAAGGGTAGATCCCAAATCCATTTGAAAACAGAGACCCACCATAACCAAACTAATAATGTAGCCTATAGAACCAATAATAATCAGTTGTCGTCTTCCTAGTTTATCCAACAAGCGAATTCCAATAAAGGTGAATACAAGATTTACGATACCAATGGCGATCGAGTTGAAAAGAGACTCTTTACCGCCTAACCCGGCTTGCTCTAAAATTTCAGGGGCATAATACAGTACAAAGTTGATACCTGATAATTGATTAAAGAATGCTATAAAGAAAGCGAGCCAAAGTACTTTTGAGTATTTCTTTTGAAAAAGGCTTTCACTTTTGGTGCTGTGCTGTACATCGGTCTTAATCTCTGCCAATTGTAGCGCGGCCTTTTCTTTAGAGTGTATGATCTCTAATATTTTTAAGGCACCTGCATCATCCTTTTTGTGTAAAGCCAACCAACGCGGGCTTTCAGGTACGGTAAATACCATTGCGGTGTAAATGAAAGCGGGTATGGCTTCTACACCAAGCATCCAACGCCAATCATTTGAACCATCAAAACCTTTTAATAACCAGTTAGATACAAAGGCGATCAAAATACCGAATACCAACCAAAATTGGTAAAGTCCGCCAAGCTTTCCACGATTCTCCTTAGATGTAATTTCAGAAATGTAAATAGGAGCGGCAACCGAAGAAATACCGACACCTACACCACCAATGAAACGAAATAGGGAAAATGAATATGGATCTTGCGCCAAGGCAGAGCCAAGTGCGGAGACCAGAAACAGAATACCTACCCATAACAGCGTTTTCTTACGCCCTAGGTTTTTGGTGGGAATGCCACCAAAAAGAGAGCCTACTACGGTACCCCAGAGTGCCATACTCATGATAAAGGTGCCGTGAAATAAAGGTGATGTGTTCCAAATTTGTTTAATAGGTTCATTTGCGCCGCTGATGACAACGGTATCAAAACCAAATAAAAATCCTGCGAGGGCCACGGTAATGGACCATACGATAATTCTGTTCATTGTTGAGTGTTAAGTTGTACTTAAATATAACGAATGAAAACCGTTAATTCTTAATCTTTACGAACAAGAAAAAAATATAAGATTTGGTAACTTGTGGTCATCTAAAAATGAAACAATGAAAGATTTAAAAAATAAAGTAGCTTATATAACAGGAGGCACTAAGGGAATAGGCTTTGCCGTAGCACAAACATTATTGGGTCAAGGCATGAAAGTGGCCATTAGCGGTAGGTCTCAAGAAAGCGTAGATCAGGCGTTAAAAGATTTTAATAACGATAATGTTTTAGGAATTGTATCTAATGTCGCTAAACTTTCAGACGAAGAAAATGCCGTAGCAAAAATAACGGATAAATGGGGTCAAGTAGATGTTGTTCTTGCAAATGCCGGTGTTGGTAATTTTGCACCCATAGATGAAATGACCGAAGAACAATGGCACCAAATGATAGATGTAAACCTTAGTGGTGTTTTTCATACCCTAAAAGCATCTGTAGCGTCCCTGAAGAAAACAGAAGGATATTATATTACCCTAGCAAGTTTGGCAGGTACCAATTTCTTTGCTCAAGGTGCCGGGTATAATGCATCAAAATTTGGTGTGGTAGGCTTTACACAAGCGGCAATGCTAGATCTTAGACAGTACGGTATAAAAGTATCTACCATAATGCCGGGTTCTGTGGCAACACATTTTAACCATAATGAGCCAGGTGATAAAGATGCATGGAAAATACAGCCAGAGGACATTGGCGAATTGGTGTTAGATTTATTGCAGATGAACGAAAGAACCTTACCTAGTAAAATAGAGGTAAGGCCAACAAGACCGGACAAGAAATAAGTTTAGACTTCTTTTTCAGAAAAAGGAATGTCGGCATTACAGATTTCTGTAATTAACTGACCAAGTAGCTGCTCGAAATCAGAAATGACCTCATTTGTAATAAGGTGATTTTTGGGTCCTCGGGCAGTTTCTTTTTGTGCGAACAACAACGTACCATCGGCAAAATTCTTCAAAGAGATAATACCTGCTTGAATGGTTAAGTTATCTGCAGGATGCATTTTAAAAAACATTAATCCGTAGCAAAGCAATTGAAAAGCCTTGCTAAACTGATATTCTTCAGTAAGTACGTCCCAATCCATTAATTCAACATTTCGTCGTTCTACCTTACCTGTTTTGTAATCTATGATACGGGTAACGCCATCAAATTCATCAACACGGTCTAATTTTCCTTTTAAGGTGATGGGGAAGTCCAAACCGACAATTTCCAGGGGTACTGATAGTGACTGTTCCAGTGCAATTATTTTAATGCTATGGTCTTTAATAGCGGCTATTTCTGCATCTATAAATGTTTGAATGTACTTAAGGATGACATGAAAAGAAATATAGTTTTTACCAGAACTGATGTTCCCTTCCTTGTACGTTTTTTCAAAGTTACGGGCTACCGAGGTAGTTACATTTTTACGGATATCGTTTAGAGACTCTTTGGTAAGGGTTGTGCCAATTAAAGGTGTATATAACTCTTCTAAGCTATCATGTACAATAGTACCAAAAGTATTGGGGGCAAGGGTTTCTTCAACCTGCATGACCTCATTGATATTCAATAGATTCTGCTTATAGAAATCAATTGGGTTTCTAATGTAGTTGCTCAAAGAGCTTGGTGAAAATCCTTTAGCGGCTTTTTCATGAATAAGTTGTGTAAGCGTAGTTGTCTTTGCTATCTGCTCAATTTCTTTGGCAATAGGTTGTATGGTAGGTGTGGCTATGACTTCTTTGATATCGCTTCTGTTATCATCCGTTAGTAATTGGGTGATCAACCTACTACGTTCTCCACCTTCTAAAGCATCTGGCTCAGTATTATATAAGATGTATACGTTTTTGGCACGCTGTAATAATCGATAAAAGTGATAGGTGTACACCGCATCTTTTTCTTTGTAAGTGGGTAATCCGTTTTTCGTCTTTAAGTCGAACGGAATAAAGGAATTATTGGATTTTCCAGACGGCAGCACACCTTCGTTTACTGACGTGATGATAATGGTCTCAAAATCCAACAACCTACTTTCTAGCATTCCCATAATCTGTATGCCTTCTATAGGGTTTCCTTGAAAATCTAAGGTTTCTGAGCTTAACAACTGTTTAAAAAGGTGTTTTAAACTTTTTAAATTGTTTATGTAGGTAAAATTGTTGCAAAGATCCTTGAGCTGATTGAACAAGGTATAGAATTTATATAACTGCTCTAACAATAATGAATTCTGTTTTACCGCCTCTATGCTTCTCATAGAAGTGATTAAGGCTAGAAAGTTTTCTAAAAGTTTATTGGGATCGTTGCTGATCTCTTCAAACAATAAAGAAACAGTGGCATGCTCCGGTAAAAGCGCATTTATTTGTCCATGGTTGATATAGGTCCAATTATTCAACTTTATTTTTGAAATTAACTGGTGGGTTGAAACCTCATTTGCATCGAATAATATGACAGAATATGAATGCGTCAAAAGATTCAATAGGTGTTTATAGAACCAGCCACGATCTGTTTTTTGTTCATGAAATTCTATGAGGTTTATAAAAAAACTTGCTAGGGTAGTAGATTCTAGCTTTTGACCCATGGTAATATTCGTTGCCGGAATATGATCCGGTATAGAATTTAATAGGGGGTTTAATAATTCTTCATTACCGAGAACAATGGCGGAGTTTTGCAATGTTTCTGGTGCGTTACCTTGAATGTGATTTAAAATATCACCTACGTAATTCACCTGGGATACATTTTTGGGTACACCAATAATTTCTATGTGCTTATCAGTATTGTAGTAATTGGTTAGACCGGCAAGGGGTTTGTCTTTTAGAACATTCCATGTTTTTTGATACTGGCGTATAAAGTATCCGGCATCATGAATATTGTCTTTTAGAAAATAAGGATCAATATCCCAATAGATAGCTGCATCTGTTTTTTCAAGAATGGTTTGTATAAGAATACTTTCAGCAGTGTTCAAGGCATTAAAGCCAAGAAAAATATGTTTCTTGCTGTTGGATTCAAGATAACCAGAAAGTTGGGATACCGATGTTTTGTATATAAGACCTTGATGACCTAAACCTTTTTGTATGAGGTTATTATTGAATTTGGTATAGATTTCTTCAAGGTGGCGCCAAAAATGAAGGTAATTTTCGATCATTTCAGATTTGTCGCTGTTCAATGACCAATGATTTACCTCTTGTATAGCGGCAACATTTTGATACAGACCAGTGGCATCTACTAAGTAGCGATCCACTTCATTAAAATCTTGTAATAGTATTTGTCCCCATTTCAAAAAAGAATCAAAAGATTCTTTTTCATAGTCACCAACGCTCAAGTAAGCATTATATAGTTCAAATAACTGGGTAGTAGTATTGGCGGTTACCAGGTTGGATACTTTTTCAATGAAGTCTTCAATACTGTAGATTTCAGGAGCAAGTATGGTTTTGGTCAATGATTTGGATAGTGCTTTCTTAAGAAAGACACCAGCCCGTTTACTGGGTAGGATAAAAATGGTATTGGCAATGTTGGAATTGTGTTTTAAAACATCCTGTACTACATCTTGTATAAAGCTCTGCATGATGTAAAAATAAAAAAGCTCCGCAATATTGCGGAGCTTTTATTTTATTAAAACACTTAGGTATGTTTTTTACTTATTTTACTAAGTTGATTTCTACCCTTCTGTTTTGAGTTCTACCAGCTCTAGTGTTGTTTGTTGCGATAGGCTTAGACTCACCGTAACCAACTGCAGATAATCTGAACTCTTCTATTCCTTTGTCAACTAAGAATTCTTTTACAGAAAGAGCTCTTGACTCAGAAAGACTTTGGTTTAATTTTTCGCTACCTACGCTATCAGTGTGACCTTCAACAGTAAATTTAGCGTTAGGGTATTCTTTAAGGATAGTGATAATGTCAACCATTACTGAAGTAGACTCAGCTTTGATAGAAGATTTACCAGTATCAAATAAGATAGTTCTAGCGTAATCGTTCAATTGCTTTTGAACTTCTTCAGTTACTTCAGGACAACCAGCGTTAGCTACAGTACCAGCAACTTCAGGACATTGATCGTCTTTGTCTAATACACCGTCACCGTCAGTATCAGGCCATGGGCAACCTTTGTTCTCAGCAGGACCTGCTTCAGAAGGACAAGCATCATCTTTATCAGCAACACCGTCACCGTCAGCATCTGGACAACCAGCTAAAGCAGCAACACCAGCTTCGTTAGGACAAGCGTCATCTTTGTCAGCAACACCGTCACCATCAGCATCAGGACATCCGTTCATTTCTTTAGAACCAGCTTCGTTAGGACAAGCATCTTTGCTGTCTTCTATACCGTCACCGTCAGAATCTGGACAACCGTTGAATGCTTCAAGACCAGCAACTTCTGGACAAGCATCATCTTTATCGTAGATACCGTCACCGTCAGTGTCAGTACCACCAAACTTAACTGAGATACCAGCTAAATGTTGGAAATGAGGAGCTAAGTAATCTTCGAAAGCATGCTTATAAGAAGATTGTAAAGTAAGACCTAAGTTCTCAGAGAACCAGATGTTAAGACCAACACCACCGTTTGCAGTACCAGCACCGATTTCATCGATCCAAGTATAACCACCACCTATTTCGATGAATGGGTCAAGAACAGTTTGTCTTTTTATGATATCATATTTAATTGTACCATCTATAGCGTAGTGAGATAGATCGTCAACACTAACGTCACCTAATTTGCTAATTTTGTTAAGAGAACCTCTAGCTCCAACAGAGAAACCATCTCCTATAGATTTAGATACTCCTACATAAGAAATAGAAGGTAAGATATTCCAGTGATCGTTTGCATTGAAGAATTCATTACCGAAAGAACTTACATCCGAAGTTGGATATACGTCAATGGCATTAACCCCAAATTGCACTTGCCAAGGGTTATTCTCGTCTTGCGCTTGTATGTTGTTGATACCTACAACAAGTAGTACAACAACCAATAATTTGCTAAGATGTTTCATGTTCAAATTTTTAAGTTTAAGTGTTTATTAGCTGCAAATGTAACTTGTTAAATATTATTAACAAAATCAATTTCCTATTTTTTTTAATGCATTTAATAGATTAAATGGTGCATTTAAACGATTTTTAATTCCTTGCCTACCTCTGTGAATGCGGTAATGGCAGCGTCTAAATGCTCTTTTGAATGCGCGGCCGAAAGTTGTACCCTAATACGAGCTTTGTCTTTTGGAACAACAGGGTAGAAAAACCCGATAACATAAATGCCTTTTTCCAAAAGCTTATTTGCCATTTCTTGAGATAGTTTGGCATCATATAACATTACCGGTACAATGGCAGAATCGCCATCAACAATGTCGAAACCTGCCGCTATCATGCCTTTTTTGAAGTGTGCAGTATTTTCTTGCAACTTATCTCTTAAAGAAGTGTCGTTCTCCAACATATCAAATACCTTTATAGAGGCACCTACAATGGCCGGTGCCAAGGAGTTTGAAAATAGGTAAGGTCTAGAGCGTTGTCTCAATAAAGTAATGATTTCCTTTTTTCCTGTAGTATAACCGCCCATGGCACCACCTAGGGCTTTGCCCAGCGTTCCGGTTATAATATCAATTCTACCCATTACCCCTTTTTCTTCTAAGGTACCTCTTCCTTTTTCGCCTATAAAACCGGCTGCATGGCATTCGTCTATCATCACCAGGGCATCGTACTTATCGGCTAGATCACATATTTGGTCCAGCGGGGCAACAATGCCATCCATGGAGAATACACCGTCCGTAACAATGATCTTAAAACGTGCCCCGTCCTCGTTTGCCTTAATAAGTTGTGCTTCTAGATCTGCCATATCACTATTGGCATATCTATAACGTTTTGCCTTACATAAACGAACACCATCTATGATTGAGGCATGGTTCAATGAATCTGATATGATAGCATCTTCTGCGGTAAGCAAAGGTTCAAATACGCCACCGTTGGCATCAAATGCAGCAGCATATAAAATAGTGTCTTCGGTACCATAGAAATGAGCTATTTTTTGCTCCAGTTCTTTATGGATGTCTTGTGTGCCACAAATGAACCTTACAGATGACATACCAAAGCCATGGGTATCCATAGCGTCTTTTGCCGCTTGTATAACCTCTGGATGTGATGATAACCCTAAATAATTATTGGCGCAAAAATTAATGACCTCTTGCCCGGTATTTATTTTAATGACGGCATCTTGTGGAGAAACAATAATTCTTTCCTCTTTAAAAAGTCCGTCCTTTTTAATCGTTTCAATTTCTTGCTGTAAATGTTCTTTGATTTTTCCGTACATATTCCTTCTATATATAATCTAGTTCTATTTCAGTATTAATATACACAATGATTTTGTGATCAATGGTGTAGCCCATATTTGAAAAACTTTGGGCATAGGCGTTCACCTGTTGGTGATAGTGCTTATTGCGTTCACCGGTTTTATAATCTATAATGGTTGCATGGTTATCTTTAAGCACGACCCTATCTGGTCTTTGGGTAGAACCGTCTGCCATTAAAAGATCTCTTTCGTTCAGCACCTCAAAATCTTGACTGTAAAATTGCGATAAATCTTTATGATAGATGACCTTTTTTACAACTTCCTTTATCTCATTGACTTCTTGTTCCTTGATCAGACCTTTTTGTAATGCCAGTTGCATGGCTCTTTCCAGGTCTTTTGCGGTATGGATGGCACCCAGTATAAAATGTATAACATTACCTTGATTAATGGCAATATCTAAACCTTCATCCCAAAGGGTTCCTGCCAGGGCCAGTATTTTAAAATCTGCCCTGTCTTTATTGGTATATATATAAGGTATGGTCAGAGGATCGTTATCCATTTCTTTTTTGGCTTGGTTAAGTGGGAACTCACCAAAATGGTAATCTAATTTATCTTGTTGGTACGCACCAATGCTTTTTAGGAAATGAATGAAAAGCCCAGAGTAGTAATTGGTATTGTGTTCCCCTTTCTTATCAAGTTTGTTTTCGCTAATTATGAAAAGTGCTTTTACGGCTCTGGTTAAAACAACATATAAAAGGTTGAACGCATCTAACTGTAATTTTTGGTGATCAAGGGAATACAACAAGGCTTCGGTTTCTCCGTATTCTTGAACTTCCTGTTTCTTATTGATCAGTATTTCAGAAAAGCCAAGAAACTCATCTTTATCAACCGGCAGCCATAATTTAGGGTCTATTTCTTCAAATATGTTTGAATTTGCATAGGGGAAAATGACCACTGGAAACTCCAGACCTTTAGATTTGTGAATGGTCATTATCTGCACAGATTCAATATTTTCCGGTGTGCTAATGCTTGCCGAATGTCCTTTTTTGTCCCAGTAATCTAAAAAAGACTGCATATCTGAGCCAAATTTTTGCTCTACATCAAAAACAAGATCCATAAAAGCAGTCAAGTGAGCATCTGAAGTAGGTATAAGGTCAAAGGTTTTGATGGCATATGACAATCCATCATAAACAGATGTTTGTCTTAATCTAGAAGAATCAAAGCCGTAAACGTTTAGGAAATGGTTGTTTAGATTATCTAAGTTCTCATAAATATAAGCGTGTTTGTCAGCTTTGTTTTCAGAAAGGAAATGAAGTAATTCATATTGAATTTCCAATTCCGAGGGTTGTACCAAGTGCCTAATTAGCTGTACAAGAAAAATAACCTTTTTGCTCTCGCTCAACAATAAAGAGTCTGAGGAAACTACCGGTATATTATGCTGCATCAACTGATCTGCAAGCAATAGACCGTGTTTCTTTTTTCTGATAATAATGCAGATGTCACTATAGGTATAACCTTGTGCTAGACATTTTTGAATGGTCGCTAAAGTGGTTTCGGCATAAAGCTCATCGTCATCATCTTCCAAAAGAGATATATGAACATAGCCACCTTCTTTATGGTTGATTTCCTGTTGGTTGCCTATTTTAAAAAATTCTTGATAAACCTCATTTTCCAAAAAAGGACTCACACTTTGAAAGAAGTTGTTGTTGAAGTTAATGACTTCCGCGTAACTTCTATAATTCTTTGGTAACGTAACCAAATCAGATGGTACGGTAAAAGGATGTGTTTTATGGGTCGCCAATTCTAAAAATTGTTCGGCCTTACCGCCACGCCATCTGTAGATGGCTTGCTTGGGATCACCCACAAGAAATAGAGAACCCGTATTGCCTAACTCATCTTGACCTTCCATGGCATTCCCTATAAGAGGTATAAGGTTTTCCCATTGCATTTGCGAGGTATCTTGAAATTCATCAATAAAATAATGGCGGTATTTTTCTCCTAAGCGCTCATAAATAAAAGGGGCAGGTTGATCCTTTACTTCCTTTGCAATTAATGTGTTAAATTCAGATATGGATAACTGATCTTTTTCTTCTTGAATGATTTTTAGTTCTTTTTGAATAGCGTTCAAGAGCGCAAAAGGAACAATGTTTCTGTTAATGTTGGCAAACAGCCCTCTTTTGTAAATAAGTTGCTTTATAGTTTGATAATAAACTAAAAGTTGAGGAGCTAAATCAATAGGGGCATTTTTTACCGTGGCTTTTAGAATTTTACCTTCAATTAAATTGTTTTCTAGTTTATTGTTGTAAAGTTGAGTTGGTGAATAGTTGCCGGCAATTATTTTTTTAAAATGATTGGGTAAGGTTTCCCTTGGAAAATCTTTAAAATCCAATCCGGCATTGGTAATGAGTTCAAGACAAGCTGTTGCAAGTTCCTCAACTTTTTTTTCAATATCCTTAGTTTGTTTTTTAAGGTGATTTTGAAGTTTTAAAAAATCACCTAACTCAATAGCATTTAAGCTCTTTAAATGTGCAGCATTGTTTTCGTCGAAAATTAATTTTCCGATTTTTAAAAGATCAAAACCAATGTCCCAACTTCTATCGTCCTCTATTTTTTCTAGTGCAAAATCTAAAAGAACCTTGGTAAATTCAGGATCTTCACCAGCTTTGCCTATGACGCGCTCTACGGCTTCTTGTAAAAGCAGATCCACATCTAGAACCACTTCAAAATTTTGAGGGATCTTTAAATCCTTGGCGAATGTTCTAATAAGCCTATGGGTAAACTTATCTATGGTAGAAATATCAAAGAAGGCATAGTTGTGCAAAATTTGCTTTAAACGCAGTTTGCTCAAAGCGGGCAATTCTTCAAAAGTATAATCGGTCTCGTTCAGTATATCTTTGAACAATGGAGCTGCATGGTCCATAGAAGTCGTTTTTGAAAACTCAAAAAGACTGTTAAGAATACGATGTTTCATTTCATTTACCGCCTTATTGGTAAAAGTGATCGCTAATATTTTTCTGAAATTTTGAGGAGAAGCCAGTATAATCTTCAAGTACACCTTGGCAAGCGCATACGTTTTGCCTGATCCGGCAGAAGCATTATATATGGTAAACGGATTATTAGACACTGATTTTTACTGCAAATTAAGGATTACTGTACAGTTCTTAACAAATTATTACGTGAATATAAATGTTAAAATCCGTAACTTTGAAATACAATTAATATAAATCTAAAAACACATAAATTATGGCTTTTGAATTACCAAAATTGCCTTACGCTTATGACGCTCTTGAGCCTCATATTGATGCAAGGACGATGGAAATACATCATACAAAACATCATAACGGATATACAACTAAGTTAAATGCCGCTATTGAAGGTACAGATCTTGAAGGAAAATCTATTGAAGATATCTTAACAGGTTTGGATATGAGTAATGGTGCAGTTAGAAACAACGGAGGTGGTTTTTATAACCACTCATTATTCTGGACTATATTATCACCAAACGGTGGTGGTAAGCCTAGTGGAGAATTAGCATCTGCTATTGATAGTGCTTTTGGTTCTTTTGAAGAGTTTAAAAGCAAGTTTACTGCTGCTGCAGGTACTAGATTTGGTTCTGGTTGGGCATGGTTATGTGTTCATGAAGGTGGTAAAGTAGAAGTTTGTTCTACACCAAATCAAGACAATCCGTTAATGCCAGGAGTAGAATGTGGTGGGCAACCTATCTTAGGATTAGATGTATGGGAGCATGCATATTACCTAAATTATCAAAATAAGAGACCAGATTATATTGAAGCGTTTTTTAATATTATCAACTGGGATGAGGTATCTAAACTTTATGCTAGTAACAAATAAGGAAAGGTAAAGTAAATCCTAACTAACTTGTAGGAAACCACTTATGAAAATTTCATAGGTGGTTTTTTTGTTTTTAAAATAGAAAAGGGCGGAGAAGTCTCCACCCTTTTCGTCCCAAATCTTACCATAAACTTAACCTACTTATGCTATGGCGATACTAAATTACTGGTATTGAGTAAATAAAAAAAGGAATTTTAAGAAAAAAATTCACTTTTATTTATGTCGTGTTATATTTCTCTTAGTGAATTATGATAGATAACAGCCTGAAAGTAAACTAGGTTGCATTAAAATAAAAAGACGGAGCATAGCCCCGTCTTTTCCCCAAATCTTACCATGAACTTAACCTACTTATGCTATGGTTCTGTAAATATAAATGATGTTAGTGTGGTTGGGCAAGCTAATCGATGTACGTCGTAAACCTAGGTTGTACTACTATTTTAGATGAAAATGATACTTAGGTAACGAGAGCTTTGATGAAATAGGGTCAAAAATAAAAAGACGGAGCATTGCTCCGCCTTTTTCCCCAAATCTTACCATGAACTTAACCTACTTATGCTATGGTTCTGTAAATGTAATATGCTTAACTACAATTGAAAATAGTACTAGTTAAACGTACCGTTAAAACGTTAAAGGGGGCTTTGTGAAGAATTGGATTACAAAATAACAATCTGTAATCTGTATAAAATAAAAAAGGCGGAGAAGTCTCCACCTTTTTTGCCCCAAATCTTACCATGAACTTAACCTACTTATGCTATGGTAGCTTTAAAAGTAAACAGGGTTAAGTCAAAACGACTATTGAGTCGTTAAAATGCTATATTCGTCGATGAAATACATAAAAAGTGTGCATTTCATCGAATTATTATTTAATAAGCGCGTTCGTTGTTTCCTTCGTAGAAGTTGATGAACGCTCTATTTACAACTCTATTTCCACCAGGCGTTGGGTAGTTGCCGGTAAAATACCAATCACCTAAATTCTTAGGGCAAGCCTCATGTAAGCTAGATATTGTTTGGTATATTATGGAAACTTCTGCATTTATATCATCTGGACTCAATAGTTCTCCGATCTTTTTAGAAATTTCTTTTGCAGTGAATGGTGCATAGAAATCCTTTACATAGTTGATGACATCTTGATCGCGGCTCTCTACTTGTGTTAAGCATTTTTTGTAGATTTCCTCTACAATATGCATAGAGTTGTTATCCTCGTGCAACGCCAAGGCTGCTTTAAAGGCAATAAAATCTTCAAGCTTTGCCATATCTATACCATAACAATCTGGGTAGCGGATCTGTGGTGCAGATGATACAACTATTATTTTCTTTGGAGATAACCTGTCCAAAATTCTAAGAATACTCTTTTTCAAGGTAGTACCCCTTACAATACTATCATCTATAATAACAAGGTTGTCTCCTTTTTTTACAGAACCATAAGAAATGTCATATACATGTGCCACTAGGTCATCTCTACTGCTATCTTGCGTAATAAAGGTTCTTAGCTTGGCATCTTTAATAGCTACTTTTTCAATTCTTGGACGAACCTCTAGTATTTCATGAAGTTGCTCGCCGGTAATTGCAGGTCCTAATGCAAGTATTTGTTCTTCTTTTTTCTGGTTCAAATAGTTTTGAGCCTCTTTTACCATACCGTAAAAAGAAGTTTCTGCAGTATTCGGTATATAAGAGAAGACAGTGTTTTTGATATCTTCATTTATAGATTCCAATATCTGTGGAAATACCAATTTACCTAAAGCTTTACGTTCTTGGTAAATCTCCTTATCGCTACCTCTAGAAAAGTAAATACGTTCAAAAGAACATGCTTTACGTTCTTTAGGTTCCTGAATTTGGTGAATGGCGCTAGTACCGTTCTTTTTAATGATAATGGCGGCACCAGGGTCAAGTTCTTTTACCTCGTCATAAGGTACGTTGAATACCGTTTGTATAGCAGGTCTTTCTGAGGCAACTACAACAACTTCATCATCCCTATAGTAATAAGCCGGTCTTATACCACTGGGATCTCGTAGGACAAAAGCATCACCATGGCCTAACAAACCTGCCATGGCATAACCACCATCAAAATTCTTGGCGGCTCTTTTTAATATCTTGTACACCTTTAAACGTTCTGCAATAATAGGCGAAGCTTGTTGTTTGGTGTATCCTTCTTTTTTTATCTGCTTATATAGTTTAGCAACGGCATCATCAAGAAAATGACCTATTTTTTCCATTACCGTAACGGTATCTGCCATCTCTTTAGGATGCTGGCCAAGTTGAACCAGGTTGTCAAAAAGCTCATGAACATTGGTCATGTTAAAATTACCGGCAACAATTAAGTTACGGTGCATCCAGTTGTTCTGTCTTAAGAAAGGATGAACACTCTCAATGCTATTTTTGCCAAAGGTACCGTAACGCACATGACCTAAAAGGAGTTCACCTATATAAGGTATATTCTTTTTTTGCAAGGCAACATTATGCTCATACTCCGGATGCTCTTTCATCTCGGTATTGATACGATCATTTATTTGTGCAAAAATGTCCTGTATAGGCTGTTGTTGGCAAGAACGAACACGGCTCATGTAGCGTTCACCTGCCTTAACATCTAATTTAATGCTGGCAAAACCTGCACCGTCTTGACCACGGTTATGTTGTTTTTCCATCATTAAGTACATTTTATTTACACCATAAAATGCTGTTCCATACTTTTCCTTGTAATACTCTAAAGGTTTTAATAACCGTATTACAGAAATACCACACTCATGCTTAATTGCGTCACTCATTGTTTTTGGTATTAAAAAAACCCCAAAATATTTTGGGGCTAGGGGATTATTGTAATTCTATGTCAAACTGGGTCAATTTTTTAAACTGATGCAGTCTTTCTCTAATTTCTTTTCGGTCTAACTGTAACATTCTTTCCGCTCCAAATTTCTCTACACTAAAGGATGCCAGATTAGAACCGTGTATAATTGCCTTCTTCATATTCTCAAAAGAGCTATCTCCGCTTGCTGCCAAATAGCCTGAAAAACCACCGGCAAAGGTATCTCCGGCACCAGTAGGATCAAATACCTCTTCTAAAGGTAGCGCCGGTGCAAAAAAGATCTGGTCTTCATTGAACAAAAGTGCGCCATGCTCTCCTTTTTTGATTACTACATACTTAGGCCCCATGGTAAAAATCTTTTGCGCTGCCTTAACAAGTGAATATTCACCGGTTAATTGTCTTGCCTCTTCATCATTAATAGTTATTACATCTATATGTTTAATAACGTTCATTAAATCATCTAAAGCATTGTCCATCCAAAAATTCATGGTATCCAATACTATTAACTTTGGTCGCTTTTTCATCTGGTTGATTACACCCATTTGAACAATTGGGTGAAGATTACCAAGCATAACCACATCTGCATCATTATAACTTTCCGGTACAACAGGATTAAAGTCCTCTAAAGTATTTAACTCCGTTACTAAGGTGTCTCTGGTATTTAGGTCGTTGTGGTATTTTCCTTTCCAGTAAAAGGTTTTACCGCCTTCAACAATTTCCAAGGCAGAAATGTCAATACCGCGATCGGTTAAAAGGTCTAAATATTCTTTAGGCATGTCATCACCTACAATAGAAATGATAGCTGAATCAACATCAAATTGAGATGCCGCTAAGCCAATATAGGTAGCTGCGCCGCCCAATATTTTATCCGTTTTACCAAAAGGAGTTTCTATTGCATCAAAAGCGACAGTACCTACTATTAAAAGCTTGCCCATAAATGTGAAAAAATTTAAGCTGCAAATATACGATTTTGATAAGCTAATTAAAACGGTTTATGGAATACAAATTGTAATAGTTATCAAAGGCGAATTGTTGATATAAATTGCCATTTATTTCCTACCGAAATCTGCAGGAATTTCTCCCCAAGCTTTCGTTTCCCATTTGACGATAATGGTTTTGTATTCATTCTTGTTCAGCCAATCTACCGCTCTATCAATAAATTCAAAAAGTTTTTTGTTCTTTGCGTTAGGTGTAAGTTTGGTGTTGCACTTTTTTTTACGCACCCAGCTCATGGCCGTTCTGGAATCTGTATAAATGATACGGTCGCTATTATGTTTTTTTAGAAAAGCTAAACCATGGACAATGGCTAAAAATTCACCAATATTATTGGTTCCATTAGGAAAAGGACCTTGTTTAAATAATTTTTTACCAGTTTTGGTATCAACCCCTTGGTATTCCATAATACCGGGATTGCCGCTAGAAGCAGCATCAACAGAAATGGAATGATAATTTGGTAGCCCAATTCTTTCTAATTCTGCTTTGGATAAAGTAGGTGCAGTTTTTTTCTTTCCCTTGAAATCTGCGTAAGTGCCATTATATGCCTTTTTGGCTACCTCAAAAGACTCAAATGATTTGTATTCGGCACCGGCATGGCCGTCAATAGATTTTTTACATTCTTTCCATGTTTCATAAATACCCGGCTTTTTACCTTTCCAAACAACATAGAACTTTTTCTTTTTGCCCATTACTGCTTAGATAATAATTCGTCTATGACCTTTGGGAAAAATTCATATTCCAACAGATGTACTTTTGATGCGATTTCCTCGGGCGAATCTTTTGGGTTCACTACAGTTTTTACCTGTTGTATAATAGCGCCCTCATCATAATGTGCATTAACGTAATGAATGGTAATACCGGTTTCCGTCTCTTTAGCCTCTTTTACGGCATTATGAACATGCATACCGTACATGCCTTTACCGCCGTATTTTGGTAGTAGGGCAGGATGTATGTTTATAATTTTATTGGGGAAGGCATTGGTAATGGCTTCGGGTATTTTCCATAGAAAGCCGGCCAACACTATTAGGTCCGGTTCTAGTGATCGTAGCATATCTAGAATAAAATTACTCTTTGAAAACGCTTGCCTGTTAAAAAACAAGGCGTTGATTCCAAGTCTGTTACAGCGCTCAATGACTTTGGCATCGCTTTTGTTAGTAAGTACGCAGCATATAGTAACATCTTTGCGAAGCTTAAAATAATTGGCAATGTTTTCAACATTGGATCCGGAACCTGAGGCAAAAAGTATAATTTTCTTGGTTTTCAATAGAAAGGGTCTTTATAAGATAACGAACAATGAAATTAAGTTTGGCAAATAAAGCAAATTTAAAGCTTGTCAGAATTTAGAAAAAAACGATTAAATAGAATAGTTCTAATACCTCACTACTTTTCAATACCTTTTATCAACGTTACCGAAACAAAATATTAATACGGTAAAATTACAGCACATGTCTTTAATTTTATTAAATTACCATACATTTTAACGACAATTAGTGTAATTAAACCAAAGTTTTTTATTTTTGCCTTCAATTTAAATTTTTAAAACAAATATTATTATGTCAGACATTGCATCAAGAGTTAAAGCTATCATCGTTGATAAATTAGGAGTTGATGAGAACGAAGTGGTAACCGAGGCTAGCTTTACTAACGATTTAGGCGCAGATTCATTAGACACGGTAGAGTTGATAATGGAGTTCGAAAAAGAATTTGATATTCAAATTCCAGACGATCAAGCTGAGAATATCGCAACTGTTGGTCAAGCCATCAGCTATATAGAAGAAGCTAAGTAAAACATGTTTTCTTAAATAGAATTCAAATTATCCATGTGGTAAATGCTCCGCATGGATAATTTTTTTTAATTTACGCTTGGTTTAGATTTAAACAAATACAAAGTTAAATGCAGTTAAAGCGAGTTGTAGTTACAGGTTTGGGGGCACTTACCCCAATAGGTAATAATATTGAAGAGTATTGGGATGCTTTGGTAAACGGTAAAAGTGGATCAGCGCCCATTACTTATTACGATACAGAAAAATTCAAAGTAAAATTCGCTTGTGAGCTTAAGAATTACAAGACAGAAGATCACTTTGATAGAAAAGAAGGCCGTAAGCTGGATAGATTTGCGCAGTACGCACTTGTATCTTCAGATGAAGCTATACGTGATTCTAAATTAGATTTAGAGAAAATCGACAAATTTCGCGTAGGCGTTATTTGGGGAGCGGGTATTGGAGGTTTGGAAACTTTTCAGAACGAGGTAATGAATTTTGCCAATGGAGACGGTACACCAAGATTCAATCCGTTCTTTATTCCAAAAATGATCGCTGATATTGCCCCGGGGAACATATCCATTAAGCATGGTTTTATGGGACCTAATTACACTACCGTTTCCGCTTGTGCATCATCGGCAAATGCAATGATAGATGCCTTGAACTATATACGATTGGGTCATTGTGACGTCATTGTAACAGGAGGTAGTGAAGCGGCAGTAACTATTGCAGGTATGGGCGGTTTTGGCGCAATGCACGCATTATCAACAAGAAACGATAGTCCTGAAACAGCTTCAAGACCTTTTGATGCAACCAGGGATGGTTTTGTTCTAGGTGAAGGTGCAGGAGCCTTGGTTCTTGAAGAGTATGAGCATGCCGTTGCCAGAGGAGCAAAAATCTATGCAGAAGTTGCCGGTGGAGGTATGTCAAGTGATGCTTACCATATGACCGCGCCACATCCAGATGGTATAGGGGTGGTTAGGGTAATGGAAAATTGTCTAAGGGATGCAGGCTTGTCCATAGAAGATGTAGACGCTATAAACACTCACGGTACATCTACCCCTTTGGGAGATGTGGCAGAGTTAAAAGCGATTACTCAAGTATTTGGGGAGCATGCTAAAGACATAAACATTAACTCTACCAAGTCAATGACCGGTCATTTGTTAGGTGCTGCGGGTGCTATTGAAGCAATTGCTTCAATATTGGCCATGGAGCATGGTATGGTACCACCTACCATAAACCATACTACGGTAGATGAGAATATAGATCCTAGTTTAAACTTAACGTTGAACAAGGCACAAAAACGAGATGTTAAAGTTGCAATGAGCAATACATTTGGTTTTGGTGGGCATAATGCATGTGTAGTTTTTAAGAAAATTGATTAATTTTTTATATGCCTTTTCCCACGAACTTATTTAATTCCCATCCTAAAGAGGATGGGGATTTTTTTTGGGGAATTACCAAAATTTTAGGTTTCAAACCTAAAACCTTATCTATTTATAAAAAGGCCTTTCTTCATAGGTCAATGAACAAAAAGGATGATAAGGGTAATGCAATGAATTATGAGCGCCTAGAGTTTTTGGGAGATTCAATGCTAGGTACCATAATATCTAAACATTTATACAGCGAGGTACCTGCAGGGGATGAAGGCTACCTTACTAAAATGCGATCTAAAATAGTAAGTAGAGAGCATTTAAATGAGTTGGGTAAAGACTTGAAATTAATAGATTTTGTACAGAGTAGAATACCTAAATCCCATTTTGGACAGAACATACACGGCAATGTTTTTGAAGCATTGGTAGGTGCCATTTATTTAGATCGCGGTTATAAATACTGTGAAAAGTTCATTCAAAAAAGGGTGGTAGAACCTTACGTAGATATAGAACAGTTAGAAGGCCGGGTCATTAGTTATAAGAGTTTGGTGATCGAATGGTGTCAGAAACAAAAGAAGTCTTTTGATTTTGATGTTTATGAAGATACCGGAAATGATCCTTTAAAACATTTTGCCGTTAAACTCTCCATTGGGGGAGATGTAGTTGCAAAAGCAAGAGCCACCTCAAAGAAAAAAGCGGAAGAAAGAGCAGCTAAAAGGGCATTTTTTGCACTGCAGGATAAAATGGATAGCTGATCATTTTGCCAAAAGGTAAAATGCTAACATTTTAATAACTTTTAGAGTGTTTTTATCAATTTATGAAACTAGGCATTATAGCTTAGAAGTTCTATATTTACCCTTTTGTTGAGTTATGGCTGCAACTATTAAAATAAATGATGATTTTTACGATGAATCCTTTAGCCTTATAGCTTTACACACTACCTTAGAAGATTTTGCTTTGGCCTACGGTTTAAACCAAAGTATGAAGGCAAAATTTGTAAGGGCAAAAAAGAATTTTAATCTTGCTGAAAATAAATCGTTTCCAATCTTTGAATGGGAAGACGAGTATAATGATATGTACTGGGTGTTGATCGCCAACCATAGCAGTGAAAAAGAAAGCATTGTACATGACGATTTATTTAAGAACGAAACAACATTTAAGACGCCAAGGTTACTTCCTGAGTATAAAGATGTTGATTATCTTCTAAAGATTGAAACGGATAAGGATTTAGATATAAATTCTATTATTAAGAACATACAATCGTTGCCAAGAATTATGGCAGCGTATGAAATAAGTACAGAGAAACTAAAATCAAAGAACAATCTAATTTTTTAAATATGCCAACTGTAAAAAAGACGAAAATTGTAGCGACCCTGGGTCCTGCAACTAGCAAGAAAGAGGTGCTCAGGAGCATGATTGATGCTGGAGTAGATGTATTCAGGATAAACTTTTCACATGCTGATTATGAAGATGTTAAGGAGCGTGTAAATATGATACGTGAGTTAAATGCCGAAATGGAAACCAACACTTCTATTTTAGCGGATTTACAAGGCCCTAAATTGCGTGTAGGCGTAATGGCAGGTGACGTTGTAGTGAGCCCTGGTGATGAGATAACATTTGTAACAGGTGAGCCTTTTGAAGGTAGTGCAGAACGTGTTTACATGAATTACAAGGAGTTTCCTAGAGATGTTAAAGCTGGGGAGCGTATTTTATTGGATGACGGTAAATTAATGTTCGAGGTTGTAAAGACCAATGGTGAAGACGAAGTTTTGGCCAAAGTAATTCAAGGCGGACCTTTAAAATCCAAGAAAGGGGTAAACTTGCCCAATACCAATATTTCCTTACCTGCACTTACCAAAAAAGATATTAAGGATGCGGAATTTGCAATTTCATTGGAAGTAGATTGGATCGCACTTTCTTTTGTGAGATTCAGTCAAGACCTTATTGATCTTCAGAATATCATCAACAAACATTCTGATCATAAAATTCCGATTATTGCAAAAATAGAAAAGCCGGAAGCTGTTGAGAATATAGATAAGATCGTAGCATACTGTGACGGTTTAATGGTTGCTCGTGGAGATTTAGGTGTTGAAGTTCCTGCACAGGAGGTTCCATTAATTCAAAAGCAATTGGTGTTGCGTGCTAAAAAGGCCAGAATACCTGTAATTATAGCCACTCAAATGATGGAAACTATGATTACAAGTCTTACACCAACAAGAGCAGAGGTAAATGACGTTGCCAACTCGGTAATGGATGGTGCAGATGCGGTAATGTTATCTGGAGAAACATCGGTGGGTAATTACCCGGTACAGGTAATAGAAAAGATGTCTAGTATTTTAGAGAGCGTTGAAGGTTCAGATTTAATTCAGGTACCACAAAATCCACCACACATTCGTACTAAAAGATTTATCACAAAATCTATATGCTATCATGCAGCCTTAATGGCCAATGATATCAAGGCTAAAGCAATTTCTACATTGACCAATAGTGGATATACCGCTTTTCAGATTTCTGCATGGAGACCTAGTGCTTACATTTTAGTATTTACATCCAATAAGCGAATTTTAACGCAACTGAATCTATTGTGGGGTGTTAAAGCATTCTATTATGATAAATTCGTATCTACGGATGATACCATAGAAGATGTTAACCACATTGCTTTTAATAAAGGGCATTTACAGGTTGGAGATATGGTAATTAGTCTTGCGGCCATGCCTATTAAAGAAAAAGGAATGGTAAATACCTTAAGGGTTACTGAAATTGAATCCAAGGATATTTAATGAATCCATTTTCATAAAATAAAAGGACCGCTAACTAGCGGTCCTTTTTTTATGCTTTTTGTTTAAGTGTTAAGCAACTTCTTTTTCAAAGGCTATAAAATTAACCACCTTGCCATTATAGTCAAAAACGGGTTCTCCTTGTATTTTACAATTGTAGGTAGTACCGTCTTTTCTATAATTGACAACAGTAACTTCAAAAGGATTTTTTTCCTTTACTGCTTTTGAAACTATGTTTAATGTAGAATTAGAAGTCAAGTCACCTTGAAACATTTTAGGGTTCTTACCTACTATTTCATCAGGTCTATATTGGCTCATGTTCCACATGTTCTTTGTGGCAAAAACAATGTTTAGGTGAGTATCTGTTACAACAACAATGTTTTTCTCTGTTCTTAATTTTCTATCTAAAATGCTTGTATCAATATTCCAAGAATTAGTAGAAACTAAAGATAACAATGAGTTATAATCTTCATCAAGGTTTTTGATCTCCTCATAATTAGAAGCATAAAAATCCCATGAAAGAATAGGTAACATGGTGAATTTTAAGCTATTTCTAAACTTGATATGTGCATTATCATAATCTCTTAATTCCATCATCTTGTAAAGTTTAGATTAAAAAAATCTATATTTTTTCATGGTTTTTGGAAGTTAAAGCTATGAAAAATACTTGCTACGGGAATAACTTTAATAATGGTTTACTATAAATGTTTAAGTAATCTTTGATAATTGGGCAATAGATCTTTAAAAGGTTGAACAACCCATGGCCAAAATTTGTTGAAAATTGATGGTTTTATAGAAATCCCCAATAGTGTGTTATCACTTTTGGGGATTTATATGCTAAGTTTTAAACAAGAGTATTGCTAGTTCCACCCGCCACCAAGAGCTTGGTATACATTTATTTTTGCAAGTAACTGATCTTTTTTGGTTTCGATCAATTCCATTTTAGATTCCAATGCTTCACGTTGTGTCAACAATACTTCAATATATTCTATCCTTGCAGATTGAAACAGCCGTGTAGACAAATCGATCGAAGCGGTCAAAGCTTCTACTTGGTCCTCTTTCAGCATATAACTTTGCTTAAGATTTTCAATTTTAGAAAGGATATTTACAACTTCAATATAACCGCCTAATACAGCTTTTTCATATTCATAGACTGCCTGTATTTGTTTGGAATTTGCGGTATTGTAATCTGCTTTAATGGCATTTCTATTGATCAAAGGGCCTACAATATCTCCAACGGCGCTATAAATCAAAGATTCTGGGGTGTTTGTCAGGTATTTTGGTTTAAATGCCTGTAGCCCAACGCCAGCCTTCAATCCTATTGAAGGATAAAAATTTGCCCTAGCAACCTTTATATTCAATTTTGCCGCTTCCAGTTCAAATTCCGCTTGCCTAATATCCGGTCTATTTAAAAGCAACTGTGATGGTATACCGGCATCAATAGTATTTATTGCCGTTGCTATAAAATCATCGGAATTACGGGCAATATGCTGTGGTTGTCTACCTACCAAAAAATTCAGCTTATTTTCCATTTCAACAATTTCTTGGAGAACTTCAAATTTGTGGCTTTTGTTTTTAGCTACTTCTGCCTCAAATCTTTTTACCGCTAATTCGGTAGCTCTAGCTGCTTGCTTTTGTAGCCGGACCATAGTTAGGGCATTACCTTGTAATTCTAGATTTTGCTCAATGATTGTCAATTGATTATCCAATGCGATCAATTCGTAATATGATTGGGCTATTTCCGCAATTAACCTGGTAACCATAAAGTTTTTTCCCTCAATAGTAGATAGGTATTCTAAGGTGGCGGCCTTTTTGGAATTGCGTAGTTTTTTCCAAACATCCAATTCCCAGGTAGCAAATAGACCGGCGGAGTAATCTGTTAAAGGCTCAGGAAATTCTTCGCCTTCCCTGATATCCAAGTTTTTTTCAACAGCACCGTTACGGGTATATTCGCCAACTTTTTCTACTTCAGCTCCGGCTCCATAATTTATAAAAGGCAAATATTCTCCTTTTCTTGCCTTCACTTCGTTCTGGGCAACATCAATTTGTTGCATCATAATGCGCAACTCTTGGTTATTTGCCAAGGCAGTATCTATCAATGCAATAAGATGCTCATCTTCAAAGAAATGGCTCCATTGTAATTGAGCACTATTTAAAGTATCTACGGGCAAACCATTAAAACTTGAAGGTAAGTCCGTATTTGCCGATTTTAATTGCTTTGTGGGCACACAAGAATAGAAGAGACCCATTAGTATTAAAAATAGCAATAGGATCTTACCATGCTCCATGGTATTGTTTATCTTAATCATTATCTTCTTTTTTGGTTAGTTTTTTAATCATTTGCTTTAGTTCGCGAAGCTTTTGGCGTGTTTTACTTTCACCTTCGCTTAGTCTCATAAACTCTTCCGATACGGGTTCGTCCGACTCCCCTTTTATAAGTCCACGACCATCTGCCATTTTTGCGAAAATGTAATACAGGCCAGGGATAATAAGTACACCTATTAATGTACCCATAAGCATACCGCCCATTGCCGACCCACCAATGGTTCTATTACCTATTGCCCCTGCGCCATGTGCAATAACCAAAGGAATTAGTCCAGCTATAAAAGCAAAGGAAGTCATTAGAATAGGTCTAAAACGCACCTTTGCACCTTCAATGGCGGCTTCTAGAATAGTGCTCCCCTGTCTTCTTTTTTGAACTGCGAATTCCACGATAAGCACGGCATTTTTACCCAGTAGGCCAACAAGCATAATGAGTCCGATTTGTGCATAAACATCATTTGCTAATCCCATTGCCTTTAGCATAAAGAAAGACCCAAGAACACCTACCGGTAGTGATAGAATGATGGCGAACGGAAGTAGGAAACTTTCATACTGGGCCGCCAAAACAAAGTATACGAAGATCAATACCACCATAAAAATGTAGAGCGATTCATTTCCTCTTTGCGCCTCATCATATGACAGACCTTCCCAAGCCACATCAAAGCCTCTAGGTAAAGTTTGCTCTGCAACTTCGTTAATAGCTTGTATAGCATCACCACTGGTATAACCGCTAGCCGGAAGCCCTCTTATAGAAGCCGAATTGTATAAATTATATCTGGTGATCTCATTTGGTCCCAGTCTCTTTTCCATGGACATAAAGGCGGAATATGGAACCATTTCTCCCTCTTCGTTCTTTACGAACAGTTTTTCTAGGTCAGATGGTAACGCCCTGTATTCAGGAGCAGCTTGGGTATACACCTTGAAAAATCTACCAAAGCGAATAAAACCTTGTTCATAGGTACTACCAATTAATATATTCAGGTTTTCCATGGCTTTATCAATGGAAACCCCTTTTTGCATGGCAATCTTATTGTTGATTTTTAATTCATATTGGGGGTAATTGGCAGAGTAAAAAGTAAACAGTCCGGTAAGCTCATCCCGTTTAGACAACGCTTCCATAAAATCATTGTTGATTTTTTCAAATTCGTGATAATCGGTTCCATCCGTTTTATCTAAAAGACGCATGGAGAATCCGCCAGAGGATCCAAAACCGGGTACCGCAGGTGGTTCAAAGTATTCAATTACCGCACCTAGATCTTTGGTTTCTTCTTCAAGCTCTTCCATGATTTCATGAACGGAATGATGACGCTGGCTCCAGGGCTTAAGGTTGATCAACACCGTACCGGCATTTGATCCACGCCCTTCGGTCATGATTTCATAACCAGCCAATGAAGAGGCGGACTCCACACCTTCAGTCTCTTCACAGATTTGCTGTAATTTATGGGCTACATCATTGGTACGTTCTAAGGTAGAACCTGGTGGTGTTTGTATAATGGCATAGATCATACCTTGATCCTCGTTTGGTATAAAACCAGCAGGCAAACTTTTGTTAGTGAAAAAAATGGCGACGCAAAAAGCACCCAGAATACTAAAGGTCAATACTCTTCTTGCAACAATTTTATTAAGTATGTTACCATACCTACCCGTAAGTTTTTCAAAACCTCTATTAAACCAATCAATGAATTTATCTACAATTGTTTTTTTACGTTGTTTACCATGGTTGTTTTTAAGAATCATGGCACAGAGCACAGGTGTTAAGGTTAGGGCTACAATAGCCGATAGAATTATTGAGCCTGCCATGGTTATAGAAAACTGACGGTAGAAAACCCCAACAGGTCCCGTCATAAAAGCAATAGGAATGAACACCGAAACCATTACCAAAGTAATGGCTATTATGGCACCCCCTATTTCGTTGACTACTAATTTTACGGCTTCATAAGGTCCCACATGGGTTTCTTCCATTTTGGCATGTACGGCTTCAACCACTACTATAGCATCATCAACCACAATACCAATGGCCAGTACCAATGCAAAAAGGGTAATTAGGTTAATGGAGAGTCCAAATAACTGCATAATAAAAAATGCCCCGATCAAGGAAACGGGTACGGCAATAATGGGAATTAAGGTAGAGCGCCAATCGCCCAAAAAGAGAAATACAACTATAGCAACCAGAATAAAGGCATCTCGTAGTGTGTGTATTACTTGTTCTATGGATGCATTTAAAAAGTTGGAAACGTCATAACTAATTTTGTAATCCAGACCAGTGGGAAGGTCTTTTTTAAGTTCGTTCAACTTGGATTTTACTTCATCTATAACATCACTGGCATTACTGCCAAAGGTTTGTTTCAATACTATAGATGCTGATGGTTTTCCATCTAGATTAGAGTAGATATCAAAAAATTCGCTACCAAGCTCCACGTCTGCTACATCACCAAGCGTTAAAATTTCGCCTTCGGCATTTGCCTTAAGAATAATGTCTTTGTATTGTTGAGGTTCATCATACCTATCTTGGTACATGAGAACATATTCCAGGGACTGTGAGGTTTTGCCGGAACTTTGCCCAATTCTACCGGGACGTGCCAAAATACTTTGCTCTTCCATAGCCTCAAGAATTTCTTCGGCAGAAATATTATAGGCACGCATACGATCAGGCTTTAACCATACGCGCATGGCAAACTTACGGCTACCTAAGATCTGTGCACTTGCAATACCATCTATTCTTTGAATTTCAGGAATCATTTTGGTGTATGCATAGTTGTATAGAAACAGCTCGTGATCATCTGCATTGTCACTATACAGGTTTACGTACATAAGCATACTTGGCTGTACAGGAGTAATGATAACACCTTCACGTTGTACCAGTTCTGGTAATAACGGCATTACTTGATCCACCCTTGTTTTGACCCTGACAACTGCTTGGTCAGGGTCTGTGCCAGGCTCAAAGATGATACGGATGGTACCTTCACCGGCACTTGTAGCATCAGAAGCAATATAGCGCATATCTTGTACACCATTAATTGCGGTTTCTAATGGAATAAGCGTTGATTTTACCAGTACGTCTGCACTAGAGCCCGGGTAGGCTATAAAGATATTGACCGTTGTGGGCGCAATATCCGGAAACTGTGAAATAGGTAATTGCTTTATGGAGAGCAACCCTACGAATACTATGATTACCGATATGACGATAGCCAATACCGGTCTTTTTATAAACTTACTGAACATGTTCTTTGTTTTTTGGTTATTCGGCGTAAACGGCCAATTTTGACATTACCTCGGTAGGTTCGGCAAATAGGGTTTCAATCTTTTCATTGTTTTTAACCATTCTGATACCATCTACCAAAATTCTGTCTTTAGGTTGAAGACCTTTGCTGATTACAAAAAGGTGAGGTAGTTCAGCGGCAACCGAAATTTCGGTTTGGTGAACAACATTATCATTATCAAGAACAAAGACATAGCGTTTGTCCAATATCTCAAAAGTTGCTTTTTGTGGTATGATCAAAGCGTCATTGAAAGGTATGGTCATGAGTACGCTACCGGTTTCACCGTGTCTTAAAATCTGATCTGGGTTAGGGAAAGTGGCCCTAAAGGCAATGTTACCGGTTTCATTATTGAATTCTCCTTCAATAGTTTCAACAATTCCCTTTTGGTTGAACCTTTTATTGTTGGCCATTAATAGTTGAACCTCTTTTTTAGAGTCTTTGTCCGTACTCATGATATAGTCTAGATACTCTGCCTCTGGTACATTGAAATAGACCCACATTTTAGAATTATCGGATAAGGTGGTAAGTAGTTCTCCCTCGTCTAAAAGGCTACCTTCCCTAACATGTAAATGGTCCATGATACCATCAAAAGGGGCTCGAATATTGGTAAAGCCTAAATGGGTCTGTGCGAGAGAAACTTCTGCGTTGGCCTTATCAAAATTGGCTTTTGCCATGGATAATTCATTTTCAGAAACCACATTTCCATCAGCTAAAAGTTGGGTATTTTGTAGTTCTATTTCGGCAACTTTAGCCTCTGCCTTTGCTTTTTGTAAATCTGCTTCATAAATGTTGGGCATTATATTGAACATTTTTTGCCCTTTTTTCACTATCTGTCCTTCGTCTACATGAATTTCGTTCAAATATCCTTTTTCAAGGGCCCTAAGTTCAATGTGTTTAAATGAATGTATTTGACATACATAATCTTTGGTAATAGAAGTGTCTTTTTTAATTGGACTGGTTATTAAGAATTTGGTGTGCTCTTCTTTTTTTTCTTTTTTAGAATTACAGCTTGCCACAATGAACAAAGTGCATGCGGTAGCGATCAGGAGTACGCTCTTGGTCATAAGTATAATATTTAATTGATTGGAAAATAAAATGTGAATATGTGGAGACACGCACAATTCTTAAAGCAGAAGATGATTACATCTTAAAATTGGCTGCTGCTAAAAAAATGTAGACGTGTTTTGGGTCAAATAGAGACTTGACCTGAAGAAATTTTAAATACGAAATACCTGATATAGGACAAAGCGCCTATTTGCTATGGGTAGAAAAGTAAATAGCTTTTGTAGTGTGCTGCTATTTGTAAAATAGCTGAATAAGAATAAAACAGCTAATAAATAAAATGAAGCAGAAGCTTGTTGCTGCGCTACATCTTTTTGAAAATGAGATTGTTTACTTTCTTCTTCTTCAATTTCAATGGCCTCAATTGCCATTACCTTATCTAGGTTGCCAAATGAGTTTTTAAGAACAGTTTTGTGTAAAGCAACCGTTTCTTGGGTATTGCCTATAGCATGTTGAAATTGCTGAATGTTATGAAAAGAGGTATGCTCTATATTGTAGTTACCGTATAGAGGGCTGTATATACCAGTTAGTAGTATACAGATGGAAAGAAGAAATTTTAAAAAACTCTTTTTCATTTAAGGAGCCAAAATTATTCTAGCTATAGTTGCTGTACAACTAAAAGCCGTTAATTTTTGTTAACATTTTCAATTATTGGTCAAAAGGCGAAAAAATGGGGTGAATAATTAAAAATCAAACTTTAATTGCACTAAAATCGATTTATCGTCAACTTTTTTAGTTTTCTTATCTTCTGTATTTAAATTGGATAAGGAGATGCCTAATAGTCGAACAGAGTTTTGTAACTCCTCTTGATAGAGAAGGTCTTTAGCCGTTTCTAAAATAAGATCTTTGTCCGCAATAAAATAGGGCATAGTTTTACTTCTAGTGTTTAAAGTGAAATCGCTGTATTTTATTTTTAGCGTAATAGTTTTTCCTGCTACCTTAGATTTCGTTAGTCTTCTTTCTAGTTCTTGAGCAATATGCTCTAACCTTTCCAGCATAAAAATTTCACTGCTGAGGTTTTCGTTGAATGTACGTTCCGCTCCAACAGATTTTGGTATGCGGTGCGGTTTAACTTCACTATTATGAATGCCACGTACTACATGATAATAGTATGGACCGCTTTTGCCAAAATTATCGGCAAGAAATTCAATGGATTTTGATTTTAAGTCCTTGCCCGTAAAAATGCCCAGCTTATACATTTTTTCTGCAGTAACCTTACCAACGCCATAAAACTTGCGTATATCTAAATTTTCTAAAAACGGAATTACCTCTTCTGGATTAACCGTTTTTTGTCCGTTAGGTTTATTGATATCACTTGCTACTTTGGCTATAAATTTATTGATCGAGATTCCTGCGGATGCATTTAAGCCTGTCTTTTCTAGAATACGTTGTCGGATTTCTGTGGCAAGCATAGTGGCAGAAGGGTTTCCTTTTTTATTTATGGTTACATCAAGGTATGCTTCATCAAGCGACAATGGTTCTACCAAATCTGTGTATTCAAAGAAAATGGCCCGTATTTGTTTTGAGATTTCTTTATAACGATCAAACCGGGGCTTTACAAAAGTAAGGTGAGGACAGTTTTTTCTAGCTTGAAATCCGCTCATAGCACTACGCACACCAAATTTACGGGCTTCATAATTAGCTGCCGATACCACGCCTCTTTTCTCACTGCCACCAACGGCCAAGGGCTTGCCCTTTAAATCTGGGTTGTCCAACTCTTCTACGGACGCATAAAAGGCATCCATATCAACATGAATAATTTTTCGAAGAGGCATTTCATTGGGCATAAGCAAATTTAAGACTTATCTTAGTTTATGAATAGTAGTTTTACCCATTCATATGTTAGAAATAGAGCGTAAATTTTTGGTAGGATCAGAAGATTATAAATCTGAAGCAAGGTCTAAAACTAGAATAGTACAAGGCTTTTTAAATACGGACCCCAACAGAACGATTAGAATTAGGATAAAGGGAGATTTAGGCTTTATTACCGTAAAGGGGAAATCCAATGCTTCAGGTACATCTAGGTTTGAATGGGAAAAGGAAATTTCTATAGTAGATGCTGAGAGTCTGTTGAAGTTGTGTGAAAAAGGAATTCTAGATAAATATAGATATGAAGTGCCGGTAGGGAACCATGTTTATGAGGTAGATGAATTCCGTGATGAAAATGAAGGCTTGACAGTAGCTGAAATTGAATTGAACGATGAGAATGAATTATTTGAAAAACCAGCTTGGTTGGGGGTAGAGGTCACCGGTGAGGTAAAATATTATAACTCCCAATTAAGTAAAACACCTTTTAATCTATGGTAGGAAGTAAGAATCTTTTTTTTGGCATACTGGTATTGATGCTCATTTTGGCATGTAATCAAAAGAAAGTAGAATTAAGCCCTAACGTGCCCAATGAGGAAAAGAAATCGGCGGCACAGTTGAAAACAGAACTAACTGAGAAGGGTTTTCAGATTTTTGATTATGTAGATGAGAAAACCAAAGACACGGTACTTATGCAGGAGTATTATATTGCTTTTTTAAAAAGTGGTCCAAACCGTGATCAGCCAAAAGCTGTAGCGGATAGTTTGCAAATGCTACATATGGCACACTTGGGTAAAATGTATGAATTGGGCTATGCGGATATTTCTGGACCATTTGGTGATGATGGCGATATAAGGGGAATAACTATTTACAATACACCAAGTATGGAAATTGCCGATAGTTTGGCCAACGCAGATCCCATGGTAAAAGCGGGTAGATTAAAAATAGAAATTCACCCGTGGTGGGCGGCCAAAGGTTTTGGACTTCGGTAATTCACATTTTATTTTTTGATACCATGTAAGGGTACCATAATTAAGTGTTCCAGTAGTTCCTCTGTACTGTAGCTATCAAAAAAGTCTCTATTTGGCAATATAACCTCATTTATTCGAATGAGAAATAACTCGCATATGAGCTTAAGATTGATATTATCTTTTAAAAGGCCTTTGTTCTTTGCCACTTCAAGCAAATCTAATACATAGGTCCAAACAACGGCTTGGGTAAAATTTTCGTAAAGAATATAGGACTGGGGATAATATTTTTTTAAACTATAAAAAAATGTAGGACTCAGGTTTCTAAGTTCCTTAAGTCCTACACTATAAATATGAATGATATTATTAAACGGATTTGGCTCTTGGTCAGAAATTAGAATAAACCTGCTTATTTTATCATGGGTACGATTAAGCAAAAGAGAAACACTTTCCTGAACTAGATTATTCTTATTTTCAAAAACTTCATATAATGTTTTTTTAGAGATGCCAAGGGTCTCAGCCACATCATCCATTCCGACCCTTTTGCATCCATATTTAGAGAAAAGCAGTAATGCCTGTTCTATATATTCAGTTTTTTTCTGCATTTTTTATAAGCAAAGATTTATTGCCATCCGCCGCCAAGGGAACGATACAATTCTACTGTAGCAGATAATTGATCAAGTTTGTTGTCCACTAAACTTAGTTCTGCGTTTAAAGAGTTTTCTCTTGCCGTTAATAGGTCCAAATACGTAAGGTAACCACTGTTCAATAACTCTTCAGAATTATCTTCAGCTCTTTTCAAAGCAACAACTTGCTTGCTTACAAAAGCCTCTTTTTCAACAGAGATATTGTAGTCATATAAGGCTTCGGATACTTCTTTTCCAGCAACCAAAAGCGATTGTTTAAAGCTTAATAGCGATTGCTCTTGTTGTGCTTTTGCTACTTCATAGGCAGTTCTTACTTTTCTGCCGTTGAAAATAGGTTGGGTTAGACCGCCAACTAAATTTGCGAAAATAGAGCTGGAATCTATCCAATTATCCAATTCTAAACTTTGAAATCCACCTTGTGCGGATAGGGTAATGGATGGGTAAAAGTTACTTCTGGCAACATTGGTCAATTCAAAACTATTTACCAATCCGTATTCCGCCTGCATAATGTCTGGTCTGTTACGTAATAAAAGTGCAGGTACACCAAGTTGCATGTTGGCAGATAGTTTTTGATCATCTAAAGTTCCACGGTCATAATTTTGTGGTGCCTCACTTAAAAGAATACTTAAAGTATTTTCTGTTTTGTAAAGGGCATTTTTAAGATCCAATAATTGACTTTGTGCACTATACAATTGCGCTGCTGTTTGGTCTACGCCTACCTGGTTTTCTTGCCCGGCTTCTTTTAAAGCTGTAATGGTCTCTAAACTTTTAGAGCGGGTTTCAATAGTTTCTTCGGTAACTGAAATTTGTTTGTCCAAAGCCAATAATTGATAGTAGGTAGTTGCTATTTGTGATACCAGACTTGTCTTTACCACTCTATGAGCGGCAACAGTCTGTAAGTAACTTGCATCACTGGCCCTTTTTGTACTTCTGATCTTTCCCCAAATATCTGCCTCCCAAGACAACGTTCCAGAGGTTTCAAATTGGTTAAAAGGTTGCGTAAAAAAGCTACCGAATTGTCCGTTCTCACTAGTTCTAGCGGTTCTTGTAGCACTTGCGGCACCGTTCAAGGTAGGTAAATAACCAGCCTTGCCTTGTTTAACGTAAGCCTCTGCGGCCGCAATGTTCTGCAGTGCAATTCTTATATCTAAATTGTTCTGTAAACCTCTTGCAATATAAGTTCTTAGGTAAGTATCTGTAAAAAGATCCTTGTAAGACACTGAGGCAAAAGAAATACTGTCTTGTGGCAGATTATCTGTTCTGTACAGATTCTCTGTTTCTACACTAGGGCGTTCATACGTTTTTGCCGTAAAGCAAGACTGTAATAACAGTGGCAGTATGGCTACCAGTATAAGTTTATTTGCTATTATTTTATTCATGATTTCTATAGTTCTTTATTTTTCTATGGCTTCTTTTGGAGCACCGGTAAATCTTTCTTGAATAGATTGGAAAATGACATATAGCGCAGGTATTACGAATACACCGAAAATGGTACCGATCAACATACCGCCAACGGCACTCATACCAATAGACCTGTTACCTACTGCGCCTATTCCACTGGATAGTGCCAATGGTAAAAGACCAAGGATAAAAGCAAAGGATGTCATTAAAATTGGTCTAAGCCTTGCTTTTGCACCATCAATGGCAGATTCCATTATAGACATGCCGTGCTTTCTACGCTGAAGCGCAAACTCAACTATTAGAATGGCATTTTTAGATAGCAGACCGATCAGCATGATCAATGCAATTTGAAAATAAATATTGTTTTCTAGTCCAAACAGGCTAACAAACCCAATGGCACCTGCAATACCTACCGGAAGCGATAATAAAATGGAGAATGGCAGTATATAAGATTCATACTGTGCACTTAACAAGAAATACACGAATACCAAACTCAATATAAATATGATGATGGTTTGACTACCAGCGCTATTCTCTTCTTTGGTAAGTCCGGAGTATTCATAGGTGTAATTATTGGGCAATACCTGAGCAGACACTTCTTCTATAGCGGTAATGGCATCACCGGTACTATAACCTGGATTCATGGCACCGTTAATCTTTACAGAATTCAGTAAGTTGAATCTACTAACAATTTCAGGACCATATATTTTTTGTAGCGATACAAATTGAGACACCGCAACAGATTCTCCGTTGGCATTGGTCACAAAGATGTGGTTCAGTGACTCCTCATTCGCCCTATCTTCGGGTTTAGCCTGTATCATGACACGATATTGCTTACCAAACTTATTAAAGTCGGTAGTATACAGTCCTCCATAATATCCTTGCATAGCATTGAATACATCAGTTACTGCTAAACCTGCAGACTTGGTTTTTTCAATATCTACTTGCAGCTCATATTGTGGGAAATTAGGGTTAAAGGAAGTAATAGCATATTGAACTTCCGGACGTGCATTTAAAGCTGCCAAAAACTCATTGGTCGTTTGACCAATAGACTGCCAATCTTCTGCATCTTTATTCTGTAGATTCAGCTCAAAACCGGCCGAGTTACCAAAACCTCTAACCGCTGGAGGTGTAAAGAAAAAGATACGGGCATTTTTTAACCCTGCCGTTTTAGCAAACAATTGGCCAATGGTAGCATCTACAGTTTGTGAAGGTTCTGTTCTTTCTTCCCAATCTTGTAAACGAATTACAGAGAAGCCGTAAGAACCCCCGTTAACACTGTTTAATATACTAAAGCCAGTAATGTTCATTCTTGCTTTAACAATATCCATTGATTCATAAATAGAATCTAATTGCTTAACGGTTCTTTGAGTTTCTTCCAATGTAGTACCAGGAGGCATAGTAACATCGGCAAAAATGATTCCTTTATCCTCATTTGGTATAAACCCGGTAGGTGTGGTCTTAAACATGAAAATGGTAATTACCGTGAATACTACTAAACTACCAATGGTAAGCCATTTATTTTTGGCAAATACTTTAACGGATCCTACATATTTGTCGGTTATAGTATCAAAACCAGTGTTAAAGGCTGTAAAGAAACGTTGCTTCAATCCTTTTTTATGTTCTTCTGATGGATTGTGTGGTTTTAAGAACAGTGCTGCTAATGCCGGACTCAAAGTCAAAGCGTTAACTGCTGAAATTAATATGGCGATGGCCAATGTAATACCAAATTGTTGGTAGAATACCCCAGAAGAACCACTAATGAATGATACCGGAATAAATACTGCTGACATTACCAAAGTAATGGAAATAATGGCACCGGATATTTCGGACATCGCAGATTTCGTTGCCGTTTTTGCATTGGTGGCACCTTCCTCCATTTTAGCATGAACCGCCTCTACGACTACAATGGCATCATCTACAACAATACCAATAGCCAAAATCATAGCGAACAAGGTCAACATGTTAATAGAATACCCAAATAGGGATAGGAAGAAGAATGTTCCTATAATGGCCACAGGTACCGCAATTGCGGGAATTAAGGTGGATCTGAAATCTTGTAAGAACAAGAAAACAACCAAGAATACAAGTAAAAAAGCTTCAATTAAGGTTTGTACTACGTGCTCTATTGAGGCACTTAAGAAATCTTTTGTGTTATATGGAATTACATAATCTAAACCGTCAGGAAAATCTGGTTGACTCTCTTGTAATATAGACTGTATTTGGTCAATAATTTCGTTTGCATTTGACCCAGAAGTTTGAAAAACCCCAACTGCTGTTCCAGGGTTACCCATACCTTCATTCTTGGTACCGTAATTAAATGCTCCTAATTCTAACTCTGCAACATCTTTTAAGCGTAAAAATTGTCCGTTTTCTTGAGCTCTAATTATGATGTCCTCATATTCTTCTTCTTCAGAAAGTCTACCTTTATATTTAAGAACATATTCATAAACACCATCCGCATTTTCACCTATTTTACCAGTTGCTGCTTCAAGGTTTTGTTCGTTTAAGGCTGCTTGAATATCAGAAGGCATAAGCTTATAAGCGGCCATCTTAGCTGGGTCTAGCCAAATACGCATAGAATAATCTTTGGCACCAAAAACCGTTACGTTACCCACACCTTCTATACGTTGAAGCTTAGGTACTAGGTTAATACGAGCATAGTTTTCTACGAACGTAGCATCATAATTATCATTTTCTGAAAATAATGAAAAGAACAGTAGGGCACTTGTTTGTGACTTTTGTGTAATTACACCTGTTTGTATTACAGCTTGTGGTAATACACTATTTGCCCTAGCTACTCTATTTTGAACGTTAACCGCCGCAATATCTGGATCGGTTCCTAATTTAAAGTAGACGTTTATGGTGGCACTACCATCGTTACTGGCATTAGAGGTCATATAAAGCATGTCTTCCACACCGTTTATCTGTTCTTCTAATGGTACTACTACACTTTTTAGTACGGTCTCTGCGTTGGCACCCGTGTAAGTACTAGTTACCTGTACTGTTGGCGGTGCAATTTCTGGATATTCCTCAATAGGTAAGGTACTTAAACCTAAGACACCTAGAATTACTATAATAATCGATATAACCGTAGATAGTACTGGCCGATCAATAAATTTTTGAAACATTGTTCTTTATTTATGTATTATGAAATAGCGGATGTTTATTTAACCGGAGAAATGGTCATACCGTCTTTAATTTTTGTAACACCTTCAAGAACAATTTGTGTTCCTGGTTCCAATCCGTTTTTAATAATAAAACCATGCTGCGTATTTGCAATAATGTTCAACGGTTGTGTGGTTACTGTGTTATCATCCTTAAGAATGTAAACTAGTTTTTTACCCTGTAAATCTATGGTAGCAGATTGTGGAATTTCAAATGCATTTTCATAAACTGTGGGTAATTTAATTTTACCGGTACTACCACTGCTTAGCATGTTGTTTTTATTGTCAAAATCCGCTCTAGCGGTAACACTGCCCGTTGAACTATTAATAATGTTATTGATCATTGCAATTTTTCCTTCTTCAGGATATTCTTCGCCGTTGATCATAATTAAAGATACTTTAGGAGCTTGGCTAAGGTCCATTTGGTTCTTCTCATTTTTAGGCATAGACTCCTTAAGCTTCAAAAGCTCTTTTTCATTTAGGGAAAAGTATGCACGTACCTCACTAATATCAGAAACTGTAGTCAAAGGCTGGGTCATATTAGAGCTGACCAATGCGCCTACTTTAAATGGAATTTCACCAATATAACCGTCAACAGGACTAGTTATTCTAGAATAGCCAATATTAGAAGCTACACTTTCATAGTTGGCTTTTGCTTGAGCCAATTGGGCTTTTGCCGTTTCTAATTGAACTTCACTGATAATGTTCTTTTCAACAAGAGGCTTCAATTTATTTACTTCTACTTGTGCTACGTTAACAGAAGCCTTAGCAGCATTGGCATCTTGATTTAAGGTTTGAGTTTCTAATTTAAAAAGTAATTGTCCTTTCTTTATTTTCTGCCCTTCTTCAACATAAACTTCTTGTACAAATCCTGATACTTTTGGCCATATTTCAACATTTTGCTTTCCTTCTAAGGTGGTTGAAAATTCGTTGTAAACGGTTATAGTTTCGGGGCTTAGAGACGCTACTTTTAAACTAGGTGGCGGTGGTGCCGTAGCACCTTGTGCCGGTTGCTCAGATGAGCCAAAGCAAGAGCTCAATAGTAGAGCAGAACTTAATATTCCTATAATCGATAATTTTTTCATGATAGATAGTTGTTGTTTGTATGATTGTTTTTGCGTGTTAAGGTTTTGTTAATTCTGTAAGTTCGGTAATAAACGAACTAATTAAATAAAAAAATTAGTCATCTAATTTTTTAAGATTATTAATAGTTTGTTTAAAAATCTTTCTAGTTTCTTCTAAACAGTTAAGGTAGATTTCTTTTTTCTCTTTGTTTTCCTCATATTTTGTAATGTTGTGCTCTTTATTATATTCAGCGACTTTATCAATCATTTTGCATTCAGTTTCTAATTTTTTTAATGATTGTTTTAATTTATTACTAAAGAATGCATCCTTTTCTGAAACTTTAAAATAACGTTTACGATCACCAGATTTAGTGAAATAGTTGATAAAACCAATTTGTTGTAAAAGGTTTAAAGATGTGGAAATGGAACTTTTACTAGCACCTCTTTTTTCAAGGCAATCATCAAACGTTAATCCATCTTCATCGGTTACCACAAGATTTGCAAATATTCTGGCAGCAAGTGGGGGTAGGTCATACTCTGTCTCAAAGTATACTCCTAACTCCTCAATTAACACTTGTTTGCTTTGTTCTTTGTTCATCATTCTTAATTTGAAACCACAAAGGTATGATTAGTTCGGTAGCAAGCAAACCAAAAGAACTTAAAAATTGTTAAAATTATATTTAAACGGTATTTGGTAAAATATAATATACATAACTAACTGATGTGTAGGTTTTTACCAATAGTGTGCTGCAGTATTTACCATTATGGTTTGATTATGGTGATTTTAAAAAAATCACGGTTCTCGTTAGGTAAAACTTTGTAATCAGTTGTATTATAAGTAGCGGTTTCTATATCGAAGTAAGGACCACAGCACTCGGATGTTTGATTTAATTCAACCAAATTGAGATTTAACGTATCAATTTCAGATTCTGAAAATCGTATGGTATAAATGCTTTCTCCACTTTTATTTTCAACTATAAAATTTAGAAAATCGTTTGAATTAAAAGGTATTACATCTACTTCAGATTCATTATAGTTTATTGAAATTTCAGAAAGTGAGTAGGTACCATTGGTAAATAAATTATTGCCACTGGCATCAACCAGTTCAATTGAAAACCACTGTTCAATAGCACAATCTACTAAAGAGCAATCAGTTCCTTCTTGAGAAACATTACAACTATAGTTTATAATAAGTAAAACAAAAAGAATTGCCGTTTTTAGGTTCATTTTTTATCCATAAGACGCCAACGAACAGCGTTGGTTGCTTTAGAACCTATTATTTAGCCATTATCCCTTCTTTATCTATAAGCTGAATTTGGACTAAATTATTTTCTTTAACCGTATTTTTTTCAAACACAAAACGTTTTTCGTACAATTTATTATCGGCATAAAATGTGACAAAAAATTCATTGTTCAAACCTAGAACATCTTCTTGAACAACTTCAATTTTTCTAAAAGATTTTGGTTGCATATCACCAATGCCATGTCTCATAGTTGAAGATTTACGATCTTTATCATATCCTTTTGAAACGACCATGGTCATCTCAATAGGAGTGTTGCGATCGTTAATGATATAGGCATTCCAATCTTTATCCAAAAACTCTTTGTTCCATTCACGGATCATGGCAACATAGACATCTTTGGCAACCGGTATTTCAATATCTTTTTTCACGTAATGGTTTTACAGGGCGCTTTTAAATTGTTCTAAAAATCTAACATCGTTTTCACTTAATAAACGAATGTCGGTGATTTGATGTAAAAGCATAGCAATACGATCTATACCTACGCCAAAAGCAAAGCCAGAATATTCATTAGGGTCAATTTTACAGTTGGTCAATACATTTGGATCAACCATACCACAGCCACCAATTTCTAACCAACCTGTACCTTTGGTTATTCTATAGTCTGCCTCTGATTCTAACCCCCAATAAACATCTACTTCTGCACTAGGTTCAGTAAATGGAAAATATGAAGGTCTTAGTCTAATTTTAGATTTCCCAAAAAGTTCAGAGGTAAAGTATTGAAGTGTCTGCTTTAGATCGGCAAAAGAGACATCTTTATCTATATATAAGCCTTCAACTTGATGAAAGAAGCAGTGTGATCTAGCCGAAATGGCTTCGTTTCTATATACTCGTCCAGGAGAAATAGTTCGTATAGGCGGCTTATTATTTTCCATATAACGTACTTGAACCGATGAGGTATGGGTACGCAATAGTATATCTGGATCAGTTTGTACAAAGAATGTATCTTGCATATCTCTTGCCGGATGATATTCCGGTAAGTTCAATGCGGTGAAATTATGCCAATCATCTTCAATTTCAGGACCTTCTGAAACATTAAAACCTATTCTTGAGAAAATATCAATGATTCTATTCTTTACAATAGATATTGGATGGCGCGATCCTAGTTCAATAGGATTACCTGGTCTAGTCAAATCACCATATAACTGCTCATCTGTTTTTGAATTCTCTAAAGCCTCTTTTAATTCCTCAACTTTTGCAGTTGCAGCTTGCTTAAGTTCGTTAATGGTTTGCCCAAATTCCTTTTTTTGTTCATTGGGTACATTCTTAAATTCAGCAAAAAAGTCATTAAGAATACCCTTTTTACCAAGGTATTTAATTCTAAATGTCTCAACAGCGTCAATATTATCTGCTGTGAACGAAGCTACTGTGGCAATTTCTTTCTTTATATTATCAATCATAAATGTTGATTAAAGCCGCAAATTTAAAACTTTTACAAGAGGTTTAATATGTTTTTGGCGGTTTATATAGGTTAAGTAGAATTTATAGAATTAAAATGATACAAATACCTTTATATTAAAAATGTAGATAGAACATTCATTAATAAAAAAACCGATGTATGTACATCGGTTTTTTTAAATACTTTGTTAAAATGTATTTGCGGTTATGCATAAAATTCTACAGCTCCAGAAGCAATATCATACATAGCACCTACAATCTTAATTTCTCCGTTTTCTTCCAATTCTGCAAGTACCGGGCTTTGTTTTCTTATATTCTCTATAGTTAACTCCACGTTTTTAGCTGCTACTTTATCTACAAATTCTAAATTTTTTGAATTTCTAATGCTTTCATCCGCTGGTTCAGTTACGGCTTCTACGGCTGGTTCTATCTTATTGATCAATGCCGTTAGGTTTCCTAGCCTTGCGTGATCACAAGCTCCCTTGATAGCGCCACAACTAGTATGTCCTAGAACAACAATTAATTTGGTTCCGGCTAATTTGCAACCGAATTCCATGCTACCAAGAATATCTTCGTTTACAAAATTACCTGCAATTCTAACACTGAATATATCGCCAAGTCCTTGGTCGAAAACCAGTTCTGCAGAAACTCTAGAGTCAATACAACTTAATATGGTTGCAAATGGAAATTGTCCTTCACTAGTATCATTTACCTGCTCTAACAGATTTCTGTTTGCTTTAAGGTTGTTTTGAAATCTTTCATTGCCTTCCTTTAAAAAAGTTAATGACTTTTCAGGAGTCATTGTAGCCTGTGTTTCTTTAGTATGTGCTTTCATAATGTTTTTAATATTTTAATTTGTCCAGTAATTTCTTCCTAATACTACTGCTATAACAGCGTTATAAACTTAAGCGTTTATAAAGTTTGGGTAAGCAATATGGACATTATTTTTTATTGTGTGTTAAAGGTACTGTTTAACTTAAGCTTAAATTAGATTTTGGTTTTTGCTTAAAAAACTCAATATAGCTAGGAGGGTTTTCAACCACACCTCTTTTGGAAATTAACTTAATATCAATATTTCTCTCCTTTGCCTTTAGACTAAAATCTTCTAAAATTTCAATGATATCATAATCTAAATATCTAGTTTTCATAACATCCAATTCTAGGTAGGTTCCTTCGGGTAAACTGTCAAGTTCTTTTAAAATAGCTCCTTTGTTAATAAAAGTCACTTCTTCTGCTAAAGTCATTTTTATTTTGTTTTTACCATCACTATTATCTTCAATATGCAAAAAATGAGAGTTTTGGTAATTTTTTAAAAGAATAACGATAATACCAACAGCAAGACCTAAACTAATACCTACCAGTAAATCCGTAAATACGATACCTAATACGGTTACAAAAAATGGAATAGATTGTTTCCAGCCAAGTTTGTACATTTTCATGAATAACGATGGTTTTGCTAATTTAAAACCTACAATAAATAAAATTGCAGCTAAAACCGATAGCGGAATCATATTCAACAAAGTTGGGATTAAAATCACCGAAATCAACAACAAGAATCCATGTATGATAGCCGATAATTTGGTTCTACCACCAGATTGAATGTTCGCGGAACTACGAACAATTACCTGTGTAATAGGCAAACCACCGATCAATCCAGATATGATGTTACCGGTACCTTGTGCTAATAATTCCCTGTTTGTTGGGGTAACATTTTTATGTGGATCTAACTTATCCGTAGCCTCAACACACAGCAATGTTTCTAAACTTGCTACTAAGGCAATGGTAAATCCTGTTACCCATACCTGAGGATTGGTTATGGCACTAAAGTTTGGAAAGCTGAACTGACCAATAAATGATGCTGCATCTTCAGGAACTGGAACACTCACCAAATGATCTTTAGAGATACCAAGTACTTCACTATCTTGGGTGACGATATAAAATATAATACCAACGGCAACCGCTACCAAAGGACCTTGTACCAATTGGAAGATTTTTCCTTTTTTAGACAGCACCTTATCCCAGAGTAACAAAATAGATAGTCCTATAATTGCAATAAGGGTTGCACCCGGACTTATATTGTTGACTGTATTTATTATTTCTGAAAAGGTATTCTCACCATCAACTTGAAAAAATGCCCAATCACCTTCTGGATCTGGGTCATAGCCAAAAAAGTGAGGAATCTGTTTTAGTATAATGATGATACCTATACCGGTAAGCATGCCTTTAATTACAGAAGATGGAAAATAATAACCAATAACCCCTGCTTTTAAAACACCGAAAATAATTTGGATAATTCCACCTAAAACCACGGCAACCAAGAAATTTTGATAACCGCCCAAAGTACCAATGGCAGTAAGTACTATTGCCGCCAATCCGGCAGCGGGACCACTAACCCCAATTTTAGAGCCACTAAGTCCGCCGACTACGACACCTCCAATTATACCGGCAATTAACCCTGAAAATAAGGGAGCTCCACTAGCTAATGCAATACCTAAACATAAAGGTAGCGCAACGAAAAATACAACGATACTCGATGGAATATCACTTTTAATATGTTTGAACATGAAATACAAAATTTTGCCCTAAACTAAGGACAGATTAGTTAAAATATTGAAAATGGTACAATTAACTAATATAATCTGGCGGGGGTGAAAAGACTTCTAAATATAAATCTAGATATCCTATTTTATTATTGTTTCCAATTACGGAATTTTCATAAATTGAAATGAATGAAAAATCAATAAAATTTTCATTTACAAATTTTTCTTCCCCTAAGGATTTTTTACCGGATTCTTGCTCTTCTTCGTTTAAATTGGTAATAACAATAGGGTTTTCAACATCGCACAGGGTAATAATGCTTGGTGCAGTAATTGCAAAAAGCCAAAATATTAAAAGAGTTAAACGTGCGATTAATTGCATATACTAAAATAAGAAAGGTAAAGATAGTACCCAAACGGGTATAAACTGTTAACAAGGTACTAAAAATCCTTTAACAATCTTATATCATCTTGCGGTAACCAACCTGTTTTACCGTCCGTTAGTTTAATTTTTTTCCAGTCTTCCAATTGGTCTAGAACATTCACCTTTGTACCGGCATGTATTACAAAAACTTCAGCGCTATTGGTATTGGGTTCCGCTTTAACGGTACTCTCTTCTGCAAAAACAATTGCTGGTTGGTCTTTATCAAAATCAGCTCTTTGCACGTAAGCAAACAATACCGAAATTATACAGAAAAACAGTGCGAGTAAACTACCAATAAACGTAAATCTTTTCCTAGTTGAATAGTTGGAATAATAGAATAAAATATAAAGTAGTACAAAAAGGAACATGAAGATTACTCCCAAATATGCCCATTGGTCAAAGGTTAGTTTACCGGTAACGTTTTTATAAAGTCTAGCCAAACCAGTCTCGGGCATGGTATCAATAGCGTCTATGGTCATATTTTGAGCATAGCTAAGATTTGTTTTTATTTCTTGATCATTTGGCGATAGTAACAGGGCTTTTTCATAGAAATAGATACTTTCTGCAATCTTATTTTGTTTGTAATAAGCATTGCCCAGGTTATAATAAAGGGCAGATGAATGCTTACCATTATCCAGGATATTGTTATAAAAACTTACCGCTTTCTCATAATCTCCCGCATTATATGCATCGGTAGCCTGCTCAAACAATTGATCGTTCTGAGCGGTACACAGTAGAACCATAAATAGGCCAATAAGAGTAACTAGCTTTTTGAACATGTTTATAATTGTTTATCCATTATAGAAATTACCTCGCTCGCTTTATCATAATCTGCCTGCATCTGTACGTTTGAAAAAGGACTGTACCTAGCAGCTTCGCAGTTTTTAAGTAATGCTATAAAACTATCAACAGTGGTAGGGTCTATATTTTTTTCAGTGAGTAATTCGGTAATTTTATCTTTACTGAACTCAGAAGTCTCAATTTTTAACTTGGCTTTCAGGTAATTATGAAGAGCTCTTTCTAAGGCAATATAAAAGGAGTCTTTGTTACCCAATTCTTTTCTGGCCGCAGATAAATATTTACGTGCCAATTTGTTTGCCTTTCTTATTTTATTACCTACAATATCGCCGGCCATTGCATCTCTCTTCTTTCTAAATACTATTGCAATAGGGATTAATAATAATGGGCATAACAACCAAAGGTAAAATGAGGTGGAACCAAAGAAATATGAATAACCTTTTCCGGTTAAATTAGGATTCAACTTAATAAAATTGAATTGATTTCCACTGGCAACAACCGATTGTTTTTGATTATTGGTAGAAGCGGAAGCATTGGAAGATGCGCTTAGAGGTCCTTCTAAAACATTGATTACTATTTCATCTGAGGTAAGTGTGGCATATTTACCTGTTGATGGATTAAAATAGCTAAAGTTTAAAGATGGAATAGGGTATTTTCCTCTAAATGATGGTACAATGGTATATTGGTTGCTTACCTTACCCTGCATGCCGGCCAATGTAGTTCTGACCCCTTCCGTAAATTCTGGCTCATAAACTTCTAAGGCACTTGGAAGTTCAAGTTCAGGAAGCTTAAACAGTTTAAGATTTCCTTTTCCACTAACTTCTACGGTAGCTTGCAAAGATTCAGAGGCATTTAAACTTGTTTTACTAGTAGTTACGGCAAAATCAAAATCGCCAACGGCGCCGTTAAAATTGGCGGGTTGATTATCTAATGGTAAAGGTTTTACATTAATAGTCCTATTACCGGCAGATACGGTTTTATTTGTTTGAGCGTACATACGTTGACCAAAGAAATCTCTTCTTCCTGTGGGTACGTCTACGGTAACATCTAGGGATAAGGGTTCTATATCTAATTTACCGGATTTTTGGGGATACAATACTACACGTTTTAATATGACATAACGATAAGGTTTTCCCTTATATGTGCCATTTTGGGCACTTAGGGCATTCACTTTAATGTCTTGGCTCCAAAAATTATTGTAAGTAGGATTGTCTAACGGTTGATAGTTGGATACACTAATGTTAGGACTCACATACAACTTGTAAATAACCGTAATAGCTTCGTTTAAATATGGGTTGGATTTAGAGACTTCTGCAACTAAATGTAAATTTTCATCGGCTATATCATCAGCGGTCATTTGATCGCTTGGTTTGTCTACCGCGGCAGTAACCTCAACATCTTGCGCTAGTGATTTATAGGTCTCGCCACCAATGACAATAGTAGCCTGTTTTATGGTAAACTTACCCCTGGCGGTAGGTGCCAAGGTGTATGAATATGATTTGGAATAACTTCTAACCCCGTTGATCCAAGATGAACTTATAGATTGCGACGGACCCATAATAACTTTGAACCCAGTAAAGTCCGGAGGACTAAAATTATCACCATCACGGTTCATGACAAAGTCTACCCTTAACCTTTCATTGATGCCAAGCTTTGGTTTGCTCAACTTCATTTCAAAAGTAACGTCATTACTGCCTTGGGCCATCATCAAAACAGATGATAGAAAAACGGTTAATACTAACCCTAGCTTAGTTATGGACTTAAAGTCTACCAATCCTTTTCGTTTTTAATTTTAGCACCTTTTACTTTCTTGGCATCAATCTTATCTTGAACCTTTTTCTCGGCATTTTGCATTGCCCTTAATAAGTTCTCAACTTGTTGCTTGGAAAGTTGGTTAGGTCTGGGTTGTTGTTGGTTCTGTTCATTTTCTCCATCACCTTGTTCAGGCTTTTTTTGTTGATCAGACTTATTGTCCCCGTCACCTTCACTATTATCGTCTTTTTTCTCTTCGTCTTGATCCCCTTCATCACCCTTGTCACCGTCGTCACCTTGATCTTTCTTATCCTCGTTTTCTCCTTCGTCCTTTTTGTCTTGATCTTTATTCTCGTCTTGATCCTCTTTGTCCTTGTCCTTATCGTCTTGGTTCTGTTTATTTTCGTCTTGATCTTTTTTAAGAAGCTCTTTTGCCAAAGCTAGGTTATAACGGGTTTCCTCATCGGTTGGATCGTTACGCAATGCTTCCTTATATGCTTCAACAGCTTTAGCGTAATCTTTACGTTTCATGAAAACATTGCCCATATTATGGTAGGCTTTGTGTTTGTCAGCTTTGGAGGTAGAGGTTTCACCAGCTTCCTTAAACCTACTAAATGCTTCATTATACGTTTCGTTATTATAATAAGCATTACCTAAATTATAGGGTGCAGCGCTATTATCCGGGCTTTTGGAAATCGCTTTTCTGTAATCTACTTCGGCGGCAATAAAATTGTCTTCTGATAAAGCCTTGTTACCATCCCAAGTTAAATTGGTAGATAACCTTAAAGCTTTTTCTTTTTCCTTCTCGTCTACCTCTTGAGCAAAAGATGAAAAGCAAACAAGAAGTAATACTAAAATTGTGCTTGTGTTATTCATTTCTTTTCTCATTGAACAAATTGAGTTTCTTTAACCAGCTTGTCTTGCGGTCCAAGATAAAAATATCTAAAAAGAGAAGCAATAGTGCCCCGCCAATAAACCATTGAAACTGATCTTTATATTCTGCGAATTGTTTGGCTTCAAATTCTTTTTTATCCATTTTCAACAATTCTTCTTTTATGAACTCGACGGCAGCATCAGTGTTAGACCCGTCAATATATTGTCCGTCACCTTCACTTGCTATATCTACTAGAACACTCTCGTTTAATTTTGTAATTACGGTTTCACCTTGACTATCTTTCTTCAGGCTTTCTAGTATACCGTTTCTTTTAATGGGTATTGGAGCTCCCTTTTCTTTACCAACACCAATGGTATAAATAATGATACCTTCATCTGCAGCATCTTCAACAGCGTCTATAGTTGATCCTTCTGAGTGATCTTCACCATCAGAAATTATAAATAGAACCCGGTTGGTTTGTTCGGCATCATCGTAGTACGTAGTGGCCAATTCAATAGCTTGGTCAATTGCCGTACCTTGTGATGTTAGCATATCTGTATTCATACTCTGCAAAAACATCTTTGCAGCGCCATAATCAGTAGTAATAGGTAATTGCGGGTAGGCTTGGCCAGCATAGGCAATTATACCTATTCTATCGCTTGCCAGTTGGTTGATAATTTCGGAGACCAAACGTTTTGCCTTCTCCAAACGATTGGGGGCAATGTCTTCTGCCAGCATACTTTTACTGACATCAACAGCAAAAACAATATCCACCCCTTCGCGTTTAACGGTTTCTAGTTTCGTGCCAATTTTAGGGTTGACCAAACCAATGATCAATAAAGCCAAGGCCAATATAAATACCACAAGTTTAATACCGCCTTTATTGTATGAACGGTTAGGCGTTAGCCTTTTTAATAGATCGGTATTGGCAAATTTTTTCTGTGTTCTCTTTTTCCAAACCAGTAACAAAAGGAACAGTACCACTATCACCGGAATGATAATAAGCAAATAGAAATATATTTTTTCGTCGTACTGTATCATATTATACAAAGCTTCTAAATACCGTGTTTCTTAATATCCATTCTAACAAAAGCAACCCTAGTGCCAAAAGTGCCCAAAATCTAAATTTCTCTTCGTAACGATAATATTTAAATTCCTCTACTTCGGTTTTTTCTAACTTATTGATCTCATCGTAGATTTCTTCCAATGACTCATTGTCCGTAGCTCTAAAATATCTACCGCCCGTAGCACTTGCAATATCTTTTAGAAGATTTTCATCGATTTCTACTTGTCTCATGCCATATCTAAAAGAACCATCTGGATTGTATTGTATGGGAGTTAAAGCATTTCCGTTAGTTCCTATAGCGATGGTATACGTTTTAATGCCAAATTCAATAGCTAGGTCTGCAGCCGTCTGCGGCTCTATAAAACCAGAATTGTTTACACCATCGGTCAATAAAATGATAATTTTACTTTTTGCCGTACTCTCTTTAAGTCGGTTTACAGAGGTTGCCAGCCCCATACCAATGGCAGTACCGTCGTCCAATTGCCCATAAGTAATTTCAGACAGCGCATTGAGCACTATAGATTTGTCTGTGGTAATAGGTGTTTTTGTGTAACCTTCACCGGCATATACAACAAGACCTATACGATCGTTTGGTCTCTCTTTTATAAAATCTGCGGCAACTTTCTTTAATGCAGATAATCTATTGGGTTTTAGATCGCGTGCCAACATACTTGAAGACACGTCTATGGCCATAACAATATCAATACCCTTTGTAGTTTTTGTTCTGGTAGAAATATCCTCGGTCTGTGGTCTTGCCAGCGCAACTATAATGGCGCCCAAAGCCAGTAATCTTAATAAGAAAAGTAATGGTTTAAGTTTTGGTAAAATACTGTTATGGCTAAATCCTTTGGCACTAGAAATTCGTAGTGATGCAGTTTGCTCTTTTTGTTTAAAGATATACCACACAATTGCCAATGGCAGTAATAGGAACAGCCAAAAGAAATCAGGATTTGCAAATGATATATTATCGAACATTTATGCTTCTGTTTTTACTTCTACCGATGTTAAAATACGGTCTACTATTTCTTGTGCGTATGTGTCTTCTTCTAGCCAGGTGAGTATTACATATTGTTGAAAGCCTTTTCCGCCAAAAAGTAATACTGCATATTCGCCATCAATTAATTCTTCCGATCCGGGCATAGGAAACTTGCCACTACCAAAAACCTTAACACCTTTTACCCCGCTAATAGTGCTAAATTCCTCTTGTTTGGTAATGATGTTCTTAGCTCCCTGACTTTCAAAATTTGATAGTATTTGTTCAATGGTCTTATCAAATTCTGGTTCTACATCTTGTTGTGCTAAAGTGATGCTGGTTGTACCAATGTTAAAAAGTGCAATTGGACTTCTATATTCAAAAGCTTGAATATCCGCTATGGCAGCTTTTGCTTCTGCCGGTAATTTTATCTTTTGGCGTACCAGTACTTGTGGGGTTTCTAATTGTATTGGCGGAAAACCATAGCTACTTTGTACCCATTCACCTTCTAAAAGCTCTTTTGTTGGGTGGCCCAGAACAGTGTCTTTTAAATAACCGAAACCAAATTTAACACCGGCAATGGTAAAACCTATCAATATTACGGCTACTACGGATATTACGGCAATTTGTATTTTTTTCTTTTTTGCCTTTCGCTCTAATTCTTCTTGGTATTCAGCTTGCTCCAGCAATTCTTCTTCTGTAGGTTCAGGTAAAGCCTCGTGTGTTTTTTCTACTATTTGCTCAACCAGTTTTCGATCTTGTTCAGCAACAGATGTAGAAGGTTTGTTCTTTGCGAATTTTACTAAATCTGCCGTTTGTAAAATTTGTTGAAACTGTTTTATAGTATCATCATCTAGTTTTAATTCGCCAGCATCCTTTAGTAGTTCTAACTTTTCGATCAGTTGACCGGTGGTACTCTCTAAAGCAGTTACGTGGGCATCTTCTTCTAAGTATGAACGTACAATGGTGGTTAATTCAGAATAATATTGCTTGTATTCATCTTGAATTAAATACTTGGAGTTTTCTAACTTTTTAAGTTCAAGTAATGCCCTGTCGTAAGGTGGTAACAGTGCTACTTTTTCTTCTTCGGTCAATGGTTTTTTGCGTAAGACGAACCAGTAGAAAAGTGCTCCTAAAATCAAAAGGATCAAAAGACCGATAAGTAGGTATTTCCAAAAGGTATAATTACTTTTTTCTACATTGATTATTGGTTTTATGTCATACATTTTCTGATTCAGGGTATCTACAGGAACCGTAGCTACATTGATCAAAGAAGAATCGGTCATAAAACCGGTACCGTTGATGTCAATACGTTGAGATGGTAATTTATAGGCGCCAGAATCAAATTGGGTTAATGCGTATATTTTTTGGAGCGTAAGCCGATCCTTATTTCTAGTGGTATCCGTTGCAAAGGCTTCTACGGTTTCCAATGGCGAAAATGTTTGCCCTTCAGGAAAAATTACAAAGTCTGTAGAATCTATATCTACGGTAACCTTCCATTGAACCTGTTCACCTATTTTTATAAAAGTTGTATCTATCTCAGTGGATATTCGTGGACTTTCTTGAGCGCTCATTTTAGAGCCGCATAATAGAAATACGAATACGGGTAATACACGTAAAAAGTACGATACACCTATTTTATTTGTTCTATTAGTATAACTCATTCGTATCAACCTCTTCTTTTAAAATAGCCCAATAATTTTTTCACATAACTTTCATCTACCCTACAGTCTAAAACACCGCAACCTGATTTTGTAAAAGAATCCTTGAAATACGTAACACGCTCTCTGTGAAACTCAGCATAGGCATTGCGTACTTTTTTAGATTTGGTATTCACCAATTGCAATTTGCCCGTTTCGGCATCTTCCATTTGTACCATGCCCAAGTTGGGAATAGATTCTTCACGCTCATCATAAATACGGATACCCGTGACATCATGTTTGCTACCTGTAATCTTTAAAGTTTTCTCATATCCTTCATCAATAAAATCAGAAAGCACAAAAACAATGGCTTTTTTCTTCATGACACTGCTCAAAAATTTCAGCGCTTGGGCAATGTTGGTTTTATTACTTTTAGGCTTAAACTCCAATAATTCCCTAATGATTCGCAGAACATGCGTTTTACCCTTTTTGGGCGGAATAAAAAGTTCTATTTGATCAGAGAATAATATTACACCTACCTTATCATTGTTTTGTAAGGCGCTAAAAGCTAAAGTGGCAGATATCTCCGTCACAATTTCATTTTTGAACTGGTTGGTAGTACCAAATAATTCTGAACCACTAATGTCTACCATTAGCATCATGGTCAGCTCTCTTTCTTCTTCAAAGACCTTAATGTAGGGTTCGTTATAACGAGCGGTTACGTTCCAATCTATATTTCTAACATCATCTCCAAATTGATACTGCCGTACTTCACTAAACGTCATACCGCGACCCTTAAAGGTAGAGTGGTATTCCCCACCAAATATATGGTCAGAAAGACGTCTTGTCTTAATCTCTATTTTACGTACTTTTTTGAGTAGCTCTTTGGTATCCATTGTAAGGTAAACAGTTTACAGTTTCCGTTTTAAGTATCATTGGTTCAGCACAAAAATAAATCAATGCATAAAAAGCAAATGCTGAATAAGTTGTACTGTATTTAAGGAACCTCTATCTCGTTTACAATTTTGTTGATGATATCAACAGAAGTAATATTTTCCGCTTCGGCCTCATAGGTAATACCTATTCTATGTCTTAATACATCATGTACTACGGCACGTACATCTTCTGGCACAACATAGCCCCTTCTTTTTATAAAGGCATAACATTTGGCAGCAGTACCTAAATTGATACTACCCCTAGGAGATGCACCGAAACTGATCAAAGGCTTTAAGCTTTCTAAATTGTATTTTTCCGGATATCTGGTAGCGAAAACAAGATCAAGTATGTATTTTTCTATTTTCTCGTCCATATACACTTCACGAACGGCTTTTTGTGCACTAAGTATTTGATCTATGGAAACAACAGGATTAACCGTTTCATAGCTGCCCTTTAAATTTTGGCGCATGATCAATTGCTCCTCGTTTATTTTTGGATAGTCAATAACCGTTTTCAACATAAAACGATCCACTTGTGCTTCTGGTAATGGGTATGTACCTTCTTGCTCTACAGGGTTTTGTGTTGCCATTACTAAAAATGGTTTGTCAAGTACAAAGGTTTCATCGCCAATGGTCACCTGCTTTTCTTGCATGGCTTCTAGCAGTGCCGACTGTACTTTGGCAGGAGCACGGTTAATTTCATCTGCAAGAACAAAGTTTGCGAAAATTGGTCCTTTCTTTATTGAGAAATCATTCAGTTTCATGTTATAGATCAAGGTACCAACAACATCTGCGGGTAAAAGATCGGGTGTAAACTGAATTCTGCTAAAACTACCTTTTACAGCTTTTGATAAAGTGTTGATCGCTAATGTTTTTGCTAGCCCCGGAACACCTTCCAATAATATGTGGCCCTGTCCTAAAAGTCCAATTAATAATCGTTCAACCATATATTTTTGGCCAACGATCACTTTATTCATTTCAAGCATCAATAAATCGATAAAAGCGCTTTCTTGAGCAATTTTCTCATTTACTGCACTAATGTCAATTGAGGTATTTTCTTCCATTTAAAATATTATATTATTGATTGTTAAGGCTTCTAATTTTAACAGTTATGCAAATTGAAAATTAATTCAGTCAGTCGCTGTTAATGATAGGTTAAAAAATTGGAAAAGCCCTTATTTTTATGAACGTTTTAAGGTATTTCTTTTTAATTTCATTAAACAAAATACAATATATTGAAATATTCAAGAATAATTGCAGGAACTATGACCTGGGGCAAATGGGGAAAACAACTTTCTACTGCTGAAATGATAGCTTTAATGAACCATTGTGTTGAAAATAAGATTACTACGTTTGATCATGCCGATATTTATGGAGATTATACAAATGAGGAAGATTTTGGTAAGGCTTTTAGTAAGAGTAGTATCAAGAGAGAAGATGTTCAGCTTATAAGTAAATGCGGAATTCAATTCAACGTAAAAGAAAGAAGTAATAGGGTTAAGCACTATGATTATAATGCCAGCTACATTATTTCATCTGTAGAAAGGTCATTAAAAATGCTACAGACAGATTATTTGGATTTACTCTTGTTACATAGGCCAAGCCCTTTAATGGATCCTTCAGAAATTGCCGAAGCAATAGATAAACTAAAAATTGAAGGAAAGATCAAACAATTTGGAGTGTCCAATTTCTCACCTTCCCAAATACAATTGATAGAGAAAGAGATTCAGGTAGAAGCCAATCAAGTAGAATTTTCACTTTCGTCCAATGGGGTAATGAATGATGGAACATTGGATGACTGCGTAACTTTTGACAGACTAGCCATGAGCTGGAGCCCATTGGGAAGTTATTTTAGGGAAGATTCCAAGGCAAATCTTAGGATAAAAACGGTATTGGCAGACCTGACCAAAAAGTATGGCGCTACAGAAGACCAGTTGCTCTTGGCATGGATTTTAAAACACCCAAGTACTATACATCCTGTGGTTGGTACCGCAACACCACAACGGTTGAAACTAGCCATGGATGCCGTTGAAATTGACATGGAGTTACAGGATTGGTTTATTTTACTTGAGGCTAATGAGGGGCACGAAGTTGCATAATTAAAAAAGAAAATGACAAAAACAGCATTTATTACAGGCGCTACAAGCGGCATAGGAAAATCAACGGCAATTCATTTTGCCTTAAAAGGAATAAACTTGGTGTTGTGCGGTAGAAGACAAGACCGTTTAGATGCCCTTGAAAAAGAATTGGGGAAAGAAGTACAAATTCATTCGTTGAATTTTGATATTAGAAGTAAGGAAGCTGTTCATGCGGCCATAGCATCTTTACCTAGTGAATTTTCTCAAATAGATATTCTAATTAACAATGCCGGTAATGCCCATGGTTTAGATACCATACAAGATGGTAGTATAGATGATTGGGATGCCATGCTTGATATTAATGTAAAGGGTTTGCTATATGTTTCAAAGGCATTGCTACCGCAAATGATAGCGCGTAAATCTGGGCATATCATCAATATTGGTTCAACTGCAGGTAAAGAAGTGTACCCAAAAGGAAATGTGTATTGCGCCAGTAAGCATGCCGTTGATGCCATTAACCAAGGTATGCGGATAGATTTAAACGGTACAGGTGTACGTGTTGGTGCCGTTAACCCTGGTTTGGTAGAAACCGAGTTCAGTAATGTAAGGTTCAAGGGAGATGAAGAAAGGGCAGATAGTGTTTACAAGGGTTTTCAACCTTTAAAACCAGAGGATATTGCCGATATTATTTATTTTGTAGTTACCAGGCCATATCATGTAAATATTGCAGATTTGGTAGTTATGCCCACCGCCCAAGCTTCTTCAACAATTGTAGATAAAACGTAGGTCATTAATAATTAGAAGTTTACATTTAAAAAAAATAGCTCAAAATGATCAATAAACGGCTTTTGGTAAAAAACTTGCTCGCACATAATGATGAGAACAGTTTTTACGATAAAAAGCGGTTTATTGCAATTGGGGAAAAGGAGGGGAAAGGCAAATTCTTAAAGCACGTTTGTGCTTTGGCCAATAGCAACCCATCCAATAATTCATTCATTGTTATTGGAGTTGAAGATGAGGATAATAGTATTGTAGGTGTAGATTTTTTTGATGACAGCAAGATTCAGAATTTAGTGAACGCTTATTTGGATAATCCACCGTTGATCTCTTATGAAAATATTCCTTTTCCACATTTGCCCGAAGGTAAAGTTGTGGGCTTGGTTACCATAAAATCTATTGGAAAAATCTGCTCGCTCAGAAAAAATATTTGGAAGTATTATGGAGGTTCTGTTTTCTTTAGGGAAGGCAGTATAAGCTTGCCAAAAGTGTTTGATATTGAATTGAAAGATATTAATTCTGAAGCGGTCGCCACCATTGAGCAACACGCCAAGAATAATATTGAACTTACGTTAGACGGTGTAATTGATTTTATTAATCACCGTCACAAGGATCTTGAAAGTGATTATAAAGTTTTTAAAGAACAGTTTGTAGTCTGTTGGGCGGGTAATAAGAAGGTGGTCAATGGTGTTACCTATTATTATCGTGTTGATATAGAATTAATCAACGAGCAAGTAAAACTCTTCTATTCAAATTTAGATGAGGTAACTATAACCTATGACAATGATTCTTTTTCCACAATAGAGTTTGTGCAATTGGGCTTGGGCGCAAAGCAAAAATATTACCCGTTAGAAAAGGTTGTCATTAATTTTAGTGAAAATGGCACCTATCAAATTAAAAGCGATTTGTTGTTTGATCCACCTGTACATGATAAAGAGGAATTGAAGAAAATCTATGAAAGTAACAATGCCTTGGTGATTAAGGCAAAGAAAAATGTAGAACTGACCATTGCAGAAATAAAGCAATTAAAATATTTGGCAGATTCTTATTTGATATGTTTTTTAAACGGATTTGAAGAAGCAAAGGAGCGCATGGAAAAAGCAAGACAGATTTTAAAACCTAAGTATCCTAATATAAATGCTTCGCTCAAAGAAGCACTTCGTGTATTAAGAAAAGTTAAATATTCTTAATCCACAGTTGCTCGTAGGGTTTTAAAGGTAATTCGTTACGTATTAATTCTAATGTTTTTCCGGAAAGCAAATCAGTAGATTTTTTGCCCGTGTGAATGCCTATAGAAAGTAGCCAGCCTACGTTTATCATCTCGGTGACCTCGTTAAAATTACTCAGTACCCAAATAGTTTCGTTTTTATTGGTACGTTCAAAAACAAATATATGTTCATTAGGGCAACCATGTACTTTAAGGTCGTTAGTGTCGGCAAATACGCTATGCTCTTTTCGTATGCGGATCATATCTTTTAATCCGTTATAAACTATAGAGGGGGCACTTTTTATATCTTTTTCAATTTTAGAAACTACATCCCAATTTTGTATGGGTCTGTTAACCCACCTATTGTCATTTATATGCTCTTGGTTTTGCTCATAGCTATAATCATTTAAAGTGGCGATTTCATCACCAGCATAAATCATGGGTATGCCACCGTAGGTTAAAATTATGCCGTGCATCATTAAAATTTTAGCGATGGCATAGTCAATAATTTTATCATTCTTTTGCTCAAGTGCGGTTTCTAAACCTAATAAGGATGCGGCACTTCCGGTTATTCTACCATCTCCATTTTTAGGGTTGTACATGAACATGAGCCCTTTTGCTGGCGACCAATCTAACTTTCCACAATAATAGTTAAGAATAAACTGTTTGTGTGCCGTAGGGTCATAACCCATAGCCCTTACAAAATCATCATCATAGCCAAGACCAATATCATCATGACAGCGTATGTAATTGATCCAAGTGGCATCCTCTGGTTTTGTAGGAATATCAGAAACGCTTTTTACCAATAAAGAGGCTTTTTTGGTGGCTATTGAATTCCAAAGCAATGCCATTAAAGAGGCGTTGTAGGCAACTTCACACTCATTACCGGTTAATATGCCTTCCCCAAAATACTTTATAATATTTCTAGGAGCTACAATAGCTTCCGCTAAAAGAATAACACCAGGTGCCACAACTTGTAAGCACATTCTAAAAAGGGAAATTAGGGTATGGGCTTCCGGTAAATTTTGTGACAGTGTACCTAGTTTTTTCCATAGAAACGCAAGAGCATCAAAACGGATAACATCTACCCCCAAATTTGCAAGTCCAACTAAATTACTGAGCATTTCAATGAACACTTCTGGGTTTCTATAATTTAAATCCCATTGGTAACTATTGAAACAGGTCATTACCCATTTTTCCATTTCAGGGCAATAGGTAAAATTACCAGGTGCAGATTGCGGAAAAATTTCGGGCATGGTTTTTTCGAACTCGTCAGGGATATGACGGTCAGGGTAGGTGTAGTAATAGTTTTGATAATGAAGATCACCTTTTTTTGCTTTTTGTGCCCACTCAAATTCATCTGAAGTATGGTTAACAACAAAATCAAGCATTAAGAACATATTGTTTTTACGTGCCTTTTTGGTGAAATCCAAAAAATCTGCCTTGGTACCATACTTACTATCAATATCATGATAGCTGTTTACGGCATAACCGCCGTCATTTTCACCATCTGGCCGGGTGGTAATAGGCATTAGATGTAGAAAATTAATTCCTAGATCATCAAAATAAGGCAGTTTATCTTTAAGTCCGTTAATGTCTTTGTTAAACCTATCAACATACATTTGCATACCCACCATTTGTTCGCTTTGGTACCAATTACCAGAATTTAAACGGTCAATGTCTTGATTTTGCAGTTCTTTTGGTCGGTTTTTAAAGAGTGATTCTAAGGTATTTAACAGCGTATTAAAAAATACTTTGTGTTCTTTCTCTTGGTATAAAGAGAAAAATTGGGTTTTAATAAGAGAAATGTTTGTAGCTAACCTCTGATCAAACAAAGATTGGGTACTTCTTTTCTTTTGGTCCCTAGAGGCCAACAATCTTAATAATTTCGCCTGGTTCATATTAAGAATCTAATTGTTGTAAAGTAGGTAAAGATTCTATTGCACCAAAGTTTTCTGTTGTGATGGCGCCGGCTTTATTAGCTCTGGCAACCATGTTGGTCAATAGGTTTTCGTTTGTAAGTAAGTCTTCAAAATTTGAGTATTGCGCAATTTGTTGAAGAAAGCAGCCAATGAAAGCGTCACCTGCGCCTGTAGTGTCTTTTGGGGAGACTTTTATACTAGGTATGGTCTTCTTAAATTTTTCGGTACTTAATAATGTACCTGCTCCACCAAGGGTAACAACTATAATTTTTGTTCCCATTTCATGAAAAATTTGGCAAGCATCTTCAAGGTCCTCTTTATCGGAAAGAAGTTGGGCTTCTTCAAGGCTAAATTTGCATAAATGAGATTTTTCAATAAAAGGATGGCATTTTCTAATAAATACTTCCTCTTTATTTTTCCAAAGGTCAACTCTATAGTTAGGGTCAAAACTGATAATGGCATTTTTGGTAAGACCATCAAAAAGATATCTGCTATAAGTTTCCTCTAACGGACCTCCCAATAAAGCTGTTGCAGCGCCAAAGTGTATTATATTATTATCAAAATTTGATTTTAGTGAAGAATCATAGGTAAGCTCTTTATCTGCACCACGGCTAAACACAAAATCTCTTTCACCATCTTCGGCAATAGAAACAAAAGCTAGAGTAGTGAAGGTATCGCTTTTCTGTGCTAACGAAATATCTACTTTTTCATTTTCAAGAATACGCAATAGAAAAGAGCCAAATGGATCATTGCCAACTGCACCAACAAAGAAGCTGTCACCACCAAGCTTGCTAATAGCACAAGCTACATTGGCAGGTGCACCACCTGCTTTTTTGGAAAATTCTTTTGCTTTTGATAAATCTTTGCCTTGGTTCTCGGCAACAAAATCAATCAGTAATTCTCCAATACAAAAAACCTTTTTCATAGTACAAAAAGAAAATTAGGAGGTCTAAGTTAAATAGAAATGGTCGCTTCATCCTAAATAATCTTAAATAAATATTAAATTATGGTTGTGTACGGTTTATTTTTATGATTTATTACCCAAGGTATTTTGGGTCTGTTGCCTAATTGCATATCTTGAATTGCACATTTTTAAAACACAAACCGACTATGAGCATATTTGATGAAATTAAGAAAAAACTAAGTCATGAATTTATTGACATAATAGAATGGTTAGATACTAGCAATGATACCATTGTACATAGATTTGAGCGTTATCAAAACGAAATTAAGAATAACGCAAAACTGATCGTAAGGGAAGGGCAAACCGCAGTTTTTATTAATGAAGGGCAGTTGGCAGATGTTTTTAAACCTGGTACGTACACACTAAACACCCAAAACCTACCTATTCTTACAACGTTAAAAGGATGGAAATATGGATTTGATAGTCCGTTCAAGGCAGAGGTATATTTCGTAAATACCCGTTTGTTTACAGATGAGAAATGGGGAACTAAAAATCCGTTCATGCTTAGTGATGACCGGTTTGGTCTGGTAGAAATACGTGCTTTTGGTACTTATAGTTTTAGAATAAATGATCCAGGTAAGTTTGTAGTAGATGTAGTGGGTACCGATGGTAATTTTACCAATTATGAAGTAAACGAACATTTAAAAAGTTTAATTGTAACCCGATTTACAGATACTGTTGGCGAAGCCAATTTGCCTATAGAGTTATATGCGGCCAATACCAGTGAACTCTCTGAAACTTGCCAAGAGGTTATGCAACCTGAGTTCAATAGGGTAGGTATAGAATTAGAGCGATTCTACATTGAGAATGTGTCTATGCCAGAAGAACTTAAAAAGGAAATTTTTGAGTACAGCCGTTTAGATAAATTGGACATGGGTAAACTGGCACAGTTCAAAGCGGCCAAGGCTATGGAGCTGGCAGCAAAGAACGAAGGCGGTACAGCAGGTGCTGGCATGGGCATGGGCATGGGTTTTGTGCTGGCTCAGCAAATGGGTGGTCTTATGGGACAACCGGCAGCACAGCCAATTGGTGGTCAAGCAGTACAACAACCACAGGCGCCACCACCAATACCAGCACAGGTTAGTTATTTCTATGCTGTAAACGGTCAGCAGTTGGGCCCTGTTTCTTTTGAGAAATTAAAGGAGCTCTTTGCAGGCAGAACCATTAATAGAGACTCCTTAATTTGGAAACAAGGAATGGAAAATTGGGCGGCACTTAAAGAAATTGAGGAGTTAAAGTCTTTCTTGGGTGGTAATACACCACCACCTTTACCAACGGTCTAAAAAATGTAAAAATATTACTGGACAATCTTTCTTTTTTAGATAAGGTATACTCTCTATGGACGATATTCAACAATCGGAATATAAAAAAGCGTGCGCCAATTGTGGGGCAGAACTTAAATTTAAGCCAGGTTCCCATCAACTTACCTGCGAATATTGTGGTTATGAAGAATTTATTGAACAATCTAAGAGCAGTTTTGAAGAACTAGAACTAGAGCACTACTTAAAAATTGTTGGTGAAAATGCTTATACCGACACCATTGAGTTATTGCATTGTAAAAATTGTGGGGCAAACCAGCATGTAGAGGAAAACTATAAATCATTAAATTGTGTGTACTGTAGTGAACCTTTAATACGGGAAGACGTTGAAAAAGAAGGTTGGATCTTGCCCGGTGCCTTGGTACCGTTTGAATTGGATGCAAAGAAGGCACAATCTATTTTTAAATCTTGGGTAGGCAAAATTTGGTTTGCACCGGATAATTTGAAAAAAGCAGCATTAGATCCAGAAGGTTTGCATGGTCTTTATATTCCTTACTGGACTTTTGATGCCAATCTTTTTGCGTCTTATCAAGGGCAAAGAGGAGATTATTATTACGAAAATCAGACCTATAATAGTGATAAGGGCAAAAGAACTAGAAGGGTTCGTAAAACAAGATGGACGTATGCTTCTGGTAAAGTAGATGGGTTTGTTGATGACATCTTGATCAGTGCATCGGAAAAAAAGAGAAAAGAAATACCGTCAAAGGTTGCTTTTTGGAACCTAAAGGATTTGGTGGTATTCAACTCCAAATATTTATCGGGGTTTGTAACAGAGAAATATACCGTTTCATTAAAAGAAGGTCATCATAAGTCTTTTCAAGAAGCCAAAAATATAGCCTATAACTGGATCAGAAGAGACATTGGTGGCGATACCCAACGAGTGGCAAATGCCGACATTAAATTATCTAACGAGAAATTTAAACATATTCTGCTTCCTGTTTATATAAGCTCCTACAGATATGAGGGAAAGGAATATAACTTTTATATAAATGGACAAACCGGGGTGCTTAGCGGAAATAGGCCATATTCATTCTGGAAAATCTTCTTTTTAGTACTTTTTATACTTGTCATAATCACCATAATTGCGATTTTTGCTAAATGAATATAAATAGAACACTGGTTGTAGGTGACATTCATTCGGGCTTACAAGCGTTAAAACAAGTGCTTAGTAAAGCAGCTGTATCAGAACACGATACTATAATATTTTTAGGGGACTATATAGATGGATGGAGTGAAGCGGTAGAAACTATTGATTACCTACTAGAATTAAAGAAAAAATACAATTGCATATACCTAAGGGGCAATCATGATGAACTTTGCTATGAATGGTTGACAGGTAAAGCAGATAACCCAACTTGGTTTATGCATGGTGGTGAAGCTACTTCCAATTCTTACGCCAATATTTCTAGCGAGGATAAAGAGATTCATCTCAATTTTTATGAAAGTCTAGAGAATTATCACTTAGATACCGAAAATAGGTTGTTTTTACATGCAGGATTTACTAACTTAAAAGGTATTGAGCATGAATATTTTAAAAAAACGTTTTACTGGGACCGTACCTTATGGGAGCTAGCTCTTTCTCTGAACAAAAATTTAGAAGAAGATCATATACATTACCCAAAACGACTAAAGAACTATTCTGAAATCTATATTGGTCATACACCAGTAACAAGAATTGGTAAAACTACACCGCAAAAAGCGGCCAATGTTTGGAATATTGACACAGGTGCAGCTTTTAAAGGACCTTTGACCATTTTCAATGCAGATTCAAAAGAATACTGGCAAAGCGATCCCGTACATACGTTTTACCCTAATGAAAAGGGTAGAAACTAAGAAAACAGTTAACTTTACTAAAAATGGATTGTTTAAATGACGATCTTTGATAAAAAATAAACTATGTCTACTAAAAATATAAGATTAGAAGTGATGCAGGCTTTAGAGCCTCAGGTAGAAGGATTTATGGATTCTTTCCTTATTAAACCAGAGGATATATGGCAGCCTACGGATTTTTTACCAAATTCTGAAAAAGATACATTTTTACAAGAAGTAAAAGATATTAGAGAGGAGTCTAAAGAACTTGGTTATGATTTTTGGGTAACCATGGTAGCGGATACGATAACTGAAGAAGCTTTGCCAACCTATGAATCTTGGTTGATGGATGTAGTAGGTATAGACCAACATGGTGATCATAAGACCAATGGTTGGGCAAAATGGGTAAGAGCTTGGACAGCAGAAGAGAATAGACATGGCGATGTGTTGAACAAGTATCTATATTTATCCGGTAGGGTAAATATGAGAGAAATAGAGTTGACCACCCAACATTTAATTTCAGACGGTTTTGATATTGGTACGGATCGTGACCCTTATAAGAACTTTGTATATACCTCTTTTCAAGAATTGGCTACCAATATTTCACACAAGCGTGTTGGGCAAATGGCTAAGAAGAAAGGAAATACCCTGTTAGGTAAAATGTGTACAATTATTGCAGGTGATGAAATGAGGCACCACTTGGCATATAGAGAATTCGTTAAGACTATTTTTGGCGAAGATCCATCTGGTATGATGATTGCCTTCGCAGATATGATGAAGAAGAAGATTGTAATGCCTGCTCATTTTTTAAGGGAGTCCGGTGGTACAATTGGATCGGCATTTGAGAATTTTTCAAATTGCGCACAACGTTTAGGTGTATATACAGCACAGGATTATGTAGATATATTAAGCAAATTAAATGCTTATTGGCAGTTAGATTCTGTACGTTCTTTAAATGAGGAAGCAGAAAAGGCTCGTGATTATTTAATTAAATTACCGGCAAGGTTAGAGCGAATTGCGGAAAGAATGAAATTTCCAGAAGATCAATATCACTTTAAGTGGGTAGAAGCTAATGGAGCATTATAAAATAAAAAATCCCGATAATTCATTATCGGGATTTTTTTTGCTAAACGGTGATTTATAGTTTACCGTGTTTATGCTCATCTTGCCATTTAACAAGTTCTGTCCATTTACCTTCATAACACATTTTAGCTTGCATTGGCCAAGATGCCGGGTCGTGTATCTTATACCGTGTTCCACCTGTATCCAATATTTTCTGACAATCTTCAAGACTGGCTTCAGAAAGTGCTTTCCAGGTTTTAATACCATGGTCTTTGAACATACCTTCAATTTTTGGACCAATACCTTCTACAAGTTTTAAATCGTCTTGTTTAACGGTTTTGCCAAAAGCAGCTTTTGCAGCAGCGCCATCAAAAGCTAAGGCGCTACTTGTAGCGGCGCCGGCGGCAAATGATGCTGCTGTAGCAGAAGCACCAAGATTTGTGCTTGTTGTTGGCGGTACGGCTTTGCTAGCGGCAATTACCTTTTGGTTGCAGGCATCAAGGTCAGCTTTTAATTTAGTGTTGCTTGCCTTTAAGTTGTTCAATTCTGCCAATTGGGCGTTTAACTTTGTATTATTGGCTTTAAGACTGTTTATTTCAGCAGAGTTGTCAATTACTTTGGTAGAACTTTTACCGAGTAGATAACCTAAAATACCGCAGATAAGACCTACTAACAATGGAATTATCCAGCACCAAATACTCATATTTTCAAAATTCATGATTTTACTTATTTATAGGATTAGTGTATGTTTTAATTTAATGTAATAACTGTTCTTCTATTTTTTTCTCTGCCTTCTTCGGTAGCATTTGTTGCAATAGGTTGGGTCTGCCCTTTGGATGTAGCAATGATTTTACTTTCAGCTATACCGTTTTGCATTAGATAGTTTTTGGCGAATTCTGCCCTGTCTTGCCCTAGCCTCATGTTAGTACTTGCTTGTCCAGTAGCATCGGTATGGCCTACAACACTTACTGTTGCATCTTCAACTTTATCTATATATCTAGAAATATCTGCAACCTTTTGGCGCTGCTCGGCATCTAGGTAAATAGAAGCTTCTGCAGTATTAAAGTAAAGTATTAACGGGTCGGCTTTAATTTTCTCATAAAGGGCATTAAGGTCATCCTTTTCATTAACAGATCGCTCTTCAATATCAAAAGAAGCCGCACCCCAATAGGTATTTTCTTTAGGTACCATGTCATCCATTAGTTTGCCCAAAGTATTTATTTGTGCAGTAGAAATACCTTTAGATGCTAAATCATTTTTTATGGCATTGGCTCTTGCTAAACCTAAATTAGGAAACGCTGAGTTGTTCTCTTCTTCACTTGTGTAATAACCGGTGACATTGACTACGTTGCCATCATTTGCTTCTAAATAGCTCTTAAGACCATTAATGCCTTTTGTAAGGTTGGCGCTTAAAGGCATTAAAATAGCATTGGAAGAGACATTAAAATTGTAGTTGTCATTAGTATTATAGGCAAATCCGTTTGCATCAATTGCAAAAGGGTAAGATGTTGCCGAGGGTTCTTTTACGATTACTTTTTCTTTAGCGGGTTCTTCATGTGTACTTGTTGCATTACATTCGCTACAATAAGTGATAAAGAAATAAGTACCTATTAGAATGGTAATCAACATACCTAATAAATACGTTATTGTTTTTGTCATTATTAATACTGTTTAGTGTTTAGCCCACAATTTATTAAAAAAATCTTAAAAATGTTAAATCATTTGAGCCTAATTGCCTTACAGTCAATCATTATAGTAATAACATTTATGTAGCGTATAGTACCAAGTATACGATCAGTTGGTGAGATTGTAAAAAAAGTTAATGATGCAACAACTATTAATTGCAATTTTGCGTAAGTATTTAAATGGTATGCATCTCCCCACAAAGTTTGGGCATTGATTATACAATTTAAAGTTTTGAGTTAGTTGGTTAAAAAATCCTGTCTTCAATATGTCGACAGGATTTTTTTATGTTCAATAGTTTATAAAGTAGGTTTCCATCTATACAATTTTTACATGAATTTGTACAGATTTCACACCATTAAAGGATACAATTTGTTAGCTTGAAACAGCTGTATTTGTATTGAAAATGAAGAAAAAAATAAAAAAGTGTTTCAATTTTCTTTGCATGTTTATCGTACTGGGCACTCAAACATTATTACATGGAAGTTGGTCTCATGAACCAACAAATAGAAAAGCTGCTTAGATAATAAACATGCAAAAGAAAATATGATTTGATTATAGGTCGAATTTTATTCCCTGAGCCAATGGCAGTTCGGTAGTAAAATTAATGGTATTGGTCTGTCTTCTCATATACACTTTCCATGCATCTGAACCACTTTCACGACCACCGCCAGTTTCTTTTTCTCCACCAAAGGCACCGCCGATTTCTGCGCCAGAGGTACCAATGTTTACATTAGCTATACCGCAATCACTGCCCCAAGCAGAAAGAAAACGTTCTGCCTCTCTTAAATTATTGGTCATAATTGCAGATGACAGCCCTTGAACAACTCCATTTTGAATGGCGATGGCATTTTCAACGTCACCGGAATATTTTAAAAGATAGAGAACAGGTGCGAAAGTTTCGTGCTGAACAATTTCAAAATCATTACTAGCCTCTGCAATGGCAGGTTTAACATAACAACCACTTTCATAGCCTTCACCATCTAAAACACCACCCTCAACAATTAATTTACCACCTTCTTCAACTACCTTTTTCAAAGCATTTTTATAATGTGAAACAGCATCAGTATCAATCAATGGTCCTACGTGGTTATTCTCATCTAATGGATTACCTATTCTTAATTGTTGGTAAGCGGCAACAACGGCATCTTTCACCTTATCATACATAGATTCATGAATAATCAATCTTCTGGTTGAAGTACAACGTTGCCCAGCCGTTCCTACGGCACCAAAAACGGCTCCTATAACGGTCATTTTTAAATCGGCATCCGGTGTAACAATAATAGCATTGTTTCCGCCCAACTCCAATAGAGATTTTCCAAGACGGGCGGCAACTGCTTGGGCAACTATTTTACCCATTCTAATTGAACCCGTAGCGGATACCAACGGTATTCTATTATCTTGGGTCATAAGTTCACCAATCTTATAATCGCCGTTTATTAAGCAGGAAATTCCTTCGGGTAGGTTATTTGCCTTAAAAACTTCAGCAGCAATGTTTTGGCAGGCTACACCACATAAAGGGGTTTTTTCTGATGGTTTCCAAACACAAACATCACCACAGATCCATGCCAACGCTGTATTCCATGCCCATACGGCAACCGGGAAGTTAAAGGCGGAAATAATACCCACTACACCAAGTGAATGGTATTGCTCGTACATTCTATGCCCAGGTCTTTCAGAATGCATGGTCAATCCGTGCAATTGTCGAGAAAGACCAACGGCAAAATCGCAGATATCTATCATTTCTTGCACTTCTCCTAAACCTTCTTGGTAGCTTTTTCCCATTTCATAGGAAACCAGTTTTCCAAGGGGCTCTTTTAGCTCTCTAAGTTTGTCACCAAATTGTCTTACAATTTCGCCACGTTGAGGTGCGGGTTTTGTTCTCCATTGCTTAAAAGCAGTGGTAGCAGAAGACATTACTTTTTCATAATCTTCTTTTGTGGTCGTTTTTACCTTTGCAATTAAAGATCCGTCTACAGGTGAGTAAGATGAGATAATATCACCTGAGGAGAAATAATCTGATCCGGTTGATGTACCGTCATTTACCTCTTTAATTCCAAGTGCCTTAAGGGCATCATGTATTCCAAAATCTGCTGCTATTTTTGACATTTTATAACTTTTTACGCAATTAATGTTAGATATATTACAAAAATACAAAGAATTTTGTCTTTAGGAAGAACTAATTACGACTAGGCAAATTTGACGATCAACCATAGAATAATACCTGCCAAGGCAGGTACACTCTGTACAATAAATATCTTTTTGCTTACCGAAACGGCACCGTACATACCGGCGACAGTAACACAGCCTAAAAAGAAAAGGGCTACGTTGCATGACCAGTTACCATCAGAAATCAGTAAGGACCAAATTAACCCTGCTGCCAAAAAACCATTGTAAAGTCCTTGGTTTGCCGCCATTTGTTTAGTGGGTATAAATAAATCTTTCGGGAAATTTTTAAACACCTTTCTACCGGTAGTGGTCCATGCGAACATTTCTATCCATAAGATATAAACATGAATAAATGCTACAAGTACTGTAATTATTTTAGCTAATACTATCATTCTTCCTTGGCAATAAAACGTTCGTCAACAGGCATTACCGTGCCGCAATTATCACATGTTCTCAATTCTTTTGAACTGTAAAAATGTTTAAAGTGTGCTAAAAAATCTTTTTCTATGTCATGAAGGGTGAAATAGGCTTCATAGAGTTTATGATTACAATTGTCACAAAACCAAAGCAAACCATCATCAACATTCATGCTAGCTCGTTTTCTTTCAATGACCAAGCCAATAGATCCTTCTTTACGAACAGGAGAATGTGGCACTTTAGCAGGATGCAAATACATATCTCCCGGACCTAATTTCATGGTCCTTTTTTTACCGTCTTCTTGAATGTGAACTTCTATATTTCCTTCTAATTGATAAAACAGCTCTTCGGTTTCGTTGTAATGGTAATCTTTACGTGCATTTGGTCCGGCTACGATCATGACAATATAATCGCCAGCATCTTTATATAAGTTTTTATTTCCAACAGGAGGTTTTAGTAATGCTCTGTTATCTTCTATCCATTTGTTGAGATTAAATGGTGCTTGTATACTCATTTCACTGAAATTAATTGAAAGTTAATTAAACGATCGTTTCTCACTGAAAAGTTAAGCATAAAAAAAGCCTTTGTATAACAAAGGCTTCTTAAAATTATATTTTACGATGTTTTATCTAAAGAACAACTGTGTAAAGTATAGGTCGCCATTGCTATTTTGGTTAATGCTTATGGCTGAGTAGTTGTATTCACCTTCAATATTTACTCTATGCCCCGGACTTTCTAACCATGCCTCAAAAGCTTCTTCAATAGTGTCATAATTTCTTGCAACATTTTCTGCTACAAAAACTGCACCGGTTCTCTTTGAAATATTCTCTGCACGTTGCGTAAAATTATCATGACTAGTATTTCCTTTAGAAATCATATAGTCGGTATGAAGCGTTGCATAATAATAGGTGGTACTTTCAAATTCCATTTCATTTAATCCTATACTAGCTCTATATGTATTTATTATTTCAAAAAGTTCATCTTCCAGTGTACTGTGATTTTTAGAAGATGCCAAAGTATATTGCTCTAGGGTGTCTTCAGATTTACTCTCGTAACCTGCGAAATTCTCATATTTTGAACAAGATGATAAAGTGATGACTATTAATACTATTAAGAAAGGAAATTTAATTTTCATAGGGGGAATAGTTGTTGTCTTATTGAGTGCCAAAAGTAGTTTAGTGAGTAGGCTTAAAAAGAAGAACATCTATAGATAGGGTAAAATATTCGATAAGCTGCATCTAATTGAAATAGAAGTACTCATCGGTAAAATACACTTTGATTTACATCGTAAAAAAGTGCATTTAATATGATTTTTCCCACTTAATCTGCAAAACGGAACATGTCATCCCAAAGCAGTCATGTTCAAGCGTTGGATATTCACGAATTAGGAGTTGAAAAAAATTATTACTGCTTGTAGAAAAGTTGTGTAAAGTAGTAATTGCCGAAATCATCTTTTTTGACACTAATGGCGGTATGGGTAAAATCTCCTTCCATGGTTTTTTTATGGCTACTACTTATATACCAACCTTCAAAAGCTTCTTGTGCGGTATCATAATCTTTGGCAACATTCTCAGCCACCATTTCAACAGATATCTCAGAATCTATGTTTGAAGCGCGAGAGCTAAAATTGTCATGGCTAATGCTACCTTTAGAAATCATGTAATCTGTATGCAGGTTTGCATATTTATATGCTACATCGCTAAACCGCAAAGTATTAGTGTTGAGACTAAGTCTATGTGTGTTGACAATATCCAGTAGGTCCTGCTCTATAGTTAAAACATTTTCAGCTTCCAATACAGGCGTTTCTTCAAGAGAATCGCTAGTACAAGAACCAAGAAAAAGTAATAAAAAGACAGTGACCGCATTAAGCAATCTCATTTTCATATAAGTGTCTTTTAATTAGCCTCTCGGCGTAGCGAAGTAGGTAAGAAGGTGAGAATGTTCTAAGTTCTCTATTTTCGATTTGGGTTATCGATAACGTAATATTATATAAAAATTGAACACAGGGGAGGAACAATATTACTTATTCGACAAAGTGCACAATATGTAAGATTATTGAACGATCAAATTTAGATTGTCATCGATTCTTCGCTAGACTCTTCTGGCATTACTTCTGTCTTAAGAACAGTATCAAATATTAACGCACCTATATCTTTAATGGGTTGGTAAAGTATAGACTCTTTCTTGGTTTCATCTGTAAGTAGGTTCAAGGAGGTATCCATACGATCAAAAAAGATAAATGCGGCCCCTAATAGAATAGCTACTTTTAAGGTGCCAAAAATTCCACCGGCTATTTTATTCAACCACCCTAACATAGCAAAATTGGCGACTTTGGTCAATAATTTTCCGGCTAGGTTCACTACTATAATGATAAGGATCAACGTAATTATAAAAGCTATAATACTCATATTACGTTCATTCCAATCTAAATGGTTAGATAGATAGTTGCCTGTTATATATGAAAAGTGAATAGCGCCAAAAATACCGGCTACCAAGGCTACTATAGAAGCAATTTCCATGAATAGTCCGTTATTATATCCTTTCCACAGACCCCAAATGAGCGGTAATCCAAGTAAAATATCCAAAAGTCCCATTCGTATAGTGTTTTGACAAATATAGAACTTTGATTTGTACCTTTGCAAGGTCTAGATTATAGTAGATAGCAGGTTGATATGGCAAGGGATATACAGTTAAAAGAACGTTGGGATTATTTAGTAGAGAAACTATCTGAAAAGTTTTCTGATGGAGATCCGTTAGAATTGGATGCTATCATCTACTTGGTGGGTGTTCAAGAATTGGGCCAATATCATAGAAAATACAAGAAAGATGATAAACTAGACCTTATGCACATAGCAATTTGCAGATTGTTGGAGCCTTACGGTTTTTATGAGTTTAGCTTTTTTGATGAAGATGGCTGGCCACATTATAATGTATTAGAGGAACTACCTTCTCTAAAAGCGGGTGAGCAAACGGTGCTCATGAAAGAAGCAATTGTCTCTTACTTCCTGGAAAAAGAATTTATAAAGTAATTACATTGAATAACTGTTCGGAAAAAAGAGCTGCCTAAAATGTATAGGTAGAGAAATTATCTTGAATAGAAATATACTTGGTCCATTAGATTTTTGATGTTTGAATTGGGTATTAAATCTGCTATATTTAAAGAAATAACTATAGCACATGTCAAGGCAATTTATAATATCATTAGATCAAGGTACCACTAGCTCAAGAGCTTTATTGGTAGACCATGATGGAACTATTCAAGGAATGGTTCAAAAAGAATTCAAACAAATTTTTCCAAAATCGGGTTGGGTAGAGCATGATCCAAAAGAGATTTTAGATTCTCAAATGATGGTTTTAAAAGAGCTTCTTGAAAAAGAAGTAAAGCCTTCAGAAATTATGGGCATTGGTATTACCAACCAAAGGGAAACTACTGTGGTTTGGGATAAAAATACCGGAGAACCTATTTATAATGCCATTGTTTGGCAAGATAAACGTACAGCTGATATTTGCGAACATCTTAAAAAATCCGGTCTTACGGAGCATGTAAAGAAGACTACTGGTCTGGTTATAGATTCCTATTTCTCTGGCACCAAGGTAAAGTGGATTTTGGATAATGTTGAGGGAGCAAAAAAGAAAGCACAGGCAGGAGATTTGTTAATGGGCACCATTGATACCTGGTTGGTTTGGAACATGACCAAAGAACATAATCACGTAACGGACTATACCAACGCATCACGAACTATGATTTACGATATCGTAAATTTAAAATGGGATGACAAAATGCTAAAGGTGTTAGATATACCCAAAACCATGCTTCCAGAAGTAAAACCATCTTCTGCTCATTTTGGTAATTATGAAATTGATGGTGTTAAAATACCTATTGCAGGAATAGCGGGAGATCAACAGGCAGCGCTTTTTGGTCAGGCTTGTTTTAAAAAAGGTTCAGCTAAAAATACCTACGGTACAGGTTGTTTTATGCTAATGAATACGGGAGAAAAGCCACAGTTTTCTAAAAACGGATTGCTGGCCACTATAGCTTACGGTTTAAATGGTAAGGTACACTATGCACTAGAAGGAAGTATTTTTATTGCAGGTGCCGCAATACAATGGTTGCGAGATGGTCTAGAGTTGATAGACCACGCTAAGGAAACAGAAGAACTGGCCAACTCCATTGAAGGTGAAAACCCGGTTTATGTGGTGCCGGCGTTTGCAGGTCTTGGGGCGCCCTATTGGGATATGTATGCAAGGGGAGCAGTATTCGGTTTAACGCGTGATACCGGTAAAGCTCATTTGGCGAAAGCAACACTAGAGGCACTTGCATATCAAACAAAGGATATTTTAAAGGCTATGGAAGATGATTCTGGTATTCAACTTAAGAACTTAAGGGTAGATGGGGGTGCATGTGCTAACGACCATTTAATGCAATTTCAAGCCGATATCTTGGATTCAGAGGTGCATAGACCAGAGATTATTGAATCTACCGCAATGGGTGCGGCATTTTTAGCGGGCATAGAGGTCGGGTTCTGGCAACAGTCAGATATTGATGAGAGTAGACCAATGAACAAAATATTTACCCCAACTTTTGACCGTGTAAAAAGAAAGCGCCTATATAAGAAATGGCAAAAAGCGGTAGAACGCTCAAAAGGTTGGGAAGACGAAGAGTAAATACACATTGAATTTACAATTAATTAATTCTTTAGAGCATAAAATAGCATAAGGGTCACGCTATCTTTGATTTTTTGTACTGGCTTTTGTCTGCAATATGGAACAAGCACAAGCATATTAATTTAAATAGAAACTACCGATGGAAAATATAAAATTCACAAATTTAGAACGCCAAAAAACAATAGGTAATCTAGAATCGGAGGAATTTGATTTGGTAGTTATTGGTGGTGGTATCACTGGTGGTGGTATTGCGTTAGATGCTGCCTCGCGTGGATTAAAGGTAGTGCTGCTTGAGAAAGGAGATTTTGCTTCGGGTACAAGTAGCAAATCCACCAAATTAATACATGGCGGACTCCGTTACTTAAAACAATTCGATTTTTGGTTGGTGAAAGAAGTAGGTTCAGAACGTGCTATTGTGCACAAACTGGCTCCACATTTGGTTCTGCCCGAAAAGATGTTGTTACCTTTAATTGAAAATGGGTCCTACGGTAAATGGTTAACGTCAATAGGGCTTAAGGTTTATGATATACTGGCACAGGTATCTGGTGACGATAAACGAAAAATGCTCGAGAAAAAAGAAGCAATGAAATTAGAGCCTTTATTGCCAAAAAAGATACTGAACGGGGCGGGTTATTATGCGGAATATAGAACAGATGATGCCCGTTTGACTATAGAAAACATAAAAACTAGTTTACTTTTTGGTGCACAGGCCTTGAACTATGCCAAGGTAAACGACTTTCTTTATGACAATGAAAAGGTTGCTGGGGTAAAAGTTACAGATGAAACTACGGGTAAGGAGTTTACCATTAAATCTAAGTATGTAATTAGCGCTGCCGGACCGTGGGTAGATGAGCTAAGAAGTCTTAATAATTCTAAAAAAGGAAAACAGCTTCATTTGACCAAAGGGGTACATTTGGTTTTTCCATATGAAAAATTGCCGGTGAAGCAATCGGTTTATTTTGATATACCTGATGGTAGAATGATGTTCGCAATACCAAGAGGTAAAGTTACTTATGTAGGTACAACAGATACCAACTATAATGATAATAAGGACCGCGTAAGAACAGATATTGCAGACGCTATTTATTTAATATCTGCCGTTAACAATATGTTCCCGGATATAAATCTGGAATTAGATGATATCGTTTCTTCTTGGGCAGGTTTACGACCGTTAATTCATGAAGAAGGAAAATCTGCATCAGAATTGTCTAGAAAAGATGAAATTTTTGTTTCAGATACAGGCTTGATCAGTATTGCGGGGGGTAAGTTGACCGGTTATCGTAAAATGGCAGAAAGAGTTGTAGATCGCATTGCCAAGAAAATGGAAGAAGAATACGATACCGAACTGAAAGAATGTTATACAGAGAAGATATTTTTGTGTGGTAATGTGGATTTCAAAAAATTCAAACATGTAAAAAAATACATAAGCGAGGTTTACGACAACATTAAAAATGAAGGCTTTTCAAAACATGATGCCTGGTTTTTGGTAACCAATTATGGTAAGCAGACAGAGAAAATATTAGAACTGTATGCAACCATTGTAGAAGCTGATCCCTATGTAAGGTTGGCAAAGGCAGAAGTAGCATTTGGTATAGATTATGAAATGGTACAAACCCCAATGGACTTTTTCATAAGAAGAACGGGTAGACTGTATTTTGATATTGAAAGCATTAGAACCCTAATGGAACCTATCTTAAAAGAATTCCAGAATAAATTTGGGGTATCTAATGATATAGTTCAAGGTTGGAGAATTACTTTAGAGGAAGAATTAAAAGAGCATTCAGATTTCTCTTTGGAGCGAGGTTAGTCTAATTTCTCTGTTAAATCTAGAAAAACCTTTTTAGGGTTTTTATTTTCATAGAGAACTTTATAAACAGCATCTATAATAGGTGTTTTAACCTTTTTACTGAAGTTTTCTTTAATGTTATAAGCACTTTTTGCTGCGTAGTAGCCTTCAGCGATCATACTCATTTCCATCTGTGCGCTTTTTACGGTGTACCCTTTACCTATCATATTACCGAACATCCTGTTTCGGCTAAAAATAGAGTACCCAGTAACTAATAAATCGCCTAAATAGGCAGATTTATTAATGTTACGATCTAGGTTATGAATGCGTTTAGTGTATCGCTTCATCTCACGAATTGCATTGCTCATCAATACACTTTGAAAATTATCTCCATATCCCAGACCATGGGCAATACCCGCAGCAATGGCGTAAATATTCTTTAGCATTGCGGCATATTCTGTACCAATAATATCTTTACTGATACTGGTTTTTATGTATGAACAAGCTAAATTGTTGGCAACCAGTTCTGCCTTTTCCGTATCAGCACAGGCAATGGTCAAATAGGAAAGTCGCTCCATAGCAACTTCTTCGGCATGGCAAGGACCTGTAATTACTCCAATGTTTTCAAATGGTATATCAAAAACTTCATGAAAATGTTCGCCAACGATCAATCCAGATTCTGGAACAATACCTTTTATGGCCGAAAAAATGATTTTTTCCTGTAATGAACTGTTCAGCTTTTCTAATTCACCCACTAAAAAAGCAGAAGGAATAGCAAAAATTAGAACATCTGCATATTTTACAATCTCATTTATGTCGCTAGTCAATACTAATTGCTCTGGTCTAAACTCTACAGAAGTAAGGTAGTTAGGATTGTGTTTTTGAGATTTAATATGCTCAATAGCTTCATCATTTCTCATATACCAACCTACCCTATCTTGGTTGTTGGTCAACATTTTAACAATCGCCGTAGCCCAACTTCCACCGCCTAAAACCGCAAACTTTACATCATTGTTCATACTGCAAATTTACCAATAAATTGCATGTTTGGTATAAGCTTAGTATCAGTCTTATGTAAAATTTGGCATGGAGATTGTTTCTAGGTAAATAATCAATTAAATGAAATCATATGAAAACGATAAAACTACTTACAGGATATTTTCTTTTGGCCACCATGTTGGTTTCTTGTTATACAGAGGTAATTATTGAAGATGATTTCATTGAGGAATCTGCCTTTAATACCGATCAAGTATTACAGAGCTATGACCTTTGGTATGTAGATATCAATGCTACACGAGGCAATGGTGAAATTCCTTTTTTACAAAGGGCATTTACGGTTTCTTTTGATAGAGGAGTCTTTTACGCTAACAATAATATAGTAGGTATAGGTAAGACCGGTGGTGGTTATGGTATAGACGTAGGATCGTATGGTACTCTTAGAGGTACGGTAGATATTGACCATGATATTGATGGGTCTTGGTTTTTAGAAGTGTATGCCGTTAACAATAATACCATTGAGCTGTATGATGCCGGTACTGATACTTCATACTATTTAAAAGGATATCAGATCAACAATTTTGATTATGACATGGTATTCTACGATAACATCAATTACTTTTTGCAGGAGTATGATGCGTGGGAAAAAATTTATACAAGTGAAACAGGCGCGTTAAATGATTTTGATGAAGAAAATTACCTGCAATTTCTACCTAATTTCTTTAGATCTTCATTAGATACGCCCAATACAAGTATTTCTAATCTGCAGTGGGATTTTGAGGGAGATTATCAGGTATATAACGTTCAAGGAGATAACTCTTTAAAAACGCTGACCTTGGATTATGATTTTTTTGGTGATGATTACTTTGAACTATATGTCATAAACGACAGCACTATAGAATTATATCACCCAGATAGTGGAACAACCTATGAGTTTAGGGGCAGGGGATATATAGAATACTTAAAGTCCGGTAAAGGATACGATGAAAGTAAAAAAAGAAGTAAATCTTCTAACCCAACAATGAATGTTGAAAGGAAGAAAGCAAAATAGTTTTTAGGTTGATTGTCTTAAGAATGCCCAATTCAATTAGAAGAGGGCATTTTTTTATGCTTGAGATTTCACATCTCCCATAATGATGGAATCAATGGTTATAGGGTCGTTGGAATGCAGTACAGAAATATCACCGGTAGTTTCAAAAACAACAGCCTTTACTTGAGATAATTGTAGCACATTGGCCTCTCTTAATTTACCCATTAAATCAGCTTCACTTACCAATGCCTTTTTAAGGTTGTCTTTTAATATGGTGCCATTTTCCATAAGCAAAATAGGGGTGTTTGTAATAAATTGTTGCGCAGCATCAGAAGATGACAATAATTTAGCGAACAAAGCTTGTAGACCAGCCAATAAGGCTAAGGAAACTAAAGCTGGCATTAGATTGTCTACCGGTTTGTTTACGGCATCTGCAAGTATGGATCCCATAGCTATGGTCACAGCAAAATCAAAACTGGTCATTTTTGCAAATGTTCTTTTACCGGTAACTCGGGTAATAAACATTATGTATACGTAAACAAACAGTGCTGCAACGCATATTTGAATTACTGTTTTTATTGAAAGTGGGTCAAAAATTTCCATTATGTTGGTTTTAGGGTTTACACCTAAAGGTAGCAACTCAATGGTCCTATAGTATACTCAATACAATAGAATACTACTTCATTTAATGGGTCTGCAATCTTTTTTTAAATGCCGACGGATTTTCTCCTGTTACTTTCTTAAAAGTTCTATTGAAATAGGACAAGCTTTCAAACCCACATTCAAAACAGGTTTCACTTACGTTTTTGCCTGTTAAAAGCATTCTTTTAGACTGGCTAATTCGATATTGATTTAAAAACTCAATAAATGTACTACCTGTGGCTTTTTTAAAGTAACGACAAAAAGCCGGTTTGGTCAGGTTGCAGAATTTGGCAACTTCGTCTACAGAGATTTTTCCTTGGTAGCGCTCATCGATCAATGCATAAATGTCACGAATTCTACTTTGTTCCTTTTTACTGTATCTATTTTTATAAGGTTTCTTATGTAGTAGTTGAAACTCGTTGCTTTGGGAAAGTCTTTTAAGAATAGCCATAATGGCCATAAAATATTCAAATGGTTTAAGGGTGTGCAGTTCTTTAAGCATTTCCCCTACTTCTTTTTTTGTATTTCCATGAAAGGCAATGCCATATCTTGATAAGTCTAGTAATCTATTCAGGCTTTGTAATTCTGGTATTGGGTCTACATAGGTGTTTTTAAAAGAAGGTTTTATGTGTAAAACCTCTTCTCTATAAGTGGTTTTTACACCATAGTCAAAATTCAAATGTGGTATATTGGAACCAATGAGAACAAGATCGTTTTCTTCATACTCGGAAATATGATCGCCCACATGTCTTGTACCGTTTGCCCCTTCAATATAAACGATTTCATATTCAGGGTGAAAGTGCCAATAAAAGAGATGACTCAGTTTAGGGTCGTGCAACAAACGGAACGGACTTTTTGTTGCGGGTTCAATGGTTTCTAATTCAACTTTCATAATTAAATGTAACAAAATTGCGCAATATACAAGGTGTCAAGTCCATCAAAATCAATATTGTTCAAATTTAGGTCAATATTACGGTGGTTTAAGTTGCTAAGGCTCAATAGCTTTGTTATGGTATAACGACTTAAATTTTATAAGATGAAACAGACAAAAAATAATGTAGAGCAAGGCAACAAAGCTCACGTAGATATTCCAGGAAATCCGTCTACGGCAACTAGTAGTAAACAGAAACTAAATGATCGTACCAATGGAAAGCCGCTTCGTGTACTCAGTGAAGATGATTGGAAATTTTGGAAAGAGAACGGCTATGTGGTAGTTAAAAATGCAGTTCCGTTGGATCAGGCTAAGGCTACTGCAGGTTTTCTTTGGGAGTTCGATGAGAAAGATCCCAATGACAAATCTACATGGTATGCAGCTCCAAGGGCAGAAATGCAAATGAAAGAGCTAACAGGTACAGGTATGGTTGAGGTATACAATCATCAACATCTGTGGAACAATAGGCAAACACAAAAGGTCTATGATGCCTTTGTAGACGTTTGGGGAACAGAAAAATTATGGGTAACCATTGATCGTGCAAATTTGAATTTTCCATTGCCGGAAGATGTAGATAAAAAGGGATTTATTCATTGGGATTATGATCCAGAAACAAAGCCCCAGAATGTTCAGGGTGTTTTGGCCCTTGCAGATCAAGAAGATGAGAATATGGGTGGTTTTCAGTGTATACCCTGGCTATATAGAAATTATGATTCATGGAAACTGACCCAGCCCAATGACCGAGATCGATTTCAACCCAGTTTAAAAGGATTGGAAGATAAAATTGTAAAAGTAAAAATGAAAGCGGGCGATCTTTTGATTTTCAATAGTACAGAACCTCATGGTATACGACCCAATAAATCTAAAGATAAAGTTAGAATAGCGCAGTACATTTCAATGATGCCCGCTGAGCCAGAAAATCAGGCTCTTAAGAATTGGAGAATAAACTCTTGGAAAAATAGGGTAGCGCCAGAAGGCTTTGCATTTCCTGGTGACCCAAGAAAATGGGAGCAGACTAAATATGAAACTGCAAAATTATCGCCATTGGGAGAGAAGCTTTTAGGATTAAAAGACTGGTAAACAGATAATTTGGTAATAATTAGCTTGTTAGTGGCGAGGCCGGTAAATATGGCTTATTTTTGCGCCCTTTAAATGATAGAGCATGCAGAAGTACCTTAATATATTCGATTTTAAACAGAAGGTAGATTATAAAAATGAAATCTTAGCAGGATTAACGGTTGCAATGACAATGATTCCTGAGTCATTGATGTTTGCAATTCTTGCAGGATTTTCTCCCTTGGTAGGTTTGTACGGGGCATTTATTATGGGCTTGGTCACATCTATTTTTGGAGGAAGACCCGGACTAATTTCTGGTGGCGCGGGTGCAACTGTGGTAGTACTTATGGCCTTAATGAATTCCCACGGACTAGAATATGTTTTTGGGGCGGTTGCTTTGGCAGGTGTTATTCAAATGATAATTGGCTTTTTAAAGCTCGGTAAATTTATTCGTCTAGTGCCACAGCCTGTAATGTTCGGGTTTGTTAATGGTTTGGCCATCATTATTTTTATGGCCCAGATGGATCAATTTAAAGTAGGTGTGGGCGATGCTGCGGTTTGGCTTACGGGACCTGCAATGTATACCATGTTAGGTTTGGTGTTATTTACAATTGCAATAATTGTTTTTGTTCCAAAGCTTACAAAGGCGGTACCGGCATCTTTAATTGGAATTATTGTTGTGTTTTTAATAGTATATTTTTTCAATATTGATACCAAGCAGGTAGTTGATATCATTAATCAAGATACATTACCAGGAGAAGAACTAAAGTCGCTTAGTGGAACATTACCTACTTTTCACATACCGCAAATTCCATTTACGTTTGAGGATTTCAAAATTATTTTGCCTTATGGGTTAATAATGGCTGCAGTTGGTTTAACCGAAGGGCTGCTAACTTTAAACTTGGTAGATGAAATTACCGGTACAAAAGGCAATAGTAACAGAGAATGTGTTGCGCAAGGTGGTGCCAATATATTAAACGGTTTCTTTGGTGGAATGGGTGGTTGTCCAATGATAGCGCAAACATTGGTTAACCTATCTGCAGGTTCTAGGGCAAGGTTGTCTGGTATAATTGCTTCGTTGACTATATTGTTGATCATACTTTTTGGGGCGCCAGTAATAGAACTTGTACCAATAGCTGCATTGGTTGGGGTTATGGTAATGGTTTCAGTGGGTACGTTTGAATGGGCAAGTTTTAAAGCATTGAGAAGAATGCCTAAATCAGATATTTTTGTAATGATATTGGTTACTTTGATTACGGTATTTTTGCACAATTTAGCATTAGCGGTATTAATAGGTGTTATTATTTCTGCACTGGTATTCGCTTGGGAAAGTGCCAAAAGAATTAGGGCTAGAAAACACATAGATGAAAACGGAGTAAAACATTATGAAATTTATGGTCCGTTATTCTTTGGCTCTACAACCCTTTTCAATGAAAAATTTGATGTTCAAGGTGATCCAGACCATATTATTATAGATTTTAAGGAAAGTCGTGTTTCTGATATGAGTGGTATAGAGGCATTGAACAAAATTACAGAACGTTACGCCCAAGTAGGTAAGAAAGTTTTATTGCGCCATTTGAGTAAGGACTGTATTCGCTTATTAGCAAATGCAGATGATATTATAGACGTAAATGTAATGGAAGATCCTACGTATAAAGTAATGGTTGATAAACCTCTGGCTAAGAAAAAGGATAAGGATCCGGAAACCCAAAACCCTTTTAAATTATGGGGTTTGTAGAAATCGTGATTTAAGTTACTGGTCTACCCATAATAGAATATGGCATAAAAAGTACCCAAAACGATAGCAAAAGAAATCAGGTAGATTCCTATTTCTTGTATGCTATCTTTTTTTGCTTGCGCTCTAATTTTATCTCGTACAATTTTACGCTCAATATCAGTGAGTTCTTTAAAATGTAATTTTGTTGCTTGGGCATGGTTTACATAATCTTTACTCAATTCTCTAAAGCTTCTACTTTTTTTAAGTAATGCTCTATTTGCCTTTATTACCTTCATAGGTTGTCCGCTGTACCCCATTGTCTTCTCTTTCTTATATGTAGATAAAATTCGATTTTTGTTACATATAACTGAATAAATCTTAATGATTTTACAATTCTTTTATATTTTTGGCAAAATTTATACAGTATCTTGCCTTTTGGCCATTTAATTTAAGTTTATGAAATATAGTATCGGATTTTTGTTGGGCGTATTAGGTTTGATTGTGGTAAACAGTTGTAAGATGGAAGAATCAGAAAATGAAGAAGTTCTTTTTGTGGGAACATATACAGATAATGGAAGTGAAGGTATTTATACATTCAATTTAAATACTGATACAGGTGAATTGACGAACAAATCATTAACAGCGAAAATTAAGAATCCTTCTTATATAGCGTTTTCACCAGATAGAAATTCCTTATACGCAGTTAGCGAGGTAGACGATTATAAAAAAGATGAAGGTTCAATTACCACCTTTAGTATAAAAGATACTACACTAATTAAGGTTAGCGAGCAATCTACTTATGGTGCCAACCCGTGTTATATTGGTGTAGATACAACTGGAAAAATCGTTGCCGTTGCAAATTACACAGGAGGCAATGTGGCGGTATATAATACATTGGAAAATGGTGATTTAAGGAACGGTCCTCAAATAATAGATCATAAAATTTTAGATTCGACCAAAACGGCACATGCTCACATGGCAATGTTCTTAAATGATGAGTTGGTAGTAACTGATTTAGGTCTTGATAAGATCAGGATATATAGCGAAACAGAAGAAAAATTTGTTTCTAGCGAACAAGAAGAATTAGTCGTTGCCGAAGGTGCTGGTCCAAGGCATTTTGTAACGTCCAAAAATGGAAATTTTCTTTATGTCATCAATGAGTTGAATTCAACGATAACTGTTTTTAAAGATGTTTCAGGGCAATTCGTTGAATTGGACACATATAATACTGTTGATGCTACTTTTAAAGGGGAAAGTTATTGTGCGGATATTCATTTATCACCCGATGGTAAATATCTGTATGGTACAAACAGAGGTGAGAACACCGTAGTTATATTTCAAGTAAATGAAACTACGGGTAAACTAAAGTTAGTAGGTAGGGAACCTGTAAAAGGAGATTGGCCTAGAAATTTTGTTTTAGATCCTTCTGGTAAATATGTACTGGTGGCAAATCAACGAAGCAACAATATTGTTGTTTTTAGTAGAGATGAAAAAAATGGAACCCTAACTTTTGTAAGCCAGGTTGATTTGCCCAGTCCCGTATGTTTAAAATTCTATTAATTAGATTTTATTATTTGCAATAAATCATTCTTTGGTATAACTCCAGATTGTCTCCATACCTGTTTGCCGTTTTTAAATAGGATCATGGTTGGCACACCTCTTACTTGATATTTAGATGCTAAGGTCTGATTTTTATCTACATCGATCTTTACGACCTTAATATCGTCACCCAAATCTTCTTTCACATCTTTAAGAATAGGGGCAAGAGTTTTACATGGTCCGCACCAGTCTGCAAAAAAGTCTACTAATACTGGAGTTTCCCCACCAATGATATCAGAAAATGATGCTTTCATATCTTTAAGTTTTAATAATTAAATACTGTTTTAAATTAGCAAATTCCGGTAGTAGGGTCGCAACTATCACCGTTAGCTATGATTTTTAGAGGAGCAATTTGTTTAAAGGCTTCTAAAAATGCTTCTGGGGGTTGAGCTCCGCTAATGCCATATTTATCGTTGATAATAAAAAAAGGAACACTGTTTACACCACGTTGTTGGTAGTGAGCTATTTCTTGTTTTACCGCATAAGCAATAGAGTCATCATTTATAATACGATTTGTTTTTTCTGCAGTCCAATCATATTCTGCCATAATATTGCTAAGAACGTCAACATCGTTCAAATGAAGATTCTCGTCAAAGTAAGCTCTCATGAACCGTTCTTTTAAAGCATCTTTAAACCCTTCTTCTCCTGCTACATGTAAAAGCTGATGTAATGGTAAGGTGTTAACTGCTAACCACTCTTTTCCAAAGTTAAAATTAATACCTTCTGCTTTACCACTTTCTTCTAAGCGTTTGGTCATTTCCATGGGTCCGTCTAAACTTCCAAATTTATTGGTGAGATAGGTATCTCTATCCAGACCTTCTTTTGGTATACTGGGGTCTAACTGAAAAGGATGCCATTCTACTTCAATTTCGGTACCATCCCATTGTTTAATTGCACTTTCTAATCGCTTCTTACCTACATAACACCAAGGGCAGGCTACATCAGAAACTATATCTATTTTTATTTTATCGTTTTTCATAGGTCTTTTAATTTTTACTACATCTAATTGGTCGTAATTAGATGGTAAAACCTACATGTATTATGTTCTAACGTATTTTAAAAAAGAAAGCCCTTTCAAAACTATGAAAGGGCTTTCGGTATATTAAGGTTGGCGTTTTTTATAACGTACGTAAGTATTCTGCTATATTACGAGCCTCTTCTTCGTTTAAATTCTGATTTAGCATTATGGCATTATTGTATTCTTTCAATAATGCTTTGGCAATAGGGTCTTCTTTTAACATTTTATCTGGATTGATGATCATGTTCATAACCCACTCAGGACTTCTACGCTCGTAAACCCCTTTTAACGCAGGTCCGATCATACGTTGTTCTGCCATATGGCAAGCAGTACAGATAGCTTGAAATTTTTCTTTACCGGCAGCAGCCATATCTTCATTAACAGCATCGTCAAAAGTAACACTGGTTATAGGACCAACACCTTTATTATCTAAATCAACAGGCACACCTTCAGTTGCTGTTTCTTTTTTAGTTTCTTTTTTGGTCCTGTTCATTTCAAAACCTTCTTTTTTCTCTTCCTTCTTTTCACCACAACTCATTATCATGGAGCCAAGAACTAATAAAGTGAATAATTTGCGCATACGTTTACTAAATTTTAAGTGTTGTCTGTAAATTGAGCGACTAATATATGAATTTTTACGTGTCTCAGTACCTTTTTAGAGTAGATGTATGCTTGTTTTTAATCAATAAATGTAACAGGATAACAATTTATTATAGACTTATGATATTTATTGTGAGTACAAGTAAAATATTAGGTGATGCTATCCAAGAATTCTAAAGTGCGTTTTTCTGAGTATGTAAAGTTGTTTTTTCCATAAAAACCCACATGCCCACCATATTTGGGCATTTCTAGAAATATATTCTTGTTGTTTTTAGCAGTATTTATGGGATAACAATCTTTACCAAGAAAAGAATCGTTTAAGGCATTGATGATTAGTGTAGGCACTTTTATATATTTTAGAAACTGTAAGCTGCTACTTTGTGTGTAGTAGTCCAAGGCATCTTTAAAACCATGTGCTCTACTGGTGTAGATATCATCAAAATCTTTAAGGGTTTTTATATTTTCAATATCGGTATCTGAAATGTGATCAGGAAACAATTGCTGTTTTATCTTCAGTTTTTGTATAAGGTTTCCCTTAAACCTTTTGGCGTATATTGCATTTTTAAACTGCAGTAATTGCTCTAGGGAATCTGCCAATTGGCAGGGCACAGATATAGCAACGGCACCTTTTATAGTGTTAGGGACATCTCTTTTTTCCCCCAAATATTTAAGAAGAAGGTTACCTCCTAAACTAAAACCATGTAGATAAATGCTGTGATATTCATCTAATTGAGTAATATGTGTTATCACCGATCGTAAATCATCTGTAGCGCCAGAATGATATGAGCGGTAGAGTTTATTGGTTGCACCGCTACAGCCTCTTAGGTTTATAGCGCAAACATCATAACCAGCTTTAGACAATATCTTTGCGCTACCTTTTATATAGGCCCTTTTTGAGCTTCCTTCTAATCCATGAATAATAATGACCAGTTTTTTTGAAGGTGTTGAAGCATAGCTCCAATCTAAATCTAAAAAATCTGTATCGGGCAAATCAATACGAATTCGTATTTGCTCTAAATCATTAACTTTTCTAATTAACCCTGCATAAATAGTTGAAATATGCCCATTTTTAAAAAATAATGGCGGGTTATATGAAGAGTGTACTAAGGGCATTTTTAGGTTTTACTTTGGGTATGTTTCTAGAACCTTTATCTGCTCTTCAATAGCATCTTTAAATTCAGTTTTAAGGTTGCTAACCAATTCTGCAACAGATGAAGAATCCTCTATAAGGGCAGAGCCTTGACCTGCGGACCAAATGGTTTTCCATGCTTTCGCTTCGGTATCTAGCTCTTTGCCAAAATCGATTTTTACATCTTTTTTAAGGTCTTCTTCGGTAATACCTGCAGCTTTTAAACTCGCTGCTAAAAAATTGGCATGTACACCAGAAATAGATGCAGTGTAGACTACATCGCTTGCACCGGCATCAATAATCATTTTACGATATTCTGGAGTTGCTTTACTTTCGGTAGTGTTGATAAAACGGGTTCCCATATAGGCTAGGTCCGCACCCATTTGTAAAGCAGAAGCTATGTCTCTACCAGTACTTATACAGCCCGAAAGAAGAATGGTTTTATTAAAGAATTTTTTTATTTCAGCAACAAATGGCATTGGATTCAACGTACCAGCATGTCCACCGGCACCAGCAGCTACAAGAATCAACCCATCTACACCTGCTTCGGCAGCTTTCTGGGCATGTCGTTTTTTTATGACATCATGAAAAACTAAACCGCCGTAACTATGAATGGCGTCTACAACTTGTGAAACAGCACCTAGAGAAGTGATAATCAATGGTACTTTATGTTTTACGCACAATTTAATGTCAGCTTCTAATCTTGGGTTTGTTGGGTGTACTATTAGGTTAACTCCAAAAGGAGCAGCTTTTTTTCCGGTTTCTTCCTCATAGGTTTTTAATGCAGACTTAATTTCTACTAACCATTCTTCAAACCCTTCACTGGTTCTTTGGTTCAAGGCAGGAAAAGTACCAACAATTCCATTTTTACAACATTCAATAACCAGTTGTGGACCAGAAATTAAAAACATTGGTGCTGCAACAGCAGGAAGTGACAATTCTTTTATAAAACCAGGTTTATCAGCCATATCGATGTGTTTTAGAACGTTATTTAAAAATAACTATAAAAAACGGTGTTCTTTGTTTCTTAGGTTTCAAAACTATGTTATTTTTATGAAGTATTATGCATGCATAGCAAAAAATTATAAATATGTACTTTAAAGATTTTGAAATAAGATGGAGTGATGTAGATGCAAATAGGCATTTAGCAAACTCGGCATATATTAATTTCATGAGTCATACCCGTATGGCTTTTTTAATTGAACAAGGCTTTGATCATAAAACAATGGCAATTCATGAAATAGGACCAGTAGTTTTTTATGAACATGTATATTATTTTAAAGAGGCATTTCCTGGTAAGCCTATAAAGGTTTCATTAGAAATTATGGGTTTAAGCGAAGATGGTAAGTTCTTTGAATTTCATCATAACTTCTATAATCATAAAGGAGAGAATATTGCAAGGTGTGAGATGATGGGTGCTTGGATAGATTTAAAAACCCGAAAACTGACTGGGTTGACAGAAGAATTATTAAATAAATTCAGTGAAATAGAAAAAGGAGAGCATTTCAAAGTGCTTACAAAAGAAGACTCTAGAAAGTTCATGAAAATTCCTAAAAATTTATAGAATTTTCAAGCTTAAATAGTTTATTTTTAGTTGACCGAAACAATTACAGTTGAGTTCCCCCCAAAAAGCTGTAGTTTTTAACGAACCAATAATTATGTATTTACTTTATGGTTAGCCTACCAGAAGAAATATTTCAAGAAACATACGGGAGGGTAAAAAAATTGATCGTGACCAAAAAATTGGTTCCCGGTCAATTAATAACCGAGCATAGGTTATCTCATACATTAAATATTAAAGACGATACCATACCGGTAGTATTGTTGCAGTTACGACAAGAAAGTTTGTTGGTGGGTAGTTTAGATAATGGTCTTACTGTAAGAGAATTGTCTGAACAGGAAATTGCGGAAATGTTCGATTGTCGAATGGCAATTGAAACAATGACCGTTAAGCTTTTTACTCAAAATGCTTCTCAATCAAAAATCGACGATTTAAGAAATTTATTGGTCCCCTTTGAAAAAGGACCACAAAATGCATATGTCTTTTATAAAATTGACAGATATTTTCATGAGTTTATTGCCAGGAATTGTGGAAATAGAACATTGTATGAATTGTTTAAATCTGCAAAAATTTTACCTTTTATGGATTTAGTGGGGTTAAATAGACCTCTAAAAACAATTATGCAAGAACATTTGGACATAGTATCTGCCATGCATCAACGAGATGAGGAAAAAGCGGTAAGGAGTATAGCCGTTCATCTAGAAAACAGTAAGAGGTCACACCTTTAATGTTCTTGAAGTTGTTGTTTTTTTGGTTTTTTACTGGATAGATAAACTCCAAGCAGTACAAAACATGCGGCAACAATTTTTACGGTAGTAATAGTATCTTGTCCAGTAAGTACCGCATAAGCTATACCCACCAAAGGTTGTACGTATACAAAGGCACTTAAGGTTGATGCCTTTAATTGCGTTAGGGCAAATATGTTAAATAGATACGTACAAAAGGTAGTTCCTAAAATAACGAAGCCAATACCAAAATATGCTTCAAAAGGCAGTGTGCTCCACGAAATATCCATAAATTCTTCAAAACCGAACGGTAGACATATTAGTACCCCTAATGAGAAGAGCCACTTCATAAAGGTAAATGGGTGATATTTACTAATAAGCACTTTTACCAATACAAGATAAGAGCCATAAAACATAGAGTTTAGAAAAATCAAAAAATTGCCTAATGGAATATTAGGCGCATCTTGTCTAGTTTCGGTTCCAAATAAGATTAGCCCTAAGGCACCCAGCAATCCTATTACAATGCCAATAATTTTTCTGGCAGATATTTTTTCCTTTAAAATAATGGCGGATAATATTAAAACTATAATTGGGGTTGTTGTAATTAAAACTGCACTATTAATTGGGGTAGAAAGTGATAGCCCTTTAAAAAATACTAACATATTCATTGCCATGCCCAATAGTGCACAGATGAGCATGCGTACATAATCTTTTGGATCAATACGTTCTTTTGGTCCTAATGGAGAAATCAGCCAAAATAAAATGGCAGCACCTAAAACTCTTAAAATAATAAAACCAAAAGGTTGTACAAAATGGGGCATAACCCCTTTGGCGATGGTGTGGTTTACACCATAAATAGTGGTGGCACCAATGGCTGCAAGTATAGCTAGTAATCGCTTGTTCACGAATGTATTGCCTTTTTAGCGGCTTCAACCACTTTTTTACTGTTACCAATAAAAATTTGGTCGTCTACAATGATTACAGGTCTTTTTAGAAAAGTATATTGTTCTAGTATTAGACTTTTAAAGTCATCTTCTGAGAGCTCTTGTTCTTTTAAATTTCTCTCACGGTATAATACCGCTCTTTTGCTAAATAATGCTTCGTAGCTGTTTGATAAGCTGTGCATTTGCTCTAATTGGTCATTAGTTATAGGCTGGGTTTTTATATCCTGCAGTTCAAAATCAACAAGGGGTTGTAGGTCTTTAATAATGCGTTGGCAAGTAGAACAAGTGCTTAAGTGATATATTTTTTTCATTTTAATGCGAGGCTTACTGGTAAGCAGTATTTAATATTGTTTTCAATAAAGGCTTTGGTACTACAAAGAAACCCAAATAACATTAATTGTGCTATTTTTACTGGGTATTAAATGTGAAATGATGACAGAGAATATTTTTCAGGTAATGTTGCAGAATCGTAGAAACTTACATGCGATATTGACAAAAACATCAAAAGATAAATTATTAAAAATTCCGAAAGGATTTAATAATAATGTGTATTGGAATATAGCCCATACCGTGATTACTCAACAGATTCTGATTTATAAGTTCAGTGGACTTCAAATGCGCGTGCCAGATAATTTAGTGGATAAGTTCATGAAAGGTACAGTGCCCGATGGCACAGCTTCTGATGAAGAGATGATGATGATTGCGGATTTTTTGATATCTACGGCAGAATGGCTCATAGAAGATTACAATACTGAGCTATTTAAAACTTTTAAAGAGTATACCACGAGTGCAAGGGTGACACTGAAAAATGTTGATGATGCCATAGCTTTTAATTTATTTCATGAAGGGCTACATATAGGGCAAATATCATTGTTGTTAAAACATTTGGCCTAGGGTTACTTGGGGTATTTTAAATATGGAGTTGCCTTGCTAAATGGAATCAACAAGGTTATTGGTCCGTCGGCAAAAGAAGCTATTTCGTAAGGTTCGTAAAACAGTAACAGTCCGTCTTCTGTATATCCTATATTCGTAGGCAGGTAAAATTGTTCAGTTTCGAACATAAACCCCGTACTGTTTATGGAACCTTCCATTGGGATATTTTCTTGTTTACGAAAGAGCGATTCTGCAAAATGGGTGAATTTATCTAAGTTATGAAATAGATTTTCTTGATATAATTCCGCACCTTCCAGTTTGTTGAAATTCAAAAATCTGTTGGTGCCATAGCCATGTGCCCCACCGGTATAGATATAAGAAATAAGATTAATGGTAATAAGCGTGTCATTCTCAAAAGAGATGGCACCTTCAATTGTTGCTTCCCATGGGATTGATTCTTCCAAAAACTTGTTGCTTAACTCCTCATAATCTTTCAAGAAAGCATTTTTTGCTTCAATTAAATTTGTTGCATCGCTCTCTTCATCAAAATTTAATAGGGCTATAATTTCACCTTCCAAAGCAGCATTAATAGTTTTGCTAAGTTTTGTGTTCGCTGTCGCATGTGGTATTTCTATCTTGACTTTAGTGCAATTCTCGCAAGAATCGGTAAAAACGGTATAGGGTTCAAAGGGTAGATGGTTTTTATTGTTACAGGCAATAAGTAGCAGACCAAAAAGCAGGAACGAAAGCGTAGATTTCATGTAAAAGTTAGATTATATGTAAAAATACACCATCATTGTATTCCCCAAAAGATAACGATACATTTGTATGGTAAATACTTTACTATGGCCTCCAAAGACTTAAAATTTAACACCAAGACCATACATGGTGGTCAAAAACCCGATCCAGGTTATGGAGCGGTAATGCCTCCAATATATCAAACCTCAACTTATGCGCAAACTACACCTGGAGGGCATAAGGGGTATGAGTATTCACGAAGTGCAAACCCTACAAGAACGGCTTTAGAAAATTCATTGGCAAGTATTGAAGGGGGTACTCATGGTATGGCATTTGGCAGCGGATTGGCAGCGATAGATGCAGTTATAAAGTTGTTACAACCTGGTGATGAAGTAATTTCTACAAACGACCTTTATGGAGGATCATATAGGATTTTTAAGCGGATATTTGAAAAATTCGGAATAGTTTTCCATTTCGTAGGTATGCAGGGGGCAAATGCCGTTCAAGAAAAAATCAACTCGAGGACAAAATTGATTTGGGTAGAGACGCCTACAAACCCAATGATGAATATTATCGATATTAAGGCTATAGCATCTTATACCATTGATAAGGATATTCTGTTGGCGGTAGACAATACCTTTGCGACCCCGTATTTACAAAAACCGTTAGAACTGGGGGCAGATATCGTAATGCATTCGGCAACCAAATATTTGGGGGGACATAGCGATACGGTTGTAGGAGCGTTGGTGGTTAAGGACCAAGAATTAGCGGATAGATTGTACTTTATACAAAATGCCAGTGGAGCGGTTTGCGGGCCAATGGATAGTTTTTTGGTGTTAAGGGGAATTAAGACTTTGCATGTGCGTATGCAGCGTCATTGTGAAAACGGAAAAGCAATTGCCGAGTTCTTGTACAATAATGCAAAAATTGAGAAAGTATATTGGCCAGGTTTTGAACATCATCCCAATTATAAGATCGCAAAAGAACAAATGAATGATTTTGGGGGAATGATTTCTTTTGTGCCTAAAGGCGGTAGTTATGAAGAGGCAATAAAGATCGTGGAAAGGTTACGGGTATTCACATTGGCCGAATCGTTAGGTGGTGTTGAAAGTTTGGTTGGTCACCCTGCGAGTATGACCCATGCAAGTATTCCGAAAGAAGAACGACTAAAGAGTGGCATCGTAGATGCTTTGATAAGATTAAGCGTTGGTATAGAAGATGTTGATGATTTAATTGCAGATTTAGATCAAGCGATAGCATAATGGCCTAAATGTTAAATTAAATGCAGTAAGTTGAGGTAGTTTGTTGCTAAAACAACAAATTTTATCGAATTTTAAAAAAATAAGCAATCAAATTACACAAATAGCATAATTTTGCCGTTATATTTTGAAATCAATAATTTAAATTAGTTCAAATAGCTTTATGGAAAATAAAATTAAAGCATTTATGGATGAGGTTATTGCCAGAAATGGTCACGAACCAGAATTCATTCAAGCAGTTCAAGAAGTTGCAGAAACAGTAATACCATATATTGCAAAGCACGAAATTTATAATGGTAAGAACATTCTTTTAAGAATGGTTGAGCCGGAGCGTTTGGTTTCGTTTAGGGTTGCATGGGTAGATGATGATGGTGAGATACATGTAAACCGTGGATATAGAATTCAAATGAATTCTGCTATTGGACCATATAAAGGTGGTTTACGTTTTCATCCAACGGTAAATGCTAGTATTCTCAAATTCTTGGCTTTTGAGCAAGTGTTTAAAAATAGCCTTACAACCCTGCCAATGGGCGGTGGTAAAGGAGGATCTGATTTTGACCCTAAAGGAAAATCTGATGATGAAGTAATGCGTTTTTGCCATGCCTTCATGTTAGAATTAAATCGTCATATTGGTCCAAATACAGATGTACCTGCCGGTGATATAGGCGTGGGTGCACGTGAAATTGGTTTCCTTTTTGGTATGTACAAAAAGATACGTAATGAGTTTACTGGAGTTTTAACGGGTAAAGGTCTTTCTTGGGGTGGTTCTAAAATTAGACCAGAAGCTACAGGGTATGGTACCGTGTACTTTGCTCAAAGTATGTTGAAGACCAAAAATGAAAGCTTTGATGGTAAGACTGTGGTAATTTCAGGTTCAGGAAATGTTGCTCAGTATGCAGCGGAGAAAGCAATTCTTCTAGGTGCAAAAGTGGTGACCCTTTCAGATTCTAGCGGATATATCTATGATAAAGATGGTCTTAACGACGAAAAGCTTGCTTTTGTAATGGATCTAAAGAATAATAGAAGAGGTCGTATATCTGAATATGCAGATAAATATGCTTCTGCAGAATTTTTTGCCGGCGAAACGCCTTGGAACGTAAAATGTGATATTGCCTTGCCATGTGCAACTCAGAACGAGTTGGATCAGCAAGATGCAAAAAACCTATTAAAGAATGGTTGTATATGTGTTGCGGAAGGTGCTAATATGCCTTGTAATGCAGATGCGGTTCATGAATTCAACAATGCAAAAATTTTGTTTGCACCTGGTAAAGCATCAAACGCTGGTGGTGTTGCAACGTCTGGTTTAGAAATGTCTCAGAATTCATTAAGAATAAGCTGGACTCGTGAAGAGGTAGATGAGCGTTTGAAGGATATTATGGAAGATATTCATGATTCTTGTATTGAATTCGGTAAAGAGGAAGATGGTTTCTGTAACTACGTAAAAGGAGCCAATATTGCTGGTTTCGTAAAAGTGGCCGATGCTATGTTGGCTCAAGGTGTAATCTAGGTTACAACCGTAAAGTATAAATTTTATAATGCGAGAACCTAACTAGGTTCTCGCATTTTTTTATGCATTTCATTTACCAAATACCAAACAACTATCTTTGTTGTAATAGATGTTTTAAAATGCAGGTAACGACCAAGGCTATAATATTTTCTGCGATAAAATATGGCGACACCAGCCTTATTGTTAAAGCTTTTACGGCATCGGACGGAATTAAATCATATTTGTTGAGAGGAGTCCTATCTTCTAAAAAAGGTAAATTAAAGACAGCGTATTTTCAGCCGTTGACCCAATTGGAAATCGTTGCCAACCACAAGAATAAAGGTAGTTTAGAGACGCTCAAAGAGGCTAAGGTGTTTTATCATTACCAAAGCTTATATGCAGATATGGCAAAAAATGCAATGACTTTGTTTTTAGCGGAATTGCTGGGGAACAGCATACGGGAAGAAGAAAGAAACGAAGAATTATTTGAGTTTTTAGAGGCATCTCTACAGTGGTTGGATATGCATAGGAATGTCGCAAATTTTCATCTGTATTTTATGTTGTCACTAACAAGGTTTTTGGGATTTTATCCAGATGTATATCAGATAGATAAGCCTTATTTTGATCTGTTGGAAGGCGAGTTTGCTGAAAAAGAATCATTGAACCCCAATCTAAAAGGTGAAAATATTTATTTTTTCAAATCCTTCTTAGGCACAAATTTTGATGCAATTCATACCATAAAAATGAACAAAACCAATCGACAAGAACTACTAAAATCCTTAATACTTTACTTTGAATTACATTTACAGGGATTTAGAAAACCGAAGTCGCTTGCCGTTTTAAATGAAGTATTTAATTCGTATGTCTAAGTATCTAATTATTGCACTATTATTGTTTAGTTGTTTTGGTAATGCGCAAAAAATAACTGTTTTAGATGGAGACGGTAAAGAGCAAATTTCCAATGTAGCCGTATTTAATAAAGATAAATCAAAAATTGCCTTGACCGATTTTGATGGGGTATTCAATGCTTCGGTATTCGGATATAAAGAACGTATTACGTTAAAGCATGTTGGTTATCAAGAGTTCAATACCACAAAACAACAGCTTCAACGACAAGGGAATAAAGTGTATTTGGTTATGAAAGCACAAGAATTAGATGAAGTAGTTATGTCCGTTTCTAAATGGGAGCAGCAAAAGAGAGATATTCCCAATAAAATTATATCATTAGATGCACGTACCATTACATTTACCACCCCCCAAACTTCCGCAGACTTACTTCAAAACAGTGGTAAGGTGTTTGTCCAAAAAAGTCAATTAGGTGGTGGTAGCCCTATGATCAGGGGTTTTGCTACCAATAGATTGTTATTGTCTGTTGATGGTGTTAGAATGAACAATGCTATTTTTAGAGGAGGAAACGTACAAAATGTAATATCCATAGATCCTTATACCATAAAGAATACCGAAGTCATTTTTGGACCGGGCTCTGTAATTTATGGAAGTGATGCCATTGGAGGGGTTATGAATTTTTACACGAACAAACCAATGTTGTCTGAAAGCGACAGTCTATTGGTTAGCGGAAAAGCAAATTATAGATTTTCATCGGCCAATAGTGAAAATACAGTTCATGCAGATATCAACTTAGGAATGAGAAAATGGGCATCGTTCACTAGTTTGACATACAACAATTTTCAAGATTTGAGAATGGGATCACATGGTCCTGATTCATATTTGCGAAACAACTATGTACAAACGGTAAACGGTGTAGATGAGCTGGTAGAAAACCGTAATCCTAAAAAACAGGTAACTACGGGCTATGATCAAATTAATATGATGCAGAAATTCTTATTCAAGCCTAATTCTAAATGGGATTTGAATTTGGGTGCATATTATAGTGAAACATCCAACTATTCTAGGTATGACCGGTTGATTAGGCCAACAAGTGATGGTCTAGGCTTGCGTTCGGCCGAATGGTATTATGGTCCTCAAAAGTGGTTTATGGGTAATGCCCAGCTGCTAAAAAAAGGAAACGGAAAAGTGTATGATGGTTTAAAACTTGGTATGGCCTATCAATTTTTTGAGGAAAGTAGAATTAATAGGGATTTTCAAGACGAAATAAGAAATACTACAAAAGAACAAGTAGATGCGTATAATTTCAATGTAGATTTCGAGAATAAAAAAATTGGTGATTTTAAACTTTATTATGGTAGTGAATATATTTATAACAAAGTAAGGTCCAATGGTTTTGATATTAATGTCAATACCAATGAAAAAACAAATGCCGCATCTAGATATCCAGATGGGTCTTCTTGGCAAAGTTTGGCCGGGTATGTAAATGGTGAATATAAAGCAAAACCGAATTTCACCTTAATGTCCGGTTTAAGATATAACCATGTTTGGGTTAATGCTGTTTTTGACGATACGTTTTATGACTTTCCTTTTGAAAAAGCTGACTTAAGTACAGGGGCGTTAACGGGTAGTTTGGGTTTTAGCTGGTTTCCAAGGGCAAACCTTCAGGTTACCTTAAATGGATCAACAGGTTTTAGAGCTCCCAATATTGACGATGTCGGTAAAATATTTGATTCTGAACCAGGTTCGGTGGTTGTGCCAAATCCAGATTTAGAGCCAGAATATGCGTATAATGCCGAAATAGGTTTTCAGCGTAATATCAATGATAAGATCATTCTTAAAGGAGCTGCCTACTACACCTATTTGGTTGATGCTTTGGTTAGAAGGGATTTTAGCTATAATGGTATTTCTGAGATAATGTATGGTGGTGAGCTCAGTAATGTGCAGGCTATACAAAATGCGGCAAAAGCTTACGTATATGGTTTTGAATTTGGGTTGGAAGCGTACTTGTCAGAACAATGGTCATTATCATCTAATTTAACCTTAACCGAAGGTGTAGAAGAGGAAGATGATGGTACTGAAACAGCGGCTAGACATGCGGCACCCACTTTTAGTGATTTTCATATTGTATGGAAAAACCAAAGAATCAGTACAGATCTATTCGTAAATTATAATGGAGAAGTGGCATATGACGATCTTGCGATGTCAGAACAAGAAAAAGATTATATCTATGCAATTGATGAAAATGGTAATCCTTTTTCACCATCGTGGTACACATTGAATTTTCGTTCGCAATACGATGTTTCCCGTACTATTAAAATAACCACTAATGTGGAAAATTTAACGGACCAGCGTTATAGAACATATTCGTCTGGTATTGTGGCTCCTGGTATTAATGTTATTTTGGGCCTAGGATATTATTTTTGACATAAAAAAGACCCGTAATTTACGGGTCTTTTAAAATTATATAAAAAGGATATGATTAGTGTTTAACCGCCTTTTCAACTTCTGCAGCTTTTTGAGCGGCTTTATCTGCAGCTTCGTTAGCAGCATCTTTTACATCGTTACCGGCTTTTTTTGCGGCGTCAACTCCTTCTTGTCCTGCTTTTTTAGCAGCTTCCATACCTTCTTGTCCTGCTTCTTTTACTGATTCAGCAGCATCTTCGGCAGCTTCCATGGCATTCTCGCTTGCTTCTTTAGCAGCATCCATAGCGCCTTCACCAGCTTCTTCCAATTCTTTACCGGCTTCCTTTAACTCTTCTCCTGCATTCTCTAATGCAGCTCCAGCTTCTTCAGTTGCAGACTTGGCTTTGTCCGCAGCATCTCTACAAGAAACAGACATACTAAGTGCTAAAATTGCTAATGATCCTAAAATTACTTTTTTCATTTGTGTAAACGTTTAATGGTTAATTGTTCGCAATAATATACGTGTAATTTTAACTTTTGGATGTTCAACTTGTTAATAAATGTTCTAAACGGTGGTTTATAAGCATTTCAGTAGGTTCAATACACTCCTTTTTGCTCAAAATTTTATAATTTTGCAGCCTTTAAAACCCAGTACTAGAAGCATTTTGTATGAAGTTCGCAGAATATAAAGGATTAAATTTACCAAAGGTAGCAGAAGAAATACTTGACTATTGGTCAGAACATGCCATTTTTGAAAAAAGTATATCAACTCGTGAGGGTAAAGATAGTTATGTATTCTATGAAGGTCCTCCGTCGGCTAACGGAATGCCGGGTATACATCATGTCATGGCTCGTACCATAAAAGATATCTTTCCAAGGTATAAGACCATGAAAGGTTATCAAGTAAAACGAAAAGCGGGTTGGGATACCCACGGTCTACCGATTGAGTTGGGTGTAGAAAAAGAACTTGGGATTACAAAAGAAGATATTGGGGTAAAAATATCTGTTGAGGAGTATAACGCTGCCTGTAAAAAGGCAGTGATGAGGTACACTGATGTTTGGAACTCAATGACGGAGCAAGTTGGGTATTGGGTTGATATGGAAGACCCTTACATTACCTACAAGTCTAAGTACATGGAGACGGTCTGGTGGTTGTTAAAGCAGATTTATTCAAAAGGATTAATATACAAGGGATATACCATTCAGCCGTACTCGCCAAAAGCCGGTACGGGATTAAGTTCACATGAACTAAATCAGCCGGGTACCTATCAAGATGTGACGGATACCACGGTTACGGCACAATTTAAAGCAGTAGAAGAAACCTTACCGGATTTTTTACAAAACGAAGGTACTGTCTACTTTTTAGCTTGGACGACGACACCTTGGACATTGCCGTCTAACACTGCGTTAACTGTAGGGCCAAAAATTGATTATGTGTTAGTAGAAACGTATAATCAATATACGTTTAAACCTATGAACGTTATACTTGCCAAGAATTTGGTAGGGAAACAATTTTCGGGTAAATACAATCAGGTGTCGGAGAAATCGGATTTGTTGTCATATGCGTCTGGTGATAAAAAAATTCCTTTTTATGTCGTAAAAGAATTTAAGGGTAAAGACTTATTGAACATTAAGTATGAGCAACTGTTAGATTATGTGTTGCCTTATGAAAATGCAGAAAATGCATTTAGGATAATTGCTGGTGATTTTGTTACTACAGAAGATGGTACGGGTATAGTGCATACAGCTCCAACTTTTGGTGCAGATGATGCTTTTGTGGCAAAACAAGCAGTGCCGGAAATTCCGCCAATGTTGGTATTGGATGAAAACAGTAATTTAGTGCCTCTAGTAGACTTACAGGGAAAATTTAGGCCAGAGCTTAAAGAATTGGGCGGTAAGTATGTTAAAAACGAATATTATGAAGATGGTACCGCACCAGAGCGATCTGTTGATGTTGAGATCGCTATTAAATTAAAAGAAGAAAACAAGGCATTTAAAGTTGAGAAGTATGTGCACAGTTATCCAAACTGTTGGCGTACGGATAAGCCTATTTTGTATTACCCATTAGATTCTTGGTTCATTAAGGTTACTGATGTTAAGGATCAAATGTTTCAATTGAACCAGACGGTCAACTGGAAACCAAAAGCAACTGGTGAAGGTAGATTTGGTAATTGGTTGGCGAATGCGAACGACTGGAATCTTTCAAGGTCAAGGTATTGGGGAATTCCATTACCGATCTGGAGAACCGAAGATGGCAAAGAAGAAATAATTATAGGTTCTGTAGCAGAATTAAAGTCGGAAATGGCTAAAGCTCTGGAAGCAGGAGTTTTAGAAAAGGATATTTATGCAGATTTCGTTGTAGACGATATGTCCGATGAGAACTATGATAAAATAGATTTGCATAAGAACATTGTAGATCAAATAACCTTGGTTTCGGCTTCTGGTAAGCCTATGAAACGCGAAAGTGATTTAATAGATGTTTGGTTTGACAGTGGGTCTATGCCTTATGCCCAATGGCATTATCCGTTTGAAAACAAAGAATTAATAGACGAAGGAAAAACATTCCCAGCAGATTTTATTGCAGAAGGTGTTGATCAAACACGTGGTTGGTTCTACACCTTGCATGCTATTGCAACAATGGTCTTTGATTCGGTTGCATATAAGAATGTAGTGTCCAATGGCTTGGTTTTAGATAAGGAAGGCAAAAAAATGTCCAAAAGATTGGGTAATGCCGTGGATCCATTCGATACCATGAACGAGCATGGAGCCGATGCTACAAGATGGTACATGATAAGCAATGCAAACCCATGGGATAACCTAAAATTTGACGAGGAAGGTATTGTAGAGGTTAAACGTAAGTTCTTTGGTACCTTATATAATACATATTCCTTCTTTGCGCTATATGCAAATCTAGACCAGTTCACATACTCTGAAGAAGATATTCCTTTGGGCCAACGTACAGAGATCGATCGTTGGATTCTATCTGAACTTAATTCACTGATTAAAGTGGTAGATAGTGCTTATGAGGAGTATGAGCCTACACGTGCGGCAAGGGCTATCTCAGAGTTTGTACAAGAGAATTTAAGTAACTGGTACGTGCGTTTATGTAGAAGACGTTTTTGGAAAGGCGAATATGCTGCAGATAAAATTGCGGCCTATCAAACACTATATACCTGTTTAGATGTGGTGGCAAAACTCTCCGCGCCTATATCTCCGTTTTTTATGGATAGGCTATATTTAGATTTGAATAAAGCTACGGTTAAAAAAGGTTTTGAAAGTGTGCACTTGGCAGATTTTCCAGTAGCGGATGAATCTGTAATTGATGAAGGTCTAGAGGTAAAAATGCATAAAGCACAAATTATATCATCTCTGGTATTATCAATTCGTCAAAAAGAAAAAATTAAAGTACGCCAACCATTACAAAAAATCATGATTCCTGTTCTTGATGCCAAAGATCGAGAAGAAATAGAGGCGGTTTCAGAATTAATAAAATCTGAAGTTAACGTTAAGGAAATTCAGTTGTTAGATGATGCTTCAGGTATATTGGTAAAACGTATTAAGCCTAATTTCAAGGCTTTAGGTCCTAAATTTGGTAAAGAAATGAAGCAAATTGCCCAAGTTGTCAATGCTTTTGAGCAGAATGATATCCAAAAAATTGAGCAAGATGGCGAATTAACAATCCAATTAGAAAATAAAAGTATTACTTTACAGTTACAAGATGTAGAAATATCCTCTCAAGATATTGAAGGGTGGATGGTGGCAACATCAGGTAAATTAACTGTAGCTTTAGATGTTACTATTGATGACAAATTAAGAAATGAAGGTGTCGCAAGAGAACTTGTAAATAGAATTCAGAACATTAGAAAAGATTCAGGTTTTGAGGTAACGGATAAAATTGCGGTTAAAATATTGAAAGATGGTTTTGTTGAAGTAGCTATAGAAGATAATATTGAGTATATTAAAACAGAAACTTTGACGGCCGAATTAAATTTTGAAGAAAAGTTGGATAAAGGCGTTGAAATTGCTTTTGACGAGGTGAACACTAAATTGTTTATTGAAAAACATTAAAAGATGGCAGAAGATTTAAAAGTGAGATATTCTGACAAGGATTTGGCAGAATTCAAAGAATTGATCGAAGAGAAAATAGAGAAAGCTAAAAGTCATTTAGAGCTGTTAAAAAGTGCTTATATGAATGATGGTAATAATGGTACAGATGATACTTCACCTACCTTTAAGGCTTTTGAAGAAGGGTCAGAGACTATGAGCAAAGAAGCTAATACCCAGTTGGCTATTAGGCAAGAGAAATTTATTCGTGACCTTAAGAATGCAATTTTACGTATAGAGAATAAAACCTATGGTATTTGTCGTGTAACCGGAAAATTAATCAATAAAGAAAGATTAAAACTGGTGCCCCATGCTACTCTAAGTATTGAAGCAAAAAATATGCAATCATAATTAAAACGCCTTTAGGGGCGTTTTTTAATAGCTGTAGTTTTGAAAGGTTTTATAATTAGTTGCCTACTATTATACTCTTTTGCGGTCAATGCACAAAAGAAAGTGTATAAAAGTGTATTGGACGATCACATAGAACTAATTCAGGTAGATGCTACCAATTGCTTTATTGTTGAAGTAGAAACAAGCAATGATAACCAAATTACCGTACAGACCGAAATAGAAGGCGAGTATAGCCAAGATTTAGAAATTGAAGTGTTTACCAATGGCAATACCCTTTTGATAGATACGGGTTTTACTCCAAATTTTAAAAATCCGAACGATAAATTAAGTGCCCATAAAGTAATATCGATAGCCATAAAAATTATAATGCCGATTCAGAAAAAATTGGAAATTTTTGGAACAAATGCAAGGGTAGTTGTGGAGGGTGCTTATAAAGAAGTTAATATTTCTTTATCAGATGGGGCATGCTTTTTAAATAATGTATTAGGGAGTACTAAAGTGAAAACTCAGAGTGGTAATATTAGTGTTGTTGCAAAAGCTGCGGATATTACAACGTCCAGTAAATATGGTGACGTTTCTAGGAACCCTATTCCTTTTGGTACATCCTCTTTTTTGCTGGAAACCATTACCGGTAATATACTTTTAAGTAAAACCGAATAATATTTATATTTTTGCGCTCATTGATGAAAGCCCATGAACATTAAAAAATCCGTATTGTTTATTCTATTGATATTGATAATTGATCAATGGAGTAAAATTTATATCAAAACCAATTTTGTATTAGGAGAATCTGTAGAGGTCTTTAGTTGGTTTAAAATATTATTTATTGAAAATGAAGGTGCTGCGTGGGGCGCAAAGCTAAGCGATGTATTACCTATTTCAGATAATATAGGAAAATTGGTATTGACCATTTTTAGGCTATTTGCTATTTTGGGAATAGGATATTGGTTGTTCGATGTCATCAAGAAAAAAGCTTCTAATACATTGATATGGGCAGTTTCTTTAATATTTGCCGGCGCATTGGGCAATATTTTAGATTCAGTATTTTATGGAGCCATATTCAATGAAAGCTATAATGAAGTGGCTACCTTATTTTCGGACGAACCCTACGGTAAATTGTTTTACGGTAAGGTAGTAGACATGCTTTACTTTCCAATGGTAGATTCTACCTGGCCCACTTGGATGCCTATGGTTGGAGGGCAAAATTTTAGATTTTTTGAACCAGTGTTCAATATTGCCGATACGGCAATAAGTACCGGTGTAGGTATTCTTTTGGTTTTTAATAAGAGGGCTTTCAACAAAGAAGAAAAGGTAGAGTCGTCCATCTCGGAAGAAAATTCGAATAGGACTCAAGAAGAGGTAAATGAATAGGATTTTAAGGGTGTTACGCAGTAATCTAAAGGAATATCTGTAGTATCCACGTCATCAATTTCAATTTCGGCCTCAAAAAAAGACAGCCCTATTTTAATTACATCTTCTCTGCATTCGCTTAAAAAGCGGTCGTAGTAACCTTTACCATATCCAATTCTATTTCCGCCTTTATCAAAGGCTAGTAATGGTATAAAAACAACGTCAATTTTTTTTGGTTCAACGGTTATACCATCAATGGGTTCAGGTATATTGAGTGTGTTGGTGGTGAATTTAGTATTGTCCGTAAGCAAATAGTGTTCTAATTCTGTAGAAGAAATTATTTTAGGGACAATTACGTTTTTATCAAGACCTAAAAGAATAGAGATAATGCCTTCAGTGTCTATTTCTGATTTTTGTGCTATCGGCAAAAATATATGAAAGTATTGCATATCCCAAATTGGCAATTTCAATACTGAATTTGCAATGGTAGTGCTATTTTGAGATATTTCTGTTGGAGTTAGGCAACTTCGAAGTCTTGAATATTTTATACGTAAATCTTTCTTCAACATAGTGAAGTGATTTTTAACGATAGATTTTTCAATCTATTCTTTACCTGCAACGGCAAAAAATACCTTAAAAAATAACATTAAAACAAGGTAAGTTCCTAAAGTGATGATATAACTATCCATAATCCTAGATTTGTAAATGAGCTAATAATTGTTGTTGTTGAGTTAAAAATAGGTAAAATAATCGATACTATATCTTTGAAATGCACATTTTTATCGTTGAAATGCACATTTTTATTATAAAATTAACATTATGATGCATATAAATAAACATTTTAGGTTTTAATTAACTGAAAACCATGTAGTTGCAGTAGTGTTGAATTTTTTTGGATTATTAATAATATAATTTCGAGTGGTTTTAATTTTCTAATTCTCAAAAAATTGTTTTAATAATTTCATATTCCTATTTAGAGGTGTGTTTTTATGCTTATAAGATTTATACGTTTATCAATAATATAAAGTGCCTATTATAGCCTAAATTAGTGGTGTAGAATTATGACAGATATTCCATTAAATATACAATTAAGCGCATTGCCTACTGGTCCAGGAGTTTATCAGTTTTATGATAGTAATGAAAGTATACTATATGTAGGTAAAGCCAAAAACCTTAAAAAACGTGTTTCTTCTTATTTTAATAAGAATCATGAGTATGGTAAAACACGTGTTCTGGTAAAAAAAATAAAGGCAATTAAACACATAGTGGTGCCTACGGAGTCAGATGCACTTTTGTTAGAGAATAATTTAATTAAAGAACTAAGACCTAGGTATAACGTATTACTTAAAGATGATAAATCTTATCCTTGGTTATGCCTTAAAAATGAACGTTTTCCAAGATTTTTTCCTACTAGAAGGGTCATTAAGGATGGGTCTGAGTATTTTGGACCGTATACCAGTATGAAAACGGTAAGGGTGCTTTTAGATTTAATTAAAAGTGTATATCCTTTAAGAACTTGTAATTATGATTTATCGGCAGAGAAAATAAATGCTGGCAAGTATAAGGTATGTTTAGAATATCATTTGGGAAATTGTAAAGGTCCATGTGAGGGCTACCAAACAATTACGGAATATGATAGACAAATTGAAGATATTCGCGAAATTGTAAAAGGAAATTTTAAGTCTTCGTTATCCTATTTTAAAGGACAGATGAAAGCCTTGGCAGAAGAAATGAAGTTTGAAGAGGCGCAAAAAATAAAGGATAAAATAGATGTTCTCGAAAATTATCAATCTAAATCTACTATAGTAAATCCTAAGATCAGTAATGTTGATGTTTTCAGTATAGTATCGGATAATGCGTATGCCTATATAAATTTTCTGCAATTGTCGAATGGCTCTATAATTAGGTCTCATACCATGGAGATCAAGAAAAAGCTTGAGGAGCAAGATGAAGATTTGTTAGAATTGGCAATTGTTGAAATCAGGGAGCGATTTAAGTCTGAGTCAAAAGAGTTATATGTGCCTTTTAAAATTGCCGTTTCTCCTGGTCTTAAGGTAACCATTCCCAAACTTGGTGATAAAAAGCGCATTCTTGATTTGTCTGAACGTAATGCGAAGTTCTTTAGGCAAGAAAAGTTCAATCAAATTAAAATAATTGATCCGGATCGCCATACGAACAGGATTATGGCTCAAATGAAGAAAGACTTAAGGTTGTCTGCAGAACCGCGCCATATAGAATGTTTTGATAATAGTAATATTCAAGGTAGTAACCCGGTAGCGGCATGCGTTGTGTTTAAAGATGGCAAACCTTCAAAAAAAGAATATAGACACTATAATATAAAGACGGTTACAGGTCCTGATGATTTTGCCTCCATGGAAGAGGTAGTATTTAGAAGATACAAAAGACTACAGGAAGAAATGCAACCTTTGCCGCAACTAATTGTCATTGATGGTGGTAAAGGTCAGTTGTCGTCAGCGCTGAAAAGTCTTGATCTTTTAGGTTTACGAGGTAAAATTGCAATTGTTGGTATCGCTAAAAGATTAGAGGAAATATATTTTCCGGAAGATCCCATACCATTATACTTGGACAAAAAATCTGAAAGTTTAAAAATCATTCAATATTTAAGGAATGAAGCACATAGGTTCGGCATTACATTTCATAGAAACAAAAGGAGTAAGGGAGCTATTAATTCTGAGTTAGAGGGTATAAATGGTGTAGGAGAAAAAACAGCACAACAATTATTGAAAAAATTTAAATCGGTAAAACGTATCAAAGAAGCATCTGTTGAAAGTTTAAGTCAAGAAGTTGGTGCATCAAAAGCAAAGAAGATTTATGAGTCTTTTCGTCAAAAATAGAATGTTTTCAAGATTTGCGCTTATTGTGCTGTCTATGTTTTGCGCTACGGCACTGGTTGCGCAAAATGTAGATGTAGAAAAGGCTCCAAAAATAGGTTTGGTGCTAAGTGGTGGTGGTGCCAAAGGTATGGCACATATTGGAGCGTTAAAGGTTATAGAAGAGGCAGGTATAGAAATAGATTACATTGGAGGATCTAGTATGGGAGCAATTGTAGGGGCTTTATATGCTTCTGGGTATTCGGCGAGAGAGCTAGATTCTCTCTTTACAGTCACCAATGTTGGCTCTTTAATTCAAGATAACCTTCCAAGAAGCGCCAAAACTTTTTATGAAAAAGAAGATTCTGAAAGATATGCGCTTACCTTACCCTTTAAAAATTTTAAAGTTACCGTACCACCTGCGTTTTCTGGAGGACAAAATATCTATAATGAATTTGTGAGGCTTTTATACCATGTTAAGGATATAGAGGATTTTAATAAACTGCCTATACCTTTTGTGTGTATAGCAACAGATATAGAAACGGGTAAACAAGTTGTTTTAGATTCTGGTTATCTGCCAGAAGCAATATTGGCTAGTGGAACCTTGCCTTCTCTTTTTGAACCTACGGCTATTGATGGCAAGGTATTGATAGATGGCGGTGTTGTCAATAATTATCCAATTGATGAGGTAAGGGCTATGGGTGCTGAGTTAATTATTGGTGTTGATGTTCAGCATGACTTATCTGATCGAGATGCACTTTTGTCTGCTACCGAAATTTTACTTCAAATAAATAATTACAGAACCGTGGCCGATATGAAAATTAAATCGGCTAAAACGGATATTTACATAAAGCCGCAAATAGAAGATTACTCTGTTATTGATTTTAACAGGCTGTCAGAAATAGTTAAAAAAGGGGAAGACGCCGCAAATTTGAAAATAGATGATTTAAAAAAACTTGCAACAAGGGGGGTTGGTGAAAAAAGAACCATTCCGGTTGTTGGTGCGGCAGAAGAGCTTACTGTCAACAGATTATTTATTGATGGTAATACAAATCATACAAGGGGGTATGTAAAAGGAAAATTAAGATTTAACTTAGATGAACCCATAGATTTTAAAAAACTACAACAAGGCATTAGTAACTTGTCGGCCACAGGCAATTTTAGAACTATAAAGTATAAATTATTGGACAATTTAAATGGCGGAGAAGATTTGATCTTGCCATTAGATGAGACCAGAAATACTTCCTTTTTAAGATTAGGTGCGCATTATGATGATCTGTATAAAAGTGGGGCTATAATCAATCTTACCAAAAAGAGACTATTGTCAAAAGATGATGTGGCGTCATTTGATTTTATTTTGGGAGATAATATTAGGTATAACTTTGAGTATTATGTTGATAAAGGTACGTATTGGAGTTTTGGTGTAAATTCTAGGTTCAATGATTTTGAACAAGAAATCAACTTTGATCTCATTCAAGGTAATTTTGAAGTAGGTAATGGTACACAATTGAATTCTATTAATTTGAACGTATCGGATTTTACTAATCAATTGTATGTTCAAACAGTAGTTAAAGAAGAGTTTGCCTTTACCCTTGGTGGGGAGTTTAAGCATTTGCAATTTAGTACTAGAACATTTGGAGATGTAGACGATGACAGCTTGCCGGGTAATACGGCTAGTAATGGAAGAACTTATTTTGAAAGAAGTAACTACATAAGTGCATTTGGAGCTTTAAAATTAGATACCTATGATGATAAGTATTTTCCATCTAGAGGCTTGTATTTTAATGGAGATATGCACTATTATGTTTTATCCTCTGATTATAATAATAATTTTAAAGACTTTTCAATATCCAAAGCTAGAATGGGAATGGCGTTGCCCTTGGTGAGAAATTTATCTTTAAATGTAGAGACCGAGGGAGGTTTTAAGCTGGGCACCTCTAATGTTACCTCTTTCGATTTTATTTTGGGAGGCTACGGAACGGATTTCATTAACAATTTAGTTCCTTTTGTGGGGTATGATTTCATAAGTTTAGTGGGTAACAGCTTTGTGAAGGCATATGCTAGACTTGATTATGAATTTGCACCAAAGAACCATGCCTTGTTCACCGCCAATTATGCAAACGTAGACGATGATCTTTTTAGAACGGGAGATTGGTTTAAAGCGCCAACATATTCCGGTTATGGTGTGGGATACGGTTGGGAATCTTTTGTAGGACCAATAAACCTAATGTACTCTTGGACACCGGAAGATGATCGTTCTCATTTTTTTGTAAGTATCGGGTATTGGTTCTAAAGTGAAATAAACGCTGTTATTTTTTGAGTGAAATTCGACCTTTTCAAGCTAAAATTCTTAATGGATTCCCAAATATTAAGTGGAAGTGTGAATAACTGTTAAGTTTATCGTTAAAGTAAGTTAAACCGTACTTTGGGTAAGGTAAAGTGCCTTAAATTTACATCAGCTAAGGGGTGGTTCCCTTACAACTTTAAGTAGTGGTTTTTCATAATTTAAAGTTTGGTTGGTTATTTAGGAAAAGCCCAGTTTTTAAACTGGGCTTTTTTTATACAACAATACTTTGGAATAAATTTTGTTTAAGATATTGTAACTAAAGTAATGGGAAATTATCTATTGCTATTTTTACAATAAACTGCGAACTATGAAAAGATTAATTTTACTTGCTCTTATTGTTTCCTCTTTTAGTGTGCAAGCTCAAAGTTCTCAATCTGCATTTAAAACGGGAGAATGGTTAAAGTTTAGAATGCATTATGGTTTTTTAAATGCCAGCTTTGCTACTTTGCAGGTGAATTCTGCCACTATAAACAATAAGCCAGTTTATCATGTAGTGGGTCATGGTGAAACCACGGGTGTTGCCAGTTGGTTCTTTAAGGTAGATGATACGTATGAAAGCTATTTTGATAAAGTAGATGGTAAGCCGTATAGGTTTGTGCGTAAAATTGACGAAGGTGGTTATACCAAAGATGTTGAAATAAACTTTGATCATGATACATCTAAAGCGGAACTTAATGATAAGAAAAACAAGAAAAAGCTTAATTTTACACTAGAGGACAATATACAGGATTTAATATCCGCTTTTTATTATTTGAGGAACAACTATGAAACGGAAGATCTTGAAATAGGAAAAGCTATTACCCTTAAAATGCTTTATGATGATGATGGGATCTTCAATTTTAAACTAAAATATTTAGGTTTAGAAGTGCTCAACACTAAGTACGGTAAAGTAGAATGCTTAAAATTTAGGCCTTTGGTTCAATCGGGTCGTGTATTCAAGGAGCAGGAAAGTTTGTCGTTATGGGTGTCAAATGATGATAATAGAATTCCAATTAGAATTAAAGCAGATTTAGCGGTAGGTGCTATTAAAGCAGATTTAGATGGGTATAATGGTCTTAAGCATCAGTTTAAAATTATAATGGATTAACCCATAGATGGAAGATAAAGAGAAGATTAAATCCCAAATCTCTAAATTAGAAGAAAAATACAAGGATTCAGGGCAAGATCTTAGCTCGTATTTAGATGGCTTGCTACATCAGCGTTATTTAACGTATTGGGACTATATTCATTTAGACACGTTGCTTAGTCTTCAAGTCCCTAGAACTCATTTCCCCGATGAGGAAATTTTTATCATGTACCATCAGATTACCGAGTTGTATTTTAAATTGATCTTACATGAACAAAAACAACTAGTAGATGATAAAAGTGGAAATCTAGATTTTTTTATTGAAAAAGTTAGAAGAGTCAATAGTTATTACAAAGTATTGATATCATCGTTCAGTGTTATGATAAAAGGTATGGAGCGTGAGCAGTTCTTGCAATACCGTATGGCACTTTTACCGGCGAGCGGGTTTCAATCTGCTCAATTTAGAATGATAGAATTGTATGCCACTCCTTTGGAAAACCTGGTACATGTATCAGATAGGGAGCAATTATCCCCGGGTGTCTCTATAGAAGATCTTTATGAACATATCTATTGGAAAAAAGGGGCAACAGATTTGGCTACAGGTGAAAAGACCTTGACTTTAAAGCAGTTTGAATATCGTTACACGCCTAGATTGATCAGAATTGCAAAACAAGTTGAGAATTCAACAATATATCATAAATACTTAAGTTTACCCAAAAAACAAAGAGAGGATCAAGCATTGATAGATGCGTTGAAAATGCTTGATATGAATGCCAACATTAATTGGCAGTTAATGCACATGGGTTCTGCCCATAGGTACTTAAGAAAAGAAACGGGAGATATTGAGGCAACTGGAGGTACAAATTGGAAAGAATATTTACCGCCAAGTTTCCAAAAAATAGTTTTTTTCCCAGAGTTGTATACAGAGCAAGAACTAAATAATTGGGGCAAACAATGGGTAGACCATATGTTAAATCCAGATAAATCAAGAGGAGAGTAATGCAGAAATATTGGGGTATAATCTTGGCTTTGACCGTAATGATATCATGTAAAGATGCCGAAGTGCAAAAAAAAGATATCGCACAAGAAATAGGTGAAGTTGAAAAGCCGGTCTTAAATGAAAGATTTGGTTTTAATCTAGATGAATTTTATGTGAAACTAGATACCATTAAATACGGTGATAGTTTTGGTGAATTAATGCAGCAGCATAAAGTTGATTACCCTAAGGTGGCGGCTATTTCAGAAAACTTTAGAGATAGTTTTGACGTGCGTAAAATACGTGTGGGAAAACCATATGTTATTTTGCAGTCCAAAGATACCCTGGCACAGGCTCAAGTATTCATTTATGAAAATGACCCAATTAATTATACTGTGGTAGATTTGAGAGATACCGTTAAAGTATATAAGAATAAGAATAAGGTAAAGTATGTGCAAAGAGAAGTTTCGGGGGTAATTGAATCTAGTTTATCCGAAGCAATATTGCAACAAGGGGTAGATTATAATGTAACCCACAACCTGGCAAATGTATATGCATGGACTATTGATTTCTCTAGATTACAAAAGAATGATAAGTTTAAAATCATTTATAACGAGAAATATATAAACGATACGGTGTATGCGGGTGCAGAGCCAATTGAGGCTGCATATTTTCAACATAATGGTAAGCCTATTTACGCCTTTGCCTATGAAAACGATTCGCTAAGAAGTATAGTAGATTATTTTGATGAAAATGCAAATAATCTTAGAAGAACGTTTTTAAGAATGCCCGTAGAATATGGTCGTCTATCTTCTAGATATAATCTAAAGAGAAGAATTAAATATTATGGCTATAAATTAAGACCACATAAAGGAACGGATTATGCGGCGCCAATAGGAACCCCTATAATGGCCACTGCAGATGGTACTGTAGTAGAGTCTACAAGAAGGGGCGGTAATGGTAAATATGTAAAGATCAGGCACAACGGTACCTATTCAACACAGTATTTACATATGAAGGCACAAAATGTCAAAAAAGGACAATTTGTACGCCAAGGAGATGTCATAGGTTGGATTGGAATGACAGGAAATACTGGTGGTCCACATGTATGTTATCGTTTTTGGAAAAATGGTAGGCAAGTAGATCCGTTAAAAGAAGAGTTACCGCAAGCAGAACCGCTGCACGACTCGTTAAAAGAAGATTACTTTGCATATATATCAACATATAAAGAACAGTTAGATTGTATAATATATCCTAAAGTTTTATTAGAAAACGAAGAGGACTTACTAACACTTAATCAAGAAAATGGCACTGAGTAAAATAAATCCGCAACAAACAGATATCTGGAAAAAATTAACTGCACACTTTGAGGAGACCAAAGGCACGCATTTAAGAACTTTATTTTCTTCCGATGCAAATAGGGCCGAGAAGTTTACACTTCAATGGAACGATTTTTTGTTCGATTATTCAAAGAATAGAATAACCGATGAAACTATGCAGTTGTTGCTGCAATTGGCAGATGAAGTAAATTTAAAAGGTGCTATAGATGATTATTACAATGGCGGTCATATCAATGAGACAGAAGGTAGGGCTGTGCTTCATACGGCATTGAGAGCAAAAAAAGATGATGAGGTGTTAGTGGATGGTTTTAATGTAATGCCAGAAGTTTACGAGGTTAAAGAGCATATTAAAGAATTTACCAATGCGGTAATAAGTGGTGAGTTAAAAGGTTATACCGGCAAACCTTTTACAGATGTGGTAAATATTGGTATTGGAGGCTCTGATCTTGGTCCTGCTATGGTAACAGAGGCGTTGAAGTTCTATAAGAATCACTTATCGGTTCATTTCGTAAGTAATGTAGATGGTGATCATGTTCATGAAATTTTAAAGAACTTAGATCCGGAAACTACCTTATTTGTAGTGGTTTCTAAAACATTTACGACACAAGAGACCTTGAGCAATGCTACCACCATTAAAAAATGGTTTTTAAAGCATGGTACTCAAGAAGATATTGCCAAGCATTTTGCAGCGGTTTCTACCAACAGCGAGAAAATTGCTGAGTTTGGTATAGATGCTGCCAACGTATTCCCTATGTGGGATTGGGTAGGTGGAAGATTTTCATTGTGGAGTGCTGTAGGTTTAACAATAGCATTGGCAGTTGGTTATGATAATTTTAATGCTTTGCTAGAAGGCGCCCATCAAACGGATGTTCATTTCAAGGAAAGTGATTTTTCAGAAAACATTCCCGTTGTCATGGCATTGTTGAGTGTATGGTATAATAATTTTTATGGAGCGGAAACAGAGGCAATAATTCCTTATGCACAATATTTAAGTAGATTCTCGGCATATTTACAACAGGGAATCATGGAAAGCAATGGTAAAAGTGTAGATAGGGCGGGTAATGTGGTTAATTATGAAACCGGAACAATTATTTGGGGAGAACCGGGTACAAATTCTCAGCATGCGTTCTTTCAATTGATTCACCAGGGCACAAAATTAATTCCAACAGATTTTATTGGGTTTAAGTATTCTTTACATGGAGATAAAGATCACCATAATAAGTTGATGGCAAATTATTTTGCCCAGACAGAAGCATTAATGAACGGTAAGACAAAGGATGAGGTGGTCAAGGAATTGAAAGAAAAAGACCTGACAGAATCTGAAATAGACAAGCTTGCTCCGTTCAAGGTTTTTGCCGGCAATAAACCTACCAATACTGTTTTAATAGATAAGCTAACGCCAAAATCTTTAGGAGCTTTAATAGCTTTGTATGAGCATAAAATATTTGTTCAAGGAATAATCTGGAACATTTTCAGCTATGATCAATGGGGTGTAGAACTAGGTAAACAGCTAGCTGGTACAATATTAAAGGATATTGAAAATTCTGAAATTTCTGATCACGACAGTTCTACATTGCGACTTTTACAATATTTTAAGAAATAATTTAGAATACAATAAAGATTTTCAAAAAAGGGTAACTATTTAATTTTCAAGTAAATCGTGTATGGTTTTTAGGTATTTTTGTGGTATTGATTTAACGTTGTCTTAACGTTAGAACTTTAAAAATACTTGACTTTTGCAGCAAGTTAAAAACTAAACAAATACTTGAAAAAATGAGAAAAATGTATTTTGCATTAGCGGCATTTTTAATGACCGTAACTGCTTTTTCACAAGGATCTATTTCTGGTACTGTACTAGATGGCGACACAAACACTCCGTTGCCAGGAGCTACAGTAATGGTTAAAGGTACTACTAACGGGACATCAACTGATTTTGATGGAAACTTTACTATTAATGCAAGTGCCGAGTCTGGAACCTTAGTTGTTTCTTACATTGGTTTTAATTCTAAACAAGTTGCCTTTACTTCAACAGGTAACATTGGTTCAATTGTCTTGGAACCAAATGCTGAAGAGCTTGAGGGTGTTGTTGTAACAGGAATTTTAGATATTGCTAAGGATAGGGAAACTCCTGTGGCTGTTTCAACAATTAGAGCAGCTGAAATACAAGAAAAATTAGGTTCTCAAGAATTACCTGAAATACTTAAGTCTACACCTTCTATTTACGCTACTAAAACAGGTGGTGGTTTTGGTGATGGTAGAGTTAACGTTAGAGGTTTCGATTCTAGAAACACCGCGGTAATGGTTAATGGTATTCCTGTTAACGATATGGAAAATGGTGCTGTTTACTGGAGTAACTGGGCTGGTTTAGGCGATGTTACTACTGCTATGCAAGTGCAAAGAGGTTTAGGATCATCTAAGTTGGCAATTTCTTCTGTTGGTGGTACAATAAACGTTATTACAAAGTCTACCGAGAAAGAAGAAGGTGGTACTGTTACACTTGGTGGTGGTAACGATGGTTATTTAAAAACTAACGTTGCTTACAATACTGGGAAATCGGATAAAGGTTTTGCAGCTTCTATATTACTAGGTAGAACTTCAGGTGATGGTTATATTCAGGGAACTGAATTTGAAGGTTATAATTATTTTATTGGATTAGGTTATGAGCCTAATGATAAACATAATTTCCAGTTTGTTTTAACTGGAGCTCCACAAGTACATAACCAGAGAACATCAAGTTTCTTTAATGTTGCTACTTTGGCAGATCATTTAGAGTACGGTGCTAAATACAACTATAATGGTGGTACTTTGAATGGTGAGGAATTCGGTTGGAGAAGAAACTTCTACCACAAACCTATTACTTCTTTAACGTGGGAATGGAAAGCTTCTGAAAAATCCACATTGTCTACATCTGCCTATGCTTCTTTTGGTCGTGGTGGCGGAACAGGTGATATTGGTGCAGGACCGGGTTTTGGTTATGCTAGTTCTAGTAGATATAGAATTCCTGAAACAGGTCAAGTGGATTATGATTTAATTTCACGCTTTAATGGCGGTGAGGCAGTTACTTTTTATGATGGTAACGATTATCAATTATCACCTAATGCTGATGGCGAATATATCACTACAAGCTTTGGTGATGGTCTTGCAAGAAGAGCTTCTATCAACTCTCACAACTGGTTTGGTGTAATCGCTAATTTGAATACTCAAATTAACGAAAAATGGAGTTATGATGTAGGTTTGGATTTAAGAAGCTACAAAGGTATTCACTACAGAAGAGTGGATAATTTATTAGGAGCTGATGGTTATTTTGATGATGACGACATTAATAACCCTAACCATACTGTACGTCAAAATGGTGTTGTAGATTCTGATTTCTCTTCTATTTTGAATGTATTTAAGAGTATTGATGATGAAGAGAAGATTGATTACTATAATGATGGTCTTGTAAGATGGGCCGGTGCATTTGGTCAAGTTGAATATACTGATGGCGTAGTTTCTGCTTTTGTTCAAGGTGGTATTTCTAATCAAGGATTTAAAAGAATCGATTATTTTACCTATTTAGATTCTGATCCTTTACAAGAAACTGATTGGGAAAATATTTTAGGAGGTAACATTAAAGGTGGTGCTAACTTTAATATTAATGAAGCTAATAACGTATTTTTTAATGGTGGGTACTATTCTAAACAACCATTGTTCGATGCAGTTTACATTAATTTTGTAAACGAATTAAACCCAGATTTAACCAATGAGAAAATTTTAGGTCTTGAAATGGGTTATGGTCTTAATCTAGGTGATTTCAGAGCAAAGGTGAATTTATATAGAACATCTTGGAAAGATAGATTTGTTTCTATTGGCATTGAAACTCCAACAGGAGATGAGGGTAATGCTAATATTAATGGTGTTGAACAAGTTCATAAGGGTATTGAGATTGAAGCGGATTACCGTGCGTCAGATGTTGTACAGTTTAGAGGTATGATATCTTTAGGTGATTGGGAGTATGCTGGGAATGCAACTGGTCAAGCTCTTGATGATGATAGAAATGTTATTGACCCAGATGTTACTTTATTTCTAGATGGTGTAAAAGTTGGTGATGCCGCTCAATTTACTACAAACTTAGAAATGATTGTAAGACCTATTGAGGATCTTAAGATTAGCGCTAACCTTTACAATGCTTCAAGATTATATGCATTCTTAAATGCAGAAGATTTTGATTCAGCAGATAATCAAGGTTCATTACGTTTACCAAGTTATACACTTTTTGACTTAGGTGCATATTACACTTTTGGTTTAGGAGGAAGCAACAAGCTTAGTATTGCTGCTAACGTAAACAACCTTTTTGATACAGAATATATAGCTGAATCGTTGACAAATACATTTGCAGGACAAGGAGATGATGTATTTAGAGGAATTTCTACTGATAACAAAGTATTCTTTGGATTTGGTAGAACTTTTAACGTAAGTGCTCGTTATAGTTTCTAAGATTATTTCTTACTTAATTATTAAACCCTGACTGCAAAGTCAGGGTTTTTTTTGCTCAAAATTCAGTACATTTAAAACTTAAATTATATACTATGTACGAAACTATTCACATACTTCATTCTTACTTGGCTTATATAGCATTGGCCGTATTAATATTGGCTGTTGTCAATGCAATCTCTGGTCTTGTATCAAAAAGGATATTTGATATGGGTAAAGACTTAAGAGTAAGTCTGTTCGCCTTAATTCTATGTCATATTCAATTATTGGTAGGTTTGATCCTTTATTTTGTTTCACCAAGTGGATTAAGTGCAATACAAGAATTTGGTATGGGTGGTTTAACATCTGCAGCACGTTTGTTAGCTGTAGAGCATCCTTTTATCAATATTTTGGCAATAGTATCAATTACCGTGGGTTGGTCTAGACATAAGAAATTTGTTGAAGGCAATAAGAAATTTAAAAGTATTGCTATCTTCTACGGCATTGGGTTGTTATTCATACTAAGTAGAATTCCTTGGGGACAATGGTTTAATTAAATTTGGACTGTAATTCGTTGACGATTAAAGAACCAAAATGTGATTCATTTTGGTTCTTATTTATGGATTTACTTTTTTAATGAGGTGGAGATAAACTGGAAAATGGTCACTGTACCCGCCAATATAACTACCACCGGCATACGTTCGTAATGGATATCCCTTGTACCTTCCTTTAGGGTCCAGTAAGTAAGGCGGAGTAAATATGCCGGTTTTCCAATATCTGTAGCCCTCATTTGGATTATTGATTAAACTAGAGGTCATATAAAACTGATCGAACAAATTCCATTTGTCCCTATAAGCCAGTGAGCCCCTTCCTTTTCTATAAAGCTTTTCCATAGGTCCATAAAGGCTTGTGGAATCCAGCTTTTTGGAGTTTTTTTCAACTTTCAGTACTTTTTTAAAACTTGGGTCAATAGGGTCATCGTTAAAATCGCCCATGCTTATAATTTTTGCATGAGTATTAAATCTTCTGACAGAATCAATAATTCTTTTGTTCAATTTAGCCGCTTCCACTCTAAAAGGTCTACTTCTGGCTTCGCCACCACTTCTAGAAGGCCAATGGTTTACCATAAAGTAAATTTGCTCATTATCCAGAAGACCTTCGACAATTAATTGATCTCTCGTATAATCTCGTTTGCCATCTAATTTAAATAACAATAACCTATGACTATTAAAATTGACCGGAACAAAAGCATCTTTCTTATAAAGTAAGGCTACATCTATTCCACGTTCGTCTGGTGAATCAAAATGTACAATTCCGTAGTTAAAAGCCGATAAGAATTCGTGATGAACTAAATCTTCTAAAACACCTAAATTTTCTACCTCGCAAACTCCAATAATATCTGGAGCCGTCTTGTTTTCTTTTGAACCTATTTCGGATAATACCTTAGCCATGTGTTCTATCTTGTGTGTATAGCGTAGTGGTGTCCAATGATCTTTGCCATCTGGGGTTCTATCGTCATCGTAGACTAAAGAATCATTTTTAGTATCAAATAAATTTTCTAGATTATAAAATGCAATAGTCCTTATTTGATATGTCTCTGGCTCTTGGGCAAATGAGAATAAGGTTAGAAAAAAGAATATTGACTGAAAAAAGCGCATTGTTGAATGTATTTGGTCTTAAATATCAACGAGTATACGGATTTTTCACGTTAATTATTTCTTAAACAGTATCTTAATGACTTATAAATAAGGCATTAAGCTGTCTAATGGTTAAGCATACATTATTTTTATTACTGTTTTTTATAATTATCGGCCTTAGGGCTCAAAACACTTTTTCGGTTCAAGGTGTGGTAAAAGATAATGAAAGTAAGATGGTGCTTGCCAATGTATCCGTATTTTTGGAAGGGGAAGATACTATGATGGTAACCAATGCATCAGGTAAATTCTCACTGTCATTTTCCAACAATGGAGAATACATACTGCAAATTTCTTCAGGAGAATATACGATCAAGCGTATTCCGGTTATTTTAGAAGATGAAAATATTGATTTAGGTGATATTTTTTTAATTCGAGATATAACTTTAGAAAAATCAATAAACCTTATAACAATTACAGATGACGAACTTTTAGATGAAGAAGTGAATTCTAATGCACTTGCACTTCTACAATCCACAAAAGATGTTTTTCTTAATAGGGCGGCGTTTGACTTTGGTCAGGCGTTTTTTAGGGTAAGGGGTTATGACTCTCAATATGGAGAGGTTTTCCTTAACTCTCTGCCAATGAATAAATTGTATGATGGTAGACCTCAATGGAATAATTGGGGCGGGCTAAACGACGTAATTAGAAATCAACAATACTCTAATGGATTAACAGCTTCAGAGGTCACCTTTGGTGGAATATTGGGAAATACCAATATAGACTTAAGGCCTTCAAAATTAAGGGCGGGCACTCGTTTGTCATCTTCTATTTCAAATAGAACCTATAGTGGTAGACTTATGGCTACCTATAATTCTGGAGTAGAGAAAGAGAAATTCGCATATATAATATCCGGTTCAAGAAGATGGGCAAAGCAAGGGTATATTAATGGTACTCTATATGATTCTTATTCCCTTTATGGAACAATGGAATATTTTTTAAACGATAAAAATTCATTTTCCACTACGGCAATTGTTGCATCTAATAGAAGGGGGCGCTCTTCTGCAATAACGGAGGAAGTATTTAAATTAAAAGGAAATAAATATAATCCATATTGGGGATATCAAGATGGTAAAATTAGAAATTCAAGAGAACGCCATATAAGGGAACCGTTGTTCTTATTAAATTATCATCACGAATCTGAAAAATTTCGTTTAAATGCTGGATTAGCATATCAAACTGGGCAGTATACAAGAAGCCGTTTAGGGTACTTTAATGCTCCTAATCCAGATCCTACATATTATCGGTATTTGCCTAGTTTTTATTTGAATTCGCCCATAGGAGCTAATTTTGAAAGTGCAATAGAGGCTAAAAATGGATTTTTAAGTCAGCCACAATTAGATTGGGAAAAGCTGTATGCAGCAAATACTAGTATAGGTCAGAACGGTGAGGCCGCATATGTTCTTTATGATGATGTAACCAAAGATGATCAATTAACAGCTAGAATGACTTCGAATTTGGAGTTGAACGCTCATTTTAAGTTAGATATGGGCTTGACATACAGATCGCTCAATTCAAGAAATTATGCTCAAATTTTTGATTTGCTCGGAGCGGAATATCATAACGATATAGACGTATTCTCTGAGACTAAAAACGATTTGTCTTCAGCATTAAATAAGAATAATGGAGATATTTTCAACTACAACTATAATGTAAAGGGAAATGAAATAGATGGGTTTATACAGTTAAATACTGAATTCAAAAGTTTGAGGTCGTTTATCTCTGGCAAGTATACTATTGTTGACTATCAACGAGAAGGTCTGTTTAAAAATGAACGCTTTATTAATAACTCTTTAGGTAACAGTGAGAAAATCAGATTTTCCAACTGGGCGTTTAAGAGTGGTGCGTCTTATAGTATAACCGGTAGGCACTGGGTAGCGGCAAATGCAGCATATATAAATAAGGCACCTGTACTTCAAAATGTCTTTATAAACCCTAGGGAAAGTAATGAATCGGTTCATAATATTCAAAATGAAAAAATCACGAGTATAGATGCTAACTACTTTCTACGTTTACCACAACTAACTGGCAGGTTAACTGGTTTTTATACCCGTTTTCAAAATACTACAGATGTTAATTTTTTCTTTGTTGATTCTGGCTTGGGATCAGATTTTGTGCAAGAGGTATTGACAGATATGGATAAATTACATTTAGGTGTAGAATTAGGTCTAGAGTATCAATTATCAAGTGCGGTTAAACTATCATTGGTAGGATCTGTCGCTAAGCATTTGTATGCTAGTGACCCATTTGTAACTATAAATTTCGATACGGCCGGGGCAAGGGAAGACCTTATAGATATATCTGGTACAAAGTTCCTGGGGCAGTCAAAAATAAAAGGATATAAATTGGCTCAAGGTCCACAAAAAGCAATGGCTGCAGGCATTGAGTATAGAGATCCAAAATATTGGTGGGTGGCTATGACCGCTAATTATTTAGCTAACAATTATGCAAATATTTCTACGATTACCAGAACACAAAGTTTTCTAATAGACCCAGAAACACAGGTTAGGTTTCCTGATGCAACAGACGAGAATGTGCAACAGCTATTAAAACAAAAATCATTAGATGATTTTTATTTGTTGAACTTGGTAGGTGGCAAGTCATGGTTAAAAAATGGAAAATATGTAAGTGTTTTTGCCAGTGTGAACAATGTTTTTGACACCAGTTTTAGAACTGGTGGTTATGAACAAAGTAGAAATGGAAATTTTGGTCAGTTAAAGCAAGATAATTTAAGTGGTAGTCCGTCTTTTGCGCCAAAATATTGGTACGGATTCGGTAGAACTTATTTTTTAAATTTTGCTTTTAGTTTTTAATAAAGGGTTATAGATGATTATTAAACACCGATTTTTTATAATAATAAGTTGCAGTTGTTTGCTGGTAATTATGTCTTGTGTAAAAGATAGAGATTTTGAAATACTTGATACTAATTGTTTGGATACGCAAATTGAAACTATTGAAATAAGCGATCTAAAAAGTCTTTATGCCGGAGAAACTGTTCAAATTCATGAAGATTTGGCAATATATGGCTATGTAGTTTCTTCAGATAAAAAAGGTAATTTCTTTAATGTAATACATTTTCAAGATAAACCTGCCGAGCCTACTGAGGGGTTGCAAATTGAATTAGAATTAAGGGATTCACATTTGTTCTTTGATGTTGGGCAAAAAATAGTCATCAAATTAAAAAACCTGTATCTAGGTGAATCTAATGGTGTTTACAAAGTAGGTGGTGTATTTACTTCTTTTGGGAATAGAAGTGTAGGTAGATTACCTAAAAATCAAGTTTTTGAACACGTTCTAACTACGTGTGATGACAATTTTGGTATTCAGCCTTTAAAAACAACGATACAAGATCTAAATATGACGATGATCAATACATTAATTATGATTGATGATGTTGAATTTGAAGAAAATGAATTAGGGAAGCCATTTGCTGTTGAAGAAGAGGAAACCATAAGAACCCTAATTGATTGTAATGATAATGAATTGTCTTTGAACAATAGTGGTTATGCAGATTTTCAGCCGGAAATACTTTCGGATAGAATGGGGTCGGTAACTGGGGTTTTAACTTATAATGACAATGAGTTTCAGCTTATAATTAGAGATTTAAATGATGTAAAATTTGACAAAGACCGTTGTGAAGATTTTGTTGATGAATTTACTTCAGAATTTTTACTCATATCGGAAATTGCCGATCCTGATAATAATTCTGGAGCCCGTTTTATTGAACTCTATAATTCCTCTAGTGAAAGTTTGTCATTAAAAGGTTGGACTTTACAACGGTACACGAACAATAGTTTGGAGGTAAGCTCAATAATAGACTTGTCAGGTTTAACTATAGAGGGCAACAATTTTCTGGTTATCTCGCCAAACGCAGACGAGTTTGAAAACGTTTACGGTTTTGCTCCGGATCTTGCGGTAGGTACCAACTCTCCTGCAGATTCAAATGGTGATGATAATATTGTACTTGTGGATCCATTTGGAAGTATAATAGATATATTTGGTATTATAGGTGAAGATGGTAGTAATACCGATCATGAATTTGAAGACGGTAAAGCCCTAAGAAAAGAAGAAGTTATAATGGGTAATACGGTTTTTAATGTAAATGAGTGGATGATTTATAATGACACCGGTTTAAATGGCACAATAAATGAACCTCAAAATGCTCCAATGAATTTTACACCTGGTGCACGATAAATTTAAACGTCATCATTAGAGGCTATGATTTTTTTAATAGCATCTTCTGTTAAGGGTTTAACTAGGTAATCTTTTACTAATTTATATTTCTTGGCCTTTTCCATAAAACTTGGGCTAATAAAAGAGCTGGTAATATATATTTTGATATGGCCGATTTTATCCATTGGTAATGCCTCAAATTCTTCTAAAAACGACCAGCCGTCTCTATTTGGCATATTTAAATCTAAAAAAATAACATCGGGCAAAGTTATATTTTCCACTAATAATCCCACCAAACCATCAATAGCTTCTTGACCTTCTGAGTAGTATAAGATATTATCACAGAAATCATAGTGCTTTAAGGTGGTCTTTGTGCTTACGGAGAAAAACTCGTCGTCATCAATAATACAACAACTTGAAATTACGCTCATTTAAAATGGTTCAATAATAAATCTAATATTAGATTTAAGGTTTTAAATATAAATAATTGTTAATGACTAAGTTATGTAAATAACTGGGTGAATTTTCTTTGGAGAAATTAAAGTTCACCCAAATTATTAACAATTAAATTTAAATAAATTAGTACAAATTAGCTTTCCACTGTTGCACCTAAAATTTTAGAAAGATCATCTGGCGTAATTGGTTTTAATATGTAAGTATCTACTTGTTCGTAGTCTTTTACTCTTTCAAGATCTCTAGGGTCTACTGATGAACTAATGATGTAAATCAAGATTTTCTTTGATTTTTTACTTTTGCAGAGTTTAAACTCATCTAAAAATTCCCATCCATTCAAAACAGGCATATTTAAATCTAAAAAGATTACATCTGGCAAAGGTTCGTCTGCCAAACATGTTTTCTTTAAACCGTCAAGAGCGTCTTGACCGTTGGAGTAGACTATTACGTTTTCTGCGAAATCTACTTCTTTTATGATTCTTTTGGTGCCATATACAAATATAGGATCATCATCTATAATACAGCATAACTCAACTTTTTTCATAATATCTTAATTATCCTTGGTTCAGTTCAATGAACATGGTTGTACCTTTGTCTACAACACTTTCAATATTTATAGTGCCGTTCATAGATTCAATTTGGTTTTTAGTAATGAACAAACCAATTCCTTTTGCATCTTTATGCTTATGAAAGGTTTTGTACATACCAAAAATTTTATCTCCATGTCTATTTAAATCTATTCCTTGACCGTTATCGGTAAAGGTAATGAGTACTTTGTCTTTTTTAGTTCTTGATTTAATTTCAATAACCGGTGTGCGTTCCGCAGACCTGTATTTAAGGGCATTTGTAAGAATGTTTAAAAATATACTTTCTAGGTAGGCAGGTACGGCACTTACAAAATGGGTCTTTGAAACATCTATTTTTAATATAGCACTATGTTCTTCAAGTATACCGTTTATGCTTTTTGTAATTTGGTTAATGGTGTTGAGAACACTAATGCTTTGTAATTTTTCAAGCGCCCCGGTCTTCACCTGTACCACGTCGTTTAAATGGGCAATGGTTTCAGATAGGCTTTCTGTGGCGCTGGTAATCATTCTATTCAAGTTTTTACGCTCGTCTTCATCTTCTTCTTCATTTAAGAACTTGGTAAGCATGGTCATATTTGTTGAATGTGACCTTAAATTGTGTGAAACGATATGGGCAAAATTGGTAAGACTTTCGTTTTGACTTTTAGTAACTTCAACAAGGCTTTCAAGTTTCTTTTGCGATTCAATTCTTTTGGTAATATCCAAAAATTGGACTATGGCATGACTTGGTTTATCATCGTAGTCAAAAACAGGTGTAACACCTATAATGGCGTGTACTATATTTCCATTTTTGTGAAAATATCTTTTTTGTAGGTGTAGATTCTTATTAGATCCATTAAATACCTTGGTTTTGAACAGTTGGCTGTCAGTCAAATCTTCTGGGTGCGTAATATCTGTGGCTTTCATTTTTAAAAGCTCACTTTCAGAGTATCCTAAGCTATAAGATAAACTTTTATTTATTTTTAACCATCTAAGATCTGGGTTAACCAAAGCCATACCAATTGCAGAGTGTTCAAAGGTTTCTGAAAATGACTTAGTACTTCTGGCAAGTTTTAACTCTGCACTCCTTAGCTCTGAAATGTCCCAATTTGCACCAGTCATTTTAATTGGCTTTCCATTAATGTCTTTTATGGTTTTAGATAAGCCTTTTATATATCGTAACGAGCCATCATTAAGCTTAATTCTAAATTCTTCATCAAAGTCTTTAGTGCCTTCTATGGCCTTTTGTGTAGCTATTAATATTCTTTTCTTATCATCTTGGTGAATAGTATTGGACCAAGCTTCAAATACGCCAGAAAATTCATTTTCGTTTACATCGAAAATGCGGTACATCTCCTTGTCCCAGGTTAACTCATTATTTACTAAATCATAATCCCATATGCCAATTTGGGCAGTTTCCGTTGTTATTTTAAGTCTTTCCGTAATTTCTTCATGTGCCAACTGCATTTTTTTACGCTCATCAATATCTTGAAATGTACCTACAAGTTTTACGGCCTTTCCATTTAGCATTTCCACCTCACCTTTTGCGCAGACCCAAACTTCTTTGCCGGTAGCTGTTACAATTATCAGCTCTGTATCAAAAGATTTGCCTTCGGCTATAGCGGTACTAACTAAATTGGTAATATTTTCTCTATGAATTCCTTTTTTGTAAAAGTTGATACCGTCTTCAAGGTTAGGTTCAAAATCTTCATTAACCTCATGTATATCTTTAGTTGTTTTGGTCCAATAAACCATACTTGTTTTAAGATCAAGCTCCCAACAACCAATACGGGCAACTTCTTCCGCTTTATGTAATAATTCTATTTCTTTCTTGTAGATGGTTATATCATCTAAAAAAATAACCACACAGTCAATCTTGCCCACATCATTCTCAATAGGCAGAATTTTCCATTTTAACCATTTAATTTCACCGTTGGGTAAAACAAATCTCTCTTCTTCATTGATATTTTCTTCCCCCTTTAAAGCGTTTTTAAGAGCTGCTTTAAAAGATTGGGGAGTTTCTAGGGTGACTTCAAAAATGTGTTTATTGGTCAAATTGGATTCATGTAAACTAAAATCACTTAGCCATTGGTTAGAATAGCTAATATAGTTTAACTTAGTATCCACGATAGCAATTGCATTGGGGGACTCTTTTACAAGAAAGTCAACGGCTAATGTTTTCAAAAGATGTTAATTTAGATTTAAAGGTACGTATTTCCATTAAAGTAGGAAAAAATAGTTGTTCAGTAAGAAATTACATCAAATTTTGATGAACTATTGTTTTAATGAATTGAAAAAAGTTAAAAGTTATGAACGAGTTTTTTTTTAAGGCCATAAGGGAAGGAAGTATTAATGAGGTTAGGTCAATGTTGGATAAAAACCCGGTGCTAGTAAATAGTAAAGATACAAGAGGTTCTACGCCATTAATATTGGCTACCTATTATGATGAAATGGAAATAGCTAAGTTGCTATTGGAAAAGGGAGCGAAAATAGATGCTGTAGATGCTTCTGGTAATACGGCATTAATGGGTGTTTGTTTTAAAGGTTTTACTGATATTGCAAAATTATTAATTGAGAAGAAATCAGAATTGAATGGACGAAATGCAATGGGCGCAACATGTCTTATTTACGCAGCACAATTTAATAGGTTAGAGATTGCAAAACTGTTAATAGCCAATGGAGCAGATAAAACAATTAAGGACAATAGAGGTAATACTGCATTAGATCATGCTAAAACACAAGGATTGACCGCCTTTGTTGATATGCTGGAATAATTTATGGAGGATAAAAAAGATAGTTTGAAAATCGCATTGGTTCAATCATTGCTACATTGGGAAAACCCTGCTGTAAATAGACAAATGTTCAGTGATAAATTTGAACAAATTACCGAGCAAGTAGATCTTATAGTCCTCCCAGAAATGTTTTCAACGGGCTTTACCATGTCTCCAAGTAATATTAGAAAAGAAGAAGGTTCAATAACAGTGCGTTGGATGCAAGAAATGGCATCAATTAAAAATTGTGCCATTGTAGGAAGTATTGTTTTTGAGGAAGATAGCAGCTATTACAACAGGCTTTTCTTTGTAAAACCAGAGGGTAATTTTGAGTCTTATGACAAAAGACACACGTTTACATTGGCTGGTGAAAATGAAAAATATTCAGCGGGTACCGAAAGGTTGATTGTTGAGTACAAGGGTTTTTCCATTTGTCCATTAATATGTTATGATCTTCGTTTTCCTGTTTGGAGCAGAAATACCCAAAACTTTGATATGCTACTGTATGCGGCAAATTGGCCGGGTAAACGAATTGCAGCTTGGGATGCTCTGTTAAAAGCAAGAGCTATAGAGAATATGGTGTATTGTATAGGGGTTAACCGTATTGGTACTGATAGTTTGGGGCACCAATACCCTGGTCACTCTAGTATTTATGATCCATTAGGTGAACTTCAAGTTTTTACTAAAGAAGAGGAAATCAAAATAGTAAAAGTTGAAAAGTCCAAAGTTGATAAGATCAAGAATAAGCTAAGGTTTTTAGATGATAGAGATGAGTTTAGTCTATTAAATTAAAAGTTTCAATTTTTTCCCAATTCGCCCTTAACTCAATTAATGCAGGGTAATAACTAATTTTTTCTGGCTGTATTTTTTTCAATAGATTTCCCGTATCCCATTTGCCATTACCGTTTAAATCGAAAATAACACGGGCTTGATATTTGCCAGGGTTTAAGTTATCAAAAGTATAAACTTGTGGTTCTGTAGCATAAATCTCTCGCTGTAATTCGCCCTTTTCATTGGTAAGCTGCACAATTATGGGGTAAACAATTGAATTGCCGTTTAAATTAAGGGTTAGATTGCCATAATCGGCAAGACTCTTTGTTTTAAATGAAAATGCGACAGAGTCATTTGTGGTTTCAAAGAAATCTGTAACCGCCCCGGGTATCAATTCCATTCTATAGTTTTGATCTGGATCAATTTTAAAATCAAAGTTCAACAAATTTCTTAATGAGTCCAGTTTTACATTAACGGCAATTTCAATGGAGTCTTTATCCATTAATTTTATTTTGGTACTATCAAAACGTATTAATGGCGTATTACTTAATAGATTAATAGGTTTGTCAAATTCTATAGTACCATTCTGGCTCATGGAAATTTTCAAAGAATCGAATGCTACTTTTCTACTCTTTACCTTAAAAGTGTCTCTAACCTTTAATTTTTCATTTGTTAAAGTAAAAATTAGGGAGTCCATCTCGTAAGGGGTAAACCAAAAATTTAAAGTGTCTTTATCCCTTTCTTTGGTTATTATGGTCTTAACGGTATCTGGTATTTCCGTTAAAGTATTAATGCTAATATCAGAGCCTTCACCATAATACCCGAAACTAATTTTATTACTTGCTTCCATTGTAGGTACTGCAACACTATAATCAGGTATTTCCTTAAATAACGTTAGTAAATAAATAGAATCTGTAGGTAAATTGATCGTATCCTTTACAAACGCTATTTTATCTGTTTTTTGATCAAATAGATTGTTGTTGGCAGCGTCTTTTACTCCAAATAAGGCATACTTTCCTTCCTTTAAATTATTGAGCTTAAAAATGATAGCGCTATCAAGTGTATTGGTAATGTAGTTTGGAGGTCTCTTATAAATGGTGGAGTCAGTATAACTAGTGTCAATTTTGTATAGCATTACGCTAATAAAGTCATCAGGTTTTTTGTTGAAAGCGTCTTTTACCACTCCTTTAAGCTCTAATGAATCAATGTAGTCACCAGTTGAGAAAACATAGGTAAAAAAAGATTTAGGGT